>JGIcombinedJ30088_10000529_pt1 | contig 41355 bp, 40 predicted proteins | sample PinacodermPK_FD_30088 | JGI IMG/M metagenome (IMG submission 30088)
GNATCACGGGTCCAGTGCTCCCCCGCCTCCTCGTTGTTCTCCTCGTTGAAGCGCCTGACCAACTCTTCGAAGATGGTGCCCATCCCGTGGTTGTCGAGACCGGGAACTCGAACCGAGCCGTCGGCCGCCATAACCGGAACAGGGCTCAGGTTGAGGTCGGGCGAGGTCAACCTCTCGATCAGGGTCCCTAAGGCATCGGCCCTCGAGAGCCGGGGGATCTGGTTGCGGAACTCGAAGTTCTCCAAGATCTCCTGGACGTTGGGGGAGAAGCCGTCGAGGTAGGCCTCAAAGTCAGCCCTTAACTGCTGACGATTGGCTCGGGCTCTCAGATCACGCAAGCTGAACTTTGAAGTGTTGTAGAAGGCCTGTCCCGCCGCCTGTCTCAGGGCCAGGTCCTGCTCGACGATCCCTGCCTCGTCGAGATAACTCTTCATATCCAGGACAGCCTGCTTGCGCCCCTCGAGCACTGCATCGAGTCTGCGGAGCACGGTCAGCGGTAGGATGACGTCGCGGTACTTGCCTCTGACATAGAGGTCGCGCAGGACATCGTCGGCGATGCCCCAGATGTAGCTGGTGATCCAGTTCAGGTTGGTGCTCATTTTCTACTGTCTAGCTTACCGCTATACGCCGTAATCGTAGCCGGATAAGGGCTAGGACTATAGCGAGCTGCGTTCTTAGATCGATTTCTCTAGGTCCGATAATTCCTGTTAAGGGACATCACAGCGGGCTGCCTTAGAGCTGCCTGTACGCCTGCCTCCGTCCCCAGGCACGGGAGCGCTCGAAGCCAGGGTGTGCTCGATTGAGTGGGGAGTGTATCACGCGCTTGGCGAGACGAGAGTGATCACGAGGTGGCGCCGTATGGGGAGACGGCATTCGATGCACCAGAGCTCGTCTCCGGGTTTGACCCGTGTCTCAATAGGACCCTTCGTGCCCCTGCGGTAAAGGATTGCCTCCTCGTCGTTCCCGTCGAACACGATGGTGTTCTTCGTCTTTCGTAGGATCGACAATACGTCTCGGCAGCGGCAGTACCTCCCCTCGTCGGGGTCGGGCTTCAACTGACGCTCTAGGCGCTCCAAGCGCCGCTGCAGCGACTTCCTCACCGCTCGGTCCGCTGCTCAGCAGCCCGTTCCAGGGCCTCGAGACGCACGTCGATGGCCAGCTCCTCAGCTAAGCGGTCGTAGGCCAGCAAGGTCGAGAAGCCCGATACCAGCGCTCGAAAGCGCTGCACATCTGCATCTGGATCGGCATCGAACTCGCGGATGATCCGAGCGAGGCTCCGTCGTGCGTTCTCGCGGTTGTTCATTCGCAGTTGCCGTTGAGCCATACCCAAAACTACCCCCTCCCGATGCGATAGGGCGTATTTCCTGCGTCTAGAAGCGTATTAACTTCACTTTTTGGCAAGCAGGAGTGTGCCACTTGTATGCGGTGGAGAGTCCCGAGTTGCCCTTTGAGTGTCAGCGTTTATCAGCATCGATGTAACGCGGTGACCACAGGGCACCCTCACCACCCTTACAGCTGCAACGAGGATGCTGATGCCGCTCTCTCGATTATTGAACTCGCAGGTCGGAAGGATTTCGGATCACTGGGAGCGCCGGAGGGAGAAGACCCTTACCGAGATTGAGCGGCGGGGATATCGAGTCGTGTTCGATACCAGCTACGTGACGGTGACACCCGATCTTCATTTCGAGGTGAGCCGCCGTGTGAGGGAAGGGTTCGACAACAGCCGAGCTTACTACACCCTGCGCGGACAGCGCGTCGGCACACCTGAGGAAACCGCCCAGAAGCCCGCTAAGGAGCGGCTGTAGTGCAGCTGGAGGGGTGGGTTCGGGGCGTTGCGGTTTGGTTCGGGTGGGCAGTGGGTTTGAGCATTGCTGTCTTGCCAGAAACAACTCTCCTAGTGGTAACCGCCCACGATGTATGAGGCCGCGGGACTGGATAACAGACGGGTTCTGATAGACCGGGGCGTGGGTCTAGCAGGGCGTAGGGTAGCTACAGATATCGCGGATGAAGACACTGCTCTGTTATGAACCAAGAGGATCATAGGCAGCTTTACAGAAGGACTGAAGGTGCCGAGGAAGTAGTGCAGAGGTTCCCGTATGATGCAGTAATGACTAAGGAGTTCCAAGCATGAGCCATTCTGAACTCACTTTCGCTCCCGACCAAAGCCACATTGACCGTGTCCGTGAAGCCCTCTGGTACCCCTCTCGCAGCGGAGCGACTGTCATGGTCGGGAGCGGTTTCAGCAGGGGTGCCCAGAAGACGCGACCGGGTGCAACGGATCTACCTACGTGGCATGAGCTGGGAGAGGGGATGTCAAAGCGACTCTTGGCAGCTGACGATCGAGAGAATCGACCAAAGTTGGCTCCTGACACTCCTCCGAAGCTCGCGCAGAAGTATGAGACTGCCTTCCAACGGCCTGGTCTATACCACTTCCTACAACAACAGATTCGGGATGAAGACTTCAGGCCCGGGGATAAGCATACAAGGCTGTTGAACCTTCCGTGGCGCGATGTGTTCACTACCAACTGGGACAGGCTCTTGGAGCGGACGCAGGTCACCGTACAGGACCGTACTTACAGCGTTGTCCGAAACAAGGCCGAGATCCCGCCAGCGAGCCAGCCTCGGATCATCAAACTCCACGGATCGTTTCCTGCCCAGAAATATCCACTAATCGTCACAGAAGAGGATTATAGGACGTATCCAAAGAAGTTTGCCCCGTTCGTAAACACGGTTCGGCAAGCGATGATGGAGACCGTATTCTTCCTGATCGGGTTCTCGGGTGACGACCCGAATTTTCTGCATTGGTCGGGGTGGATTCGTGACCATCTCGAGCATTCTGCACCGAGAATATATCTGGCCGGATATCTGAACTTGTCATCCAACGAGCGCCGGACGCTCGAAGGCCAGAACATCTTTCCCATCGACCTTGCGGGTCACCCGAAGGCTAAGGCTGGCGAATGGCCAAAGCATTTGCAACACGACTACGCAACTGAGTGGATCCTGTACACGCTGGAATATGGGCGTCCCTATGATGTTACGGAGTGGCCTTCGCCACGAAGCTGGCAATACCCACCGATACCTAAGGACCTTGAGGACCTTAAGCCCGTCGTCAGGGTTGCTTCTGACGAGCCCAAATGTGAGCCGGAAGTGCCTCATCAACCCGGTTCCGAGGATCTGCTGAACTTCGCAAGACAAACCATTGAAGTCTGGTCCCACAACAGGAGGATCTATCCTGGCTGGTTGGTAATTCCGTTTAGCACACTACGGAGCCATTGCCCGGACTGGATTGCCGAAAACAGAAGGGAACGGCTGATTCTCCAGGCACTACCCAAACTCGAGCCTGTGGAACGGTTGAATGTCATACGCGAACTGACGTGGCGCCGTGAAGTTCGGATGGAGCCAATCTCACATGAGCTCGAGTCTGAAGCAGTAGTGGCTCTCGGGCAAATTAACTGTTGCTCCCGTACCATCAAGGATAAGGACGTAGATCGGTCAAAGGTTGAGTGGGTTGATGTCCGAGAGGCCTGGAGAGAAGTCGCGGTCGGGCTTGTAACGGCAGCCCGACATCGCTTTGATCGGAAGGCATTCGATCAGCGAATCAAAGACCTACAGCCGTTCCGCAGAGACGATCCCAAGATAGATCATCGAATCCATCATGAGCTCTGTTTGTGGGCAATCTACTCGCTGGACTTTGAGAAATTGGAAGGCTTGCTCAAGGACTGGCAGACCGAAAACTGTGACCCGGTCTGGATGATGTGCAAAGCAGCCATTCTTGCCGAAGCGAACCGGATCGACGACGCGTATGAACTGTTCAAGCGGGCGCTATCGACTATTCGCCAATCCCCAGATGATCCACATAGCGTAGCCGGACCTTCTCGGGAGGGTTGGGCGCTGTGGTTGGCGATGGAATTCGATGAGTTGAGAGTTGAGGAACAAGGTGCGAATCACTCCGACACGGACCCTGACTCTGATAGGAGAAGAAGATGGCGAGAGCTCGCACCACTGAAGTGCGATGCCCTTTCAGAGAGGCGAGATTATATCGACGAAGTTGAGCCAGATGAAGAGAAGAAAGACGCACCACCTTTCGACCTTGACGATCCGGGTGTTCGTTACCTGCGCTTTTCGTTTCTCAACCCAAGGGTTTCAGCGCGCCGTGCAGTCCGCCTTTGCGAAGTAGCTGGGTTGCCTCCACTAGCTGCTTCGTATATCTTGAAGCGCGCGGCGCGGAAACTGTCGACATTGGAGCAAAAATCGGAGCGAGAAGCGGAGCGAGAGATGGCACTGCGCTTGGCTCTCCGAAGTTCGGGCTCCGACAGAGAATCCGACTCTCCACTTCCGCACCTTCTGACACGCTCTCGTCTAGCCAATATGCCAGCGGACCTGGCAAGGACGTTAGCAAATACATGTGCGCGTGTGATCAAGTACGGCCTCCCTCGGATGATGGGCGGGGATGCTCGTGCCGACCGCTGGATGGGAAAAGTAAGTGTTGCCATGGAAGTGTTGTCACGGCTAGTCCTCCGGTTGAAGACAGACAGAATCGAGGTCGCATTCGACAAAGCCCTTGAGTACTATCGCGATCCACGTATTTCTCAAACGGTGGGACTTGAAAGGGCTGTCAAGAACATGTTGAAACGCTCGTGGGAGGTCCTACCCGAAGAGCGACGAGCCGCCAGGGTTCTCGATCTGTTGGATGATCGTGCTCCAATAGTTGGATTGGATAGCTTCGAGGACCCCGAGCCCTTTTCTCGTTATCCAGACCCTGGGGATCTGCTGCAAGACAAAAACACCCTTCCCCGACCTGATCGTACAAGTAGCAATGAAAGCCAGTGGCAGGAAATTGTCAGGCGGTTGATCAGAGGGCTAGAGGCTGGGGGTGCGGCGCGGGAGCGAGCGTCTCGTAGACTCATGCCTGTGGCATTCTGGGGGCAACTTACAGAGGATGAATCATCACGAGTTGCCCAGGCTCTTTGGAGCGAGAATTACACCGATCCCGACGACATTCCCCGTGAAACCTCACTCTGTCACTGGAAGTTTCTCCTCCTTCCAGAGCCGGAACTTGGTTTGGCGGAACAGCGCTTCCGTCACAAGTGGCTTGCTGCCAACAGTGCGCCACAAGCGAAAGAACCTAGTCTCGATGATGTTCTCTGGCAAGTCGGGTCCGCCATATCTGGCTTGAAGGCTTACCAGCATCCACTGGATCTATCAGAAGATGAACGTTCCTACCTGGCCAAAGTTGTTGAGAAGTGGTCAGACACCCCGGTTTCGAGCCATTTCGAGCACGTGAGTTATGAAGTCGAAGAGTCCGTTTATGAAGAAGATCTACTACTCCGCAACTCCACCCGTCCTGCGCTCCATGGCCTCTCTTCGATCCTTGCTGAAGTCACAGTCTCAGAGGCTGTAGGCGGAAAGCTTTTCGAGAAGCTACAGGGTTTCGGCGAATACGATATTCCCGGATTTAGACTGATACCCGGACTTACCAAAGCCATGCCGAGCCGACTTGATGAGCTTGTGTCGGCAATGAGGATGGGATTGGTGTCCAACAATGCCGAACTCGCTACTTCTTCGTTACAAGGATTGCGTTATTGGTTGGAGATATCTGGTGAGAAGGCTACACAGGTTGAGCCCCCACCGGATGACCTTGTTCGTGAGACCGGCTTAATCATCGCTACCCGTAGGAAGATGTCTCTTGAGGAAGCGTTGGTAGTCGCCAAGCGGGTGTTTGACTGCAGCGACTCACATAGGGAGCCCATTGCCGAGCTTACTTTGCAGGGACTCGGTTATCTCGCTGAAGAGTTGAGATATGACAGGGCCCATGATCAGGACAGTATCGACGCTGTGCCGCGGCTGCGGTGGCGCTGTGCCCAGCTTGTCTCGTCGATGGAAAAACATGGATATAAGAATCATCCGGTCGTAGTGGACTGGTTGAAGATTGTCAAGGATGATCCGTTACCCGAAGTCCGAAACACTAGAAGCCCAGTGTTTACGCGACAGTCCGAAGATGGGGAAAGCATGGACGACGGACCCAGCTCTCACACCAAGTAATCGTCGGCCCTAGGAGAACACATGGCTATACCTGACTATCAATCCATCATGTTGCCTCTATTGGAGTTGGCCGGTGAGCAGAAAACCCTCCAGTTCCGCGAAGCAGTCAATCTCCTCGCGCAGCACTTCGCCCTGACAGATGATGAAGTAAGAAGGCCCTTGCCAAGTGGCCAGCGGAGTACGTTTTACGATCGAGTCAGTTGGGCACGCACTTACCTAAAGAAGGCAGGTCTGCTGGAATCCCCAAAAAGGGGTTGGTTGCGCATAACCGAGCGCGGCAGCAGTGTTCTTGGCATGAAGCCCCCCAAGATCGACAATAAGCTTCTCGATCAATTCGAGGAGTTCAGGGACTTCCGAGGCAGGACGCCCTCCTCACGACCCGATGGACCCAGATCGCGTAGAAAGGTTCCTGAGGACACGCCGAAGGAGACCCTCGAGAAGTCCTATGCGACGCTGCGGGAGGCGCTGGCCACCGACCTTCTGCAAACTGTTATGGAATCACCTTCTTGGTTTTTTGAGCGACTTGTTGTAGACCTACTCGTGCGCATGGGTTATGGGGGCTCACTACAGGAAGCTGGTGAAGTAGTTGGCCGCTCGGGAGATGAGGGTATCGACGGGATCATTAAGGAGGACCGCTTGGGTCTGGATGTCATCTATATCCAGGCGAAGCGGTGGGAGGGCGTTGTCAGCAGACCCGAGATCCAGAAGTTTGTCGGTGCCCTACAGGGCAAGCGGGCGCGAAAGGGGATCTTCATCACAACCTCTACCTTTTCAGAAGGGGCGAAGGATTACGCTGCGAACATCGAAACGACAGTCATCCTGATTGAGGGAACTCGGCTAGCCCAACTCATGATCGACTACGGTGTCGGTGTGACCACTGAGGCTAGCTATGAATTGAAGAGAATAGACTCGGATTACTTTCCAGAGGAGTGAGAGATGTTGGGCCTTAGCGAGAGATGATCTCTGCCCACCGGGGCTAGTACGGTACTGATCTGTGTCGCCCTGCCGACTCTGGTTACAACCGCCTCCGTCAAGAGGTCGACAGTAGAGTTTGGGTTGAGGCAGGGGTTGCCCCCTAGGTAGTGACGTAAGATTGGGGGATTATATACTAGGGTAGACGGCTCAAGCTTAGTCCAAGGGCTTACACAGTTCCCGTAGCTCCCAGCGAAGCTCCTTGAAATCACGCCTCTTTTCCCCGCTCTTGCGCCCCAAGCCGATAATTCCGCAATGACCATCTGCTCCGGGCAATTCAACATCCAAAGGGTCACGTACGACGTCCAACTTTGGTATACCGTCACTCCCCCTTCTTAGCGCTCGAATTCCGTTAACCGGAAGCTTAAACCCTATGACATGCTCATTGGCGCATCGAATCTGCTTGGCTTCGTGGAGAGATGTACGCTCAACATCAAAAACCGAGAGTCGAGGTGGGCACTCTTTGCGGTCATCTGAACTCAAAGTGAAGGCTAATGGATGAGGTAGGCCTTTGTCGGAGTCATAGTAGCACTCATTATCTGGTGGGACTAACCTAAAGACGTAAGCTGAATCTGGTAGTCGTTCCATTCACACCCGATAACGCTATGCTGTCCAAAGGCTTCCTTGAACTTTCTCGCAAACACCTCAGGCAAAGGGGGGAAAGGAATGCCCTCATCCAAAAGAACTTCCTTAGTAAACTTGTTCCTCCAAAACCAATCTATCTTCCAATCGGGGTAGACCTCGACACTAAATTGGTTCCCCTCTCGTTCCCAAGCCAGTGACAGATAGCCGTCGTTCGACATTAAAGCCTGGGGATCAGGAATTGTTTGCCGCATGGCCAGGTAGAGAGCTAGAAGAAAAACTCTAGTTCCCCGAGCCACATCAGAGGCGACCGTGTCATCAGTTGCGTTCTCTAGGCTCGATAGGAACGAACCAAATTTAACAGAGGTTACGCTAAGCGGCCTATTCGAGAATGAGGTGTTGACTGACGGCGATGGTGCAACAGCCACAAACTCCCTGAAGTTGTCTGTGGGACGCGCAGTCCGGGGGGTAGTCATAAACTTTGTGGTGTCTGTGAAATGTGGAGTTCGGATAGTAAGTGGACTCATTGCTCATCACCTTCAGAATCCATGAGTTCCATAAGCTTCCCCAACCACTCATGTAACGCTTGGGCAGTTTCGCGCCTCATTACGACGGTAGCTTCCACTTCTCTAAGAACATCTCCCCGCTGTTCGCGGTGCACCTCTTCTCCTAATTGGGCTTCAGAGGTGACAGAGTGAGTGACCACATCCGGGACGGGGTTCAGTTCGCTATATAGCGCAATGTGAATTTGGTTTCCCGGTGCAGGTCCGCCATAGGCACCGTCTACGTGAATTACCCTATGGAAGCTTGACTTTTCGTGCCGAAAACTAATCGTATTTTCTCCGGGAGTATCAGGCATAGGTCTCAAAACTCCTTTGTGTTCCTACCTCCTGTTCTATGTTTTCTTCGGAATCCGCCATGCTACAATTATGCCTTTGGGGGTGAGTGTCTGGGTAGATGACGCTGAGATAAATCAGCGTTTCGGGATTGGCTTAACCTTCGCGCTCTTGTCGGGCCGATACCTCAAAATGGCCTCAGCCACTTGCTCTGGCGTTGCCCCCTGGTAGTCAGCCTTGTAGGGCTGCTTGTGCTTGCTTTTCAAGATCGGATTCGCTGGATCCGCGCTCATGTCCTAACCTCCCCAATCCCAACATAGCACACCCCCTATTGTAGACCGTTAGGGCGGTATTCTCTTAGTTGACAGTAGGAGGGGAAGAGACATGAGTAACAAGATCAAGCCACTTCGAGGTTCCACAGATCGGGCAGATAGCATCGAGACTAAAACTGATGATCGTGTCACATTCAATGCAGACGAAGTGAGGCTCCTCAAGAGCCGTTACGTCGCCCTCCATCAGCTTCGCCAGCTGTCGCAATCTGAAAAGGAGGCGCTTCTTCTCCTCCATGATACCTACCTGGAAACCAGAGCGCGGATGCGACCATAAAGCCTCAAGGCTAGCGAGGTTCCTGGTCTCCAAATCAATCAAGTACTCACTTGCGCCTGAGTCCAAGTGCTTGACCGCTTCCCAAAGGAGGGAGCGAGTGGCGGCCAATTCGCCCATGTGGACTTTGCTTGACGTAGCTGATTGTGGGTCTTGATTGGGCGTAGGGCGACGTGATAGACTGTCTTTATCCATTGGACAGTCTCCTTTCATTAGGAGCGAGCGCCGGATTCCCGCCCGGCGCTCTTAATTGTGGCTCTAGTCTAGCACCCTCTCAACTCCATCGCTTATGAGAGCGATACTATTGATCCATCCTTCATATTCCGGGTATTGCGGCAATGTCACAAAGTACCAGAGGTCACCAGATACGCGGGTGGATCCCGAGACCTCGATCATCGTTCCGATAGGCAACAAAACATGCTGGAGGTCCGCCACTGTTTCCGCCTGAAGTTTAGACATTAGAGGAACCCGATCTCTAAGGAGCCTATAGGCCTCACCGGGTACCAGGTTGTCGTAAGCGACAAAGCGTGATCGCTTGGGGATTGGCTCTGCTGTCATCAGCGGGAACCGCATTTGAATCTCTCTCTTGGCTACAAGCTCTGTGTCCTCAAGCCTCTCCGCAAAGCTCTCATACTCCCGGGCTCCGTATCTCTCGCCGGTCTTATGTGCCCAGACGTAAGCCGTCACCTCTATGTCGCTGTCTACATCATCTATCTCGAAGGCAGTGTCGGCACTGGCTAAAGCCCACTTCTTCTGATGTGCCATTAGCTCGGCCTTCCACACCTCGGGGTCAATGGATACCTGTCTCGACTCTCGCCACTGCCCTAGTGTTCCGTCCTCTCTAAAGTGGTACAGGCTGTAACTATCACTCTCCCCGACTCTCGTGTAGCTTCGTTCGACCTCCACTCTCACTTCGGCATTGTCTGGCAGATTCGACTCTATGTGCAAAGTGAGGTTGTTGTTTGCTGCGCCTGGCGTTCTAAGGTTGAACTCAATCTCCTCAGCGGACGCTAAGGAGAATAGCAAGGCGAGCGCTATGGGCAGCCACAGGCGGAACATCATTCGATTCATTCGACATCCTCCCGACCCTTGCACTTTGCAAACTGACTTTGATACTCTGGCTCTACCATTGTTCTCCCCGTCTCTGGAGTCATGGTGCTAGATCTTGAGCGCTGGTGTAGTGACCAGCGCTCAACCCTTTATCTCAGCCTAGCATCCCCTAGGCAATCCATTCTTCCCGATCAGATCCTGATACGGTAGTGACTTCCCGCCAAGCCTGCTAGTGATAGCAGCCATCTGGTCTATGGTGTCCAACTCTCTGACATTGTGACGCCCCGCAAACTCATTTACATAGCGCTGCAGGTGCTTGGCAGACAGCTTGTGGAAGGTCCCCTTGTGAGCCCTCTTGAGCATTGACCAGAAGCTTTCCGGGCCGTTTACGTGAGCCATCTCATCTACATACTCGCCTACCGAGTGCTTGACCGCCTGGTGGTTGGGGAGCCCCTCATACGCCCGGTGCTCATCCGTGTACACCATGGCCTCTTCACTGGCATGTTCTCGGACAAAGCCCTGTAGAGTCTGGGCGTCTGTACTCGGCACAACTTGAGCCTTGACCTGGTTGGTAGCCCTATCCTTGGCCCCCACAACGGCGGTTTTGCCTACGGTGCCCCTGCCAGCCCTGAGCTTTTTCGAGGAGTGCTTGTTCTTCTCCCGGCCGCCCATGTAGGTCTCATCGACCTCTACCGGGCCGGCCATGAGGCTTGGGCCCTCGGCTGCGAAGGCTTCGCGGATCCGCTGCTGCATGTACCAAGCGCTCTTCTGGGTGATGCCCAAGTCGCGGTGTAACTTCATGCTGCTAACCCCTTTAAGCGAGGTCGGGTCCAGGTAGATGGCGTATACCCACTTGAGTAGGGGGAGGGGGGAGCCAGCCATCACGGTACCAGTCTTGACGCTGAAATACTTACGGCAGTCACGGCAGCGATAGGGCATCTTGAGGTGGCTGGCCTGGTGGGTATCGTCGCTACCGCAGCGGGGGCAGTAGCGCTTGCCATTGGGCCAGAGGATGTTCTCGAACCACTCTCTAGCTGCGTTCTCGTTTGGGAACATCCGGGCCAACTCTAAGAGGGTGATTCCCTTCCGGTAGTGTTTGCCGGGGGCTTTGTGAGCCATAAACGCAGTTTAGCACGTCCTGCACGGATCTGTCAACCCTAGTATATAATCCCCCAAATTAGCGCCGGTAGGGGGGCATGAAGCCGGGCACCTCGAAGACGAGAATAAGGTGCGCTAATCAACAGGCTTGAGCCTAGGTATGGGTAACGGGTGACGACCGGAAGGGACGCTTCCCATAGAGTCCTCGGAATTCCCTCTTATGCTCATTCTGTATTGTATTTGTAATTGTATATGCTGTTGTGCCGATACCGATAATCGCCGTCATATACGCATTTTACAATCTGTACTGGCGGAGAGGGTGGGATTCGAACCCACGGTACGGCGGGAGCCGTACAACGGTTTTCGAGACCGCCCCGTTCAACCACTCCGGCACCTCTCCCAACAGCCCGTTCCCGGGCGAACCAGGAGAGTATATCGTATCGAGTTCGCCCCTGGCCAGCGCTGCAGTGCCCTTGACTCTCCCCCCTAAAGCGACCTACACTTGGCTTTGTTGCGCTGGCCCATCGTCTAATGGCAGGACAACCGGTTCTGGTCCGGTCGGTCGGGGTTCGAATCCCTGTGGGCCAGCCATGCTCTTTAGCTCTCGTGCGCAAGGGGAGATCGGTTGTCTTGACAGCTCCCTAAGCCCCCCGATAGAATCCCTCTGCTACCGGTGGCCCATCGTCTAATGGCAGGACAACCGGTTTTGGTCCGGTCGGTCGGGGTTCGAATCCCTGTGGGCCAGCCACAAGCCTCCTGCGGGCTTCTCCTGAAAGCCCTCGGTGCCACTCATACTCTCCAGTGGAGCCTCCTGCTCTAGGCGGTTCCCCCAGGCTTAGGGGGCGCCCGCTGGAGTTGCCGTAGGGGAGTTGCGAACGACGTTAGACCTCTTCATCGTAACGGTAGAAGCCGTGGCCACTCTTGCGTCCCAAACGGCCCGATTCGACCAGCTTTCTTAGCGTTTGCGGTGCCCGGAAGCGTTCGCCGAGCGCCTCCGTCAGCGACTCTGCGATGAGGAGCAGCGTGTCGAGCCCGACATAGTCCGCCAATTCGAGCGGTCCCATCGGGTGATTGAGCCCGAGCCTTACGGCAGTGTCGATATCTTCGGGCGTGGCGACCCCCTCTTCGAGCATTCGCACTCCTTCTAGCAGGAGCGTCGCCACCGCCCGGGTTGCGACGAACCCTTGGCGGTCGGCGATCACTACCGAGGTCTTGCCGCAGCGGGCTGATACCTCTTCGGTAGTGGCGAGCGTCGCTTCAGAGGTCTGAACCGCACGGATGATTTCGATAAGGGCCATCCGCTCGGGGGGATTGAACCAGTGCATGCCGATCACCCTGTCGGGTCGGTCGGTCGCTGCGGCGATGGCGGTGACAGACAGTTGGCTGGTGTTGGTGGCCAACACTGCGTTATCCGGGGTTAGAGAGGCCGCCTTGGCAAAGATCTCCCGTTTCAAGTCGAGCCGCTCGGGTGCTGCCTCAATGACAAAGTCTGTCGCCTCGAGGGCGACCTCGAGGTCGCTCGTGGTGTCGAGGCGGGAGGCGACCTCACCCTCCGCCACCCTCTTGGCAACCCTGGTAACGGCCCGCTCCAATGCGGCTGTCTCCGGGTCGAACAGGCGAACCGAATAGCCAGCCATTAAACATAGAGTGGCGATGCCCCCACCCATCGTCCCTGCTCCGATGACAGCGATCTGTTCGACTTCGACACTCCGTCTTCCCATCGTCCCTGACCTACTGAGCGCCTTGACCGTCGGCTACAAGGGGGGCGAGGGGGGCCAGCTCATTGCTGCTCCTGCCAAGCATCTTTCGCTGACCGCGGATGAGCAGAACGGTGACATACTCTCCTTGGCACATCGTGATCTCCCCCTGACCGCCCCCACCTGCCACATGTCGCGCGGGAGCGTGATGACCTTGGTCTCGGGTCCCGGTGCTGGGCCTTTATCTCGGTTTTGACTCCCCATCCTATGCCGAACCGGCCCTTTGAGGGGCGTAGAGGTCAAAGCGTATGGTTCGGCCCGAGATGGCTCCGCTCGGGTTCTGCCCCCCTAGGGCGGGCGCCCGCAGGGGTCGCTTGACCACGACCCGTCTCGTGGCCGTTGCTAGGGCGACCTCCAGCAGGCTGCTGGCGTCGGGATCGCCTCCGAGGAGGGTGCGGAGGCCACGGATGGCTCTATTCTTCAGAGCGCGCTTGCCTCTCTCTGGATACATCGGATCGAGATAGACGACATCCGGGCGGTGTGGGAGGCGGTACAGCTGCTCACGTGCGTCCCCTAAGTGCAGGGTCATCCTCGACGCGGCGGCGCGCAAGCTGCCGGTGGCGAGGGCACGTCTGATCCCGTCCTCGAGTAGGGCTGCCACGGGGGCTACACGCTCGATCAGGTGAACCTCGAATCCCCAACTGGCGAGGACAAAGGCATCCTGCCCCAGTCCGGCGGTGGCATCGGCGATAAGCGCCGGCCGGAACGCTCTCCCACCGATGGCACGAATAAGCGCCTCCCGTGTCCCGGTACCGGGAGATCTGCGGCGCAACTCGCGAGCCCCGAAGTCTATGTAGAGGGGCTCCGCTGCGGAGTCGGGGGTGACCAGTTCGAGCCGCTCCTGGGTCAGGACCAGTTGGAAGGGCACATCGCCCTTCGGGGTAGGGTCCAGGGGAAGACGGTGGCGCCGAGCGATCTCAGAGGCGCGCTCAGCGAGCCCCTCGCCATCGGTGGTGACGGCCACTCTTAGCTCCATCCCCCACCTCTACGGTCGGCGACCGCTCGCTCCGGGAGACGGGAGCTAGGACGCGATGACCGAGCCCACCGACTCAAGCCTCCCTGGCCGATGGGTCGGTGTCGGACTGCCTCGGTGACGCCCCCCCCGCTCTGGTCTACCTGGGGAGACCTAGGGTGCAAGCTGCCTCGCCTGCGAGATCGGGGTCCGGTCAGCAGGCGGTGGGATCGGGGTCCCGGCCAGCGCGGGGATCACAGCTGTCAGCGTGCTAGGCCTCAGGCTCCCTGTTCGATCGGTCGCCCGACCATGTTTCCCCACTCGGTCCAGGATCCGTCGTAGTTGCGAACCCTGGGGTAACCGAGCAGGTATTTGAGCACGAACCAGGTGTGGCTCGAGCGCTCGGCGATGCGGCAATAGGCCACAATGTCCTTGTCGCCGGTGACTCCCTTGCTACCGTAGAGGGTTAAGAGATCGTCGGCCGACTTGAAGGTGCCGTCCTCATTCACCGCCTGAGCCCAGGGTATGCTCTGCGCTCCAGGTATATGGCCGCCGCGGAGGGCTCCCTCCTGCGGATACTCGGGCATGTGGAGCTTCTCTCCAGAGAACTCGGCGGGACTGCGCACATCTACTAGCGAGCCGGTTCCCTCCTTGACGCTGATGACATGCTTTAAGACATCTGTAGCGTAGGCACGGATCGACTCGTCACGGTACGGAACGGTGTAGCTTGTGGTCGGGGTGTCGGGGGGGTCCTGACTTAGCGGTTTGCCCTCCGCTACCCACTTCTGGCGACCGCCGTTCATGAGCCGGAGATCGTCGTGTCCGTTGTAGCGCAGGAACCAGAGGGCGTAAGCCGCCCACCAGTTGGACTTGTCGCCGTAGAGGACTACGGTCGTGTCATTGCCGATCCCCTTGCTCACCATCAGTTCGCTAAAGGCCTGCGCGTCTACGAAGTCCCGGATGTCGCTGCGCTGCAACTCTGTGTGCCAGTCGAGTTTGACGGCACCGGGCACATGTCCCTGGTCATAGAGGAGGACATCTTCATCCACCTCCACCACGCGTACGTTCGGATCTCCGCGGTGCTCGAGCACCCAATCCGTACTCACTAAGACTTCGGGGTGGGCGTAGTCGGCCATAGTGGCTACCTCCTTGGAAGCTCGGTAGAGGCTCGGCCTAAAGGGTACAAGAAAGATCAACTATCATCAAGGGGCTTCGCCACCTCGACGCTCCCGCTAAGCGCTGCCGAAGGTGCAGTACCGAGCTCCGGGTGCTTGCTGAGTCTCCCTAAGGCAGACCTGCCAGCCATCCTCAGGCTACACTTGCTGTCATGGCCGTTGCGATCGCCCCCTCGATCCTCGCTGCGGACTTTGCGCGCCTGGGAGAGCAGATCCGAGAGGCTGAGGAGGCCGGTGCCGATCTCCTCCATGTAGATGTGATGGATGGGCGTTTCGTCCCCAATATCACTCTCGGGCCGCTGGTGGTGGAGGCCTGCCGCCGGAGCACGGCTCTCTCCCTCGACGTCCACCTCATGGTCGAGGATCCCGGGCGCTACCTTGAGGCCTTCGCCGCGGCCGGTGCCGACGGCCTCACTGTGCACGCAGAGGCCACCCAGCACCTCCACAGCTCCTTGGCGTCGGTGCGTAGGGCCGGCCTCAGAGTGGGCCTTGCGGTCAACCCCCTGACCCCGTTGGAGGTCGTCTGTGAGGCGCTCCCGCTGCTCGATCTAGCCCTGGTAATGAGTGTCAATCCGGGATTCGGCGGGCAGACGTTCATACCTACCACCCTCGGGAGGTTGGAACGGGTTCGGACCTGGCGGGACCGGCTGAATCCCGACTGTAGGATCGAAGTCGATGGGGGGATCGTGCCAGCCAACGCGGCCGCTGTAGCCCGGGCCGGGGCCGACATCCTGGTCGCTGGCAGCGCCATTTTTGGTGGGGAAGGCTCGATTGCCGAGAATCTCGACAGCTTTCGGGACGAGCTCAGATCGACCTGACCTGGCCGAGTTTCCGGAAGCGGTTGCGCCGCTGCTCGAGGAGTTTGGAAGGTGTCAGGTAGGTGAGGGAGTCTATCTCCTCTGTCAGCGCCTCTCCGACCCTTCTCATAGCCTCTTCCGGGTCCTTGTGGGCTCCACCGACCGGCTCCTCCACTATCCGGTCCACTACCTCCAACTCAATCAGGTCGCGGGCGGTAAGTCGCAAGGACTCGGCAGCCTTGGGCGCTTCCGACGCGTCTCGCCACAGGATGGCGGCACACGACTCGGGGCTGATCACGGAGTAGATCGCGTTCTCAAGGATGATGACCCGATTGGCGATGCCGATGGCCAGTGCCCCTCCCGATCCGCCTTCACCGACGATCACCGTCACGGCCGGCACCTCAAGCTGGCTCATGCGCTGGATGCTCTCTGCGATCACCCACGCCTGCCCCTGCTCTTCTGCAGCGATGCCAGGGTACGCCCCCGGGGTGTCGATCAGGGTGACGACCGGGAGGCGGAACTTGTCGGCCAGATCGAACATGCGCATCGCCTTCCGGTAGCCGCTCGGGTGTGACATGCCGAAGTTGCGGTAGATATTCTCTTTGGTATCCCGCCCCTTCTGTTGAGCTATCACCACCAGGTTGTGCCCCTCGAGGCTGGCTAGGCCGGTGACGACCGCAGGGTCGTCCCCGAGGGTGCGGTCCCCATGAAGCTCCTGAAAATCGCCGAACATAGTCTGCAGGTAGTCGAGCCCGGTGGGTCGCCCGGGTGCCCGGGCCACCTGCACTCGCTGCCACCGCGTGAGGTTGGAGAAGATTTCAGCCTTGAGCGTATCGAGGCGCCGCTCGAGCAGCTGAATCTCCTTACTAAGATCAAGGTTCTGTTCAGCGGCGTAGCTTCTCATGTCCCGGATCTTGACCTCAAGATCCTCAATCGGCTTTTCAAACGGCAGCGGCACGCACAGCCTCCGGGGAGGGCTCGGGCAGCCTGCTGCGGAGCAGGCGGATGTAAGTGGCCAGCCGGGGCTTGAGTTCGCGCCTCGCCACCACGTCGTCGAGCATCCCCTTCCTGAGCAGGAACTCCGACCGCTGGAAACCCTCGGGCAGATCCTGCTTGATCGTCTGCTGGATTACCCGGGGCCCGGCGAAACCGATCAGTGCTCGGGGTTCGGCCAGGATCAGATCGCCGAGGGTGGCGAAGCTGGCCGTAACACCCCCTGTCGTGGGGTCGGCGAGGACACTGATAAATGGGAGTCGTTTTGCGGCCAGGGTCTCGAGTGCCACGGTCGTCTTGGCCATCTGCATAAGGCTGAGTGCACCCTCCTGCATGCGGGCGCCGCCCGAGGCGGTGACGGCGATGAGTGAGCGACCACCCTCGGCCGCCCGCTCGGCGGTCCGAGCGATCTCCTCACCCACTACGGAGCCCATAGACCCCCCCAGGAAGAAGAAGTCCATCACGACGAGCGCCACCGGCTCAGCGTCCAACTCGGCCGCCCCGGTCATGATGGCGTCGGGTCGACTATACTTCTGCTGCACTCGGGCCATACGTTCGGGGTAAGGCTCTACATCTACGAATTCGAGAGGATCCTCGGGCCCGATCTCACCTGACCACTGCTGGAAGCTGCCGTCGTCGGCTAGCAGGTCGATGCGAGCTTCCGCAGGCATGCGGTAGTGGTGGTCACACTCGGGGCAGACATAGAAGTTCGCGACCAGATCCTTCCGGTAGATCTGTGCACTGCAATCGTCGCACTTCATCCAGAGCCCTGCCGGGCTGTTGTCGTCATCTCCCCGCTTAGGCCGGTTCCTGCGAAAGAAGCGTTCAAGCGCCAAGGGCTTGCCCCCTCTGCAAGGGTAGTTCACGGTCCAGCACGCCTCATTCTAGCAGCACCTTGGAGGCTACCCCAAAACTGCCACGACGACCGGGAGGCTGCCTGGAGTCAGTCGGTATCGAATCGGTCGGTTAATAGCAGTGCCGGTAGGGCCGGGCAGAGAGCCCCTTCTCGCTTCGGTAGGCCCCCTCTGGGCCCTGCAGCCCCTCCTCTGACCCTTCCCGGGCCTGGGTAGAGCAGGATTGATTCAGCCGGTGTTAGCGAGTCGTGAGCCTGATTGGGAGGGGGCTATCCAGGGAAACCGGGTGCCAGCCTTCGAACCGCCCAAGAGCGACTCCGTTTCCCGGAACCCCCGGGGGGCCGAGCCAGCTTGGCGTACCCTATAGACTTGGCGACCAGATGGCGACAGCCCCATTCAGTCGGTGTCGGCTGGGTCGAGGATATGCCTCTTCTCTACATTGGGGACCGATTCGAGGGGTTGGAAGTTGATGGCATCCACCATCGAGATTGAAACGCGACGCCGCGCCCACAACGATGCATTGGCGATGATCCTCAAGATCTCCGGCTGGTGGTAGATAGGATAGACCTCGTGCCCGGGCCGGATATAGATGACCTTGCCATTTCCCCGATCCCAGGTACACACACTTCGGAAGACCTCTCCCCCCTGGAACCATGAGATCATCAGGATTTCGTCCGGTGTGGGGATATCGAAGCGCTCCCCGTACATCTCTGCCCGCTCGATCTCGACGTATTCGGGGATCCCGTCCATGATGGGGTGGTTAGGTTGGAGATTCCAGAGCCGCTCCTTCTCGTCGGCCTCACGCCACTTCAGGGAGCAGTTGGTCCCCATCAGTCTTTGGAACGGCTTGCTGAAGTGTGCGGAGTGTAGGGCTACGAACCCCATTCCCTCGAGCACCTTCTGCTGCACGAGGGCGGTAGTTTCGTCGGAGACCTCTTGGTGAGCGGCGTGGCCCCACCAGATCAGCACATCGGTCTCGTCGAGAAGTTCAGATCCGAGTCCGTGGGCCGGTTCTCGGAGAGTGGCGGTCCGGATATCGAAGTCCCCGTAGTCGGCGATACCTTCAGCGAGTCGGTGATGGATGCCGTGAGGGTAGATCTTGCGGACCGTGTCGTTGTTAAGTTCATGGAGAAACTCGTTCCAGATGGTGACGCGAACGGGTTGGCTCATAGTCGACTCCTTATGCTCCAGACACTGGGTTTAGTACTTCAGTCCTAGACCTGTCATTGTACGTCTGCAGCATCTATTGTAGGGGGCCGGGCCTAATGGCGCGCTTCGCCACGGTCACAAGGACCGGGTAGGGTAGTAACCAGTTCGTTGTGCGAGCGCTCTTGCAGGCGTTCAAGTTCGCGAGTCCGGTCCCCTGGCAGCTTGCGCCGTTCCAGCGTTTCCCACCTCAGTCGGTAACAGCCCCCTCGGCTGCACTCGAGACCAGTCGTGCGTATTTCGCCAGGACACCCCGCTCATACCTCGGTGCTGGTGGTGTCCAGGTCTGACGTCGCCTCTCCAACTCCTTGTCGGTGAGCTCTACGGAGAGTCGGTTGGTTCCAGCGTCGATGGTGATCGAGTCACCCTCTTCAATCAGGGCGAGTGGACCGCCCACGAAGGCCTCGGGGGCGACGTGGCCGACGACTAGCCCGTAGGTGCCCCCGGAGAAGCGCCCGTCGGTGATGAGGCCTACAGCGTCACCTAAGCCCTTGCCGATAATGGCGCTGGTGGGGGAGAGCATCTCTCGCATGCCGGGCCCGCCCTTGGGACCTTCGTAGCGAATCACAACGACATCCCCCGGATGGATCCGATCTTCGAGGATTGCTGCCATACAATCCTCCTCCGTTTCAAAGATGCGGGCTGGGCCGGTGATGGAGGTGGATGTTAGACCGCTAGTCTTCGCGACCGCTCCGTCGGGGGCGAGGTTGCCCCGGAGGATAGCCAGGTGGCCATGAGGGTACTTGGGTCGATCGATGGGGAGCACCACATCCTGGCCCTCCGGAGGCTTGGAGGGGAGGCCGCGCAAGTTTTCGGCCACGGTCTTGCCGGTCACGGTCGGGCAATCGCCGTGCAAGAGGCCGGCTTCCAGGAGCATCTTCATGACCAGCGGGATCCCTCCCACCCTGTGCAGATCTGTAGCGACGTAGCGACCCGAAGGTTTGAGGTCGGCAAAGTGCGGGGTGTCGCGCCGTAGCCGCTCGAAGTCGTCGAGTGAGAGGGGGACCTCGGCGGCGTGGGCAGCGGCGAGCAGGTGCAGGACCGCGTTGGTCGAGCCTCCGATCGCCATGACGACTCGGATGGCATTTTCGAACGCCTCTCTGCCCATGAGGGCACGGGTGGTCACGTCATCTTCAATGAGGTGCAGTAGCGCCCGGCCACTCGCCTTCGCCGAGTCGCGCTTCTCTTCATCCTCGGCCGCCATAGTCGAAGAGTAGGGGAGGCTTAGTCCCATCGCCTCGAACGCCGATGACATGGTGTTGGCGGTATACATCCCGCCGCACGAGCCTGCCCCAGGGCAGGCGTTCCTCTCGATGGCCCGGAAGGTCTCGAGCGGGATGCGGCCCGCATTGTACTTGCCGACAGCTTCGAAGGCGCTGATGATGGTCAGGTCCTCGCCGTCGTGATAACCGGGCTTGATAGTTCCCCCATAGACGAACACGGCGGGGATGTCGAGTCGGGCCATGGCGATCATGCAGCCGGGCATATTCTTGTCGCAGCCGCCGATCGCGAGCAAGCCGTCCAGGCTCTGGCCGCGACAGACCGTCTCGATCGCATCTGCGATGACCTCTCTTGAGACGAGGCTGCACTTCATCCCCTCGGTCCCCATGCTGATCCCGTCCGAGATAGTAATGGTGCCAAAGGTCTGTGGCATCCCGCCCGCCCGCCTAATGGAGATCTCGACAGCCTCCGACAGGCGCCCGATGCCGGCGTTGCAGGGGGTGATGGTGCTATGTCCGTTGGCGAGCCCGACGATCGGTTTGCCGAAGTCGGAGTCTCCGAAGCCGACCGCACGCAGCATGGCGCGATTGGGGGCGCGGTGATCACCCTCGGTGATTACTGCGCTGCGGCGGTTGAGTTTGGGTCTGGTTCGTACGGTTGTGTCGGCCATGAGCTTCCTCCGGGTGGATCTGAACATTCTACCCCATTCGCAGGTGAATTCTTTGGGGGACCGTCAGACCGACAGGCGAGGAGGGGCGGTTTATGGCGGTTGGCTAATCAGCGGCGAAATGTGGCGACCCAAGCCCGCTCGTCCGGTTGCCAGGGGGGTGCCGATCCGGTGACCGGTAGGGAAAGCGGGTGAGCGGGGAAGACCTTTCGGTGAAGGTATTGCTAGGTCATGCCAACTTGGTGGTGAGGTAAACGAGCGTCAGACTCCTATGCCAGGGACTTCGAGTGCTGCGATGGGGCGCAGGCGGAGGATTTCCGTGTCGATCAGCTTTGGGATCCTCAGCGAAGCAGCCATGGTAAGGCTACGAGCCCAGTGGAGGGCTCTGCGCTGCCGCCGGTGCTCGGCAACATCTCTGGCAATCATCAGGACCTACCCCTGCGGGGAGCAGAGGGTCAGTTGAGTGATTGCAGCCGCTGCCCAGCCCTGTCGAGCGCCTCGTCCTCCTTGCAGAAGGCGAAGCGGACTAGGTGGCGCGCAAGCTCCCGATGCCCTTCAGAATAGAACGCGCTGGGGGGGATGGCTGCGACCCGGGCCCGCTTTGGAAGGTCCAGGCACAGGGCCACGTCATCTGGATAGCCTAGGGCACTGGAGTCGGCGATCACGAAGTAGCTGCCCGCTGGTACCAGTGGCCGGAAGGGTGAATTCGAAAGGCCACGGACGATCCGCTCTCGCTTTGCCAGGTAGAGATCCCTCACCTCGCTGAAGTACCCATCGTCTGCTCCCTGTCTTAGCATCGTCGCTGCGGCCGCTTGGAGCGGCGTCGCTACCGCGAACGAGATCCACTGGTGGGCTCCGCGCAGGGCCTGAATCAGGGGCTCAGGACCTATGGCCCAGCCGATTTTCCAGCCGGTGATCGAGAAGGTCTTGCCCAGGCTCGAGATCGACAGAGTCCGGTTCCAGCCCCCAGGCCGGCTGGCGGTAGGGATGTGGGTTTCGAAAGCGATATGCTCGTACACCTCGTCGCTGACGATATGGAAATCGAAGCTCTCTGCCAGATCGATCAGAGCATCTAGCTCTTCGGCGCCAAACACCTTTCCCGTGGGGTTGTGCGGGGTGTTTAGGAGCAGGAGCCGGGTGCGATCACTGCAGACCTGGCGAACCGCATCAAGATCGAGACTCCAGTCCCCGCTCTCGGTCGGCTCAAGGGGTACGTAGATGGGGATCCCACCGGCCATGACGACATCCGCAGGGTAGGAGTCATAGAAAGGCTCGACGATGATCACCTCATCTCCAGGATCGACCATGGCCTGCATGATGGCGAAAAGTGCCTCGGTGGCGCCGACCGTGACCTGGACGTTCGCCACCGGATCGAGCTGGCGGCCGAGTGACTCACCGTGCACTGCGGCTACCGTTTCGGTGAGTGCGGGAAGGCCAGGGACGGGCGCGTACTGCTGAGAGCCGGTGGTGGCCTCGCGATAAGCGTTGAGGACGAACGAGGGCGGGTCGAAGTCCGGGAACCCCTGCCCCAGGTTTATGGCCCCGTGCTCCTGTGCGAGCCGGGTGTAGGTGGCGAAGACCGTCTCGCCAAAACTGGCGATGCGGCGGCTACCGGGGCGGCGTCGACTCCCATTCAATGGATGATTCCTAGCTGTGAGCGACGACCGATTCCGGTAATGCTGCGATCACCGCCCTGGTCATCTCGGCCGTCCCCCGCCCACCTCCAAGGTCGGGGGGTGGATCGTCTGCGAGCGCCCGCTGCACTGCCGACTCTAGGGCGTCGGCCGCCTCGCTCTGCCCGCAGCCGAAGCGGAGCAGCATCGCTGCAGAGAGGATCGTGCCTACAGGGTTGGCGAGGCCCAGCCCTGCGATGTCAGGGGCGCTCCCGTGGACCGGTTCGAAGAGGCCGACCTCACCTCCGAGGCTGGCTGAGGGAAGGAGGCCGAGGGAGCCCGGAATCACAGCTGCGAGGTCTGAGAGGATATCGCCGAAGATGTTGCCGGTGACGATTACATCGAACTGACTCGGGTCCCGAACGACCTGCATAGCGGCGTTGTCGATGTAGAGGTGATCGAGACTGACCTGGGGGAACTCGGCCTGATGTATCCCAACGACCACATCGCGCCAGAACTGGGAGACATCGAGCACGTTGGCCTTGTCGACGTTGGTGACCTTTCCGCCTCTGAGTTGAGCGCTCTCGAAGGCTACCCGTGCAATCCGCTCGACCTCATGGCGTTCGTACACCATCGTCGCGAGCCCCTGGTCCGGTCGGTTATGCGCTGGCTTGCCGAAGTAGATCCCGCCGGTCAACTCCCTGATGATCAGGAGGTCGGTGCCTCGCGCCAGCTCCTCGCGGAGCGGCGAAAGGTGCTCGAGGCCGGGGAAGACTGTGACGGGACGGAGGTTGGCGAATACTTTCAGCAGCCTCCGCAGCTTCAGGATCCCGGTCTCGACGCGCTTCTCTCGAGGCAGTCTGTTCCAGGGGTGGTCACCCACAGGTCCGCCAGCAGAGCCCATCAGGACGGCGTCTGCCTCGAGCACTGCCGCCTGCGTCTCCTCGGGAAGGGGATCTCCGTGCGACTCGGTGGCGGTTCCACCGAACGGAAGTCGCTCCACATCGAACGCGAAGTTGAAGCGGGAGCCCACGGCGTCCAAGACCTCGAGGGCTGACTCGATTACCTCGGGACCGATGAAATCCCCAGGCAGTACAGCGATTCTGGCACGCTTCATAGGCTCCCTCCTTTGCCCATGAGCCTACTTCTGGTGGTCAAGCCTACGGGCGACTCGAACGCACTGTTGCGGTATACGGCGCCGGACACCCGGTGCCCCTGCTGATTGGTGACTTCGCTCCCCCGATTCAGGGTCCACCATCGATCGGATAGCGCCTGCACTGATGAGATAGTCGCGAGTTCCGTGTGGTGGAGTGTCGGTCGGGCGGTGACGGGGTCGGATAGGGTGCCCGGAAGGTCGGTGTCCGACCCACCTGCAAGGATGGGATAGGGGTTAGCCACTGAGATAGGGCAGATTGGCTGCGGTCACTTCTGTCTCGGCAGTGCCCTCGAGAAGGTCGGCGATGGGATCCCAGCGACCGGTAACGAACGCTTTCCGGGCATCCTCGGGGAGCTCGACGGAGATCGAGTCATCACCGAAGCTGATTGTGAGGGCCTCGAGATCGAGAGTCAACTTCAGGGTGGGATCGCTCTCGACCAGGCGTGCGAGCCTATGAATTTCACCGGCACTCGCCTGGACGCAGGGGAGTCCGAGGGTAGTGCTGTTCCCGAAGAATATCTCCGCGACACTGATGGTCACGATCGCCCGAATGCCGTAACGGTATAGGGCTTGGGGCGCGTGTTCCCGGGACGACCCGCAGCCGAAGTTGCTACCCGAAAGCAAGATTGTCGCGCCTAAGTAGCGAGGCTCGTTCAGCGGGTGTTGCTTCGGAGTCCCCTCCTCAGTGAATCGTTCGTCTCTGAACAGGTGTTCGCCGAGGCCGTCGAAGGTAACACACTTCAGGAAGCGTGCGGGGATGATCCGGTCGGTGTCGATATCGTTGCCCGGGAGGAAGACAGCCCGTCCAGTGACAGTCTTGATCGGTTGGAGGGTGTTCACGCCTCCACTCCCCTAACCCCGAATACGGTTCGGGCGTCACTGATTTCGCCGGTTACAGCGGCCGCAGCCACCATTACCGGACTCATGAGAACTGTCCGGCCGGTGGGGCTCCCCTGGCGCCCTTTGAAGTTGCGGTTGGAGGAGCTGGCGCACAGCTGATCACCGATCAACTTGTCGGGGTTCATGGCGAGGCACATCGAGCAACCGGCCTCCCGCCATTCGAAGCCGGCCTTACGGAACACCTGGTCGATACCCCGCTCTTCACAGGCGGCCTTAACCAACTGCGACCCCGGTACCGCGATCGCTTTGACCCGAGGGTCGACTCGGTGCCCCTCAAGATAACGGGCCACCTCGGTAAAGTCGGAGAGCCTCGCGTTGGTACAGCTTCCCAGAAAGGCCACATCTACCCGGGTACCTCGAATCGGTGTGCCGGGAGTAAGTTTCATATGCTCGAGGGCCTCCGCAACAGCTTCGCGTTCCCCGGGTGCCGAGCCTTCCACGGTAGGAACTCTTTCATTGATAAAGATCGCTTGGCCTGGGTTTATCCCCCAGGTCACGGTGGGGGCGATGTCCCTAGCCTGGATTCGGACTACGTCGTCATACGTACAACCGGGGTCTGAGGCGATCGCCCGCCAGCGCTCGACAGCTTCATCCCAGGCCTCGCTGCTAGGGGCGTAAGGTCGACCGTTGAGATAGGCGAAGGTGGTCTCGTCGGGGTTAACATATCCACACCGCGCTCCGCCCTCAATCGACATGTTGCAGACTGTCATTCGCTCCTCCATGCTCATTCGATCAAAGACCTCGCCCCCGTACTCGTAGGCATACCCGAGGCCACCTTTGACACCTAGGAGGCGGATGATATGGAGGATCACATCCTTGGCGAAGACCCCCGGACAGAGCTCTCCGTCGACCTCGATCCGGCGAACCTTCAGCTTGGTCATAGCTAGGGTCTGGGTGGCCAAGACATCGCGCACTTGGCTGGTACCGATGCCGAAGGCTACGGCACCGAAGGCACCGTGAGTGCTTGTGTGGGAGTCGCCACATGCCACAGTGGTTCCGGGCTGGGTGATCCCTTGTTCGGGACCTACCATGTGGACAATCCCCTGCTGTCCTCCCGGCAGATCGAAAAGGGTGATACCGTAGGCTTCACAGTTCTTGCGAAGCTCACGGATCATCTCGTCCGCTAAGGGATCCTCGAATGGTTCAGCGTGGGTGTCAGTAGGGACAATATGATCGACAGTTGCATAGGTGCGTTCGGGCATCTTCACGGGGAGACCGAGATCGCGGAGCATACCGAACGCCTGCGGACTGGTGACCTCGTGGATCAGGTGTGTACCGACCAGTAGTTGGGTCTGACCGTTCGGTAGCGTCCGGACGGCGTGGGACTCCCACACCTTTTCGAATAGGTTCTTCGGTTTGGACATACCTCTACTCCCCACTTGACTCATGTAACGCGGGCCCCGAATGCGGGATAGCACCCGGGGTTTCGGACGAGAATTTCATAGATTCTTCGGCTACGAGGCGACCCCGGAACCCTCCGCCAGGAACAGGAACCCCCCGCGCTGGATGAAGCGCAAGCGGCAGATTTTCCTGTCGCCCGCAAGCGTTGCGGCGAGTATACGGAACCCCTATGGGACTGTCAAGCGACTACTCTTGACGCACCAGACGGAGGCGGATTCGGGTGAGGGCTGGGGACTACACGACTGCGGCTATCAACATCTGTCGATCAGCGAAGCCTCTTACGTCGATCAGGTGTTCGGGTATCTCGATGCGGCAGATTGCCAAGAGCCTGAGTAATGGAAAACGTCCGGAAATCCTCTCAGCAGCCGCCCCGCGCTCACCAGTGCCGTACTCAAGCCTTCCTCGCCAGACTCGGCCTCATCTCTTTTGCGTCCGGTTCAGCCACTATCCCTCGGGGACGGAGCGCGGGCCTGGCGTGGCCGGGACGATACCGTGCTGCGCGACCTACACCTGGCCCGACGAAGCCAAGCTGATAAGAGCGTGGCGAGGGACAGCGCCATAATCTCCCGCGTCCACAGTGCTATGATCTGTCCACAGGAGCGCTGCCAATGATGCGGCGGCGCTGGGACGGGGCCCCGCTCGGGGGCAGGGAACGAGGTAATGGTGCCACTCTCGCTGCGACGGGCGCTTCGGTCCGTCATAATCAACACAGTGCTGCTGGGGGAGCGCTGGCGGAGCGGGGTGGCCTACAACCCGCTGTCGGCCCAGATGGCCCAGAACCCCTATCCCAGCTATGCGAACCTGCGCGCCCGGGATCCGGTGCACCGCAGCCAGTTGCTGAACGCCTGGGTGTTCACGCGCTACGCAGATGTGGACACCATTCTGCGTGACTACCGGCACTTTTCGAGCGACCCGCGCAACGGCGAATTGTCGCGTCAGCGACGCGCCGCCTTGCCGGCACCGGACGATTACGCCATGCTGTTTCTGGACCCGCCGGACCACACCCGGCTGCGGGCGCTGGTCAACAAGGCGTTTACTCCGAGGGCGATCAACGCCCTCGAACCGCACATCCGCAGCCTTGTGGGGACCTTGCTGGACGACGTTGGTGACCCGGCCAGCTTCGATCTCATGGAAGCGTTGGCCCATCCCCTGCCGGTGATCGTCATCGCCGAGATGCTGGGCGTACCGCCGGAAGACCGCGCCCAATTCAGGGTCTGGTCGAACCGGCGCGCCCGCCTGCTCGAGCCGACGATCAGCGCTCAGGAACGCGAGGTCGCCGCGGCTGCTACAGAGGCGCTCGACGCCTATTTCCGGCCGATCATCAAGCAGCGGCGGGCAGCGCCGCAGGACGACATCGTCAGTGCCCTGGCGCACGCGGAGGAACAGGGAGACACCCTGACCGAACGCGAGATGCTGACCATGCTGCGCCTGCTGCTGGTCGCGGGCAACGAAACCACCACCAATCTGATCGGCAACGGCATGCTGGCCTTGCTGCAGCACCCGGATCAGTTCGCGAAGCTCAGGGACGATCCGAGCGCGATCCCAACGGCGGTGGAGGAGCTGTTGCGTTTCGATTCACCTGTGCAGACGGATTTTCGCTACGCGCTCGCGGATTGCGAGGTGAACGGCTTTCCGGTGCGACGCGGCCAGAACATCGTCCTGCTGCTCGGCGCGGCCAACCGAGATCCGGGGATGTTCGGGAACCCGGACCGGCTCGATGTCGGCCGCCGCGAGGGTAACCACCTGTCGTTCGGGCGCGGCATCCACCACTGTCTCGGCGCTCCCCTGGCACGCCTGGAAGGCCGGATCGTCCTCGAGACGTTGCTCGAGCGTTTCTCGTCGCTGCGGCTGCTTACTGATCGTCCCCAATTCCGTGACAGCATTGTGCTACGCGGCCTCCGATCTCTACCGGTCTGCTGCGTCAGAGCTTGAGAATATCTGGACGGCGCATCGATAGGGGTGGTTATGCGGGTCCGCCTCGATCATGGAGGGCCGTACGACTGAACAACCGAACGGTTCACACCGAACCGGCAGCGCGGATGTCGGCTAGGTAGCCGTGCCGTACCGGCGCTTCGTGGCCAGGAGCTTGACCTATTTCGAGGAGCAGCGTCCAGCAAAGGACGCAACCAACCGGGGTGATAAACAGAACCCAGTCAGTACGCATCGTACAGGGTGTGTATTGATCTGCAGAGTCCAGCATACTCCACCGCACCGACTGCCCAGCCACCGCTGTTGAAGAGTCGGTGGCGGGCCAAGTATGGCAGAGTAAGCAGAGCGGACCCTTCTCCGGCCTCACTCCGGAAGACACCTGCTGGCGGACGAGCCTCGCTGGAGAGGACCGACCTTAGCCTATCTCGTCCAGCACCTTAGCGGTGGCCTCGATAGTCTGCTCGACATCCACCCAGGTGTGGGCGAACGAGATGCTGCCCTGCTTGGAGGCGACTGGGAAGTGGAAGATGCCATGATCGATGAGGCGCCTGCGGTACTCCACATCTCTCTCCATATCATTGTTCCGGGCGATGTCGAGCCAGTCTTTGGGTGCGTGATCCATGAAATAGACGACGAACGCCGAGCCCTGCCGCGCCACGGTGACGGGGTAGTCGCGCTCCGCGAAGAGGGTGCGCAAACCCTGCTTCAGTTCTTGTCCGAGGCGGTCTGTGTGGCCGTAGATCTCCTGTTCGCGGGAACGGAGTTTCTTCAGGGTAGCGATGGCCGCCGCCACCGGGACTGGGTGACCATTGTAGGTGCCGGCGATCAGCGCCCTGCGGCGTGGGTCGGGGTGATCGAAGTGCTCCATGATCTCCCGCTTGCCGCCGATGACTCCCAGGGGGTAGCCGTTGGCAACCGCCTTGCCGAAGGTCGACAGGTCTGGCGTGACACCGCATAGCGACTGGTAGCCGCCCAGAGCGTGGCGGAAGCCGGTCTTTATCTCATCGAAGATCAGCAGGGTGCCGTGCTCGTTGCAGAGGCGCCGCAGCCCCTCTAGGTAGCTCGGCTCGGGCTTGACGATGCCGATGTTCTGCAGGATTGGCTCGAGCAGCACCGCAGCCACCTCGCGGCTCTGAAGCTGCCGCTCGGCGGCCGCTAGGTCGTTGAACTGTACCACCCGGATATGCCGCTGAACTGATTCGGGGATGCCCGCCGAGATGGGATGCAGAGGGAGGTTGCCATCGGGCCCGGGCGTCTGCCGCTCGGCGGGGTCCATGAGATTGAAGGCGACGTCATCCTCCCAGCCGTTATAGCCCCCCTGCATGAGCACCACGCCATCGCGCCCGGTCGCGGCCCGGGCCAGCCGCAATGCCAGCGCGGTCGCCTCCGAGCCGGTGTTGGTCACCTGCACCGACTCCATGGTCGGCACGCAGGTGACCAACAGCTCGGCCAGTTCGGCCTCCCAGGGGGTGGTACCGGCGCCGAACAGCGATGAGCAGGTGCGCACCGCCTCGACGACGGCGCGGTCGACGTCGGGGTCGGCGTGACCGAGGAAGTAGGGTGCGAAGGCGGCGTGGTAGTCGATATAGCGGTTACCGTCGGCGTCCCAGATGTGGGCGCCCCTGGCTTGAGCGAAGACCCGCATCGGGTCGATCTTGCGGTTGAGCGAGAACACGCCGCCGGCGATGTAACGATCATTGGTTTCCAGGATCTGTCGGGCCTTTGACGCAGCGCTGTAAGCCATCTTTGTCTCCTAAATCGTCCATGGGCCAGGGGCTGACGCGCCCCATCATACGTCTGTGATCGGTACTAGATATCCAGGCTGCCTCCGGACACGAGCACCGCTTCGGCGTTCATGGCGGCGGCGCCAGGGCTAGATTGACCATATAGCCACCGTCGACCCGCAGGGAGGCGCCTGTGATGTAGTCGGCCTCGTCGCTAGCGAGGAAGGCGACGGCGTTGGCGATATCCTCCGGGGTGCCGAGGCGGCCCCAGGGCATCCGGGGACCGGCGGCCTCGATTTCGGTCTCGCTGGCGAAGGCCCGCTCGCCGGGGGTATCGATCCAGCCGGGATTGACCACGTTGACATTGATGCGGCTGGCTGTCAGTTCGGCAGCCAGGGTACGGGCGAAGTGATTGATCGCGGCCTTGGCCATGCTGTAGGGGGGACTGGTCGGGACCGGCAACTCCTGCATGATAGAGCCGATCATCACAATCTTGCCCCGACAGCGGCCCCGCAGCGGTTGACCGGCCATCTGTAGGGCGGCCAGTTGGCAGGTGTGGTAGGTGCCGAACTGGGTGACCTCGACGGTGCGCCGGACCCCTTTCCAGTGGGCTTTGACAGCCCCTTCGCGGACGGAGTGGGCAGCGTTTGCAACGGCCACGTCGAGGCGCCCGAAACGCTCCACGGTGGCCTCCATCAATTCCACCACGGCCGTACGGTCGGACACGTCCGCCTGCCAGCTGAACGCCTCCCGTCCCATGTTCTGGATCTCTTGGACGAGCCGGTCGGCTAGTTCCATGTTACCGAGGTCGTTGACGACGATGCTGGCCCCCTCCGCTGCAAGTTTCAGAGCGATCCCTCGACCTATGCCGCGGGCTGCACCGGTGACTAGGGCCACCGCACCTTGGAAGCGGTTCGCAGCACGTTCCGTCATCAGAGGATGAGCCCCTTGATGGCGCCGAGGCATTCCTCGAGTAACCGCTCGTAGCTGCCGCGCTGGAACGGAGTCTGCCACACTTCGTAGAGGTTGCGGTCGTAGAGCTTGTCGGGGGGTAGGTAACCGATCGATCCGTTGACGATGTTCATCACCACCACGGCCAGATCTGGGAACGCCGCCCGAAGGGCCTGTTGCAAGTCCGAATAGGCCTCCCCTGGTGTCCCGACAAAGAGGGTATCTCCCGCCTTCCAGATCCACACTGGGAACGGGTACTCTTGTGCGTCGCCTAGCAGCTCCCTGATGCGGAGTTTGCGTGCCAGCCGCTCGCGGATGACGCGGTCCCGACTGGCCTCGCGGTCGCGCTTGATAGCAGCTGCAGTGGGGAAGTCCGGCTTGATCTCGAGCGGGACGGTGATACACCTGGCCTCGGTCCGTGAGGCAGCCAGTTGTAGGGGTTGTGGCCGCCACACCGCGAGAGGTGCTCCGGACTCGACGGGACCGGTGAACACCAACTCCTGCTCGGGTCCCGGCATCCCTTCGAGGGTGGCGCACACGCTGTGGCCGAGCCTGCGACCGTGACTGTCGGCGACGCCCACGTCGCCGCTGTACTGGTGCGCGGGGGCCAACTCGCCACAGGCACCGAGCAGGAAGGCGCAGGGGGCATTCCCGGTATGAGCCTCCACCAGTTCTCGCATGGCCCCGACATAGTCGGGCGAGAGCAGCCTGTTCTCCCAGGCCAGGGAGGTGGGGTGGCAGGCGTAGTTGACGAGGGTGCCGAGGGGGTCGCCTCGCGCATTCGTGACACGCCCGACCAGCAAGGTGTCATCGGCTGCCGCCCCCGGGTTGTAGCCGGTGAGGTACCTTTCCCCTTCGGGGTCCTTGAGGTTGCGGTTGACGGCAAGGTCGCTGCGGCCGGTCGCCCAGCTGATGATCGCGGGCTGGAGATGTTCCAGCGCCTCCCTTGTGGCCTCCGCGACAGCCCGACTCATCATCGCTAGATAGGGCTCGATATGCTCCCCGCCGGGCCTGTCCCGGTTGCCGCTTGCCAGAGAGGGTCCGGCGTGGCTGTGCGAAAACGCGATCATGACCTGGGAAATGTCGAGCTCGGACTCCTCAATGATGGCTCTGCGGATCCGCCACTCATCTTGCTGCGATTGCCACCAGCTGCCATCGACGGCCGCCAGCACCAGGGTGGGACCGGCCGCTGGCCGTATCACCATCGCGGTAGCGAAGAAAGGCTTGTGGACTCCTGTGGCCACATCATCGAGCGCAGCACCCCAGTTGCGGGAATAGATGCCGACAGGCGGGGTGATATCTCGCCTGGCGATCCCCATCTCCCCCTTGAATCGGGGGAGATGCGGCGCTGCAGGTGTCATCTTTGCCATCTCGACTCGCCCTCCAAGCTCAGGGACAGCAGCTACCAGTCTCCAACACTTCCATCCCGATAGAAGCTCCGTTGAGGAATCTCTTGCTGGAAGGGGTGTTTCTTGACCTCCTCTTCGTCGATCTCAATGCCCAGACCGGGCTTCTCGTTGGGTCGGACAATGCGGCCTTGCTCCTCGACTACGAACCCTTCGGCAACCACATCCTGTCGCCACGGCACGTCCTGATGGACCGTTTCGCAGATGATGTAGCTGGGTTGCGAGAAGCCGAACTCCAGTGAGGCGGCGGTGCTCACCGGGCCCTGCGGGTTGTGAGGGGCCAGCGCGATCCGGTGCGCCTCGGCCAAGGAGGCGATGCGGCGTGCCTCGGTGAAGCCTCCGCAGTGGGTCAGGTCGAGCTGGCAGATCTCGCAGCCTCGCTTCTCGAAGAGCTCCTTAAAGGCTGCCAGGTGGGTGATCCGCTCCCCAGTGGCAACCGGGGTGGTGAGAGCGCTATTGATGGCGGCTAGGCCATCGATACTCTCGGGCCAGCAGGGCTCTTCGAAGAAGTAGAGGCCGTAGGGTTCTAGAGCTTTGCCGAACTTGAGGCCCATGGCCGGCGATGGTCGGGCATGGCAGTCGACCATGATGTCGATCTCGTCACCGACCGCCTCACGCATGGCGCAGACGTTCTGCTCGGCATAGCGAATGGGTTGCAAGCCCTCGATAGGCATCGTTTCGGGAACCGCCATCGACTTGAAGGCTGTGAATCCCTGCTCGACGGTCTGCCGGGCGAGGTCGGCGAACCGCTCGGCATCATCCCGGTCCGTCTGGTAGAAATCCTCGAGCCTGCCACCGCCGAGGTGGCTGTAGGTACGTACGTAGTCGCGCACCGGGCCGCCCCACAGCTTCGAGCAGGGCAGGTTGGTGACCTTGCCGAGAATATCCCACAGGGCGATGTCGATCCCGGCGATGGCGGTAGCTCGGACGATCCCGCTGCCATGCCAGAAGTGTTGGCGATACATCATCTGCCACAGATGCTCGATCCGGGTCGGGTCTTCGCCGATGAGCAGCACCGACAGATCCTCAATGGCACCGATGACGCCCCGGGTGTGCCACTCCAGGGTGGCCTCGCCCCAGCCGTAGAGGCCGGGCTCATCGGTTATCACCTTGACAAAGATCCAGTTGCGCATGCGTGCGTTGCAGACCAGGGTCTCAATGCCGGTGATCTTCATCCTGGAACCTCTCCCGACACAGCCGCATCGATGGTGCTGACGATGTCGTGCTGCGGCGCGTATCCGAGGAGCGATCGGGCCTTGCCGATGTCGTGGTGGATGCGAATAGGGGGCCCCGGGATTCTCGCTTCGACGTAGGGGATGCCCGCCCTCTCTGAAAGGTAAGGCACAGCCCGGTCGAAATCGAAAGGGGCGGGACCACTCAGGTTGAATACCTCACCTACTGCAGCCGGATCGTCGAGCAGCAGCAACAGGCCCCGGACGATGTCGCGAACGTCACAATAGTGGAAGCGGTAGGGGGTCCCATCGGCGTCTCGTGCCAGCAGCAGAGTCTCTTGGTCGCCGCCTAGATTCTCTAGGGTCTCGGCCGCCTCGGTACCCCCGATAGCCCGCGCTGTCTCGATCATGGAGCCCAGGAACAGGAAGCGGCCCAGCCAGCCGTCGGGCCGGGTGACCTCCCGAGGCTCGGTGACCAGAGCGAACCTGGCGATCGCAGCCGGAAGCCGGTAGCCACGGTGATAGAAGAGGGCCAAGTTCTCGCCGATGAGCTTGCTGGTCCCATAGAAACTATAGGGATTGGTGGGGTGATTTTCGTCGATCGGCAGGTAGCTGGCGGACAGTGAGGGGTAGACCTCGTCGCTGCTGGCAAACACGAAGCGCGTCAGAGCGGGCGCGTGCAGCGCTGCTGCGTTGAGTAGGTTGAAGGTGCCGCGCACATTGTCCTCGAACAGCACCGCATTGTAATCGTCCTTGCCCCACAGCATCACCGCGCCCAAGTGGACCACAGCGTCGACGCCGATTACCGCCTGCCTCACGGCCTCAGCGTCGCGCAGGTTGCTGACAACGCACGACACCCCCGCAGCCTCGGCCCGTTTCAGCCCTGGGTCTTTGGGTAACACTAGGCCACGGACCGCGTCGCCCCGCGCTATCAAGGCGGCGGCCAGATTGCGGCCGACGCGACCGGTCACGCCTGTTACAAGAACCTTCACGCTATAACTCCTCTCATCGACCCCGAAGACGGGGATCCAGGACGTCACGTAGCCCGTCGCCGACCAGATTCAGGCCGAGCACGCTGATGAAAATCGCCAGTCCCGCCGATACCGAATACCAGACGGTCTGGGTCATGAACTGGCGTCCCTGATTGAGCATCAGGCCCCAGGAGGGCGAGGGGGCCTGGGCGCCTAGGCCCAGGAAGCTCAGGCCCGACTCGATAATGATGGCGTTGGCGAACCCTAGAGAGGCTAGCACCAGGATCGGCGCAAAGGCGTTGGGAAGGATGGTCCGCAGCATGAGGCGGACATTGGTGGCCCCCGCGGCCCGACCTGCCTCGACGAAGTCGTTCTCCTGAACGGAGAGGACGCTGGCGCGGGCCATGCGAGAGAAGGCGGGCAGGTAGACGATGCCGATGGCGATCATCGCATTGCGAATGTTCGGACCCAGGACCGAAACGATGGCCAATGCCAGGAGGATGGCTGGAAAGGCCGCTAGGGCGTCCATCGTACGCATGATCCAGGTATCGACGAATCCACCATAAAAGGCGCTGATGACACCTAAGGGGACGCCGATGCTGAGCGCCACCAGGATGCTAATGGCACCTACCGTAAGCGAGATTCGCGCGCCGAAGATGAGCCGGGTAAGTACGTCACGACCGAGTTCGTCGGTGCCGAACCAATGAGCTGCCGATGGGGTCTGCAATCGTTCTCGCATATTGATCTTCATAGGATCGTAGGGGGTAATGTAGGGCGCGAAGACTGCAGAGAATCCCAGGACGAGACAGATTACTAATCCCAAAAGAGCTGTCTTCTGCTTCACCAGTCGCCTGAGCAGCCGCCACCTGACCATCCGCGCTCTCCTGTTGGAATCGGTATCGACGGGCGTCGTGCTGGCCATCAGCTATATTCGATACGTGGGTCGAGAACGGAGTAGAGGATATCGACCAGCAGATTGATGATCAGAAAGGCCAGTGCCGAGAACAGCACGACCCCCTGAACGACGCTGTAGTCGCGGCGGATGATAGATTGTAGCGTCAGCCAGCCGATTCCGGGCCAAGCGGTGATCTGCTCGATCACCACGGAGCCGCCGAGCAGGAACCCCAACTGCAGCCCGGCGATGGTCAAGAACGGGATCAGGGCGTTCTTGAGAGCGTGCCGCATCACCACGATCCTGCCCGCGAGGCCTTTGGCGTGGGCGGTTCGCACGTAGTCCTGGCGGATCACCTCGAGCATGCTCGAGCGCAGAAAGCGCATCTGCTCGGCAGCGATGGGCAAAGCTAGAGTGACCGTCGGCAAGATCGCAAACCGGAGATTGTCGGCAACGCTCTCACCTAGAGGCACGAAGCCGCCCGGCGGGATCCAGCCGAGGTTGAGCGAAAAGACGATGACCAACAGGATAGCCAGCCAGTATCGCGGCATGGAGAAGCCCATCAGACTGATTACCCGAACCAGGAAATCGAGCCAGGAATTCTGCTTGATCGCTGCTAGAATGCCTGCGGGAATACCGATTGCAGACCCTAATAGCATGGCTAGAACCGCAAGCTCGAGGGTCGCCGGGAACTTCTCGAATACCAATCTCAGAACGGGAAGATCGTTGATGTATGAGTTGCCGAGGTCACCACGTATTGCATCCCCCAGCCAACGAAGAAACTGGATGATTAGCGGCTGGTCTAGACCGAGCTTGCGAGTTAGGGCGGCGATGGTTTCGGGATCAGGATCCCGGCCGACGAGGAACTGAACCGGGTCCCCCGGAATAAGCCGAAACACGAAAAAGATAATCGCCATGACCAGCAACGTCACCGGAATCATCTGTATGATCCGGCGAAGGATGTAGAGACTTATAGACAAGCCATCCTCCCGGAGCTCCTGTGCCCTCCGCGCTACCGTAACTGGGAGGGTCGAGATGTCGGAGATTTGCGAGCCCGGAACACCTCGACCACTTCCCGCTAAGTTCTAGGTTGCAGTGACGTTGTCGCTGTGCCTAACGCATGAGCCAGGCGCTCTCATAGTTGAGATTCCCGGAGTCGTGGCGTTTTAGGTTCTGGACACTGCTGCTGTGGGCATAGAAGCGGGGGACCGTGTTGAGAACCACTGCTGGCGCCTCTTCCATGGCGATCTCTTGAGCGGTGGCGTAGGCTGCTATCCTCTCATCGATGTCGGCGGTGGCTCTGCCAGCGGCCCAAGCAGCCAAGAACTCAGCATTCTCCCACTCCAGAGCGGAGCCGTCATCTGTCACATAGACGTTGGCGAGTTGACTGTCGGGGTCCCAGCCGGGAATCAGGGCGGTGAGGGCCATCTCGTACTCGTGCTTGGCGATCACTAGATCGACCCAGGTGCCGATCTCGAGCAGTTCGAGTTTCACGGAGATGCCGATCTCGGCCAGATTGGCCTGGACGATCTGGACGATCTGAATGTTCTCCGGCCACTCCTGCCAGTAAAACAGGCTCACTTCGAAGGCCTCCTGACCAGGGGTATAACCGGCCTCCTCCATCAGCTCCTTGGCCCGCTCAACATCGCGCTCATTATAGGATATCGCGTCCGGATTGAAGTAGATGCTACCCTCACCGATGGCGTTTGATTTCACGGACCCGAAGCCGAAGTTGATGTCGAGCATCACCTCTCGGTCGATGGCGTAGTTGATAGCTTGGCGGACTAGCTTGTTGTCGAAGGGGGGCACGCTGGTCTTGTAGAGCATGTAGTGGTGGGTGGTGGCATATTCGCCCGGTGTGGTGATGACCTCCACACCGTCCAGGGCCTGCAATCTCTCGACTTCGCCAGCGGACACCCCCGCTGCGACATCAATCTCACCGGTAAGCAGCAGATTGAGCCTGGTGGTGGCGTCGGGAACCATCGTCAGGGTGACCTCGTCTAAGTAGGGAAGTTGATCGCGCCAGTAGTTCTCATTTTTCGAAAAGATCAGCGACTGGTTCCGGTTCCATTCGGTCAGCCTGAATGGTCCGGTCCCAACGGGGTTGTCGGCATCAAAGTCGGAGGTACGGGCGATGTAGTGGAGATCCAGCCGATCGAGCAGCACCGCATTCGGCTCAGGAAGGACCATCTGGACCGTCATGTCATCCAAGGCCTCATAGCTGACGCCGTCGAGAATAATGCTCTTCTCGGTGGAGGCACCAGAGGCAGGATCGCTGAGCGTATCGAAGTAGTCGATGACATGCTGGGCGGTGAACGGTACACCGTCGTGCCAGACCACTCCAGGTCTAACCTGGAAGATCCAGGTCTGGGCATCGTCGGAGGTCCACGATTCGAAGAGCCCCGGCCGCAGTGTGTAGGTTTCGTCGTACCAGACAAGCTTGTCGTAGATCAGGTTGTAGACATGAGTCTCCACACCGGTGGTATCCCGCCAGCTGTCAAAGCCTCTGACCCCCGTTGCACCTATAGCACTGGTAAGCGCCCCACCATACGTCTGGGCTAGGGTGCCTCCAAACAGCATCGTGGCAGCACCTATCAAGAGACCAAGAATCGCGATGGTTTTCGTCGTGTGACTCCGAAGCATTGTAATCAGTATTCTCCCAACTCAAAGGTTACGTTCCCACACACAAACTCCTGCGGGCTGTTGATCATGAACCGAAGAAACATCACCCCCAAAGAACGTTTCTAGACTGTTTCTGGAATACCTAGATGACGGGTCGATATGCGATTTGGGCCAGTACTCTCCTCCTGCAATTTCGGATGATCGTAATTCTGGACTATTGTACATGGACCGCATGGTAGAAGGAGGCATGTGCCACGGTGCTTCCCGAACTTCGGTCGCCCTGCTCATGCCGAATAGTTCGTTAGACGCTGACAGTAAGGAGATGGGCATGGCTTCGATGGTCTCGGGGATAATGCCCCCTGCGCAACCGGAACGGCTCACCCCTGAGGTGAGAAGCTATCATACAAGCGCCTTTCATATAGAGGTTCCTAGATTACCAATAGCTCGCCTATGGCCTCGGTTCGGGGTGTAGGGGTGTACGCGATGCCGGGAGCAACCCGGTTGCTGCAACTTAGATACCTCTGGGAATGCACCTGCCAGATACCATTTAAGGGGATCGATCCGGCGGTTCTGGGGGTGCGAAGGCGGGCCCAGAAGGGTTTCGATGAGGTGGGTCTTAGCCTGGTACTGCCCCAGACATAATACTTGGTGGAGCGGGGTTGACAGCATCGCTTGGTGGTGCCGACCCGTTGAGGAAGTCACAGTAGCGTGAGCGCCAGGGTGGTACAAGGTGAGGCGTTGTTGTACCTACTAATCGATGGGAACGTCACGAGCTCGGAGGTGATCTCACTGCGCGGTTTTGGAGAACGGTTTACCGGACCTAACGGTGATGCCGGGCGATGCGAGGTTCCGAAGGGGCTTAGGGTGGTGCAGGAGTGATGCCTGTCGTGAGAATCTGTAGGGTCGGTGTTGCAGTACTTGCTACCTTGCTGCTTCTTCTCTGAACCAAGTTGAGGGAGTATGGAAGCGCGTCAAAGTGTTCTTGCTGCCAGGACGTTGCTACGGGCCGGTGGTGGAGCTGGCCATTCTGGCTGCGGTGGGATGGGTGGTGGAGCAAACTCGGCTTGGAAGTGCCTTATGAGGGCTTTAGGAGGTGGAGTCTCGTTTCCAGGGGGGCATGGTGGGCGTGGCAGGTGATCTGATGACGACCGATTCTGACCTCGCGATCGCCTAGGAGTGGCTGCGTGACTTCTGCACCGCGCTCGAGCAGGGCGACGCGAGAGCCGCTGCAGATCTGTTCCTCGCAGACGGATGGTGGCGGGACCTGCTCACCTTCACCTGGGATCTCCGAACTCTCCACGGTGTGGCCGCTATCGCCACTACCCTCGAAGGGGTGTTGCCTACGGCCGGGACAGGTGCCTTCAGTCTCGAGCCAGGCAAGATGCTCCCTCAAGTCGAGGGTTTTCCAGGGAAGAGATGTGTACAGGCCTTCTTCGTGTTTGAGACGAGGATTGCGCGCGGCCGTGGCATCCTCCGACTCGTCCCTGATCAGGAAGGCTCTTGGAAGGCCTGGACGCTCCTAACCGCGATGGAGGGGCTTAAGGGCTTCGAGGAGCCGCGCGGCCCGAGGCGTCCGTTGGGCGTCGAGTACGGGATCCGCCGGGGGCGGGAGAGTTGGCTTGATCGCCGTGTGAGGTCGGAGGAATATCGTGACCGGGAGCCGCAGGTGGTTGTGATCGGGGCAGGGCAGGCCGGTCTTGCTGTCGCTGCGCGACTCAGCCAGCTCGGTGTGGACACGCTGATCGTAGAGCGCCACGAGCGGGTTGGCGACAATTGGCGCAAGCGCTACCATACTCTGGTCTTGCATGACCCTGTGTGGTTCGATCATCTGCCGTACTTGCCCTTTCCAGACAACTGGCCGGTCTTCACCCCAAAGGACAAGCTGGCTGACTGGCTCGAGCACTACGCCTCGACGATGGAACTCAACATCTGGACCTCGACGGAATTTCTGGATGCTGACTAAGACTCGTCTGTCGAGACTTGGACCGTGCGGGTGCGTAGCGGGAACAATTCCGTCCACACCCTCCACCCACGTCACGTGATCCTCGCCACTGGCATGGCTGGTGTCCCCTACATCCCTGAGACCGGGGGTAAGGGCGATTTTCGGGGAGTGCTTGTCCACTCCAGCGCCTACACGGGGGCTGCCGGCTGGGCAGGGAAGAAAGCGGTTGTGATAGGCACTGGCACTAGCGGGCACGACATCCGCGCACGATTTTTACGAGTATGGCGCTCACACTACCCTGATCCAGCGATCTTCCACCTACGTGTTGAACAGCACGACCTTCACCAGGATGATATTCGCAGGAACATCCCAGGAAGGTGGACCACCCACCGAGGATGCGGATCTGATTTCGGCGTCCACCCCGAATCTTCTGGCAGGAGAGTTGAGCCGGGATGTGACGGCACGGATTGCTGAGGTTGACAACGAACTTCTTAGGGGGCTCGAGGCTGCTGGTTTCAAGCTGAACTGCGGTGTGAACGGAGGCGGCATCAGTTCGCTGTATCTGCACCGGGGGGGTGGCTATTACATCAACGTGGGTGCCTCGGAGTTGATCGCCGAGGGCAAGATCGCCCTCAAGCAGGGTGCTGAGATTGCACGCTTCACCCTAGGAGGCATCGTGTTCGCTGATGGGACTGTGCTCGAGGCTGACATTGTCGTGCTCGCCACGGGCTATCAGAACATGCGTGAGAGCGCCCGGCGGATCCTCGAAGACGAGGTGGTAGATCGGGTCAGGCCTGTGTGGGGTCTAGACGATGAGGGTGAGCTTTGCACCATCTGGCGTGACTCGGGGTTTCCCCACTTCTGGTTCATGGGCGGCAATCTCCAGCAGTGCCGCTACTTTTCGAAATTTCTAGCACTGCAGATCAAGGCGATTGAGGAGGGGCTACGCCGCCTCTGAGCAAGCCTGCTACAGTCCTGTTTCCGCTCGGATGGCCCTAGACAGGGCGATGCCGGTATTGATGCCACGCAGTCGCAGGGTCCGGCCGACCACAGGGTTATGGAGGAAGGTGATGGGCCGAGCGAGGAGTTGACATCGACGCTCCAGCACCAACTAACCCAATAAGATCCCCCTCGAGATCCGTGATTTCTCCCACTCATTCGGTACGGGCACAAGGCTGGCCTAGGGATCTTAACGAGCATGTAGCGTGTAGTGGCATCAAGTGCGAGACAGAGACAGCCCTTGGTTTGAGTGCGATTAAGGATGCTAGATAAATACTGTCCGCGAGTTCGGTTGAGGTGTTGTGATAGTGCCTGAAAGTGTCTGGGCCTCCTGGGTGATGTGAAGATGTGACGCTGCTGTAAGTCTCGGCTACATCTTGGTTGACCTTGCCTAATGGCTTTGAAGATAGATGGGCTTCGATTAGAGTTGCCGACGGGTGTGGGTTGGGGCATGCAACTCCGACGCAACGGGGTTTACAGGGGCCTTGCGTCCTGTGAGGATATTTGAGTAGACTGCAGATCCTTGGGCGGTTAGCTCAGCGGGAGAGCGCTCGCTTCACACGCGAGAGGTCACTGGTTCAATCCCAGTACCGCCCACCACAGGAAACGCTGTCAGGGACGGGAGGAACGATAGTGGCTGTATTGCTACTCTGTATTCTGTCTCGCACAGCGGCAGCTTAACGGCAGCTTATTTCGGACCAGCAGCCTTTCTAGCCTCTCCAGATGACTGCACCTTAGGAGTAGGGCCGCCGCTTCGGAAGGCGCAGGAAGCTGCCGCGGCGCGACCGGGTCTCGAGGCTCCTTCGCTGCCGCTGCAACGCTGGTCACCGGAGCGATCAGCTTGCCGACTAGCGCCGGTTCCGTATTCTTAA
>JGIcombinedJ30088_10000539_pt1 | contig 41045 bp, 38 predicted proteins | sample PinacodermPK_FD_30088 | JGI IMG/M metagenome (IMG submission 30088)
AAGCCCCGGAACGCGCCGCACACCGGGTTGTTGGTGCGAGCGGCGATGGCCTCCACGTCGATGTTGGGCAGCGAATAGGGGCCGCTGGCGTGGCCCGCGGCCCNCTCCAGCACCTTCATGCCCACCGAGGCATAGGGGCCGGAGTCGCCCACCATGCGGGCCCGCAGGGCGGTGAGNTNGCCGTCGGCGTCGCAGCCGGCCCACACCTCGATGCGGATGGGATGGCGCTTGGGATGCATCCGCAGCGACTCCTCCCGCGACACCGTGCACAGCACCGGGCGGTTCAGCAGCCAGGCGGCCAGCGCCGTCTGGGCCTGGTTGGCCATGTCCTCTTTGCCGCCGAATGCCCCGCCGTTGCTCACCAGCTCAACGGTGATCTTCTGGGGCTCGATCCCCAGCACCGAGGCCATCTGGTCGCGGTCGTCCCACACCCCCTGGCCGCCGGAGTACACGTGCAGGCCGCCGTCGTCGGTGGGCACCGCCAGGGTGGACTCGGGCTCCAAGAAGGCGTGCTCGATGCGCTGGGTCTGGAACACCTCGTGGATGGTGTGGGCGCTGGCCGCCAAAGCGGCGTCCACGTCGCCCCGGGCGTACACCGAGCGGGACAAGACGTTGCCGTCGAGCTCCCACACTGCGTCCTCGGTGCCGTTGGTCACCGCAGCCACCGGGTCGGTGATCGGGGGGTGAACCTCATAGGTCACCTGCACGGCCTCGGCCGCCCGCCGGGCGGTGGCCCGGTCTTCGGCCACCACGATGGCCAGCACGTCGCCCACATAGGAGGTGCGGCCCCCCTCGGGGATGAACACCGGCCAGTCGGTGTAGATGATCCCCACCCGCAGCTCGCCGGGCACATCCGCGCCGGTGAACACCGCCACCACGCCGTCGATGGCCTCAGCCGCTGAGGTGTCGATCCGCACCACGTCGGCCCGGGCGTGCTCCGACAGGTGCAGCGCGCTGTGCAGCAGGCCCTCGGGGCGCAGGTCGTCGATATAGTCGCGGTCGCCCAGGGCCAGCTCTCGGGCCTCGTACTTGATGCCCCGGCTGCCCACGCCGCCGGGCACCTCGGCCTCGGGCGTCTCGCCTTGGGCCAGCGCCTCCACCGCGTCGAGGATCTTGGTGTAGCCGGTGCAGCGGCACAGGTGGCCGCCCAGATGCCGGGAGGCCTCCTCGCGGGTCAGATCCGATCCCTTGCGATCCACCAGCGATTTGGTGCGGATCAAGATGCCGGGGGTGCAGAAGCCGCACTGGAGGGCGCCGCAGGCCGCGAACACGTCGGCCATGCGGGCCCGCTCCTCGGCCGACACCCCTTCGAGGGTCACCACCTCGGAGCCCTCGGAGCGCTCCAGCGAGGTCTGGCAGGCCACCCGGGCGCGGCCGTCCACCAGCACCGCGCAGCATCCGCACTGGCCGCTGGGCGAGCACCCGTCTTTGGGCGACATGATGCCCAGCTCGTCGCGCAGCGCGGCCAGCAAGTGCTCGTGGTCGCCCGCAATGGTCACCGACTGTCCGTTGATGGTCAGCGTTGTCATGGCATTTCCCCCTGGTCTGAGGGCGCCTCGCCGATGATAGGCGCCCCCTCTACGTATGGCTTCTCATGGATGATCGGCATTTCCTGGGCAATCGACTTGTACATCTCCGGGCGGCGGTAGCGGCTGAAGTCGTACAGCGTGTTCTTGTAGGCCGCGCACCAGTTCAGGTTGCAGTTGGCCACCACCAGCTCGTCACCGTCGGTGGTCGCTTGGGCCAGCACCTCGCCGGAGGGGCCGATGATGCAGCTCTCGGCCAGGCTCTCCACCCCCTCCTCTTCGCCTCCTTTGGCCACGCCGACCACGAACGTGCCGTTCTGGTAGGCCCCGGCCTGCATGACCAGGCGGCTGTGGAATCCGGCCAAAAAGTCCTGGGACGGATCGGGGTAGTAGTGGATAGGAGTGTTATAGCCGATCAAGATCATCTCCACGTCGGCCAGTCCCATCACCCGGTAGGTCTCGGGCCAGCGCCGGTCGTTGCACAGGGCCAGGCCGATCTCGCCTTTGAATGCGGTCCATGTGCGAAACGTCTCCTCGGCGGGCTCGAAGTAGGCCCGCTCCAGGTGCTGGAACGGGCGCTTGGGCTCGTGTTTCTCGTGGCCGGGGATGTGGACCTTGCGGAACTTGGCCACCTCGTTGCCCTCGCCGTCCACCAGCAGATAGGTGTTGTAGCGGTGGCCGTCGGGGGTCAGCTCGGCGTAGCCCAAACAGAAGCCGATCCCCAGGCTGGCGGCCTCGTCGAACAGCGGCTTGACCTCGGGCGAGGGCATCTCGGTCTCATAGAAGCTGTTCAGCTCGTCGATGTCGTCGATCCACCACCGGGGGAAGAACGTGGTGAGGGCCATCTCGGGGTACACCACCAGGTCGCAGCCCCGCTTGTGGCCCTTGTGGAGCAGCGCCAGCAGCCGCTCCACCACCTCGGCCCGGGACTCGTCGCGGGCGATGGGGCCGAGCTGGGCCGCGCCCACGGTGATCTCGCGGAGGTTGCTGCGCAGCTCGGTCCGGGGGTTGTCGCCCTGATTGTCGGTCATGCCCTCGCTCCGGCCTTCTCCTGTGCCCCCGACGTCTCGGCCACCTCGGCCAGCTCCAGCATGACCCGCAGCAGCACGTTGGCCCCCGCCTCCAGGTGCTCGGGCTCGGTGTGCTCGAACGGATTGTGGCTGATGCCCTGCCAGGAGGGGACGAACACCATCGAGGTGGGGCACACCGGGGCGAACATCTGGGCGTCGTGGCCGGCGCCTGAGCACAGTCGGCGGTGGCTGTAGCCCAGCTCGGCGGCCACCCGCTCCACCCGGTCGATCATCTCGGGGTCGAACTCCACCGGGGCGAACCGGGCCAAGCGCCGGAAGGTGATCCCGGTGCCGCTCTCGGCGGCCAGCTCTTCCAAGAAGGCGGTCAGCCGGTCCTCGGCCTCTTTGAGCAGCCCGTCGTCGGTGTTGCGCATGTCCACCGTCAGCACCGCATCGGAGGCCACCACATTGACGAGGTTGGGGTGCAGCTCCACCCGGCCCACGGTGCACACCTGCGGGGGGCCGAACTCCTCGGCCAGCTCGTGGACGAACACCGCGATGCGGGTGGCGGCCCAGCCGGCGTCGTGGCGCATGGCCATCGGGGTGGTGCCGGCGTGGTTCGACTGGCCGGCCACGGTGACCTCGGTCCAGCTGATGCCCTGCACTCCGGTGACCGCGCCGATCACGATGTCTTCGGTGTCGAGGATCGGGCCCTGCTCGATGTGCAGCTCCACAAAGGCGTGGGGCGGGAGCGACGGACACGGCGCCGAGCCCCGATAGCCGATCCGGTCGAGCTCCTCGCCCACCACCGCACCGTCGGTGCCCACGATGTCGAGCGCCTCCTCCAAGGGGAGCTCGCCGGTGTAGACCAGGCTGCCCAGCATGTCGGGCGGGAACCGGGAGCCCTCCTCGTCNGTGAAGTAGCCCACCGCCAGGGGCCGCCGGGTGGTGATGCCCGCCCGCTGCACGGCCTCCACCACCTGCAATCCAGCCAAAACGCCGAGGTTGCCGTCGTAGCGACCGCCGGTGCGCACGGTGTCGATGTGGCTGCCGCACATCACCGGCGGTCCGGGCTCGGCCCCGGCCATCGTCCCCACCACGTTGCCGATTCCGTCGATGCTGATCTCCAGGCCCAGATCCCGCATCCAGGTAACCACCAGGTCGCGGCCAGCCTTGTCCTCATCGGTGAGCGCCAAACGGCATGCGCCGTCGGTGCCCTCGATTTCGCCGATCAATGCCAGAGCAGCCAAACGGTCGCTTAGGCCCTGACCATCAACGCTGATCTCAGTAGCCACAGAAGACATAGTTTGCCAAAGTTTTCATCGGTTCGTTTCGCAGAATTGCCAACTCTCCCAACGAGAACGGCCTTCAGCGCCTAAATTTTACCTGCTGTGAGTTTCATTGGAATGCGAACGCTGCACTGTTTGTGCGCTGCCTTAGAGGCAAGGGCAAGGCCACCACGATGAGCGACGTCGTCGTGGCGCGGAGCCTGGACGAGGCGCGGGGCGCTTTGGCCGAGCATCCCGACGCCACTGTGCTGGCCGGGGGCACCGATCTCATGGTGGAGATCAACCGAGGTCTGCGCCGTCCCAGCCACGTCGTGGGCGTGGCCCAAGTGCCGGAATTGCGGGATTGGAGCATCGCCGACGACCAGGTGATCGTGGGCGGCGGGGTCACCTACACCGAGATGATGACCACGCCTTTGGCCGACGCCGCCCCCGCCCTGGCCCAAGCCGCCCGAACGGTGGGCTCCCCGCCCATCCGCAACGCCGGAACCCTGGGGGGCAACTTGGGCACCGCCTCGCCGGCGGGAGACACCCTGCCGGTGCTGGCCGCGCTCAACGCCCAGATCGTGGTGGTGGGCCCCGACGGGGAGCGCCGGATGGCCTTGGACGAATTCGTGGTCGGGGTGAAGCGCACCTCGCTGCGGCCGGGCGAGCTGATCGTGCGGGCTGAGATGGACCGGCCGACGGGCCGCCAGGAGTTCTTGAAGATCGGCCCCCGCAACGCCATGGTGATCTCCATGGCCGGGCTGGCCCTGGTGGCCGACCACGATGCCCGCGCCGTGCGCTGCGCCCTGGGCGCGGTGGCCGCCGGCATCCCCCGGGCCCGCGACGCCGAGGCCTGGGTGTCCGAGCGCATCGACTGGGACAACGGTGCCGGTGTCGATGATTCCGTGGCCGACGAGTTCGGCCAACGGGTGGCCGCGGCCTCCTCCCCCATCGACGACCATCGCTCCACCGCGGCCTACCGTCGCCACGCCATAGCCGTGCTGGCCACCCGAGCCCTGAAGCGGGCCTTTGCCCAAGGAGACCCCAGCGATGCCTGATCCCTATTCGCTGCGGGTGAACGGGGTGGACTGCGAGGTGGCCGACTCCGACATAGCCGAGAGCCTGCTGTTCGTGCTGCGGGAGCGCCTCGGGCTCACCGGAACCAAGAACGCCTGCACCGAGGGCGAGTGCAGCTCGTGCGCGGTGCTGATCGACGGGGTGCTGACCTGCTCGTGTTTGGTGCTGTCCGCCACCGCGGCGGGCCAAGAGATCACCACCGTGGAGGGGCTGGGCGACGGCCGCGACGGCCTGTCGGCGGTGCAGGAGGCGTTCGTGGCTGAGGGCGCGGTGCAGTGCGGCTTCTGCACGCCGGGGCTGATCGTGGCCGTCCACGACCTGCTCGAGGCCAATGCCGACCCCAGCGACGGCGACGTGCGAGAAGCCCTGTCGGGCAACCTGTGCCGCTGCACCGGCTATGGGCGCATCCTGGCCGCGGTCAACACTGCGGCCGAGGCCAAGCGGAGCCAGCCATGACCTCTGAAGCGGCCAACACCGCGGCCGGTGGCAGCACCGCTACCGGAACTGGCGCCGACACCATCGTCGACGTCGGCACCCGGGGGGTGGGCGCCGATGTGGGCCGCCCCGACGGGGTGCCCAAGGTGCAGGGCCGGTTCGCCTTCTCATCCGACCTGTGGGCCGACGACTTCTTGTGGGGCCACACCCTTCGCTCGCCCCACGCCTCGGCTCTGATCCGCGGCGTCGACATCGGCCCGGCGGTGGCCATGGCCGGGGTGTACGCCGTGCTGCTGGCCGATGACGTGCCCGGCTGCCCGACCTACGGGCTGGAACACGGCGACCAGCCGGCGCTGGCCGACGGACAGGTTCGCTATGTGGGCGAGCCGGTTGCACTGGTGGCCGCCGACCACCCCGACATCGCCCGGCGGGCCGCCGAGGCCATCGTGGTGGACTACGAGGTGACCGAGCCTCTGACCGACGCCGAGGCTGCGCCCACCGCGGCGCCCATCCACCCCGACGGCAACGTCTTTCGAGAGATAACCATCCGCCACGGCGACTTGGACGTAACCGGCGAGGTGACAGTGGAGGGCGTCTACGAGGTGGGCATGCAAGACCAGGCCTTCATGGGCCCGGAGTCGGGCATGGCGCTGCCCGATGAGGACGGCAGCGTGGAGCTGTTCGTGTCCACCCAATGGCTGCACGTGGACCGAGAGCAGATCGCGGCTTGCCTGGGAATCGACGAGGAGAAGGTCCGCCTCACCCTGGCCGGGGTGGGCGGGGCGTTCGGCGCCCGTGAGGACCTGTCGTTGCAGGTGCACCTGTGCCTTTTGGCCCTGCACACCGGCAAGCCGGTGAAGATGGTCTACAGCCGGGACGAGTCGTTCCTCGGCCATGTGCACCGCCATCCGGCCAAGATGTGGTATCGCCACCATGCCGACCGCACCGGTCGCCTGGTGAAGGTGGAGGCCCGGATCGTGCTCGACGGCGGGGCCTATGCCTCCACCTCATCGGCGGTCATCGCCAACGCCTCGTGTTTCGCCGCCGGCCCCTACAAGGTGCCCGCCGCCCACATCACGGGCTTGGCGGCCCGCACCAACAACCCGCCGTGCGGGGCCATGCGGGGCTTCGGCGCGGTGCAGACCTGCTTCGGCCACGAGTCGCAGATGGACAAGCTGGCCGCCGCCCTGAACATGGACCCGGTGGAGCTGCGGCTGCTCAACGCCATAGGCCCCGGTGATCGGCTGGTGACCGGGCAGCTCATCACCGGCACGTTCCCCACGGCCGAGGTGATCCGCCAGTGCGCCTATGCCCCCGAAGCGGAGATCCCCCTCTCCGACGACCGGCGAGACCTCCCCGGGGGATCGGGCCGCACCACCGATGCGGCCGACACCGTGCGGGGAACNGGCTTCGCCGTGGGNTTCAAGAACCTCATGTTCTCCGAGGGCTACGACGACTACTCATCNGCCGCCTGCCGGGTGTCCGANGGGGTGGCCACCATCACCTGCGCCTGCGCNGAGGTGGGCCAGGGGTTCGTGACCCTGGCCCAGCAGATCGCCCGCACNGAGCTCGGGGTGGACGAGGTGATCTTGGCCCCGGCGCAGACCGCCACCATCGGCTCGGCCGGATCGTCGTCGGCCAGCCGCCAGACCTGGATGTCGGGCGGGGCGGTGCAGGCCGCCTGCCGGGAGGTGCGAGCACAGATCCTGGCCGACGTAGCCGCCGAGTGGGGGGTGTCTCCCGACGGGCTGGTGCTGCGCGACGGGCTGGTGGTGTCGCTGGACGGCCAGCAGGAGGCATTGCTGGCCCAGGTGACCGCCGGGGCCGGCTACGAGGCCGACGTGGAGTACCACCACGCCCCCACCGAGGCGCTGGACGAGAACGGCCAGGGCAACGCCCACGTGTCGTTCGCCTGCGCCGCCCACCGGGCCACAGTCGATGTGGACCCCGACCTGGGCCTGGTGCGAGTGCGAGACATCACCACCGCCCAAGACGTGGGCCGTATCCTCAACCCCACCCAGGCCGTGGGCCAGATCGAGGGCGGCATCGCCCAAGGACTGGGGCTGGCCCTGATGGAGGAGATCGTGCTGGACGACGGCCTGGTGCGCAACGCCTCCTTCACCGACTACGTGATCCCCACCACCCTCGACATGCCCGACGTAACAATCGCCGCCTTCGTAGAAGAACCCGAACCCGGCGCCCCCTACGGCGCCAAAGGCATCGGCGAACCCCCCACCATCTCCTCCTCCGCCGCCATAGCCGCCGCCGTAAGAGCCGCCACCGGCCAAGACCTCCCCCGCATCCCCATCCGCCCCGCTGATATTGCGCTGGGGTAAGCCCAAGTGCGGATATATTGCCGCTCCATAGGCGCTGTCAGCCGATGATGCCCCCGCTACCATGGTTGTTGACGAGACGGTTGGCCACTTGAGACGGAGAGGTGCCATCGAGGACGAACGATTTACCCGGCGGCTCTACACCGTGGCTGGAGCGGCGCGCCTAGTGGGCATGAGCCCGTCCACTCTGCGCACATGGTCTCACGGCTATGAGAGGACACTCCTGAGCAATACGCAGGTGAAGCAGGGGCCAGTTATCACCGCCTTCGACAACCGCTTCAGTGATCGACGGTCGATTCCCTTTATTGGGCTGGTCGAAGCAGTCGTAATCCAGGCATTTCGCAATACGGGCCTTCCCCTCCAGCGCATCCGAAAGGCGCTCGAAATTCTCGCTAACGAGGGTGAACTTGAGCATGCGCTGGCGTCGCGGCAGTTGTTCAGCGATGGAGCAAGCGTCTTGTACGACTACGCAACCCGCAGTCAAGACAAACAACTCAGGCTGCTCACCGTGGTACACACCGGTCAGCGCGTTTTCCATGAAGTGATAGGTGACTATTTGAAGCGCATCACTTTCGGCGACACCTGGGCCACCGAGCTCATCCTCCCGGTGACCGAACGGCCCCTGCTTCGCGTCATCCCGGAGGTGGCGGGAGGAGATGCAGTTTTCGTAGAGGGGGGCGCAACTCTCGCGGCCGTCTCGTCACGTGCCAATGCCGGCGAGCCGTTGGAGTCCATCGCAGCCGACTTTGGGACTCCCGCAGACCAAATAGAGGAAGCCCTCTGTGCCATCTGGCCGACGCAGGCAGCAGCCTGACCAACCGCCTCGTGTCTTCTTCTTGGATCGAGGCCTCGGTCGTCATCTGATTGCCGATGCGATTCGTGCAAGAGGCCACGAAGCACTGCCGATGGCAGATGTATACCCCGGAGGCGCCGACCAGAGGATCGCCGATCCCGTCTGGATGCTTAGGGCAGATCAAGAAGGCTGGGTCGCGTTGACCAAGGACCACTCCGTCGTTCGCGACCATCGTGATGTGCTGGCTGAAACCACGCTGCGAGTATTCGCCTACAACAATGCCAATCTCACAGGATCCGAGATGGTGGACCGCCTAGATACCAACTTCAACCGAATCCTGCAACGGGCAGCCAAGCCAGGCCCTTACGTATACGTAATCGGACGCGACAGCTTGGAACTCCGCTGGCGCCCAACTCCAGATCCCTAGATTGCTGTCAGCCGCTGCCCGCTGTTAGATCTGGCTCTTGCAACTGGGGGGAGCACGGAACGTATGCACCTCGGACTGTGCCTCTCCGGTTCTTGGCGAGCGGCGGCGCGTCCGCTTGATCTTGGCGAGGTCATCAGAAGTGAACTCGCGCTCTTCGAAGTCCGCGGCCATGGCCTCTCCTTCATCGTTAGATGCGGTCCTGTCGGCCATGGTCTCGTTGCTCACCGCAAGTCTTCTCCGGCCAAACCATGCACATAGGACGTCTCGAGTATCTGCGCTTCTAATGCGTAACACGTTAGGGGGTTGCTTGAATCCGCTTCTGGTATGCAAAGCAAAAACACCCGCCCGGGGATGGATCAAGACGATCCGTCCAGCGGGCGGGGAAGTAATGCCTGCAAGATAACGCGGCGACAGCCGGATTTCAACGGACGTCTCTAGAGCATCAGGTCGCATCGGCCGACCTGTCTATTGAGTCAGGAGCGGTGCATCTCGTGGGCCACAGCCAATTCGGCCGCCGGCCGCCCCCTCAACCTCACATCTCTCCACCAGGCACCACGCCTGATTCATTGGAAGACCCCCGACCGGATGATGTCTCCGATAATGAGCGGGATCCGTCGCCCACGTCCTGGATCGCCACACCTCCCCGGGCACTTAGAATGTTTTATTAGCCCAGGTCAGACGGATATTGAGATGTTCGATGTCGTCTCCGATGCCTGATCGGGATCGAGTGGTTCAAGCGAACTGTGCCTGTGTTCGAAACAAAAGTGTGGAGCCTGGTGCGGATCATCAACCATGCTGCACACTCGACTGCAAAATAAGTGATTGATCTCTTTCGGCCTATCGCCGCAAGTCGAGCAACTAATTCCCTTGTGGATCCGCTTGTGGTACCGCTTTTCTTGCTTGGCGTCTCGCTGCGCCATGATTCGCCTGGCACGCGCCAACGCCTTGACCTCGGCTTCGCTCGGCTCATCCAGCCAATCTGCTAGGGAAGGGTTCAGGTCGATGATGACTCCTGGCTGTAGATCGCTTCGGGCCAGTCGGGAAAGGAATCTGACGGGCCGCATGCAAGTATTGAGGACTGTCCGCATCAGCTTGTGCATCAGCGGATTCGAGGAGTAGATGCGAAAGTGATCGTTCCAAGCCCATGTGCTGTAGACCCCTAGCGCCCATGCACCAAGCCGCCACCGCCATCCCCATTGAAACATCTGGTGGGCACCGGTAAGAGCAGCGATGCCTGCGAAAACAGTCGTCAATATCAAAAGTAATGTCATCCTTGTATTTTACAAACGACTCGGACAGTTTCCGCTGGGGGGCCGTCGATGAGCGGCCCGGACAAGAAGGCGGCTGAATCGATTGCGATGCCGGAGCCAGCCATGGAGAAGATCGTGCTGGACAACGGCCTGGTCCGCAACGCCTCCTTCACCGACTACGTGATCCCCACCACCCTCGACATGCCCGACGTGACCATCACCGCCTTCGTAGAAGAACCCGAACCCGGCGCCCCCTACGGCGCCAAAGACATAGGCGAACCCCCCACCATCTCCTCCTCCGCCGCCATAGCCGCCGCCATAAGAGCCGCCACCGGCCAACCCCTCCCCAGAATCCCCATCCGCCCCGCGGATATAGCGCTGGGGTGAGGCCAGCAGGCTGCGGGTCGAAGATCTTCTGTCGCCCAGCAGATCTTCCTCTCACGAAAGACCCCGAATGTCACGATTGACATCAGTCGCACACCTCCTTGGGTGCATTTGCAATGACGCGGGACATCTGAGCCCTTGCTTGGGGTGAGTACATACCCTTAGTCGTTCAGTCGAGGCGTGTACTTCGACTACTTTCGTCCTTAGCGTATGAGAGGCGTGGCACAGGAAGAGTTCTCGATTGATCCGAAGTTCATAACTTCGACGTTGGACCTGGAGGCGATCGAGGCCAAGCGGGTCTGGGCCGCCGTGACGCAATACTCGGAAAATCCTGATACCCCTGGCTTGAACCCTGAAAAGCTTGGGGGAAGAGCTGGCAGGAGCAGGTTGTGGTCGATCCGGGCTTCCCAGGAACTCAGGGTCCTGTTGGCGCGCGAAGGATCGGTGACGGTCTTCCTTCGTGCGGGCCACCACGACGCAATTTACGCTCTGGCCGAGAGAACTACCTTTGTCGCTCCAGCAGAAGGTGGCGCGGGTCTGATTCCGCTTCGTCCTGGGGCAGTTGATCTAGACGGTGGGTCCATCGAATGGGCCGAACCGCCACAGGCAGAAGTGTCGGAGACCAAAGGCAGGACGGTCCTTGAGCATTGGGCGACTCCGGAACTCGCGGCCGCCGGCTTCACCCAAGACGAAATCAAGCTTCTCAGAGAAGCAGGTATCAACGATCTGCTCGACATTTGGCCCGATATACAGGAGCAGCAGTTCAACCTGGTGTTGGAACTCGCAGAGTTGACTCCGGAGCAGTGGAAGAATCAGCAACTCCTAGATGACCAGGAAGCGGCTGAGCGGAGGTTTAGAGCGTCAGTAGTGGACCGCGGCGCGCTTTCTGGCCTTTCATCGGTGCTCAGCCCCGAAGAGGTCATGCGCCTTGCATCTGCCCCAATTGAAGACTGGATGATTTTCTTGCATCCAGATCAACGGGCACTTGTCAATCGTCGGTTCAACGGACCTGCCCGAGTTCGCGGTTCCGCGGGTACTGGCAAGACAGTGGTTGCACTGCACCGGGCGGCAGCGCTTGCCAAGCGTCTCACCGACGAGAAAAAGTCCGGTCAAGAATCCGTACTCTTCACAACATTCGTCAGCAGTCTCCCACCCGTGTTTGAGAACCTGTACCTTCGGCTTCCGACAGCAGTGCAAGGTGTCGTTGAGTTCACCAATGTAGACAAGCTTGCCAATCGGATCTGCAGGGAAGCCGGGCAGCGGCCAAACCTAGATAGACACTTGGTAGATTCTGCCTTCGCCAAAGCTCTGGACGATGTGGTTCTGCCGGGTACTCCCCTTCACAATGCACAACTGACACGCGGCTACCTTCGCGACGAGGTCACATGGGTGATAAAAGGTCGCGGCGTCGACACCGTCGATGAGTATCTCCGCATGGAGCGCACCGGCCGTCGCACCCCCTTTTCTGAGGCAATGCGACGACAGGCATGGCAGCTTCGCGAGGCCTGGGATAAGCGAATGTCCCAGAAGGGCGTAGTCGACTTTCGTGATGTCGTGCGCAGCGCTCGCGATATCGCGCGGACTCATCCCGAACCCATGTTCAGCCATGCAGTAATCGACGAATCCCAGGACTTGACACTCGTTGGGCTACAGCTGGTCAGGGCCCTCGTAAATGGCCCTCGTGGCGTTGATGTTCCTGACGGCCTGTTCATCGTTGGTGATGGAGCGCAGAAGATTTACGCGGGAGGATTCACACTCGCCCAGGCCGGCGTAGACGTGCGCGGCAACAGCACTGTGCTTCACGTCAACTACCGCAACACCCAGCAGATCATTCAGACAGCGTTTGCTTGCACCGGAAATGAAGCGGTCAACGACCTAGGCGACGAGTACGCACGTGGCGACGCCGTTGCAGACGCAAACCGTGAAGGAGCTGGACCGGCATTAGTTGTGGCGTCGGACATTAATGATCAGGTGGCGTTTGTAGCCGACCAAGTGGACCAGCTCGTCAAGGCTGGAGCACTCGGCCCTGGAGACGTCTGCGTGTGTGCACCCACGAACCGCATTGTGAAGCAGGCCATGTCCCGGCTAAAGGCAGCTGGCATCCAGACACAGGACTTAGCCAAATTCCAAGGCCGCACGAACGACTATGTGAAGGTAGGCACTTTTTTCCGAGCAAAGGGTCTCGAGTTCAAGGTCGTCTTCTTGTTGGAATTGTCAGCCGACAAGTTTCCAACGCCTCAACAGCCGGGTCAGTCCGACGCCGAGTACGCGGATCAACGGTCTTTGCAAGTCAGTCAACTGTTCGTTGCAATGACGCGGGCTCGCGATAGGTTCTTCGTCCTGTGCGATGGCGAGCCGAGCGCCCCAGTAAGAGACGCCATGGAGCATTTCGAACTGGTGGAGGCATAGGCGTCACTAGACAAATCACTAACTGAACGCAGGCCGATTGCGTTGAGGTCTGCCAGACCCCAGGAATTCTCATGAACAATCTGGGCTAGACGAGATGCTGTCAGCCACCAGTTGGAGATGTGGGGGGTTGAGCACCGTGGAAGTGTTTGGGTCTATGCAATGATCGTTTGGTATATCCAGCACAACACAAGCCCCTTCGGCAAGGGATGATACATAGACCAATCCCCTGACTCGATCACCTCCACCGTGGACGTGCAGCAGATACTCAGTGACGATCTGGGTCGAGACGTATTCAATTTGCTCATGATCCGGTTCGACGCGATCACTGAGTTGTTGAACGAACATGTTGAGAAATCGGATCTGCCGACGCATGGATCCCAGTTCTGGGTCAAACATGCTCGGCTCGGGCGGAAGCCTTGTGAGATCGACCACCCGCATCTCGGCAGTGAGTTCGAACTGGCACCAACTCACGTGAGGGTCGTCGGAAGCGTATGTGACTTCAGTGATGGCTGTGTCCGCATCGACAGCCCCGTAGAACATCGGGATACCAGCCGGGCTCATTCTATTGGCTTTCAACGCCAACTCCTTCGGTACCGTTCCCAATTCCGATGCTGAGTGCTCGATGGGAGAAGAGCAGTGTGAGCGCGCTCGCCAGACACGGTGTCCAGCGGGAAGGTTCCGCACGAGGTTCAGTCGCTCGATAAGCGGCGTGATGTGCTCAAGAATCTTGGCTGGAGGGATCTCTCCAGGAGCCAGGTCATCTTCGTCCGGCTGTAGGAGCCATACCACGAATCGTGTCTCGTGCTTCACGGCCTCACAGAAGCGGTCCCAAGCCTCGATGAGCACGTCATCGCGTCTGCGAGTGATGAAGTCCTTCTCGACCCACGTTATGTCATGCAAAGCTGCCCCAACGGCTTCCAGAAGCTCCTGACATGAGAAGATCCAAGCGAAGTCAAAGACCAAGTCCCATGTGTCCCACTGCGGGTTCCACTGAAAGCCGCCCTCACGACGGTCCCACCACACTCCGTCTAGGGCATTTTCGTACTCGTTGCGAAGTCCGCTGACGAAAGCCTCAAGCAGCGTGTCGAGGTGAGCCGCGGGTGCACTGCTACAGAAGTCGCAACGCCGATCAGCATGCTCGTTCTCCCTCAAGATGGTCCTCAGCGCATCATCTTCGACACACCCACCGCAAACCGACTCGTCGGTGCAGTCCCAGTCCCGATTCATCTGCTCGATCAATCGATTTTTCCAGTAGCCCACGATGCCGATGCTACCGACCTGAACAGGCTGTTTGAACCTCTCCGGGTTTCACACAGGCTGTTTGTTGTGAGTCCCTACTTTCGCTGCCAGCTATGCGGATTCAGCCATATCCAAGAGGCGGTTGAGCAGAGGGCTGCCCCAGGTGAGGAGGGTGATGTGGGGGGTGTCTTGGTAGCGGGTGGGGTTGAAGGTCACGGGCTGGGTTGAGGTGCCGTCGAGGGAGAGCAGCCAGGCGTCGGAGAAGTCGGGGTGGGGGGTGAAGCGGTTGCGGCACCAGGGAATGCTGAGTAGGGCGTCTTGCAGATCGTTGAGGGTCATGGCCGGTAGTAGTTCGGTTTCGTGTTCGGGCACGGCGTCGAGGTCGGCCAGTTTGATGGGTGCCTGCTGGAGTCGATCGGCTGTACCGATCAGCTCGTCGGCGGCCGTGGCGGGATCGATCTGGCCCATGGCGGCCCGCTCGAACACCGACTCGGTGGCGGCAAGTACAGGTTGGGCGTTTCCCACCACATTGGTGAACCAGTCGAGCCGATCGCGGATGCGGTTGTAGATGTCGTCTTCCACTGTGCCGGAATAGAACAGGTTGGTTACTTCAACCTTGGGCTGACCGCCGATGCGGTCCACACGGCCGATGCGCTGCTCCACCCGCATGAAGTTCCACGGCAGATCGAAATTGATCACCCGGGCACAGGTTTGCAGGTTGAGGCCCTCCGACATGGAGTCGGTGCCCAGCATGATCCGCACGTCGTCGCCCTGCCGGAACAGCTCCTTAACCTCTTCTTTGGGAATGAACTCCCATTCGCGGGTTTCGAGTGACAGGCGTTCGCCTCGCCCGCCGTAGTAGCACACAATTTGGTGACCGTAGACCTGTGCTAGGCGATCCCGCACGTACCTGAGGGTGTCGGCGTATTGGGTAAACACCACAACGGTGCGATGCCCGCCGGCGAAACTCTGGGCCAACAACTCGCCCAGCAGACTCATCTTGGGTTCATCGGGGGGCAGTGCGTCGAGATCGGCGATGAAGCGGTCGAGCTCATCGATCTCAGCTTCAAGCTGTTCGGCGGCGGACTCCCCCTGGTCTTCGAGGTCGTCGCTCCAATCGGCGGCCTCCAGCGCAGCCTCGTCGTCGGCATCGAGCAGCTCGGCCACAGCGCGGCGACCGGATAGCACGTCTCTCCGCCGGGCCAGCGAGCACCGGATGGCGTGGAAGCTGGAGGTGAGCCGCCGACGGTAGATGGTCATGATGAATCCCAGCGGCCTCCGAGTGCCGGTGGACTGGAGGTAGGAGTCGTAGTGGCGCTTGATGTAACCCTCGATGCGGTTATAGAGGCTGTGGGCAGGCCCTAAGTCGCAGAACTCATCGGTCACCTCCCGGTCGGGGATAACTGTGTCTGGGGGGAGCCTCCCCTGGTCGTGATAGGCCCGAAGCGTGGTCCGAGTGGTGCGAAAAACCCGGTCTCGCACCGGGGTGTTGGCCCGCAGCCACCGGTTCCAGTGCGGTTCCGCATTGGGATCAAGACGGCGGACGGCATTGGAGAAGGGACGCTCGTGGAATCGCGTAATGCGTTTGGCTTGCACCGGCCCGAGGTCCGCTTGTAGTGCGCGGGCCGCGGCGGCGTCGGGTTCGGAAGTGACGAAGTGGCCAGCCAGCATCAGTTTGAGAAACTGCCACTGTCGATGGGCAAGAGGCAGCTGCACCTCTTCGTAGTACTGCTGCATGCGCTCAGCGCTGACATCCCATTCAGGGGGCAAGCCAAAAAGGCTGAGCAGATCCCATAGATCGTGGGTGTGGAGCTGCATGGGAGTGGCCGAGGCCAGCAGCAGCGTCTGCCAGAGTCCCCGCTCCTTGAGAGCTAGCAAGGTGGCAAGCAGCTGGTTAGGGGTGTCGTTTGGGCGGGCACCCCGACGGCGGGCGTGGTGGGTCTCGTCGACGAACACCAGATCCCAGCCTTCGCCGTCCAGCAGGTGACGGCGCTGTTGGCGACGGCGGGCGAGATGCGACGACGCCAGCAGAACTGGTGCGGCTCGCCAATAGTTGACGCCAGCCCCCAGCCGCGAACGGCGACCGTCGGCGTATACCAGTTCGCTCCCGTCAAGACGGGGCACTTCCAGCAGGAACTTCTCGGCGAGCTCCTCTTGCCACTGGACGAGCACCGACGCGGGCACCAGCAACAGCGCTGTTTCGGCTCGACCCGACAGCAGCATCTCTCGCAGAACCAGCCCGGTCTCGATTGTCTTGCCAAGGCCCACCTCGTCGGCCAGCAAATACGACCGTGGCCAAGTGTCCACAATGCGCCGGGCGATGGCCTCCTGGTGAGGCCATGGCACGATGCCAGCAGAGGCCAGGCCCACGCCGGTGGCGGTGCAAGGTGCCTCGCGGATGTCGTTCAGCTGCTGTCGCTCATCTTCGGTGAGCGATGGGGGCTCCAAGGGATCGCGAGCTGGCGGTGTCGAGCGCTTGTGCACCAATTGTAAAAGCCGATCGCGGGCTGCTTCGGGCAGCGGTAATGCCCGCCACGTTCCCCTGTTCGCGTCCGAGCCACTGGCGATGGGTTTGCCCTCCCACAGGCGCTCGAAGTCGTCAGCGTAAGGCTGGCCGTAGTCCTGCCACACTTCGGGTTTCCACGACGGGTACACGCTGAACGACTCGAAGTTCTCCTGCCACCCGGCCGCCGACTCATTAATGCTGCCCTCGAACGCCAGCCGGTCCCCAGCAGCATCGGTAACCACCCCGAACTTGCTATGGAAGTAGCGATGACCTGCCTGGGCGGTGGTCAGCGGCGTCCCGCCGGGGTCGCAGGGCACACCCACCCGGATAGTGAGCCGCTCTTGTTGCACCAACCAGGCGATGACCTGCCATCGCTGTTGAGCGACCTCATCGGCACCTACATCGATGTGNGCCAGCAAGCGCTGGGCGAGCACTTCGTCGATGGGAGTGCGGCCCAGCAGTGCGTCCCGGTCGGCTTCGCTGAGTTGCACCCCCACNAGCAGCCGGATGGTGCCCTGGTTGTGGATGAATCGGGCCAGTCCAGCTGCGGCCGACATGAACGCCGAGGACGAGAAGTAGCCAGCCACCCGGTCGTATGCCACCGCCCGCTGAAGCACTGGCACATAGAAGGTTCCGAGCAGGTCGCCGTCGCTGGTGTAGCGGGACTGGATAGGGAGATCGGTGAATCGCCCTACCGATGGGCTGGGGTCAGTCATCGGGTGAGAAGAGCTGTAGTTCGCTGATGTCCAGTGGATCGGGGGGGATGTCCAAATCGGGGAAGCAGGTGGTGGCCAGCCTGTCCAGCATCTCGGCTTCGGGCACATTCCATTTGCCGGAGGACTTGGTACGGGGCACCGCTCGGAGCAGTGCTTGAAGGCAGTCTCTAAATCGGGCGTCGTCGGTGAGGTTTCGCTCGCTTAGCCACCGCCGGGCCGCGGCCGGACCATCCTGCTGGGTTATGTACAACGCAGTGTGGGCAGCGTCGATCAGCGCCGAGAATGAACGGCGCTCCCGATTTACTCCCGGCAGGTGGCCGTCGCTTTCCCGTCGCAGTCGCTGGTGGGGCGGGGCGATGGACACTGAGCCGGATTTGGCGGTGATCAGCTTGGCCCGCTCTACCTCGGCTACTTCCAGTCCGCCGGTGGCCATAGCCAACTTGCGGGCTTCGTCGTAGGGGAACTCTCGAGCAGCGAACATATCCCAGGCCATCAGAATGAAGTCGGTGATCGGGTCGAATTCGGTGTCGCTGCCCACCAGCCGGGCTCGCTGGCGGCGAGTGACCTCGGCTCGGGCTACGTCTAAGGCCTCTTCGGGGCGCAACAGCCGTGAGCGGCCCTCGGCGTCGGCCTCGGCGGAGTACACCGGCCAGTGGTCCGACAACTCCGACAGCGCTGGCCCGTAGGTGGACAACAATAGGTCCACCCCGGAAAGCCCCTGCTTTGCGGCCCGTTCCAGCGCATCGCCCGCGGCCCGGCGGATATCTCCCTCAATGTCGTCTAGGTACACCCGATCCCGGTCGGGACGGCTTTCACTGCGCTTGCGGCACACCATAAACACGGTGGACTTGGCCGAGTTCTGGCGAGCCTGATGGAGCGATTGCTCGCTCTCGGTGCGGACCGGCCAGGAGGTTTCGATGGTGAACCCGGCAGTGATCAGGCCAGTGCCAAGGGAGTCCCAGGCGTCGGCCCGCTTATGGGTGAACATCACCGTGAGAACGCCGTCGTCGGCCAGAACCCGGCGGCACTCGGTGAAGATGGCCGCCATTTTGGCGGTGTAGTCGTGATCGGCCATTTCCTTGGCCCGCCGTCCAGCATGGGAGAATCGGACCCGGTTGGTGACCGCCTCGTCGTGTTTGTTGGTAAGCGGCTCGGCAAATAAATCGGGCCACAGCACGCCCAGCGTGCGCTTCTCCCACACGTAGAAGAAGTCGGACAACTCGGCGTACATCACGTTGTCGTAGTACGGCGGATCGATGCACACCAGGGTCTGAGACTCATCGGCCAGCGATGCCAAATGGCCCGCGTTCTCGCAGGTGACGGTAACCTGGGGCTCGGGCAGGGGGGAGTTCGGCATTAGGGTGGTGTCGCCTTGTGGGACGAGAAACCCAGAAATGCCGTCATAGGCCCGGATAATTCCGCGCTGTAGACACCATCGGAATAGTTCGGTACCGCCCTCGAACTCAGCGAACGTGTTCTTGAACGGAAAAGCATGCATGTCAAACGTGGCCCGTATCTGGCCCCGCCCCACCATCCAAGAACTTTGGCGCGAGTTCCAGTTAAGGGCCTTGCCAGCAACCAGGGCTAGCAAGGAAAGCACAGCATTTGCCCGGCCGGGATCTTCAATAGAAGTGCGGACCTCAGGGATGAGCTTGTGGTACTCCTCTACGAAGATGCTGTGGACCAAAAGCTGTCGAGGGGTGAAGAAGTCCCTCCAACGGGACATTCCGTAGCTGTGGGGCTCGCGGGTCTTGTTGCCTTCAGGCAATATCTCATGGGGCACTACATCGTCGGTCTCCCATTGAGGCAGCAGTCGTCGCAGTTCGATTTCTGCATTGGATAGTGCGTCCAAGTCCACATGGGTAGGTGCCCGAAACCCCCGCCCGGCACGGCCTCGCCCCTTGGCAGTGCGGATGGCAACCGCATACAAGACCTCGCCCATTCGACCGGCCTGGGCTTCGTCCTTGATGTACTGGCTATCGATGGTCAGGTGATCCCAAGGCGACACTGCCTTGCCCCGCGTCCATGTGGCCTCCTTCTTAGGATCGAAGCCGATGTTCCGGCCCTCGACAATCTCAAATTCGGAGTCATCCAACTCGCGGCCGTCGCGTCTGGTGACCAAACGCACCGCCACAGGCTTGTCTCCTCGCCTTAGCGACCAATCGCTCACCAGAGGCATAGTCTTTCCCGTGCGAGGACATGCCACCGTCCGGGCGAAAATGTAGGCAATCACTCGTTCTTGAGTGTCCGACCTATCAAAGTATGGCGAAAGACGGGAAGCAAGACGACTGATGAGTTCATCACCCCATTGCTGGAGGTCGGCAGAGATGTCCAAGCCATACCGGGCCGAAAACTCCACTCCATTCAAAATCACCGACGCGGCCACCGGGTTGAGGTCGTTGGCATGGGTTGGAAGCAGGTAGCGCACAGCTTCGAAAGGGATTGAACCGCCACCGGCCGTTGGGTCGCAGACCGTAGGCAGCCGGCCCCAGGTATGTTTGAGAACCTTGTGCAGGAGACTGAGATCCGAGACGTTGGGGGAGTTCTTGTACGCCTGCTTGTAGCCATAGCCGTTGCCCTTGAGCTTGACCCCAGCGGCATTGGCTGCATCAAGCAGCTTGCGGGCTTCCACCGGGTCGCCCCATATGCCGCAGAGGTGGAGGAACCACTGCTGATAGGCCAGAGGGGTAGCCAGTTCGTCGTGGTCGCGAAATTCAGTAGCCAGTTCGGGAGACCAGGCAGGGAGCAAGCTGGCCAGTATCGCTCCGGCGCTAGCCACCAAGGGTCGCCGAGCCCACCACACATGCAGCGCGAACAGCGGAGGCAGATCCATGGCGACGGCTCGTTCCCGCACCGATTCGATGCCCAGTTCAGCCACGGGGAACCAGTCCTCGATGAGCAGTCGGGGGCGATTGGGATCAGTCATCGGCCAGTAGCAGGCGCAGCGCCCGCAGTGCCCGCCTTCCAGTCGGGCCAGTGGATTGGGCATACCAGTACAGGGCTTCCTCTGTGGTCAAACCTCCGATGGCATCGGCAATCATTCGGCGCCGCCCGGGCCGGGCCACCGGGCCTGCGGCGGTCACCGTGAGGGCCAGGCGCACTCCGGGGGCTTGGGCCAAATTGAACGGACGACTCCGCCGGGGCGAAACCGCAGTGGGTTGATAGCCCGAAGCGGCTACCGCGTCGACCACAGCCCGGCGATAGCCCACGGCCTGTGCCGGGTTTACCCGGGCCACCGGCTGGCTGGACTTGCCGATGGTCTCAGTCAGAGTGAAGCCCCAACTGTCCCCTGCGACGGTGGGAAGCAACCGCAGCTCAAAGCGTCGCTCCCGCTTGGTGGGCACGCTCATAGTCAGTCGCCGCCTAGTGCCAAGGGTCGCCGGACAGGCGCGCTCACTGGCTGCTGCCACCGTCGGCCAACGTGACGATGATCTCTACCGCTCCGGGGTCGTTATTGATAACTACCGAGCGGAATTGTTCCCAGTCGGAGCCGCCGTAGGGGATGGGTGCCGCCGGAATGAACTCCAAGGCCAGCATTCCATCCACGTCGGACCCCTGGTCGGCCAAGCCCAACAGGGCGTCCTCCAGCTGTCGCCAGCCGGTGACGCTGCCGGTGAGATCGGCGGAGACACTGCCGTCAAGGCCGTCATACTCCACCTCGATGTGAGCCGCCACCCGGCAGTCGAACCGGGGAAGTTGGCTCACGCAGTAGCCCAGGGCCCGCAGGTCGCGGGCACCTTCTCCGACTTCAGCGGTGGCGGTCACCTTGAGTCCGGCGACCGGGCCGCCGCCCAAATCAACCAGATTGTCGTCGATCTGACGGAAGGCGACGCCCACGGTATCTCCCGCTCCCCGCACGATGACAGGTCCACCTCTGTCTGCTGGTGGGGAGTCGACCCCTGTCTCTGCGGCTTTCTCGGGGGTGAGGACTATGAGGCTGTCGAGCTCTGCCTCAAGGATCTCGTCGGCAGCAAGCGGTGTGTCTTTGTCATTAGCAGTTTGGGGATCAGTCAGGACAACCACACAGCTTCCAGAACGCGCGCCGCGATTCAGGGTTTCAAGCACTTCGGATTTTGCTGGCTCGCCCCCTAGAGCCCTATGCAGTTCGCGGCGCAGAGCGGCCCCGTCGATGTTTCCGCCGCTGGCGGCCACCGCGGTATTGATGGTTGCTTGGTCTACCGGTCTGCGGAGCAGGCCTAGTTCTTCGGCACGTTCCTTTGTATAGAGCCATACGTTCCCGTCGATGCGAGCGGGGGGAGGGGGTTCCCCTAGCCCCCAAGCCCTGTTGTGTTCGGGGTCGTAATACACCCAGGCCCCGAAACGCACCCCGGTGGCGATGGCTTCGGTGATGAGGCTGGGGTTCAACACCATGGCTTGGGCGTGGTCTCGCCAAGGTCCCTCGGCCAGCTGCGCGGTGGTGACCTCCGGGTGGCTGGGGGTGAATCCCACTGCGGTGGCCAACCGGTCGGTGGCGGGTACTGCGTCGGTGATCTTGCCGTTGGACCTCAGGGCCTCAATGATCACCGCGGTCTGAGCCTGTTCCACCCTCCCCTGGTCGCGGGCGGGTAGGTCGTGGTGGCGTAGGTTCTGGTTGGCCGGGTCGCGCGCTGGCCAATACAAGTGGCGGTAGGCAGCGCAGATGGCGATCCGGGTCTCGAGAACGGCCTTGTCGGCCAGCGACTTGAGAGTCTTAGCCACATCGCGGTCGAACTGGGCCATGCGGGCGGTGTCGTTGGCAATCCGCTGGGCGGCCAACTCGAAACCCACCCGTTCTCGCATGGCACCGATGGCATCGTCGTCGGCCACCAGTGACACCACCGCGTTGCGGTAGGTGCGATTCTGCTCCCTCACGCCGAACCGACTGGCCACATTGGCCACCTTTTCGGGTGGGGTGTGGGCGTGACGGGAGGTGGTGGTCTCGTCGACGTGGGAGAACACCACTAGGCGTAGCTGTTGTTCGTCGGGCACGTCGGCCGGACCAGTCGGGAAGTGAATAGCCTTCACTGGGCCGTCGCTGGGGAACAGTGAGCGGATGCGGTGGTCGAGTTCCTCGGTGATATCGGCATTGGACACGTTCGCCATCTCCGAGGCGATGATCCTGTTGGCGTTCGGGGCGATCTGGAATCGCCAGGTCGCTCCGTCGGACACCAAGTGCCATGCCACTTGGCTGGTGGTCCCCAACGCCTCGTCGATGGCGTCAGGATCGTCGTCAGGCCAGCATGTGCCGGCGTAGATGTCGGGTTGGGCTGCTCCGGGCAGGGGCTCGCCGGCCACGCTGTGGCAAAAGACCGTTGTACACGCTCTAGTGGCGGTGCGCTGGGCGGGCCACCGCTCTTGGTCCACCCCGCCAGCGTGGCTGTTTGCGGCGGCAAAGTCGGCCACGGCCGGGCCGTCGAGGGCGTCGCGGTCGATGGAGGTGGTGATGGAGGCTCTCACCTGGGGGTGGTGCAGTGGCAGGTCGCCTAGGTTGATGGTTGGCGCGTCCACCTCCTCTGACCACAAGGCGGCGATTGCCTCAGCCAACATTTTCAGAGCACCCCGTGCCCGCTGGAATCCAGGCATGGGGCCAATGCGCTTATCTAGGCAATCGATAAGCGCGGGGTGAAAGGGATAGGCGCTGGTGATGCGTTCGGCGTATGCGGCTGGGTCGGTAGTGGCCGCCCCCAGTACCACACCCCGCTCAGCCAGGGTGCGGTACAACTCCTGATAGGTGGCGGCGGTAGCTTCTGCGGCCTTCTCGTCGACTTCGGAGAACAGGCGGCGGCGCAGGATGAAGCCGATCTCGTGATCCTCGGCGGGGCGGCCAATGGCCCCTTTGGGCCGTTCCATCACGTCGGTGGCCTCGGCGACGAGCTGCTCGGCAGCTACCTCACTCAGCGTTTGGCTGATCTCTGTGGTCTCTTGGCCGAAGGCGGCGGTGCCGGTGGCCAGGGTCACGATNACCCGCACGGCGGGAGCGGCTGTGGCNGCCTCGAACAGCACTTTCAAACTGGCGATAGTGGCTCTGGCCAGCTGGTTGATATCCGACCTGGCCGAGGAGGCCAGCTGTCGCAGGTACTGGGCGATCTCGTCGATAACGATCACTGTGGGGGTTGAGCCGAACATGTCGAGCCACACCTGCTTGCCCGGAGCGGTGCGGGCATCGTCGCTGGCTTGGACGAGATCCCACGCCTCGGGGCCGAGCTGACGGCCGATTTCACCCCACAGGGTGTAGGTGGTGATGTCGCCGGATGTGAGGCCATTCACCGGGTCGAGGCTGTCGCCCACGACCGCCGCCACTGAGCACTCCGAGGGGAGCAGGGCGGGGTCGATGAACTCGTCGAGATTGGAGGGTCGGGCACCGCTGGCCAGGTGGTACAGGGCAATCAGGCCATGGGTCTTCCCGCCACCGAAGCTGGTCTCATAGCGATACACCGCGTGCTCGGCATTGGCTGCGGCTGCTGCATTGCTCGATAGGCGGGCGAACGTGCCAGCCAGCAGGTCCTTGAGGCCGTGGGTGGGATGGGTGATCTTGAAGAAGGAGTCGGCATCGGCATAGTCGTGGTAACCGGGAGCGTTGGCGATCACCTGGTCAAGCTGAGCGGCGAAGTGCTTGTCGACCAGCCCACCCCGCAACACTTCCTCACGGGGAGTGCATGCCTCCCGCACACTGGCCAGCCGCCCATCCATAGCGGCAAATCTTGGCACAATCCACCCTTGCTGGGCGTGGCCTCGTCGATATGACCAAGACTTACATCGAGTACCTGTAGCTGATGGAGTGAACTTCGGAGGCCAATGCCAGGACAACCATCGGGGGTGGGGACGATCTTGCTGCCGCTGACCACGAGTTCATTGAGAGGGCAAAGCGCTTCCAAAGACAACGTCTATTGCATCCCTGTGCAAGAGGGGATGCTATGTGCAGAACCACAGCGTTGTCATTCATCAGTAGCCACGATATGGTCCCAACATGGGAAATCGTGACCCTAACCAAGTTGACCAGGCGCTCATTGCTACCCGTGCGCGAATTATCGAATTAATCACCGAAGCTGTTTCCAGCGGAGTAGCTATAGCGAAGAGCGAAGGCCGCTCCAGGATTGTGGGCATCACGAATGGGGCTTTAGCGGAGGTCGATTGTTTTGGCAAGGACGTGGGTTCCAGCAAGAAATTCACCGATGATGCACGGGAAACAGTTAGGTCCTGCATCTGCGACGCGGTGGGTGCTGGTGTGGTCGCAGCTCATGGCGAACTGGGCACTTTTGAAGGCGACATTTGGAAGAGAGTTTCATCGGCCCTTGATTGGATGAGGATGTCGTCGGCTCTAGAAGACCTCAAGGCCCAAGACTGATAGAGGTCGTTGACAGTCGGAGCTACAGGGTTGAACCTCCCCGGGTTTTACGTTGGCTCCGGTGGCCCCTAGGGAGATTCAAGGACCACGAGCACAGGAGGTCCCAACTACCTCAGACGCTGAGCGGGCGATCAACCAGGGGCCGGCCGACGTGTTGTTGTGCCACGACCACCCATCTCTGGGCTACCGGCTGAAGGGATTGCCGATACCCGAAGCCGACGAACGGACATCCGCGCAGGTGAGGCGCCTGCTGGCCCGGGTGGTCGAGGCGATTTGCCCCAAACTGGTGGTACACGGCCACTGGCACCACGCCTATGAGACCGAGCGCAACGGCATCTCCATCAAAGGCCTCGACTGCGACAACACCGACCGGACAGTCGCCCTGCTGGACTTGGACACCCTTGAGGTTGAGGACTGGGACTTGTCTGACCCTGCGCGTCGCCGGTGAGGTAGCGACACTTAGCTTCAGTCGCGCCATTTCCGAGGGGATAGACGGCGGAATGCAGCTAACCATGGGCGGGACCTTTGTTCGCCTTGTTGAGATTCACTCAGCCGTTTTCGTTCGATGTGCTCGTACTCGGCATGGCAATCTGGGTCGATCCGATGCGACCAGATCACGGTGCTGTTCTTGATGAAGTAGTGGCTGCCGCAGCCGGAGTTGGCCCAGACAGACCCGCCCGTGGGGCCTTTCAGGGATACCGTCTTTCCGTCGAAATGGATGTGCCATCGGCTCGGGTGCAGCGAGAGGACGGTGAGGTCGCCGCAGCCACATGGGCAGCGCAGGTTGATGGTGCGATGCTTGAGGCTGATCCAGAGCTCGCCAGGACCTATCTCGTGCGTTTCAGGCAATAGGTCTACGAAGATGGGCCGGAGTTTCGGGGGTGTCCCGTCTTGGGGATCAGGGCGGCGTGACAATTCTTGGGGCCCCGAGCAGGAATCTGTGGAGGAAAGAGGAAGATTCTGAGATGTATTGTCCTGTGCGCCGCCGCCATTCCATGACGGCGAGCGCCGCTGCCAACGCGTTCACTTCCGGGAGTTGAACGTTTCGGTACCCAGGAAGGTTCCCATGGACCGCTGCGTTCGGAATGGCTTCCTGCCACTCCAGCGAGCCTTCTGAGTAGCCGCTTGTTGTGACAGCGCCCCGAATGGCACTGTCCTCCAGCGTGATACTGACTCCGGAGTCTATGAAAGGCACCTCAGCTTCTGAGAGCGCGTTGTAGACGGCATCCTGTCGCGGCGTATCGCTGTCGGAATTCTGGTCGATGCATACAAAGGCAAAGTCAATTGGTTGGGATGAGAGGAAATCGGCCAACGTTGACTGGCTGTCCACCCGGACAGGGTGCGGGCAGATGCCTTTCCTCAGTGGGGCGTACTTGGAGTGGTAGTAGGCCACCTTGGGAAGAGGTTCTCTGGCTTGGGACTTGATGTCGCCGATTTCCTCGATTTCCTCGCCAGTCGGGGCGCCAGGGGCACGCATGAGGTTGTGCCAGTCGAGTTCGTCAGCGTCTAGGAGGTGGATCTCGGCAACTGGCGTCTTTGCAATCAGATCGAGAACATAAGATCCCGTTCCGCCCAAGCCGATGATGGCGATTCGCATTTCCCGGATGCGGTCTTGAACGGGACCAATCTGAGATCGCGCCTCAAAGGTGTTGGAGAAATTGAAAGGGTTCGAGGCCCGAAGATAGGCGGGTTTGTAGTAGCCGGCTGCTGAGACGGCCCCAACGATCTGCTTTGCGTACCTGTGAACCAAGTCCTGAGCCGACTCATCATCCTCTGGGCTGTTTTGGCTGCCCCTCCTGATGGAAATGTTCGACCACGACCGCCCATCAGTGCTGACTTGGCTCCCGATTGGGGTTCCGTCTGCTTGGTAGACAAGACCGTCCAACTCTTCGTCGGTGGTGATGCGAACCGCATGGACAGCATCGCCGATACGGTCGTTCGGTTTTCCACTTTCAGGGTCGAAGGACTTCTCGATGGTGCAAGTGCTGATGATTCGGTTCCGCAGCAGGCAGGGAACCCCGACGGCTGCAACAACGTCTGATTCGACCTTGACCGCAAAGCCCTCCTGCTCGCCGAACCCGGAGAGCCGATCCATTATGAGACGTGCTCGGGGTCTACCGAGAAGCTGGTACCGTCCTTGACGTCAACGGTCTTGCCCGGCAAGAGGACACCGTCTTGGCCCTTTAGGTCGTCTTCGTAGTCAATGCCGGGAGTGCCGATGATGTGCTTCTCCTCCGCCTCGTGGAGCTTGTTCCAGATCTCAACGATCTCCTTGTATCTGACGCTAGGACCCTTGACCTTGTAGGCGCGTCCGCTCACGATGATCTCCGTTTCACCATTCATGGGGTGTACCTCCGTTGGTAGTTGGAACAAGGGATTTCTCTCAATGGCATGCTACCGGGGCCATCCTCAAATTCCACCTTGATAATTTGGTCCGTCCGCCCCACACATCTTCACTGTTTCGCGTAGGGCTGATGTGGGACGTTGGAAGGAATTCGGAACTAGGCAAGAGCTCCAGGCATGGGTGTGCTGTCTCCGAAGTCTTTGGCAGATGCTTCCTGCCCCTACGATGCTCGGCACTTAAACCTATGGGACCTGGATTTGATTCTCAGGCGATGGCGCGCATCGAGCGGTTCATGGCGGACTATCCGGCTGGGCACCTCCATGTAGTAACCGGGTATACGTCGATGGCAGGGTTGGCATGGCTGGCCCGCAAGGCAGCTAAAAGACCGGTGACGGTTGTCGTCGGAGACCTGCGTACAGGGATGGCCAACTTCGAAGTCCGCGATGCCGCCGAAGCCGCAGAGTTCATCTCGCGCACCGACGTTCGGATTCTCAATTGGTACCGGACCGACAAGAACAAGAAAGGAGCCGCCATCGCCCATTCCAAGGTGTTCGCTGTAGAAGGGCCTGAGGGACGGCCGATCGCAGTGCTGGCTGGGTCTGCCAACCTCACGATGGCCGGGCTGAAAGCCAACGTGGAAACAATGGTCGAGGCAGTCCAGCAGGACCGGGATGCGGCCTTCAAGCAAGTTACCTGGCTGGAGCGCCAGAGGTGGGACGTGACCGAACGGGTCATGGAGAAGGCGCGGCCAAAAGAGAAGGAAACAGCAGGGGCCGGATGTATGCCGGCGCTGGTGTCAGCTGCATTGACCCTTGCTCGTTTCGCTGTTCTTAGGCAGACCCAAACCGACAGCAAGCCTCGAACCCTTTAGTGAGCCTCCGTCTGGAACTCCCAGACGTCCTGTCCCACTCCATCGCATTCCCTGAGATCTTCCAAATGTGGCGACCAGCCAAAGGGGGCATGCGTTGTGGAGGAGTCCCGGCCTAATTGTCACCGCCCGTTCGTAGTCTTGGACTATGTGGATTTCGATCCTCCTGGGCTGGTTGCCGAGACCAGCGAAACAATTGATTGCTGTCGCTATGGTGCTCTTGATGCTTTACGCACCGCCTGTTCGCGAATGGGTGATCGACCGCCAAGTCAGTCGCGTGGAGAGAAAAATGGATCGTCTCATGGAGCGCATGGAGGATGCTCCCATCTACGGGTCCCCAACATCTGAATGATCCACGCCGAGCCGAAGCAAATGTCTGATTTTCCCCCCCACAACGAGTGCGCAGGCTGTGGTGTCCTTGCGTGATTCTCGGGTGAGTGAATCGCCGTGGCGTTTGCTTGAGTGTCAGGGGTTGGCGATCACGGTCAAGGTACCTTGACCGCATGTCACAGATCCCGAGTGACGCAGACGTGGAACTCGCTCAAGAGCTTCTTGCGCAGTGGGACAACGGCGACGGAGTCTCCAAGAGCCAGTTGGAACGAGAGACCTGGGATGACGGGTCTTCTCACGGTCGGAGGTTCGACCGCTTCATCCGGGGCACGCTTGGTGTAGAGACATCGCGGCGCTCGCGGCAGACGGACCGCATCGCCGACCTCGAAACACAGATCTTGTCGCTCGGCGCGCACCCCGTCGGTGCAGAGGAAGTCGACTGGCAAGTCCAACTACAACATGCCAGGGCTTCATGTCTCGAAGCGCTGCGCATTTGGAACGACCCAACAAGCGCGTTTCGAACCGGAGCGTTCTCGTTGCTGTTCGTCACCGCATGGAACAGTCTCGCGTTGGCCCTGCTTCAGCGAGAGGGCAAAGAATGGAGGCGTCTTGACTCGTCTGGTGAGCCAGCCCTCGTTCATGGCACCGAGCAGTCGCTGGACACGCCCAAACTGATAGCCAGTGCATTCGCCGACGCTGAATACCGCGGCATCCGGAAGAATCTTGCACGGTGGGTCGAGATTCGAAACGCTGTCGCGCATCGGCACCTTCCAGCACTCGACTACATCGTCATTCCACTGGCGCAAGCGGGGCTGCTGAAGACCGAGGACGTCCTCGTGGACGTGTTCGGTGCCGAATACGCGCTCGGCGAGAAGCTGTCGGTGCCCTTGCAACTCTCTGGCTTCCGGGATCCCGACGTGCTTGGGTCACGCAAGAAGCTCCAAGCATCGCTGCCACTTGACGTACAAGCCGTGCTCACCCGCGCATATGACGCGCCAGCTGACTTACTTGCCGACCCCACATACATGATGCGTGTCGCGTTCATTCCCGCCGTGCCGGCTTCAGGGACAAGCCCCGATGTTGTGGCGTATTTCGTTCGACCTGGCGAAGTACCGACGGAGCTCGAAGAAACTCTCGACAGATATGTCGTCCTGTCCAAACCGACAGCTCGCCCCAATTTCAGGGCTACACAGGTCACCGACGAGGTGCAGAGACGGACTGGTTTCAAGCTCAACCCGAACCAGCACGCGCATCTGACTAGGACCCTGGGCGTTCGACCTATCCGCGGCGAGCCCGACGAGACGCTGGACATCAAGTTCGCGGAGTACATCACAAGCTTCAAACGCTACCTATACAGCCAAGCTTGGATCGATCTACTCGTAGGCAAGCTCTCGACACAAGAGGAGTTCGAAGAACTGATCGGCATGCCGCCTGTGCAGATTGACCCAGTCTGACTAGGTGCCTGCTGAAGAAGGAGGGGCAGCACACTCTCAAGAGGCCGACCTACTTGACAACTAGCCTTAGTCAGCCAGGCCAAGTAGATCTGCAAACTCGGCTGGTCTGAGGTTCGACGCGGTGTCGAGCACGATTCTGGCTCTGGCGGCCAACTCAAGCGGTCGGCATTCTTGAAGAACTGCTCCTCTGACAATCCGGTCGATACCAGTTCCGAGTAGTGGCACAGCTGTGCGGAGCGCGGCGGTGAGAGTTGTTGAGTTGGTGGCGGCGTTGTGCAAAACGAGGTTACGCACTCGGTAGAGGCGTCTGATGACTCGCTTCACATGGTTCTCGACATCGGCTAGGCCTGAATGAGGATTAGCAAGAATCCGGTGCATTCGATCGGCTGCCGCTTGCTCAGAGGGGTCTGGAAAGGTCACAGGAGATGAGTGAAGGAGATCTGCCATCAAGCCAGCGCGCCTGGTATTTGTCTCGGCTTTGCCGATTTCATCTACGAAAGAGGCATCAGACCCTTTTGCCAAGTAGCTGTGGGCCAACTCAGTCAGTTCAGCGCGGACGAATGAGCACACAATGAGCGATGCAAGGCGATCAGCAGCTTGTACTTTGCCTCGGTCACCGGGTCCGGTGAGAAGTGTCTCTACCGCTGCCCACGCGCCAGAGACTGCGGCCGACGGCGACCCCAGATCAACTGGGCCTAGTAGTTCAAGCGACGCATCGATTTGAGGATCAACCGATGCCGTGATGGGTTCCTCGCGCCGATACAAAACTGGGATTTCGAGTCCTCGTCTGGGGCGAAGGTGAGTGCGGGAGAAATCATGACCGGATTGGGATACCCACGCGTGCTTCATCGGCTCAAGGTGTTCGTTTCTGCCTCCCAGTGTGATGCGCGCCACATAGCGGTCGACTCGGTCTGCGGCGATGTCAACCGCAGCATCTGTATCGCGTGCCTCAACAGAGAACCGGAGCGCCCCGGCTAGGCCAGACATCGGTCTCCTAGTGTGCGGGGACAGGATCTCGCTGGTCGTTTTGGCACTTAGCCATTCAGGTATTTCCCGTACTCTCCCTGACGCGGCCCGCAGAGGTGCGATCACTTCAAAACTCTGCAGCGGCTGCGTAGATCTGTTGTGGGCATCATCTACCAGATCACCAAGACCGCGCGTTCCTGGTTCATGCTTCAGATGGAATGTCCACCAACGATGCAAGTATTGAGGGCTGAAGCCCCGGCTCAACATGTGAGCTGAGACTGCTCGGGCGACCCGTTCGGTGCGGAATGCTGTCACTTTGTTGCTGCCTAGCGCAGAGGCCCAGCTGGAGAGGTACGTGTTTTCCGCCGAGTCGGCAATCTGGCGCACGATGGAGACTTCGTGGGAGCCGGCTACAAGGTCTGATTTCAAGGCCCCCTGAAGCACCCGTCGCTGTTCAGGTGATCCAATACCCACATCGGGTCCGAGGGTCTCCGACAGGGACGCCTTGAACCAGTTGACAGATTCTTGTGTGAGCGCCCCGTCGGCGACCGCTGCCGTCGCTTCGACTAACTCGCGCAAGCTCGAACAGGCACCCACATCCCAGAGACGCCTCTGCCATAATGTCTCGGCAGCAAAGAAATCCAGCAAGCGTGCCGAGACAGAACGTTCAAAGTCTGTTCCAACCAGCATGGCGTGTGTATACTGCTCCTAGGTCTACGAAGGGGGGATCGTCCCGTCAGGGGCGGTCCCCCCTGGTTCATTTGTCGGGCTCTTCCCTGCTAGATGCGAGAGCCACATGAAACCCAGCTTGTCCAGCACAGGCAATCCTCTTGTAGTCGATAAAGACGACGACTCTTGTGCCAGACATGGCCCTGAAAAAATAAACCCCCGCCTGCCCTGCAACGCAGGCCAAGCGGGGAAGATTGAGGCCACCCTATCCAATCCCTTGCTCGTTGACAACGAACAAAAGTGACTCGCATGGGTTGGCAAGAAATAACCCCGCCATGCCCTGCGGAGCAGGGCAGGCGGGGAAGAACGAGGCCACCGTAGCCGAGCACATGGGCAATCACAATGGAATACTGAAGGCCCTATGGAGAGCTGGAGCGACGCCGATCAGCTCCCTGAGCTTACGGCGGTCGTCGACCTGGCCCGCACAGTCATGAGCGACGACGCAGCACAATTCTGGCTGCGCTCACCCAATCCTGATCTTGGCTATGAGAGGCCGCTGGACCTCGTTGCAGCAGGCGACACCCAACGAGTGATCGACCTCCTGCTCGCCCTGGCGGAGGGCGTCACCGCCTAGACGGGTTCAGTCGGAAATGTGGTCCACTAGGTAGAAGAAACCGCGGCGCGATGCCCAGAGCCAAAGAGCGCCGGCCGCAATGGTGGCTGTCCAGAGTCCCAGCATTCGCCAAGGTGCGCTCGCTCCCCATACCCACCAAGGCAGATACCCGCCTAGTTGCATCAGTGCTACAAGTCCCATCGCGCACAAGGCCATTCGGAGAGGCCTAGTCGGCGGGCGCGGCTTGTTGGCATTCCTGTAGAGCCACCCGAGGTGGTCGGGGGACCTCAGCCGGTTGTAGGGCCAGCCGAGCTTGTCTAGTTCAATACCCATGTACTGCTCGGAATCGCAGCCAAGGCGGTGGTGAGCGGTATACGGCCACGATCGCATCACCTAGGAGATGTAGGTCGCCGATCTTCTGCTTTCCTCTTTCGCAATTTGCTCAAAATGCCCCAAGAGTCGGGAATGAGGCCTCGGTTCACGGTGACTGCTGGCAGCACTCTGGGCGTGCGGTATTCGTCCTCATCGTGGTCGCTGCCCGGGGGTTCGGCACTCATGTCATCAGGCTATCTGCAAGAGCCACACAGAGAAGTTGCCAGCACCAACCAATGGCTATGTGGTTCCTGATGCGTGGCGGGCCTCGAGGCGTCGCAATTGACCCTTGAAAGTGAAGTTCGGGAGGATGATGGCGTCGCATTCCGCTGTCGAGACTCCGAGTGCTTGGAGCAGGGAATGGCGCAGTAGCCACTGACTGCCGATGAGCACGTCAATCTGACCGGTTGCATCTTTTGGTTTCGTGTTGGCATGCGCTGCTCTCGTGCGGAAATTGTTGATGTCTGGGACCAGGTTGGAGTAAGCCTCCAAGATGGCTCGTCCCGTGTCCCCACAGCTTTGAGTGATCTCGTCTACTTTTTCCACAAAGCTCTTGTTCCGGGTAGTCGCCAGCCGGGGTACGAGCAGTTCCTTGTGGCTGTCGGGCACGGCTTCTTGAAGTCGAGTCAGGATTTCCTTTGTGTCGGCGTCAACCGACTCACTTCCATCGAAACAAGCAGCGTGAAGGCTCTCGAGGCCGTTGCAGGCATGCAAGAGAGAGTCATCGAACGAAAAACCTGATGTCTTCGCTTGGGAGTCCGCGAGACGCTCGAAAGCCACGCGAAGCTTGTCGTCGTTACGGACAGCAAACCAGCCTCCTACCAAGGCCTCGAAAGTCACTCCCGCCCCTTGTAACCCGACACGGGTGACAAGCATCTTCAATTGTTGTGAGACGATGCCCTCCTCCGCGTCGTCCTCGTCTACATGGTCCAATGGCTGTGGAATCCGAATGTCGATTTCAGTGGGGCGCTCTCGCCCGAACCTCTCCAAGAGATGTGCGCCGATGCCTATTGGAAAGCTCGGGCGCATGGCGAGCAGAGACATCAGTTCATTGATCGGACGAATCCACTTTTCTGCTACCTGCTGGAGCTTCAGCGTGTCGGAGATCGTGATTGATGCGGACGCGTCTGCAACGAAGCGGCTGTCGGATGACGACCAACTAAAGCCATGACGCAGTCTGACCGGGCAGTCCTGCACCAGGCTCTCTTCGTCGTTCCATGCCCCATGGAACGACATGACATGCGCGTCAGCATCGTAGGTGTATGGACTATTCCTGACGTCTGTCGCCCACGCAGCGAGGTCGCGGAACGAGATGGAGATTTCCTCCACCTTCGAGTCGCGGTCTACCCATGTGCTATCCCCTTCGACAATGGTGCTCACCGCCCAGCGCTGCACGCCATCGCGGACGCTTGAGGACTGCATAATCGAGTTGATGTCGTAGCACCCAAGCAAGCTGTATGACTTCCCAGCGCTGTCCGTGCCTCTGATGGTGACAAGGTCATCTTCGGTCTCGACAACGGGACTTCCCCTTTGTTGCCCAATGGACTCAGCAGTCAGACTTCCGATCGTCTCCAAAGCCCAATCAGACATTCCATCAGCTAGGAGATCTCCCGCGACGGTGTGCTTTGGCGGCTTGTAATTCTTCGGCGGACGCTTGCGCGTATCGATCCACCACTCTCCGTACAACTAGCCGATACCTCCTTGAGGCGTACTTCCCCTGTCGCCCATTGACCAGCGCAAGGCACCCGACACACGTGGGGGGCATTCTGCGCTCGGGCTGAGCATACGCCCCGTCGCTTTCATATCCTGCCGATTTGCCTCCGGAGCCACATCGCCCCAGTTCAGTGAGTCGCGCTTCGTAAGTCACCCACCTATCGAGTCGTCGCAACTGCTGCGAGGTGGACTCCCAAAGCGTGCCCATAATCTGGTCGACCAGTGGAGCGACCTACATCGTTCGGAACTTCGAGCAGCCTGGGATGCACTCGCCCGGGGAACGAGCCCCGACAAGATCGCCCCGCTCAGCTGACAAGGTTGAGCGTCCTCCTACAGGGCCGCCCTGAGCCTGCATAAAATCCGGGGAGGTTCAGAGCACTGGATCATGAACACATGAGCCTGCAACTATCGCTGATTGACACGAAAACGGCCGCTGTGCCGATGGGGCTTGAGTACCACCCGGACTTCTTGGCTGCCACCGAGGAGGGCAGGCTGCTCGCTCATATCGACAGCTCTGAGTGGCTCACGGACCTGTCCCGGCGGGTAATGCACTTCGGCTACAAGTACGACTACACGAGCCGCAGACTCGACCAATCGGATCACCTTGGGCCACTGCCCGAGTGGCTGGCGCAACTGGCGAACAAGGTGCGTGAAGCTGCATCTGAGGAAGCGAGGCAGTTGCTCGACCCTCAGCAACCGTTCGAACAGGCGATCATTAACGAGTACCTGCCTGGACAGGGCATCGCACCCCATATCGACAGGGACTGCTTCGGCCCCGTTGTTGCGACTGTGAGCTTGGGCTCGGCGGTCAACATGGATTTCTGCTGCGATTCGACCGGGGACGAATACGTGCAGCGCTTGGAGCCGCGCAGCCTTGTTCTCTTGCACGGCGATGCTCGCTTCAAGTGGCGCCATGGCATCGCGAAGCGGAAATCTGACACATTGAACGACCAAAAGATCGATCGCCAGCGACGCGTCTCGATCACGTTTCGCACCATTGCAGAGGCCGAGCTAGCGCACACCTGATTGGCGTCTCCCATTGGCCGAGCCGAAGCGCCGTTTCGCCGGTGATCGACTGCTTGCCGGCAATGATCTGAGACACCCGAATACAGATGCACCGACACTGGTGTCTACGACCTCCCCCACCATTAGACCTAGTGCCGTGAGAGACAAGAGTCTCGGGTGTTTCGAGCGGGGGCACGGTCGGTGAACGCATTCACACCATACGTAAGCGAGCGGCTCAAGGCGTACGTCTATCTGTTGATCGATCCGCGCGACGGTGAGGTCTTCTATGTGGGCAAGGGAAACGGGAGCCGGGTGTTCGCCCACGCCCTGAATGCTCTTGGCAACGAGGAAGCTGCGAGCGACAAGCTGGATCGGATCAGGGAGGTTCATGCAGCAAGCCAAGATGTCGAACATCAGCTGCTGCGGTTTGGACTCACAGACCGAACAGCCTTCGAGGTCGAAGCAGCGGCAATTCAGCTGCTAGGTCTGGACGAACTCACCAACAAAGTCGAGGGCCATCACGTTTGGCTGCGGGGGCGAATGACGACTGATGTGGCAATCTCGCTTTTTGATGCTCCCCAAGTGCCTGGAATCAAGGAGCGGGTGATTCTGTTTCGGATTCCCCGGCTCTGGTCACCGGAGATGTCCGCCGAGGAATTGTACGAGACAACTCAAGGCTGGTGGACGCTTGGGCCCCGCCGCAATGGTGCCGACTACGCCTTTGCCGTCAACCGGGGAGTCATCCGCGAGATGTATCGGATCGACAGCTGGCGACAGCGACAGGCTGGCGACCGGGACTGGGAACAAGACATTGGCAAGTCTCGCAAGCGGTGGGGCTTCAGTGGCCAGGTTGCCGATGAGCTCGCGCACTACCGCAACACCAGCGTGCGGCACCTCTTCAAACAAGGGGAGTCCTTACCCTTCAAGTACGTGAACTGCTGAGTCGAAGGCACGCCATCAGCGAATCCTCGAACTCTTGGCTGAATAGGGTATGGACCGTGACTGAGCCGACGGATTCCGACAAGGGAGGGCTTCCCGAGCATCCTCCTGTCTTGACCGGTGAGGAGTTGACCGAATCCGTCTTGCGGTCGCTGAGGCTGGCCGCCAAAAGGGCGCATCTCTTGGCATATCAAACCGGGACGGGCGTGGTGACGCGGCGCAATGGCAAAGTGGCAGTCGTGCCTCCCGACCCGGCCATGTACGAAGACCTCATTCCACCCCCCTTCCAAGCGAGCGATTAGAGATACTCGGCAGGGCTCAAGGGCGTTGTCACCGCATTAGCTGAGGGTAGATAGAACACGCTTCAAGTGCCGAAAAACTGACGTTTCAAGTGCTGAAAAACAGACACATCGGCGAAGGGCGGGAAAGCCAAAAAATAGCCCCGCCATGCCCTGCGGAGCAGGCCAGGCGGGGAATACTGAGGTCAGACTAGCCGAGCTCTTGAGCAATCACAATGGAATATCGGCTGGCGGGACGTTGGAGACAGGTAAACCTGGGCTGGTGACGCCACTTCCACTGTGGGGTTCAGACGCGGTCTTGGAGGGAGTCGAGGAAATCCTCTGAGTTCAAGTGCCGGGTGTACCGGCCAGTGGCGAGGTCGCCATCAGGATCTGGGGAATCAGGCTCCACAGCCGACTGAGCCGCCCGACGCTTGCGACGGCTCGACAGCGCTGCCATCGGTGACTGCAAAACCGAAAAAAGAGACACCGCACACCTCCCGGGCGACTTCGCCGATCACCGTACCGACCAGCTCCGCTTGCCACAACCATCGGCTGGGGTGGTGGGCACGCCAGTGCTGTGTGGACGCGTCGGCTGATCGGGGAGTAGGCAGGACAGGCGCAAGTCGTTCGCGGCTGGCGGGGAACTGGGAATATCGTTTGTCTCATGCTGTCGCCCCATGTGGTTGAACTCGAGGTTCAAGAGCCGTACAAGCTCTGGCTGCGGTTCGACGACGGCACCACCGGTACTGTCGATTTGTCGGACAGCGTGGCGCTCGGCGGCATTTTCGCTGCATGGACAGACCCGGACTTCTGGCGCTCCGCACACATCGTGTTCGAATCAGGTGCAGTGGCGTGGGGCGATGGCACCGAAGTCGACATTTGCCCGCAAAGCCTCTATCTCGACGTCACCGGACAAACCTTCGACGAGGCCGTGCGAGATGACAATGAGGGCGGCCAAGCTGACGATGAGTTCCAAGAACGGATTGCAGCGTCGAAAGCGCGCCATCAGCGAATCCTCGGACGCTTGGCTGAATCGGGCACGGTTGATCGTTCTCGTCAGGTTTCTGGTCAAGTAGGAATGCGAAATCGTAAGTTGCGTTCTGTATAGAATTCTGTACAATTCCTTCATAGCCAAACCCGACGACTGCTGGAGACTTTCATGACCCCACTAACCGAGGCCCGCAGCCGCCTCAGCGAAATAGTTGACGAAGTCGAATCAACCGGTTCGACGATCGAGATTTCCAGACATGGACGTCCCGTAGCCGTCGTTATGAGCTACGAGGAGCACGAATCACTGCTCGAAACGCTGAACATCCTCGCCGATGGGGCGACCATGGACGCCATCTCTGAAGCCGAACGAGACATCGCTTCGGGCGACTTGGTCGAACTCGACTGAGGGACTCGTGGCCAAGCTGGCGCGCCGCGCCGAAAAGGATCTCAATGGCCTGCCCGAGGCGCTGGCGACCAAGGCTCGAGAGATCATCCGGCGTCTCGATCAAGAACCGCACCTGGGTAGAAAATTGGCCGGGCCCCTCCGAGGAAAGCGTGCCACCCGACTTGGACGGTCCCATCGAATCATCTACACGGCAAGCGAAGGCCAGATCATCGTGCTGACGATTTCACACAGAAGGGATGCCTACCGCTGATGCCTTCCGGCCCATCCGATTTGCCAGAGGATCCTCGCGAGCGAGAGATCTTCCTCCGAGCTCTGCGGGAATACAGCGACAACTGCGAACCACCAGAATTGACGGCTGACTGCCCTTACTCAGTGAAAACAGGTACCGGTATGCGCGGGTGCGCAAACGAGTGCATGGACATTTTGGCGCGAAACAACGCTCCTCTGTCTCTTGAAGAAACCGACCTGGGTGATGGGCTCACGATGCGGCGCACAAAACGAGCTCGTGCACGCCGCGTCAACAGCCCGGTGGCAGGTGCCTATGACGCACGGGAGGTCTACCTCAGCGACAAGTCCACCGGGCCACCGTCCACCTGGCGGCTTGCAGCCAAATTGGTCGGCCTTACTGAAATCGTTGAGACCCCGCCTCCAAGTGATTTAGTGCAGGCAGCCAATCGACTTGCAGACATTGATGAATTGATTGGGGAAATTGAGGCAAGGGGTCTCATGTTTGAGAATCATGTGCTACCTCAGCTGCGTCCCGTTGTAGGTCACGCTGTGTTTAGGCAGTATTTCTTGTCGGCTTCCCGCGATCCCGACGGTGCTGCCTCAATCCCTAGCGGCTGGTTGCTTGCCGTCAAGCAACACATTGAGTCGGTCAACTCCGACCCAGAGCCATCTGCGGAAGCGATGAGTCAGGGCTTTCAGGGAATCATCTCCACAATCATGAACTGGGCGATGACGACTTCTTGGGATCAATTGGTCAACTGGAGCCCACCGTTGCCATCTCAAACTGATGACACTCTGAGCCCGATTGACAACGCAGAAGGTGACTCCTGGATCACTGAGCGATTCACAAAGACCTATCTCAGCGAGTGGTCTGTGGCTGCCTTGCGAAGCGAGTGGAAATACTTGCACGGCCAGCACCTATCCCCTTGCGATCCCTCCGAGATGAGGGTAAGGGAAGTCTCTGCCAATGACCTCGCAAGGGTCATGGCGGACAGACTCGGTGCTGACCCTCGTCCAAGTGAGCATCTCATCAACATGCTTGTAAGACCCGCAGTGAACTTTCTTGCGGAAGACAGACGCACTGAGGCAGCAGCTCTGTTCGAAGCAGCATTGCGGGTTGACCCGCAAAATGCCATCGCCCTCAACAACCTCGGCTTCTGTCTATTGCCCGATGATCCTGAGCAAGCCTTGCGGCACTTGGATTCAGCGATCGACACGGGCAGCGCTGATGTGGAAATCACCAACGCGAACAGGGTGCTCGCGCTGGTCCTTCTCGGAAGATGGACATCGGCATGCGACCTGGCAGCGGCACACTTGAACCGTCACAGTGATTCTTCACGCCGGGAACCCGTGTGGCTTTGGGATAGCTCTCCTTTGTTGAGAGATAACGCTGCGGCACTCATAACGTGCGATGACATTGCCAGCTACGTGGCTGCACTCCACGAAGTGGCTGCAGCCAAGGACGGCGAGATCTCTTTGGCCTCCGGCGGTTCCGAATAGCTTGAACAGCACCGTCGGACCCGGCATAGGTGTTTCCTCGTTATTTCGGTTCCGCCGACGGGGAACTAGCGATGCCCTGGATGAAAACAGCTCGCTCCAAAAGATAACCCCGCCATGCCCTGCGGAACAGGGCAGGCGGGGAAGTACGAGGTCACGGTAACCGAGCACTTGGGCAATCACAATGGAATGTCGGCTGGCCGCGGTGTTGGTGGGGTCGATGACTGTGCCAGCTAAGTGGCCTGGGGGGCGGTGGGCAGAGCTTCCACCGCCTCGCCCACTTCCTGGCCAGCAACCGCCAAGTCGTGCTGGGTTTGCAGGTTCATCCAGAACTGAGGCTCAACGCCGAACCAGTGCCCGAGCCGAAGCGCCGTGTCCCCGGTGATCGACTGCTTTCCAGCAATGATCTGAGACACGCGATTGGGCGGCACGGCGATCTGGCGGGCGAGCTCGGTCGGTGTGATGCTGAACTCCTCCAACTCGTCCTTCAGCACCTCTCCAGGATGGACAACTTGTCGCAACATTTCTGACTCCAGGTTTCACGCCCAAAGAAAGACCCGGCCCTCATGGAGCCGGGTGGGTGCCTTCAATATAACACGTCGACTAACCGACCTCGATCTCAATTTGGGTCACATAGATCTCCTGGCGTAGCCGCCGCTCGATCTCACCGTCATGTCCGCTCTCAAAGAACAGCGTGAGCGCTTCGGCAAGGTTCTCTCGGGCATCGGTGACCGTCTCTCCCTGGCTTGCGACATCGACTTTCGGGCAGAACGCGACGTAGCCGTCGCCCTCGCTGCTGACTATCGCGGTGAAGCGTCTGTTCACCTCACACCTCCAGGGCAACTTGGCCGATCAACCTACCGACCAGTATTTCGCGCCGCGGCGCCAATGACATGCACTAATCTGCACGACGTAAGCCCTTGCTAGCCTCTCCCGTTTTTGGTGAAGCGACCTTGGGCATAGCTGGCCGGGGGGTGGTGGGCTGGAGCTCAAGCCGCCACCCCCAGGGCCTTTTTTGCTTAACGGGTGCTGGGAGCCCTTGATCCGGGGGAGATGGCTAGGGACAGAGCTACGGCGACTATGGCGGCGGCGGCGCCTAGGAGGTAGGAGTTGGCTAGGGAGTTGCCGGTGATGTCGGTGCCGATCATGATGACCATGGTCTGCATGCCGGTCGTGACGCCCACTTGGGTGAGGGTGCCCCGCATGCCCGAGGCCACGCCATAGTCCTCGGGCTCCACTGCGTCAGACGCGGTGGTGGTGAGCGACGGGAGCTGGATGCCGTGGCCGATGGCCACCACGAACAGCCCTGCCACCGTCCAGCCCAGCGAGGCCTGCCAGGCCGACAAGGCGAAGAACACCATGCCCACCGCCAATAGCGATGATCCCACCACCGGGGTCATCCGGGCTCCCAAGCGGGGGTGGATGTAGCCGCCGGCGAAGGCGCACGAGCTGAACGTGATCGGCCGCACCGCCAGCAAAAGGGTTGCCGCCCCGAGGCCCCAGCCCAACCGCTCGGTGAACAAGAACGGGGTGATCACCAGGCCGCCCATGAACGAGAAGTTGGCCAGGGTGACCACCCAGATGGGGATGGAGAAGTTGCGCTTTCGCAGGTAGTGCATGCTGATGATCGGCTCGGGCACGCGCTGTTCGATGCGGGCGAACGCGGCCAA
>JGIcombinedJ30088_10000573_pt1 | contig 39500 bp, 42 predicted proteins | sample PinacodermPK_FD_30088 | JGI IMG/M metagenome (IMG submission 30088)
GGGTGTTTGTTGGGATGGTCCGCGCCCCTTGGCCGCCGGGTTGCCCTCACCCTAGCCCTCTCCCGCCGAGCGGGAGAGGGGACGGTTGTTGGGAGCGAGAGGGTACTTCTGCGACTGCGGGGTGTTGAGATTCCTCGCTGCGCTCGGAATGACAAGGGTCAGGCTCGGAATGACAAGGGTCGCGTTGGGTATGACGTGGATCGCGATGGGGTATGACGTGGACCGCGATTGGGGAATGACGTGGACCGCGATTGGGGAATGACGTGGATCACGATTGGGAATCAACGTGGATCGCGATTGGAATGACGCAATCCGGGATTGGGATTTTAGCGATATGCTCGGTCGCGGAGGGCTACCTTGAGTACCAGCACTCGCAAAACTTCGTCTTGGATTTCACAGATGACTCGATAATCTCCGACTCGGTAACGCCACCAATTGAACTATGATTTGAATGATTGGGAAAGATTTTAAGGATGGGTGTTGTGGGAGAGGGGTGTTGCGGTGATGTCGGGGCTGAGTTTTTGGATGTGGTGAGTCTATCGAGTTTGCGGAGTTCGGATCTGGCGGATCTGGTGTACTCAATCGTCCAAGCCAAGGTCTCGCCTTATTTCCTCTTCGGAGAAGACTTCTTCCTCGCCTTTGCGGACGCGCTCCGAGATTTCTGCGGCGAGGTAGTAGTCCTCGATGTCATCAATGCTTCGTTCGATCATCTCGCGGATGTAGAAGGCTTTCGTGCGGCGGGTCTTTGATGCGAGGTTGTCGAGTCGACGCTCGGTTTCTGGGTGCAGTCGAATGGAGGTAGGCATTTCGCGCTCTGTATTTTGGGCGATACGTGTATTCATTGTATCGTGTGCATCGCGCATGGGGGTGTTCAAGATGTTCCCGAACGACGCAACCGCTGAAAAGTGGTTCGTCAAACAGAGGTGGCCGGACGGGTTGCGATGCGCCTACTGCGACGGGGATCACGTCGTAGCCAAAGACAGCCATCCGCGAATGCCGTACCGTTGCCACGACTGCAAGAAGCACTACTCGGTCAAAACCAACTCGGTCATGCACGCGTCGAAGATCGGCTATCAGAAGTGGGCGATAGCAATGTATCTGCTGACTACTAACCTCAAAGGTGTGTCAAGCATGAAACTGCACCGCGATTTGGATATCACGCAGAAGTCGGCATGGCATATGATTCACCGCATCCGAGAGTCCTGGGCGGACCAGACGGACGTGTTCTCGGGTCCCTTAGAGGTAGACGAGACTTACATCGGTGGTTCGGACCGCAATCGCCACGAGTGGAAGGGCGTGGACCCAAGGGCAAAGCACCAGTAGTTGGCATGAAAGACCGAGATACTGGCAAAGTCGCGGCGGAAGTCGTAGAGACTACCGACAAGCACACTCTGCAAGGCTTTGTAGCGGTCAACACGCAAGTCGATGCCACTGTCTACACCGATGAGGCGCAGGCGTACACGGGTATGCGGCGCAAGCATGAAACTGTCAAGCACAGCGCCAAGGAGTTCGTGAACGGCATGGCTCACATCAACGGCATAGAGTCGTTCTGGGCGATGCTGAAGCGCGGCTACAACGGAACTTACCACCACTTCAGCGCAAAGCATCTTCAGGCGTATGTCAACGAGTTCGCGGGGCGGCAGAACGTCCGTTCGCTGGACACAGAAGCGCAGATGACCGCTCTGGTGCAAGGGATGGGCGGCAAGCGTCTGCGCTACTCCGAGTTGATTGGTCCGCGGCACACGCGCCAACCCGAACTCCTGTAACCTTACCGACGTTCATTCGACACACAGCAAGGAGCTATGTCATGAGTACACTACGCAGCGAAGCAGCGAAGCAGCGAAGCAGCGAAGCAGCGAAGCAGCGAAGCAGCGAAGCAGCGAAGCAGCGAAGCAGCGAAGCAGCGAAGCAGCGAAGCAGCGAAGTGGTGAACAGAACTTTCCCGACAACGTCATCTACGAGATGGACAACCTTGACGTGCTTCGTGGAATGAACTCCGAGACTGTAGACCTGATAGCCACCGATCCGCCTTTCAACAAAAAGCGCAATCGAGCGGGCACAGCGGGGCAGTACGAGGATGCATGGCGATGGACTGACCATCCGACGATGCAGGGGAAGCAACCTGACCAATGGTTGTGGCAACCGGTTCACCGAGAATGGCTAGACGAGATCAAAGATGCCAATCGAGCATTGTTCGACGTTATTGAAGCGACGCGGAAAACTCAAGACGATGATACAGCCGCGTTTCTGTGCTTTCTCAGCGTGCGGTTGCTTGAGATGCACCGGGTTCTCAAGCCGACTGGTTCGATATATCTGCATTGTGACCACTCTGCCAACGCGTACATCAGGATGTGCATGGATGCGATATTTCTCGGCAAGAACAGTTTGAACGAGATAGCGTGGCTTCGAAAATCCGAGAAACACAATTTAGCTTCGCGTCGATACCCTCAAACACACGACACAATTTACTACTACGCAAAGGATGCGACCAAACATACCCATAACCCTCCAACAACACCGTATGACGATGAATATGTCAAAACCCATTACAAATTTAGGGACAATCGCGGGCGGTATGCCACATTCCCATGCACCAATGAGCGCGGCGGCAACAAGTCGTACGAATTTCGAGGAATCACACGCGCGTGGCGGTGGGAACGTTCGAGGATGGAAGAAATGTTCAAAGCAGGAATGTTGACGCAAGCTACCCCAAAATCACCATTCAGATATAAGAAGTACATCAGTAGTGCGGATGGGGTCAAAGTAAGCGATTTGTGGGTGGATGTAACCGATTTTGAAGCGGGAGAACGAACGGGTTCGCCAGATCAAAAACCTCTCAAAGCGTATGAACGGATGATTCTGGGAAGTAGCAATAATGGAGACATCGTGCTTGACCCGTTTGCCGGATGCGCCACCACCATCATTGCGGCGCGGAAGCACAAGCGGCGATGGGTCGGTATCGACCGCCGGCAAGATGCTCGTTTTCATGTCGTATGCCGTATGGCAGGGATCAAACAAGCGGATGCGGACGAGATACGCAAGCGCCCCCATCTTGCTCATTGGTTAGATGAGCAACTTGCAAAATATGAAGCGCAGTATCGTATTGAACCGCCTGTACGCACCGACGAAGGCAAACCCGCCGTGCCGCGCTTGGAACAGGTTTTTTCCACGACACAACCTTCAGTGTTGAGCCACCGCGAGATGCACACCATTCTTTTGGAGCGATTCGGTCCATACTGCTGGGGTTGCGACTTTGATGGTCTTGAATATGGTGAACGTGGCGGCAGATACTTGGAACTTGACCATGTGAATCCCAAATCAGCTGGCGGACACGATCATTTGGATAACCGCGCCCTGCTTTGTGGACCATGCAACAAGGACAAGAGCGACCGGACTACTCTGATACAGTTGCGTCGCCAGACGATGGGCACAAAAAACGCACGTCAACACAGGATAGACTTGCGCGAAGCTGGTGCTTGGTGCAGAGAACGATTGATGCAAGAGATACGCAGTTCACCACAGCAATTAGGGATGTAGGAGTTAGACCGTGCCACGCCGCAAGAAACCCAGGGGTCGCCCGCCGCTACCCATGCCGGAGCTGATACCCGACACGCCCGAAAACGTGGCTAGAGCAGTGCTTAACACACGCCCTAAGAAGGTGGACGACTGGCAGTATCTCAAGGACTACAAAGCGGGGAAGTTGAAGTGAAGCGTGACATGGAAACAGTCCGACAGATTCTGTTGGAAATTGAGAACACTGGTAGATGTGTGATTGACCTGGGTGAAATTGGCAATAAATCTGTGACTACGTTGAACAGACGCCAACACATGGCACGATTGGCATATGAGTTGAACCAACGCGGTGTTGTTCCTTGTCCTGAATTGAAGGAACAACTTAAAGCCAAGTTGTACAACTACAGATTGTTGGTGAATGAAGGTTGGATAGTTGAGGCAGATGAGTGGCGGATCGAAAATCTCTCGTGGGAAGCGCACGACTTCTTAGCCGCGACGCGAGAAGATAGCCGTTGGGATCGGGTCAAGCAGCATGTGAAGGACAGAGGAGATGATGTTTCTCTGATGCCGTTCTCGACGCTTAAAGCAATCGGGGAGAAATTGTTGACGGATTGGATGATGAGCGGGGGTTGAACGAGTAGCGGTTTTGTTACTTTGGTATATAACTCCCATTTTAAGGATGGGTGTTACGGGAGGGGATTGTTGCGGTGATGTCGGGGTTGGGTGTTTGGGTGTGGCGTGGGTTTTTCGTGCGACGGGGTGTTGAGATTCCTCGCTGCGCTCGGAATGACATGAATCGGGCTCGGAATGATAAGGGTCGCGGTGGGTATGACGTGGATCGCGTTGGGGGGCTGTGCACAACCTCACTTACGACGGATTCACGGTCAGATCAGGTGCGCCTCCCGTTGCCCTGCCCCTCTGGATGGACGTTCCGTCCGCTGAAGCGCCGGCTTTCGCCGGAATGACGGTGGTTATGCACAGAACCCGTTGGGGGTGACTGGGGGTTGTTGGCCATCTAGTGCGTTGGATGCGCTGATGGGCCGGGACTAGCGGGAAATTTCTTGTACGACGTTGACAAGGGGTTCGCCGCGTGAGAGGTTGTCGAGGTTTTGGGCTACGGTTTGGGCTCGGCGGGTGGCGGTGCCGTTGGTGGCGCCGGAGTGATGGGGGACCATGATGATGTTGTCTAGTTCCCAGAAGGGTTGGTCGGATGGTCGGGGTGCGTCGGTGGGGGATTCGGGATATTGGTACCAGGTGTCGATGGCGGCGCCGGCGATGGTTCGATTTTTGAGGGCGTTGTAGAGGGCGGTTTCGTCGATGATGTGTCCGCGTGCGGGATTGATTATGTACGCGGTGGGTTTCATCAGTCCGAGTTCGTGAGCGCCGATCAATCCGTGAGTTGCTGGGCCGAGAGGGGTTGAGATGAGGACGAAGTCGGATTCGGAGAGGACGTATTCGCGGGCGCGATTGCCACCTCCGATGTAGTTTGCACCGTATAGTTCGCCGTCGGCGGTCTCGACTCTTCCGGCGGCGATGACGGGCATTTCGTAGGCTTGAGCGAGTTTTGCGACGCGGCGTCCGATGGCACCGAAGCCGACGATGCCGAAGGTTCGGCCCATGAGTTCACGGTAGGAGCCGTGGCGACCGGGCCACATCTCCCATGATCCAGCGCGGAATGTGCTTTCGGACTTGAGGAGTTCGTGATCGAGTGCGACGGCTACGGCCATGACCCACTCGGCGATGGGTGCTTCGTGGTGGTAGGCGTTGGCGACGATGCAGCCTTCTGGGACAGCTTCGGGGTCGATGCGGTCGTATCCGGCGGCCGGGATGAGGATCGCGCGGAGGGAGTCGGCTGCTGCGCCCATTTCTTTGGTGAAGTCGGTGCCGATGAATACGTGGGTGCCGCGAAGGGATTCGGGTGAGGGTTTGTTGTCGATGAATTCGGTGTAGATCCATTCGACGGGCTCGGTTACGGGGAAGGGTGGGACGTTGGGGTCCGCGTTGGGTCGGCGGTTTGTTATTACGCGGAGTTTGGAGGGCATTTGGTGGGGCCGTAGGAAAAGAGGCGGGTGTTTGGGAGAGGATTTTAGTTCACGGTTGCGTGGTGGATGTTTAACATACTCCGCCCCTTTGACCGCCCCGGTCACCCTAACCTTGACCCTCTCCCGCGGAGCGGGAGAGGGGAATCGTCGCTAATTGTGTTACCGATTCCGGTGTTAGGGGCTATGAAGCTCCTGCGGTCGCTTCGCACCGAGAAAAGGGGAGGGATGCCCCCTTTGTCCTTCGGACATTTCCCCCACGAGTGGGGGAAACCTAGAAGTCGGGTTGGCCGGAGGACCAGTTGAAGTTGTCGGGTGGCCAAACGTTTCGGCCTCGGCGGGCGCCCATGTTCCCGGTCATTGAGGCGTCTCGGCGTTCTTCGTCGTACCAATCGGCTACGGTGTCGCGCCATTGTTTGATGTGTGGCGTTGCGACGTGGTAGTCGAATGCTGCGGCGTTCACGTAGACCTCGTAGAGGTAAAGCTCAGTTGGGTCGTCGATGTTTTGGTAGACGTCGAAACGTAGGCATCCGGGCTCTTCGTGGGTGGAGCCGATGCCGTCGAGTGTGACCGCGTCGATGAAGTCGTCGACCTTGTCGGCTTGGACGTATTGAGGAGCGTGGATGACGTGGAGGGTGCCCTGCTGGAATGCGGGGTCGTCGACGGCGCCAGGGCGGTATGCGTCCCAGTCGGCGGGTCCGGCGGGGTAGACGGATCGGCAGAATGAGACTTCGGGCGGCTCGGCGAACATGTCGGCGGATGCGTCGCGCCATTGGTGGAAGTGGTACGCCATCGTGTGGTACTGGAACGCGGCTTCGTCTTCGTAGACCTCGCAGAAGGCGAACTTGGTGGGGTCTTCGTCGTCTTGGATGATGTCGAAACGATAGCAGTTGGGCTCGCCGAGAACGGAGCCTACGCCGTCGCCGATAGAGGCTTCAATGAAGTCGTCGATGCGGTCATCTTTGACCTTTAGACGGACCATGAGGATGTACATTTGGATCTCCTGATTGTTGGGTGGGCTTTGATTGCCGTAAGTGAGTATATCGCGGGGAGGTGGGGGGATGGCGCAGACCGGCACCCCTCGAGTTCCGATAACGACGATCAGGGATCGTTAGACTGATCAGAGCTTGAGTTTTCGTCTCGGCCTCGCCGACCGAACACCCGCAATAATGCTGAACCGACTGGATAGCTGAGCGCGGCACTCAATCCTAGGAACCAACCCATGGCCGGTTCGCCTAACAGGATTGCTAACAATCCGCCAGCGATTATCACAACGATGCTGGCTAGACGGTAAGCAGCTGCCCATTTGAAGTTGTAGTTGAAAGCGTCAGCTTCGCGCTTTTCAAGTTCGCGTTGGTGAGCGTTTGAACTGAGCCATTCACGAAATGTGTCCTCAGCTGCGTTGGGGAGGATGCGTTCGTATTGTTGAAGGACTTGTGGCGGTGGCCCTTGCCAAGAATAGCTGACCGATTGGCTCGCGATAATCGTGACCGAATCTTCGTCTTCAGACGCGGGCGAAGGTGATTCCGGAGAGGGCTCGTCCGGTTTCAGCATTGTTCGATTTCGTCCGCCAACTGCCGGCGTTGATCTTCGGGCAAAGCATCGATTCGCTCTTGGAATACGCGGCTCAAATCAGCACCCATGCGTCGCCATGTTTGGTTCCAAACGAAGTTGACAGTCTCGTCCGGACTCATTCCAGTGTCAAACGCTGCGCGCACGTCGTCTTCACTCCACATCTCCATCTCCATTTGAAACATGAAGGCATCGTTGGGGTGCATTGACATCATACGGTTCACGATCGGGTACGCTGAGACGAACGTGGGTTTTCGGCGTGAAGAGCCGTTCTTGCCAGTACCGAATTTTGGAATCAACCTCATGAGAAATTCCGATCGCATTTGACGGCGATGGTTGTGATCTTAACGTAGCAAGGAATCTTTGGTGCGTCAAGCGTCGCCGAGATTGTTCGTTCGATGATTGTGGGTTAACCGCGCCCGATATATGGCTACTGGTTCGGAATAACGATCGCCTCCAACATGTTCACATCCTCAGGAAGCGTTGCCATTAGGAGGGCGGTTCGGGCGATGTTTTCTACGTCCATCATGGGCTCGGTACCTTCTTCTCGGCCGGAGCCAGAACGGGCGAGGCCTGGCGGCGAATCCGACGGAGGTTAGGGGCATGTCACGCCGAGGTGCGCGTAGGCACCGTTGAGGCAAGCTTGATATGTGATTATTTCGACGGGACGCGCTTCCGACTGGGGAGCAGCATCGTTTTGGGGTAGAGTGACGGTGGCATGGACACGTTCACCTTTGCCGGAATTGTTTTTCGCGCGGACCCAGACTTTGTAGGTCTTTCCGGCATCCAATCCATCGAAGGTTACAGAGGTTTTCTTTGCTTTGGGTGTCTTTGTCTTTGCTTTGCCGCCGTCGTTTGCGCGAATTTGCACGATGTAGCGTTTGGGGTCGCCTCCGTCTTGCGGCGGCTGCCAGCTCACAGTCACGCTGTTCGTGGTAGCGGTAAGCGTGATGTCCAAAACGGCCCCGGGCGGGTCCTGTTTCTGCTGTTGCGCGTAAACGGGCTGTGCAAGCGCGAGGAATGTTGATGCGGCGAGGACAGCGAGGGTCAGCCCTTTCCATACCGATACGCGGGGTACGGAAAAGGTGGCGGGTAATAAAAGGGTTTCGAGCTGTTTCATTTGAAAATCTCTTCCGGTTGTGATCGGACTGTGGTCAATGATAGATCAATGGTTGCGGTGCTTGTTGACTGTTGGCGATGGTGGGATTTGTCCATTAGGTTTGGTTGTCGGTATTGGTTGCCGTAAGTGAGTATATCGCGGGCGTTCGCAGAGGGACGATTGAACAAGGTTGCGACCAAGTGTTCATGGGATCACCATCGAATGTTCCAGCGGTTGTCGTCGGCCAAGAAATTGCAGCTGCCAGATGGTGCATTGCCTTCGGCCAACGGCGCGTACCCCGAGTGAGACGGTATGGGAGCAGATGATCCTGTGATTGGCGCTGATCCTTCGTCAAGCATATCCAAGTGGTCTTGCGCGTACGAAATTGGAACCGTGGGATTGCAAGACGTGGTTGTTATCGTTCCGTCGTCTTCCGTCCCATGAACGAGGTACGTCTCACCGATGACAAAACTAACGCCACAAGTGGCTTCGTCGGCATTGGTAAGCACGTAAGCCGTCTCATACATTGGACCGTGCCAGACGGTGGCTACTCGGAATTCAACGAGCATGTTCGCCCAAGGCGATTGGGAATTGACGCGTCGCGTAGAAACGACTTCGCCTTTGAACAGAATCGGTGCTGCTTCCAGCCATTCATCGAGCGTGCCTATTCGCTCGCAACTGCACGCGTAGACGTGTTTATTGTCGTTCGCTAACGAAACCACGAGAATCGAGACGACGAGGATGGCGATCAAACTGGCTGGTATCGAAATTTCGGATCTGATCAACGCGAATTCCATGAGGGAACACATCGCCGCGGATTGTCACTCGCGTCCGTGGGCAATTCTATCGGTGCTCCGGGCTGGCGAAATTCGCTTAACCCCGCCCGATATACAGCTGCTGGTTCGGGATCACGATCGCTTCTAGCATGTTCACATCCTCCGGTAGGGTGGCCATTAGGAGGGCGGTTCGGGCTATGTTTTCTGCGCTCATCATGGGTTCGGGGCCTTCGTCTCGGCCGGATCCGGATCGGGCGTCGGCTCGGCGTTCGACCATGGTGTTGCCGGGGTGGAGAGCGGAGACCGAGATGTTGATGTCACGGCCTTCGATGGCGGCGGATTGGGTAAGTCCCCAGACAGCGTGTTTCGACGTGGTGTAAGCGGCGGCTGAGTGTCGGGATCGTTGGGCGGCGATGGAACCGATGTTGATGATGCGTCCGCCACCTTGGGGTCGCATGATTTTGAAGGCTTGTTTGGTGCAGTAGAACATTCCGGTGACGTTGGTGTTCATGACGCGGAGCCACTTTTCGGAGGAGAGGGTTTCGATGGGGTCGCCTTCGACGGAGCCGGAGTTGTTGACTAGGATGTCGAGTCGTCCATGGGTTTCCATGACGGATTGGAAGACCGATTCAACGCTCGGTTCGTCGGTAACGTCCATGGATAGAGGAGTGACCTCGGTGCCAGATGCGGCAGAGATTTCGTCCGCGGTTGCTTGGAGTCGATCCATGTTGCGGGCGGCGATGGTGACGTTTGCGCCGTTGTTTGCGAAGATGCGGGCGATGCCTTTGCCGATGCCGGTGCCACCGCCGGTAACGAGTGCGATTTTGCCGTCTAGTGCTTCAGTGCTCAAGGGTTGTCCTCCGATTTTCGCTACGTTTGTTGAGTTTCGTTTTTTCCGGGTTTTGTCAAGAAAGATGTTATGAGAGCTAAGGCTACAATTCCGGTGGCTGCCAGATAAGCGTATCGCCATCCATCCATGAATGCAGAACCGGCATCGGGTGTGTGTTCGAGTTCGCCAAGTGGGATGTTGTAGCCACGAGCGATCATTACGCCGGCGATGATTGCGGTGATGACGGCTTGGCCGGAGACGTTTCCGAGATTCCGTGTGAGGTTGATGATCGCGCTCACAAGTCCGTATGTGGATCGGGGGACCGAGCCCATGGTTGCGCTGGCGTTGGGTGCGGACCATGCACCCATTGCGAGGCCGTTGATGAGGACGACAACGGCGATGTAAAAGAGGTTCGAGGTGTCGTTCAGGGTTGCGAGTGCGATGCCGGTGAGGACTAGGAAGAAGAAACCGCCCATCATGAACGGTCGGACGCCGTAGCGGTCTGAGAGCCGACCGAAGACCTGTGCACCGATGCCCATACCGATGGCCATCATGAGCATTACGCCGGAGGCGAGGATTTCGGGCCAACCGCGGAATGCGACGAGGTAGATCGGTAGGACGAACAGTGTGGCAGATGAGCGCATGAATGCGAGGTATCGAGTGATGATGGAGTATTTGAAGACGCTGATTTTGAAGAGTCGGAGGTCTACCATCGGGTGTGGTGTTTTGAGTTGCCACCATACGAATACGATGAGGGTTGAGATTCCGACGAATGCGCCGGTGATGATGATTGGGGAGCCCCAAGCGAGGGCGAATGGGTTGGTGATGGTAAGGATGATGATTGCGGTTGCGACGGCGGAGAGGGCAGCTCCGAGCCAGTCATAAGGTGGTCGTTTTTCGCCGGAGAAAGAGCCGATGCGTTCGTCTTTGAGGATGTACAGGCCCCAGAAGAATGCGACGGCGGTGGGGATTGCCATGAAGATAAAAAGGGCTTGCCACGGCAGGAATTGGAGAGTGACGCCTGAAACGACGGTCCCAGCCGCGCCACCGATGGCGACGGCGGTGGTTTGGCTTCCGAGTGCTTTACCGCGTTCGTTTTCCGGGAATACGGATGTGGTGATGGCGGTGGAGACGGATTGGCCCATGGAGCTCCCGATGGACATGATTACGCGGGTAACGATGAGGAATGTGAGGCTGGTAGCGAAAGCGCAGGCGATGGCGCCACCGCCGAAGAGGACCATGCCGATGAGGTGGAACTTCTTGCGTCCGATCATGTCGGCGACTTTGCCGAGGGGAACCATGAGGGAGCTGATGGTGAGGGATTGTGCGATGACGAGGAGGGATGCTTCTTTGAAGGTGATTCCGAAATCTTCGGCGATGGCGGGTAGAGCGAGGAAGATGATGCTGAAGCTCATCACCATCGTGACGAGGGAAAGCCCGACGGCCATGAATGCGCGCCACTTGTACCAAGCGTTTTCGGGTGCGCCGGGATCCCAAACAGGCGGGGTAGCCGCGGGTTGCTGGATGGTCTGGGTGTCTGCCATTAGGGATGCGACGCACGTGCGTCAGCGAAGGAATGACACTAGAGTATAGCGAAGTGGTTTTTTGAACTAGGATGCGGGTGGAGGATGTGGACCCCCTTTGTCCTTCGGACATTTCCCCCGCACAGCGGGGGAAACCCTGCTGCCCCGTGCATCCCCCGCTCGCATCGCTTCGCTTGCTCGCGCCCCCTTACGCTTTGCGAAGGGGGCGTGATGGATGTTAGTGGACGTCCATGCGTTTTAGGCGCCAGATGGTGGCTATGTTGGAGAGGATGATTACGGTTAGCAGGGCGATTATGGCGTATTCGATGGGGGGTAGTTGATTGGAGCCGGATATGGGCGCGTCGATGAGGGTTGAGTTGAGTTCTTGCATTATCGAAAGGGTGTTGCCGCTGATGCTGACGTATTTCAGGCCGGGTATTGCGGATGAGATGAGTGCCTCGAAGCCGAAGACGTAGACGATTCCGAAGACGACGGCTCGTGTCGTGAGGGTGCCCACGAAAGCGAACAAAGAGACGAAGGCGATGGATCCGATGAGTATGCCGAAGGCTCCGACGATCGCGGCAGAGTAGGCGTCGTCTTGGATTACAAGAAGCACGGAGGCAAAGGTGGTGATGGCCAATGGGATGGCGACGATGAATACAGCCGCGAGCATCTTTGGTATCGAGATTTGCCATCGGGCGATAGGGGAGAGCATGAGGTTGGTGAGAGTTCGGTCTTCGATTTCGTCGGCGAAAACGGGCGCGGCGACGATGAGTGCGATGAGCGGTAGGCCGGTGTTGAAGATCAGTCGTTGGATGAAACCTTGGGTTGAGTCGCCGTCCCATTCGATGTTGAGGATTTCGCTGACGATGGCGATGACGAGTGGGATTGCGGCAAGTAACAGCAGAACCGCGACGCGGCGAATCGAGATCGATTGCCGAAGCGCGAGGATGAAGATTGTTTCTGCGATGGTGCCCATTAGTGTTCTTTGCGAAACTCTAGTCTAGGTAATTTCTCTTTGATCAAGCGGCAACAGCCCCCTTTGTCCTTCGGACATTTCCCCCGCCGAGCGGGGGAAACCTAGGTTAGTGCAATTGCACTCCATCAGCCTTCGACCAAGTATGAGAAGACGCTCTCCAGCGAGTCGTCAATGGGTTGGATGCGGGTTAGTCGGACGTTGTTGCGTTGCGCGAGGACTGGCAAGTCGAGTTGGAGGACGGCGACGTTGGTTGTAAGTACCACGATTGAGCCGTCGGGATCGAACTGGATCGATTGAACGGCAGGTTGTTTGGCGAGTTCGCCGCCGAGTTGCTTGGGATCGGAGCACTCGATCTTGACGTGATAGGGACGGTCGTCGAGGGCGGCGCGGATGGCGTGGAAATCGCCTTGCGCGGCGAGTTTACCGTTCACGACAAGAACGACGCTGTCGCTGACGTCTTCGACCTCCTCCAATATATGGGATGAGATGATCACGGAGCGCCCCTCGTCGGCGGTTTGGTGGAGGATTTCTTGGAAGCGGAGGCGTTGAGTCGGATCGGCTCCGTTGAGCGGTTCGTCGAGGATGAGGAGTTCGGGGTCTCCAACGAGGGCAGCGGCGAGTCGGATGCGTTGGCGCATGCCGCGGGAGTAGGTTGAGATTTTGCGGTCGAGGGCGAAGGACATGTCGACGCGTTCGATAGCGTTCCGGAGGTGACTCTCTTCGCGGCGAAGGTCTTTCAGTCTTGCGGATAGGCGGACGAATTCGAGGCCGGTCATGAATTCGTATGCCGACTCGTTCTCGGTCATGATTCCGATGCGTTTATAGACGTTGTGGTCGGTACGCGGGTCGGTTTCGAGGAGCCGGACGGTGCCTTCGGATGACGAGTAGAGGCCGCAGATCATGCGCAACAAGGTGGTTTTGCCGGCACCGTTGGGTCCGAGTAGGCCGGTGATGCCAGATCCGATGTTGAGCGTGATATCGCTGACTGCGACAACGTTCCCGAACCATTTGGAAACCGAATCCAAAGAGACGATGGCGTCGTTGCCGGCGTGGTTGTTTATTTCGGACCGGGTTTGCACGGGATCATCTTTGTCTCGAATAGAAGCTCCACGTCGCGAAGATGGAGCCTGCGGTTAATAGGGCGACCCATACGATGGGTATGAACATGTTGAGATCGTTGGATTCGTTGTAGGTTCCGAAGAAGATCGATGGCATGACATTGGCGTTGATGTCGATGAGATTTACGAGCGCGATTAGTTCGCTGATTGACTCTTGTAGTTCGAAAAGGTTGACGATCAGTTCGGCGAATGTCGAGATCATGATGACGCCGATGACGATCAGCGTTGCGATCATCCGCCGATCGGTCATGGAGCTGATGGCGATGGTCAATGATGTTGTGAAGATGGCGAAGACGATGCCGTTGCCGAGGAATCGGGGAATGTCGAGCCAGTTGTCTTGGGCGTGGCCGAGTGAATCTGCGACGCCAAATAGTAGCCCGATCCAGTATGTGATGTGCGGCAGGATGGAGGCGGCGAGGATGAGTATGAACAGAGCGCACCATCTTGCACCTAGGTAGTCGAACATGGTGATGGGTCGGACGAAGTAGAGGTGGATGACTCGGTTTCGCCGATCTGGGCACACGAGTTCGGGGCCGACGAATGCGGCGAATATGAGGATCATGAACGAAATTACGGCCGTCAGTTCGAGATGGCCTGGCAGGTCGACGGGTAACCCGCCTTCGGTTTCGTCGACGTCGAAGCCGATTTGTTCGAAAAACGCACCGAGGGCTGCAAAGACGAGGCCGGTGGCGATGGTTGGGGATAGGACTAGCCAGGGGAGGAATTTGGCCCATCCGCCGCGTCCGATACCCATGCCGTTTTTGACGCCGTCCCACAACATGGTCTTCCACGCGCGGCTACGACCTTCGCGTTCGCCAGCGTAGGACTGGTAACCGATGTCGAAGACGGTTCCGGTGCGTTCTGTGTTTTGGTCTGTGGTCACGGATTAGTTGGAGCGGAAGAGGTCGATTAGTGCTCGTTGACGTGGGCCCATGCGGACGAGTCTGGCTTCGGATGCAACGAGAGCGTCGCGGACGGCGTCGAATTTCGCTCCATCGACATCGGGTATCGATACCGCGATACCTTCGGAAGTGTGCTCGATGTTGCGATTAGTCAGTTCCGCCGCAAACCGGTCGCGGTTGTTGGCGACCTCGACGTAGATGAGCTCAGTCTCTTGGGTGAGGGATGCGACATCTGAGGATTCTTTGACGCGTCCGAGGTCGAGTAGGACGATGTTGTCGCATGTTCGCTCGACGTCTTGCATGAGGTGAGTTGACAGTACGACGCTGATGCCGAATTCTCGGGCGATACGGCGGATGAGGTTTAGCATCTCGGTGCGGCCGGTAGGGTCGAGGCCTGCGGTCGGCTCGTCGAGGAGGATTAGCACGGGGTCATGGACGAGGGCTTGGGCGAGTTTGACGCGCTGTTTCATTCCTGTTGAGTAGCCACCGATGGGGCGGTAACGCTCCTCAAAGAGTCCGACGTGGCGGAGGGTGTCGGCGGCGAGTGCTCGAGAGCGTGACGGGGGGATACCGCTCACTTCGGCCATGTGGGTCAGAAAGTTTGCGGCCGACTGGTTAGGGGGCAGGCAGTCGTGTTCGGGCATGTAACCCAAACGGGTTCGTGCATAGGGGTCTCGAGTATCGTCGCCCATGACGAGTGCGGAGCCGGATGTGGCGTCGGTGAGGCCGAGGAAGATGCGGATGGCGGTCGATTTTCCGGCGCCGTTGGGACCTAATAGGCCAGTGATGCCGGGGCCGACGGTGAAGGATGCCGAGTCTAGGGCCTGGACGTTGCCGTAGAGTTTGGTGAGATTGCGCGCCTCAAGGAGGGGAGCACTAGAAATCGGAACGGCCATAGTTGAATGTTAGTTTCAGTCGTGGAAAAAGTATCGTGTTGGGTAGGTTTGGGGTGCGGTGCCGCAGTCGCCGTTTTACTAGACGTCCAGTCGGTAGAAGTCGATGGCAGTTTGGCCGAAGACGTAATCGGATTGTTCCTGGGGTAGGTTTTTGAGCATTTCACGGACGGAGTTGGCCCAGTTGGGGTAGGTTGTGCCTTGAGTTGAGACGGGCCAGTCGGAGCCGAACATTAGGCGGTCGACGCCGAACATGCCGATGACGTGGTGGACGTATGGCGATAGATCGTCGATGGTCCAGTTTTCCATGTCGGCTTCGGTGGTCATGCCGGAGACCTTGCAACGCATGCCGTCGATGGATGAGACGTCGCGGAGGCGGGTGAGCCATGGTTCGACTTCGCCCTCTTTGATGTTGGGTTTGGCGATGTGGTCGATAACGGCACGGAGGTCTGGGACGTGCTCCATGATGCGGGGTACGAAGGGTAGGTTCCAAGGGCGGACTAGGAAGTCGTAGCAGAGACCGCGTCGTTCGACTTCTTTGAGGCCTTGGATCGGGGCGTCGCCAGCAAGCCAACCGTGATCCTCATCCATTTCCCAAAGATGGCGGACGCCTTTGAAGTACTGGCTTTGCTGGAGATCGTCGAGGATTTCGCCGACGTCGGGCTCGCTGAGGTCGACCCATCCCACGACTCCGGCGACGAAGTCATTATTCTCAGCGATTTCGAGGCACCATTTGGTCTCTTCGACGGAGGCGTGCGCTTGAACGATGACGGTCTTATCAACTGCGGCTTCTGCGAGTAGGGGTCGCAGTTCATCAGGTCCGTAATTGACCCGAATCGGACTGCCTTCGGGCATCCAATCGTAAGGTCGCAGGTCTAGGTCCCAGAAGTGGTGGTGGCTATCGACTACGGTCATGGTTTGGTTGTGTTGGCCCCCCTTGGGCCGCCCCGTTTGCCCTCACCCGCTGAGCGGGTGGGGGGATCCTTGCGGGTGGATGAGATGTTGGCGTGGCGCTTCGTACGTTTCTCCAAACGCGCGGGAATATGCACCGCTAGATTTCGGACATTTCCCCGACTCGTGCGAGTGTGCCCCCTTGGTCCTTCGGACATTTCCCACGTTAACGGGGGAAACCTGATCGTTATCGGGCGATGGTTCCGATGGCGGGTTCGCCTCTGATGGCGGTTCCGTGGCTGCCGGCGAAGTTGGCGTCGGCGAACCAGAGGACACCGTCTTTGGAGGAAAAGCCGTGGATAAACGGGTCTTCAGGCCCCATCGTGATGCGGTCCATCTCGGCACCAGACTCTTTGTTGTAGAGGACTACTACGTTGTCGGTGGTGTGCGCGCACCAGATCCCGTCGTCGCCTTCCAAGGCGAGGCCGTGCAGGCGCTCGAGCTCGACCTCGAACATGTGAACAACCTTGAAGTCGTCTGATGGGTCGACGAGGTAGATAGCTTTGGGGTTGAATGCAGTAACCCAGAGCAGGCTCTGGTCGTGGTCCCACTCGATGCCATGAATGCCGCCACCGTCTGGGGTGCGCCATCGGTCGACGGTTTCGCCGGTGTCCATATCGCACTTGACGACGTAGCCGAGGTGGGTGTCGGTGCTTCGGTAGGGGCGGGAGACGGTGGTGCCGTTGGACCCGGTCCAGATGTGTCCGTCGCCGACGGTGATGCCGGAGCCGTTCTCGGTGCCGGTGTACACAGTTCTGAGGACGTTGCCGGCTTCGTCGATCACATAGACGTTGTCCGTAAGTTGGTCCATCACGAACAACTGGTCGTTGTACCACTGCAGGCCGTTCGGCATTTCACATGGAGACGGGATGGTTGTTCCCACCATCGATTTCGTCGCTGTCATCGTCATATTTGACGCTCCAATCGCAATGTTGTTTTGCTCAATCCTAGTGCAAGTAGTTTAACTTGAAAGCATCTCCGGCGCGCCATTTGAACCAATCGATCTCGGATTGCCGCAGGGTGTCACGGCGACAATAGAAAAGACGGAGACCGGGTGTGTTAGAATAGTTGTGCGTGAGAGTAGGCGAAACTAAAGACCCGATTCAACGGGCAATCTACCTAAACCACCGGTTTAACCGAACCCTCCTGACGCCTACGGAGAAGATGCTTGGATGCTGTGCAGCTGTCCAATCGAGACGGCGATCATACAACCTGAGACATACATCGAATAACAGGGAGAGGCGGTTGAAATGATAAGGAAACAATCGCATGCAAAATCAAGGTCACGGTAATGGAGCAGGCCGTCGAGTGATGATATTTATCGACGGCAGCAACCTCTACCACGTACTTAAACAGAACACTGATAAACAAAACCTCGACTACAAGAAATTCGCAGAAAAGCTCTCCGGAGATCGAGAGCTAATCCGGACCTATTACTACAACATTCGTCAGGAATCGCCTGACAACCCAAGTTTGGCCGAATCGCAGGACCGGTTTTTGAACGCTCTTTACGAGACCGAATATCTGGAAGTGAAACTAGGGATTTGGAAGCAGCGGGGCAACACGATGGTGGAGAAGGGCGTCGATGTAATGATTGCCGCGGATCTCATCGCACACGCTTACGAAGACCATTACGACACGGCGATCCTGGTGAGCGGCGATGCTGATTTCTATCCTGCGCTGCAGGTGGTGAAGGATACCGGTAAACAGGTCGAGGTGGCGGCATTTGATTCGAATCTCTCCTCAGAGGCGGCGCGGTTTTCGGATGTATTGATCAAGTTCGAACGTAGCTACTTCGACGATCTTTGGATGTCTTCGAGCCAGAAGAACAGCAATATGCGGGCTGCGGAGAAGCGGAGGTCGGTGACCGATGAAGCGGCTTCACCGAATGGTGAGGATAAGGGTGCGTCACGAGGGCAGACGAACAATCGCCGACCCTTCACTGAACGTTACGCTGATCGCCGCAACGCATACAGCGCAGCGTCTTCACGTAACAACGGATCATCGCGAAACGGTCACTCGTCTACACAATCGGCGAACCGGGTGCGACGAACTGAGACCCGCCGGAGTTTGTCTTCGGTTCTGGACAGCAACGCCAAACCGGCTAGTCGAACTGAGCGGCGTGGACTGGCGACCGCATCCCGGCAACGAGGCTCGCAGACAGACAAGCGGTCGAATTCGGCTTCATCGTCAACAGACGCGCCGAGCACAAATGGCAGAGCCTCGGGGCCACGTAGCAATGATCGACGTAAGTCGTGGATTTCGCGGATGCTGAATTCCCGATCGTAGCCGGGTTTCTACCAATCGGCATCCACGATGTTGCTATCGTCTTCGTAGATGCGTTCTTGAGAGCCAGACTTGAAGTCCATGGCGAAGAGATGATTCTTGCCGTCGACTTCCGAGCGGAACAGGATCTGCTTCCCGTTTAGAGACCAAATCGGGTTGGAATCGGGGACGCGGTTTTGGGTGAGGCGTCGAGTCTTTTTGTCGTCGGTATCGATGGAGTAAATCTCGGCATTGCCGTCGCGTTCTGAGAGAAATACGATGTCGCGCCCGTTCGGTGCCCACTCGAATTCGGTTTCGTTGCCGTCGTCATCGGTCAATGCAGAGGCAGAGCTCGGACCGTCTCCGGTGTCGACGACCAATGTATAGATATCGGTTGTTTCGTCGGATTGTGTCCGTGCGAAAGCGACCCGTTGGCCGTCTAAGGAAAACCTCGGACGGGCGTCTGGGTAGTCGGTGAGTTGGACCTCGTTGACGCCATTTACCGAACGCATGTAGATACCATCACCGCCGTCGACTTTGATTCTCATGACGACCCACTCGTTGTCACCCGACCAATTGCCGAGTTCGACGTTTCCGGCTGGTTCGCTGACGAGCAAGGTGGTTTTATCTGCATCGAAATCGTGAACGAAGACTTCAGTGTTGTCAGCAGAATCGGTTTGGTACGCGATCTTGCGCGAGTCGGGGGACCAGAAATACTTGGATACGCTGTTCGGCGCGTCGGGCACACGAGTATCATCCTCGGTGGATCGGTCCCAAATCTTCAACTGTCCGGTGCCGTTCGACACGTCGGCTAAGAAAGCGATGCTTCGTTGGTTTGGAGACCATACCGGGTTCTCGACTGCCTCATTGACAATTTTCGAAGTTTCGCCGTTGGTTTCGAGCAGAAAAAGCTGGTTGTCTTCCTCTTCCAATACGAAGGCAATTTCGTAGCTTAGACCGTCGCCTCCGCAGGCGTAGGTAGCGATGAGGGTAGCAGTCGCGATGGCGGTGAGGACCGTTGCTTTGGCGAAATTCATATTGAGTTCGGATGACGTTGTTGATGCGACGGAACCAGACGTGTGAGAACAGAAAACTGTGGGTCCCTTTACGCGATTTTCGGCAATTTCGTTTGATTGTTTCAAGTGATGCAGATGCATCTAAAATCGCAATACGTGCTGATTACCTGCCAGACTGGGAGATATCGATGAAATTCGCGTTCTTTATGATGCCGTTGCATACGCCCAATGAGAATCCATCTCTGGCGTTCGAACGCGACATCGACATGATTAACTATGCCGAGAAGCTGGGATTCGACGAGTATTTCATCGGTGAGCATCATTCTGCGGCCTGGGAAAACATGCCGACCCCTGAATTGGTGCTAGCCAAGGCATCGGCAACTGCGACGCGGATCAGGCTGGGCACGGGCGTAGTGTCGCTCCCGTTTCATCACCCGTTCCATGTCGCCGAGCGCTTCGCGTTCCTAGACCATCTAACCCGAGGTAGAACGGTACTCGGCGTCGGGCCTAGCGGTTTGCCCACAGATCCCCAGCGGTTCAAGATTCCTCCGAAGGACTTGAATGCGATGATGCGGGAGTCTACCGACATCATTGTGAAGCTGCTGGAGTCGCCGGATCCGATTTCGTATGACGGGAAGTACTGGACGATTGACAAGATGGCGCTCCAGTTGCGTTCGTATCAGCAGCCGAGGCTCAAATTAGCGACGCCGTCGGCCGGTAGCAAACGCTCACTGGACTTCGTGGCGCAGTACGAGATGATGATGTTTTCGATTGCGGGGAGTGGTCCACCAGATTCTGTGCCATTGGCGCGGCAGTGGGACGAAGTGGTTGACGCGTCAGCGAAGTACGGTACGTCGCCGAACAAAGACGACTGGCGCGTCGTGACCTACATTCACTTGGCAGACACCCGCGAAGAAGCGTTCGAGCAAGCCCGACACGGCGCGGTGCGTGACGTGCACAACTACTTCTACACGATCAACACGCCCCGAAGTTGGTTGATCCGTCCGGACCAGAACCCGGCCGACCTGACGTTTGAGGAGATTGTAGGGAAGAGGCGCTGGATCATCGGAACGCCTGACGATGCGATCGAGCAGATCGAAGAGATCGTCGAAGAGACCGGCGGTATCGGCGGCTTAATGCTGACGACTCACGAATGGATGCCCATGCGGCACGTTATGTACTCACAAGAGTTGTTTGCCCGGTACGTGATGCCGCGATTCAGGGGGCATACTGCAGATTTGGAGCGGGAATGGGAGCGTACTAAGCAGGACCGATCTCAGGGTCGGATACCGAATATTACTGGACCGAACGACGGAACGCTGGACGACGGGAAGAAGAGCAATACGTTCGTGAAGGTTTAGGTTTCAGGGTTGGGACGGCGTTTTTCGCGCTTAATCCCTAAGCGACCAATAGTAGGTATATCGCTCCATGAATCCGTTCTCGTCAAACGGTACGGCTTTTTCCCGAGCCTCTTCAAGGGCCGCGACTTTGACAGGACGAAAGTTACTCATCCGCAACATAACACCATCGGCGTAGATGGAGAATTCAAGATCTTCTCCAGCCTGCGCGCCCAAGGCTTCGAGTACCTCTGCTGGGACGACTACTTGACCATCTGTCGGAACTTTGACGTTCAATTTCTGAATATTCACAGTCATGTATTCAACGTTAAATTGGAATAGGCGATTCCGAATCACAAAGATTCGGAAGACGCATGTCCTGGTTGCATCACTGTCGTGCGATCATGGATCGGTATGTACAAAACTTATTCGAACGACTTGACCTGAGACAAGGGCCCAAAACATGACAACACTCGAACAACTCCTCGAAGAGGTCGATGCCTCCGCCGCGGAAATCGTCGAGCTCGAACGGCAGATGATTCAGATACCGACGGTAAACACGGGTCAGATGCCAACGGGCGACGAAACACCACTCGCCGAATTCATTCGCGAATGGTTCCATGACGAAGGCATCACCGATACCCAGATACTAGCCCGTGACCCCGAACGCGGAAACATCATCGCCGTCTATCCCGGCGACGAACCCCGTTGCCGCCTGATGTTCATGTCCCATACCGATGTCGTACCCGTCGAAGACTACTCAAAGTGGTCTTGGGAACCGTTCGGCGCGGAGGTTTCCGGCGGCAGGATCTACGGTCGGGGCGCATCGGACTGCAAAGCGTTGTTGACCGCCCAAGTGATGGCGATGGCGATCCTTAAACGCAACAACGTGCAACTCAAGCACGGCCTCCGTTTGGTCAGTGGCGCCGATGAGGAGCATGGTGGTCGATGGGGCTTCGGCTGGTTGGCTGACAACCATCCCGAGTCTCTGGAGTGCGACTTCGCGGTCAACGAAGGAGGCGGAACTCCAGTCGAGCAGGGCGGAGCGCTGTCCTACCTTCTAGGCACCGGCGAAAAAGGCCGGCTCGAGATCAAGATCACCCTCCTCGGAGAAAGCGCCCACGCCTCCGTGCCTTGGCAAGGCATCAACGCCTCCGAAAGACTTTGGCGAGTGCTCCAACGGATCGAAAATTACGAGCCCGAAGTCGACACTTCATTACCGATATTCGACTATCTCAACCTTTTCGGCATCGAGGAGCGCCCGACACCCGACAACATCGAACGAATCCTAGGCGACCTCGAAGACAACTCCCCAAGATTGAGTTCCATGCTCCGGGCGCTGTCAAGAATGGTGTGGACTCCCACCATGATCAGCGGCGGCATTAAGTCCAACAGCGTTCCCGAAAACATCACCGTAACCTGTGACGTTCGAACGCTACCCTTCCAGACCGAAGAATACGTTCACAGCGAGATCGAAAAGACCATCGGCGACGTCGAAGGCGTTTCGTTCGAGATCGACTATATGTCGGTGCCGAACTCATCCCCGTTCGAAACCGACTTGGCCGAAGCCATCAAACGAGCCCAAGCCTTGGCGGTATCGAGAGATGACATCCAGTGGATACCAGCCGTCAGCAACGGCTTCACCGATTCAAGGTTTACGCGCAACCTCGGCATCATTACATACGGTTTCGCCGGAACGCATCCCGACGACGATCCGATGCTGTCACGGGCGCATGGAACCGATGAGTCGGTGGGTATCGAGTCGTTGATCAGTGGTACGAAGTGCATGATTGCGCTGGCGTGGGATCTTTGTGAGGCGCAGTAGGTCGATGAAGTTGGGCATGGTTGCGGTTGCTGACGAGTTGGCGATCGAGATGAAGGCCGCGGGATCGGAAGATCGCGCGGTGAATGAAAAACGTTATTTGAAGTCCGAGATCCAGCATTACGGCGTTAACGTGCCGACGATAAGGAAGTCGGCACGCCGCTTCGCCCGCGAGCGTAGGTCCTTGACCAAAACCGACTTGATCGGTTTAACAACCGAATTGTGGGACCGTGATGTTTATGAGCTGCGGAAGTTGGCAGTAAACATTCTTGCGGCGCGGATTGAGATTTTCTGCGTGAACGATGTCGGGTTCGTCGAAGGGTTGCTGCGTCGGTCACATACTTGGGCGCTGATTGACGATCTGGCGATTAATGTTGTTGCACCGATGATCTTGTGTGCATCAGAAGCTGAACGCGTTCGCGCTAGGTGGTCGGAGGATGACGATTTTTGGGTGCGCCGAACGGCGATGCTCGCGCTGTTGCCAGGATTGCGACGAGGTGTTGAAGGTTGGGAGGAGTTCGCCAGGTACGCCGATGCGATGTTCGATGAAGAGGAGTTTTTCATCAGAAAAGCGATCGGTTGGGTGTTGCGAGAGGTGTCGAAGCATTCGCCGGATTTGGTGTTTGAATGGATGAAACCGCGAGCGGCGATGGCCTCGTCGGTCACGTTTCGCGAGGCAGTGAAATACCTTTCTGAAGATCAGCGTTCGCGGCTTACTGAACTCAGGAAGGCGTCGGCGCGGAGGACACGAAGTTGAAACGTCCAAACGTTCTTTTCATCATGGCTGACCAGTTGAAATGGTCGGCGTTGCGGATGTACTCCGAGATCGGTATCCCGACGCCGTCGTTGGAGCGGTTGGCAGCGCGTGGCGTTATGTACCGGAACGCGGTGACGCCGTATCCGTTGTGCGTACCGGCTCGGACGTCGGTCGTGACTGGGCGATATCCGCACTCGACCGGATGTCGGCGGAACGAGACCTTGATGCCGGACAACGAGACTCATGCCTTCCAGATCTGGCGCGATGCGGGCTACACGAACGGGCTGATCGGGAAGAACCACTGCTTTGTCGATCTAGATGTTTTCGATGTTTACTGCGATATGTCGCATGGGGGTTTGCCGAAGGGTGATTATCTGGGATCGGAACCGAATACAAAGGGCATGGAGTGGGTACGACCGGTTGAATCGATCAACAAGGCGCACGAGGGACGAACGCAACTCAACGAAAATCCCCAAAGTCCCACGATCGCGTACGCCGTAACCGACTACCCGCTCGAGGACTACGGTTCAAACGTAATCACAGCCCAAACCGAAGCGTTTCTAGACAGGATTGCCAAAGGCGACAGATTCGGCCGCGACCAATCCGAAGGCGACGATGATTTGCCATTCGCGCTCTGGGTTTCCTATCCGGATCCCCATGAGCCTCGCGAAGCACCGCGCCAATACGTGGACATGTTCCCGCCGGACGAAATCGCTCTACCTCCGACCAGACGAGGAGAGTTCGATAAGGATGGCGGTGTTGAACATCTCGACGATGGTCCGTATCCACCGAGCGGCGAAGTCAGTCCAGCGCCAGAGGTAAATCGGGTGCTGTACGCGATGTTGGGAATGAATGATGACAGTGAGGAGGACATCCGAAATCTGGTTTCGGTGCACCATGCGATGACCCGAATGGTCGACGATGGTATCGGCCGGATTCTCGATAAATTGGAGGAGCTGGACATGCTGGAAGACACGATCATCGTGTTTACGGCAGACCACGGCGACTTCATGGCTGAGCACAACATGTCGGTTAAGGGCGGCGTGTTTTACGACTGTTTGACGCGAATTCCGTTGATTGTGTCGTTTCCCAAAGGTGGGGTACCTAGCGGGGCGATTGACGAATCGATGGCTAATACCGTTGATATTTTGCCGACGCTGCTTGAGTTGCAGGGATTGGCGACATTTGAGGGAATTCATGACGGTTGGGTCGGTGCGAGTTCGGACGAGGATTCGCGAGATGTATCGACGACGCTCGGTGGTGGCGGAACGGTTCGAACTGAATTGCTGCGCCGAATCCAAGGTAAACCCCTTCCCACGGCAACCGGGGCGATGCCACGAATCGCGGCGTTTTCAGAGTACGGCGCGGGTGGGCCACCAGTGACAATGTCGCATCTCGACGAATGCGAACAGCCGTGGGGTTATCGAACTCTCATTGCAACCTTGTGGGGCAGGGAGGCTCAGGGCCGGCGGAAGATGGTCCGGACTGTTGAGTGGAAATATGTGACGGATCCGATGGCACAAGGGGCGGGTAGTGGCGATGTCTCAGATCCTGAGGATGAGCTGTACGACTTGGTGAATGATCCTTGGGAGCTTTACAACGTGGCACACGATCCCCAACACATGGGAGTAGTTTCAGAGATGCGGCGGTTGTTGGCGGACTGGATGATTTCGACGGAGGATCCTGAACCGGTGGCATTGCCGCAGACGATTGGGCGTTCGCGTTGAAGCGGCGCGGCGGTCAGAAGATGCCTTTGGGTTCCATGCCGAGATAGAACTGACCCGCAGTGTCATAGTGTGTTTGTCTGCCTTGTATTTGCTGGGTGATGGCATGGACGTCTTGGAAGTGGCGCTGGATAGGATTTGCTGAGAAGATGGCGCTGGATCCACAAAGAGCATAAGCCGAATTTGCGATTTCGGCTGCGGTCCGTATGGCGTGTGTGGATGCGAGACGCACCTTTATGCGGGTTGAAATCGGCAACTCGCGATGCTCGGTTGCTTCGTACCACATTGTTTGTGTGGCTTCGTCAAGGAATGCTCTCGAGGCGTTCCATTGTGCTTCAGCCTGGCCGATTGATCGATGCGTGGCTTGGTCTGCACTTAGGACGTGGTTCGCACCTTGTTGCATCTTACGGTTGGCGAGTTTGATAGCGAAGTCTAGCCCGGCGCGCGACGCAGCCAAGGCGACGTTAGCAAATCCGGAAGCGAAAAGCGGGGTAGTGTCGATCAGGTATAGAGGCCCGTTTTCGCGTGGCGGGTCGGTAGGACAGCATGACATCTGTGGATCAACCACGACATCGTTGGCAACGAAGCTGAAGCTGCCTGTGCCCTTTAAACCGCCGACGTACCATTGGTCGATTTCTTCGATGGCTTCCTTGGGCATCAGGAAATCGCGTGGTCTGCCCGATTCAGCATCTTCGGTAGCGACGACAGCACGAGCGGACACCCAGTTGGAGTGTGCGATCCCGCTGCAAAAGTCCCAACGTCCGGTGATGCGAAACCCGTCTGGTATTGCGGTCGCGCCGGATCCTGGAATGGGAGTGCCTGCGGCAACGACAGTCTCGGGATTCGACCACACTTTTATCGCACCTTCTTCAGGGAGTCGTGAGGCGTTGGTTGAGAATACATTGTTTTGGTTGATGCACCACGCCATGCTCGCATCTGATTCGGCGAAAATCCGGACGATTTGTAAGAAATCGGGATGGGTAAGTTCGAAGCCACCGAGCGAACGCGGCAATAGCAAACGGAAAAAACCAGCGTCAATAATGGGTTGGATTACGTCTCCGGGAATCCGTCGTTTCCGCTCGATACGGTCAGCCGATGCTGCAACTACCGACGCCAGATAGCGTGCTTCGTCGATGAGTCTTCCTACGGTTGTCACGCGGTGATGCGGGCGTTAAATCACGCCAACTCGTCGGGAATCACGACATCGGGCTCAAGTTCGAGCGGATAACCCGGAAAGAAGTCCCGCCATGGTTCAAACTGCTCGACGAACTGCATGCCGTGGTCCATGGAGGGCAGTTGCTTAATTGCTCGCCCTGGGTCGTAGCCCATGGTTTTCGCGATGGCTTCAATGCCGCCGCGGCGGGTGTGGCGTACTCCACCGACGTTGAAAAGATCGCCGTCGTCGTCTTCGACGATTAGGTCGTAACCGCGTTTTCGTTGTCGCCAATAGAGTCGCATGGGCAGGAGGAGATGTTTCAGTCGATATCGACTAAGTATGGTTTCACTCTGTCTAGTATCGCATTGCCGACATCGTACTTGCTCATCTGCGGTAGGGGTTCGACAGAGCCGTCGGTTCGGACGATGTCGACGCGATTGGTGTCGGTGCCGAATCCGCTTCCGGGTTCTGTGACATCGTTGGCGACGGTGAGGGTTGCGCCTTTGGCTTCCATCTTAGCGGCACCTTTTGCCGCGGCATCGCCGGTTTCGGCGGCGAATGCGACTTTTACCAAGCGCGGACCGGTGGCGATTGGCATCCAATCTTCGACCGCTTCGAGATCCATCGTTAGACCGTTTCGGCCTCGTTTCTTGATCTTTTCATCGGCGAATGACTTTGGACGAAAGTCGGAGATTGCGGCTGCCATGACGAGCACGTCAGCACCTGCGGCGGCGGGTAGAGTTGTGTCGCGCATCTCTCCGACGGTGTTGACGTTGATTATTTCGACCCCCCATGGAGGCCGGATACCGTTCGTGGCGGTGATGAGGACGGTTTCGGCGCCGCGGTCGCGCGCGGCTTCGGCGATGGCGTAACCCATTTTTCCGGTGGAGCGGTTGGTTATGACGCGGACTGGATCTATGGGTTCGCGGGTTCCGCCGGCGGTGACTACTACGCGGCGGCCCGATAGGTCGCCCTGGCTTTTGCCGATGGCTAGGCGGATGGCGTCGACGATGTCGGGCGGTTCGCTCATTCGTCCTTCGCCGACGAGTCCGGATGCTAGGCGTCCGGCTTCGGGTCCGACGAACAGGGCACCGCGTTTTTTGAGGGTTGCAACGTTGGACTGGGTTGAGGGTGCGCTGAACATGTCGGCATCCATTGCTGGTGCGACGACGACTGGTGCATTGGAAGCCAAAACGGTTGCGGTTATTGCGTCGTCGGTGATACCGAGCGCCAATTTGGCGAGCAAGTTAGCTGTTGTAGGTGCGATTACGATGCAGTGTGCTTTGGTGCCGAGTAATACGTGGTCGATGTTGATTTCGGAGTTGCTGTCCCAAAGTGATGTGGTCACCGGGTTGTGGCTCAGTGCCGCGAAGGTGTTGCTGCCGATGAACCGTTGGGCCGATTCGGTCATGACGACGTCGACGTGGGCACCAAGTCTGACGAGTTCGGATGCGACATAAGCGGATTTATATGCCGCGATCGAACCTGATACGCCGAGCACTATGCGTTTGGATGCGAGGGGTTTAGGTACTAGTGCGTCCATGATGCATCAGATTGAATCGATGGGGCAGTGCCGGGGGCCTCACTCCCGTTCGACTACGAATTGACTTGGAAGCGCGACGGAAGATTCGCCGGAGCGATAGGCCATGACCGAATCAAATATGCCGCGTACTTCATCGGTATCTAGCGACGTCGGGACCCCGATCCTCATTTGTTCATCGCCGTCGACGGAGACCAATAGCCTGGACCCCAATGATGAACGGTACCGGTATTCCAAGTTCCAAAATCGTGCGAGTTCGATTTCGACTGACCTTGCCCGCAACGTCAGTCCGTCCTTGGTCTTGAAATCTACGCCGATCCGGGCGCGTTGCAGCGTCATCTGGTCGTCTTTCCAGCGGTAATGTGCTTCGAGGTGCAGGTAGTCGTTGACGTACGGCAGGCAGGCGTCGGGGTCCGGTCCAGCGTAGCTTCGGGGTCCGATGGTGAATTTGACGCCGGATATGCGATTGGTTCCATGGATCACGCCGTAATTTCTAAGGTCTTCTCCGGCGACGGTAATGTCCGTCAACTGGTCGGTCGGCCAGAAATCTTGGGAACGCCAAACCCATTCGACTTGACGATCCTTGACGGCGATGATGTGGTCAAGGATTCGAAATTCGTCGTTTTCGACGACGTGATGGAGAGTCAGGTCGTCGCGAGTGCTGCGTTCGTATTCGGTTGGGCGCAACTTCGAACGCGCTCTTTGGACGTACTGGTCGACGATCTCTTCGAGCGTCGGTTTGTTGCTCCTCGCCATGTTTAACGTTCCGGGGAGTTAGTTGTTTGACCGATGGCTACGATGCTAACGCACGGAACGCGTCGGGCAGATGTTTCAAGAGGTCACCAGCGGTCATGGCATAGGGCGTTAGTTGTTCGCGCGCCAATAATCCTGCTTGCGAGTGCAGGTAAACGCCCAGCGACGCGGCGTCGAAAGGATCAGTTTTTGCGCATAGGCCGGCCAAAAGGCCCGCAAGTACGTCACCGGTTCCGCCTCGGGCAAGGCCGTGGTTTGGCATCATGTTGATGCGTAGGCGACCGTCGGCGGAGGCAATTAGGGTCGTCGCGCCTTTGAGAACCGCGACACAGTTGAAACGTTCAGATGCCATCTCAACCGCAGCTCGGCGGTCGGCTTCGACCTGCGATATCGGGATGTCGAGCAATCTGGACATTTCACCGGGATGGGGCGTGATGACGAGGTTTCCGTCGAAGATCTCCCACCATTCCGGCATCTGCGACACCAAAGTCAACCCGTCGGCGTCAATGACCACCGTGTGACCTTCCCAAATATCGCGCTTGGAGGTCAATCTCGATGTCAGCTCTCGGGCACCGTAAGACAGAGACAGTCCGACACCGAAGAGGACAGAATCGACAGCCGGGATGTTCTGTTGAATTTTCGTGAATGCGGGACCCGGCAGAACTCCGTTGGCATCTTCGTCCAACGGTAAGTAGGTGGTTTCAGGCAAGTTCCCGGCTAGTGCTTCGTACGCGCTTGTGGGTGTCGCGAGCGTGACCAAACCGACACCGGACCTTAGGCATGATTGCGTCGCAAGCGAAGCAGCTCCGACGTATGTGCTCGATCCGCAGATGAGCAGCGAACGTCCGAAATCGCCTTTGTGACCGGCGGCGTCGCGGTCTGGAAGCAGGGATTTGGCCAAGGCGAAATTGTTCACTTCGCGTTTGTAGGGCTCAGTGAGTTCGGAAGGCACATCGACGTCGAGTACTTCGATCTTGGTGCCGAAATGCGGGTCGCCGAATCTGATCGCCGGTCCCAGTTTGTGCAACCCGACGGACAAGCACACGTCGGTTGGAAGTCCGTTATGATCGAACTCCCCTGTGTCTGGATCTGCACCGCTGGGCATATCGATGGCGACGGTTCTTTTGCCACTGTTTTTTGCGATCTCGAACAAAGAAGCAATCGGTTCAGCGATTGGCCGGGAGATGCTGAAACCGAACACACCATCTAGGATCAAGTTTGATTTGTCGCATAAGTTTGCCATTTGGCTATGTCCGGCATCTCCATTGAGTGCCACCGCGCTACCACCTGCTTCGTTGAACGCACACAACAACGGATCATCGTCGGGTCGCGGCAGTACTAGACCGACGATTGCGTTCACGCCAGCCTCAACCAGATATCGGGCCGCCACAATAGCGTCTCCACCGTTGTTGCCTTTTCCCGCGAGGGAAAACACGGTCGCGTGTTCGGCTTGGTCGCCTAAGTCTTCGAGGACCCATTCCGCGATCGCTCGCCCAACCCGGTCCATGAGTACCTCGAGGGTTATGGCTCCAGAATCGAACCACTGATTTTCGATGGTCTGCATCTCGGATGCGGTGACCACCTTCTGATTCGCGGTCATTTCAGCTCCTGAATCACGGTCGCCATGCATCGTCTTGGGCCTCCATCACCACAGATGCGACGGCGAACTCTTTGGAGTGAGAGAGGCTAAGCGCTATGCGCTTGACACCCATCTTGTCGGCTCGTCTGCGTGCGTTTCCGTGGAGAGTTATCTCTGGTGGTCCGCCACGTTTGCGGGTGACTTCTACAGATTTCCAGGGGATGCCTCGTACGCCGGTACCCAAGGCCTTCATCACGGCCTCTTTTGCCGCGAATCTGCTCGCCAATTGGGGGGCGCGATTACGGGCGTATCTGCGTTCTTCGGTGGTGAATACCTTGTTGAGAAATCGAACTGGGTACCGGTCGCGAACGGTGGCGATGCGCGGAATTTCGATGAGATCGACGCCGGTGTATATCATTTTTCAGGGACGCGAGCGGAGCCGTTGGTAGACGCAATGGTGTTGGATCGCGCCCTCAATTGGCAACCTGAAGCATCGACGGGAATTGGGTCAACGGTTCACATGATAAATCGCATCATCAGCGGCAATGAAATAGCCAATAAAGTGCACGGCGAAGTGGCGGTGAAGGTGACCGCTTTTCGGGAGGCGCATGACTACTTGCCTGGCTTAGCGGTAGTTTTGGTTGGAGACGATCCGGCATCGCGCTCGTATGTCCGGCGCAAGGAATTGGCATGCGAAGAAGTAGGGATTTTGACGGACACAATTCATATAGATTCGGACGTCAACGCGAATCACCTGTCAGGAGTGATTGGCGAATTGAACGTCGACTCGCGGTACCACGGCATCCTGGTTCAGTTACCGTTGCCGGATCATATCGACGCGGATGAGATCATCTATGGTCTGGATCCGTTGAAGGATGTCGACGGTCTCCATTCACAGAATGCGGGACTGTTATCGCTGGGTCGACCACGGTTCGTGCCGGCGACGCCGTTAGGGGTCCAACGGATGCTCCTTGAGACGGATGTAGAGGTCAACGGTGCCGAGGTGGTCATCGTAGGGCGGAGTACCTTGGTTGGTCGACCGTTGGCGTTGCTCCTCTCACAGCGTGGTCGTGGAGCAAACGCAACGGTTACGATGTGTCACACCGGGACGAGGGATGTCGCGGCGCACACTCTGCGGGCGGATATTCTGATCGCGGCTGCGGGGGTGCCAAATACGGTGACGGCCGACATGGTGAAAGAGGGGGCAGTGGTGATCGATGTGGGAGTTTCGCGCGTTGAAGACCCGAGCCGCAGAAGCGGATTTCGGTTGACCGGGGATGTCGACTACCAAGCGGTGAAAGAGAAGGCTTCGGCGATTACACCGGTGCCGGGCGGCGTCGGGCCGATGACGGTCGCGATGCTGCTTGAAAATGTCGTCCTCGCCGCCAAGCTGCAAAGCCAATGAGTGACTGCTGACCGATGAGACAAGGTCGACTTCGGCGTCGTTATCGTTTGGTATAGAATCGAAATTCGACTTAACGCTGAGGAACGCGCAGTTCATCGCGTCGCACAGAAATGGTCTGTGTGCGCGCATCGAATCATTTCGGGTTATGGAACAAGCCGAAAAACCGAGGGTTTCCACTACGGGCATCGTCAGGCCTGCGTTCACAGAATCCACACCCGTATCGCCCAGCACCAATGGGTACGCCGCCAAAGTGTCTGCGACCCTATCCGATGACCTCGACAATGCGGAGCTTGTGCGGATGTATCGTCTGATGGTGCTAATTCGCAGGTTCGAAGAAACTTGCGGTCAGCACTATTCACTTGGGAACGTGCGGGGATTCCTTCACCTGTATATCGGTCAAGAGGCGACAGGGATCGGAGCGATCAGCGCGCTCGAACCACGCGACTACATCGTCACGCACTACCGTGACCATGGACACGCTATCGCCCGCGGGCTCGACACCAACCGCATCATGGCCGAGATGTTCGGTAAGCGAACCGGATTGAGCAAGGGCAAGGGCGGATCGATGCACATATTCGATGCCGCCAAGCATTTCATGGGCGGACATGCCATCGTCGGTGCTCAACTTCCGTTGGCCGCCGGGATCGCCTTGGCGCAGCAATACCAAGAAACCGACGTGGTGACGATGGTCTTTTTCGGCGACGGTGCGACCAATCAAGGTACATTCCACGAGACGCTGAACTTGGCGTCGGTTTGGCAACTTCCGATCATTTTTTTCATGGAAAACAATCTCTACGGCATGGGATCCGCGGTTGGCCGGGTCCGACATCGCGGTCCCGACTTCAATGACGCGATGGGCGCCTACGACGTCGATGTGATTTCGGTAGACGGCATGGACGTAGTAGCGGTACGTGAGGCTACGCAGGCAGCAGTCGATCGTGTTCGGGCTCAAGGGAGCCCGATTTTTATTGAGGCGAAGACGTTTAGGTTTGTGGGACATTCCTTCGCGGACCCTGGTGATCAGTACCGAGAGAGGGCGGAGGTCGATCTTTGGCGACGCCGTGACCCGTTGGAGACATATCCACAGCGGCTGCTCGACTTTGGAATTGCGACGCAGGCCGACCTCGACGATATCGCAGCGAGTGTCGACGAAGAGATTGATGCGGCTGTGGAGTTTGCCACGAACAGCGCTGATCCCGATCTTTCGGAAGCGTTTGACGATGTCTACGCCTAGGATGTCCCTACCTTGGCCACCCAACGTTCGATGAGTGAAATTCTGTAGTTTCTATGCCTGAGATCACTTTTCGAGAAGCGATAACGCAGGGCCTGGCTGAGGCTATCGAGACGGATCAGAATGTCTTCATCATGGGCGAGGACATTGGTGAGTATGGCGGGGCGTATTCGGTTACCAAGGGTTTCCTCGAGAAGTACGGAGACAAGCGCGTCAAAGATACGCCGATTTCGGAAGCCGCGTTCGTCGGCGCAGGCGTGGGCGCGGCGAGTGTGGGTCTTAGACCCATCGTTGAACTGATGTCGATCAGTTTCTCCTTGGTAGCGTTCGATCAGATCGTCAATATGGCGGCGAATTTGCGCTACATGTCCGGCGGACAGATCAAGGTGCCGATGGTTATCCGAGCGCCAACTGGTGCTGGCGTCCAATTGGGTGCGACGCACTCACAGAGTTTCGAGACCTGGTTAGCCGAGGTACCAGGCATGTACTGCGCTTGCCCATCCAACCCGAGCGACGCGCTCGGACTGCTTCGCACATCGATTAAATCAGACAACCCAGTGATCTTCGCGGAGCATTCGCACCTTTACGGCGCCCGCGGAGAGGTATCGGACGATTACTACGAGATCCCGTTCGGAGAGGCGCGGATCGACCGATCGGGGGACGACCTCACCCTCGTGTCATATGGGTACGGGGTGCGTGTATTGCAGGAAGCGGCCGATGCGATGGCAGCGGAGGGGATTGATGCCGAGATTATCGATCTGCGTTCGTTAAGTCCGGTTGACTTTGACACCGTGGTTGCTTCGGTCCAGAAGACGGGTAGAGCGGTGATGTTGGACACAGCTAGAAAAACCGGCGGTATCATGTCGGAAATCGTTTCTGAGGTGCAAGAACGAGCGATTGATTGGCTCGACGGGCCGATCGTGCGTGTCGGGGCAAAGGACGTGCCCTGGCCGTATAACCGCGGGCTTGAGCAAGATATCCTGCCGGACGCCGACGAAGTGGTTGAAGCGGCTCGGCGATTGATTAGTTTTTGATGCTGCGACCTTAAGTTTTCCGCGCGTAACCCCAAATTGAACCGAACCAACCGAGGAGCCAAAAGTTGATCCACGAAGTCACGATGCCAGCGATGGGTGCCGACATGACCGAAGGCACCGTTGTGAAGTGGTTGAAGAGCGAAGGAGATGACGTGGCTCGGGGCGACAAGCTCGCGGAGATCGAGACCGACAAGACGGTGGTCGAGATGGAGGCGTACAACGCCGGCATTCTGCGGAAGATCGTCCTGGGAGATGGCACGAAGGCACCGGTCGGATCGCTACTGGCGTACATCGGCGGTGTGGACGACGTGTTGCCAACCATTGATTCCGCGCCTGAGGCGGCGGTTGAATCGGTGTCAGAGCCAGAACCTGAGATCGAGGTAGAAGTTCCGAGTGCTGAGGTCGCACCACAACCTGAACCCGCAGCTCCGGCGCCGACTCCGGTTGTGTCCGCCCCGGCGGCACCAACCGTTGAAGGTGGGAGGATTAAAGCTTCCCCGCTCGCGCGTCGGCTTGCGCAGGAGAAGGGTTACGACTTAGCGGCCATTCCGGCAACCGGCCCCGGCGGTCGCATCACCCGCGACGACGTGCTCGATTTCACACCAGCACCAGCCTTTGCACCGTCTGGTGTAGCCGTCTCAGCGCCGTCCGTTTCTGTTGACGGCTCAGATATCGAACTGACGACGATGCGCCAAGCCATTGCCCGTGTCACCGTTCGAAGCAAGACCGAAGCGCCCCACTACTACGTCACATCAGGCGTCGACATGACCGAAGCGATGTCGTTCCGCGCCCAACTCAATGCCGAACTGGCAGAGTCGGGCGTCCGCGTGTCCGTCAACGACATGATCATCAAAGCTCTGACGATGGCGATAGTCAAGTACCCAAAATGGAACACGACGTTCCACGAGGATCGATTGGAAGGGCACGCGAGCATCAATATCGGTGTGGCGATTGCGCTCGAAGCCGGATTGATAGTGCCAGCGTTGATCGGCGTCCAGAGCATGTCGCTCGTCGATGTCGCTAACGCATCGAAAGACCTCGGTGCCCGCGCGCGCGGCGAGGGCGGTTCGTTGACCCAAGAAGAGTTGACCGCCGGCACGTTCTCGACCTCGAACCTCGGAATGTTCGGCACCGACACGTTCGCGGCGATCATTGTCCCGCCCCAAGCCGGCATCCTCGCGGTCGGTGCGGTGAAACCCACGCCAGTCGTCCTCGATGACGAAATCGTCGTGCGCCAGATGATGAACGCCACCATATCCGCGGACCACAGAGTCGGCGATGGGGCAGAAGCGGCAATTCTGCTCAACGAGGTCAAGGACAACCTCGAACGGCCTCTGCGTCTGATCTTGTGACCAGCCGTTAGTCCACTGCGGTTATGCTCCCGTCCATGTGCGAAGATTGACGCACCGTGTACGTTCGAGAGGCATTCACCGACGACGAACGCTCGATACTGAGTCGTTTCTTCACCAACACTGATCTTCCGGTGTTCGCGATCGTCAACCTCCCGGAGATCGTCAAGGGTGCCATGTTCGCGCGCTACAGCCGGACGCACAAGTCTCTGCGCCGGTTGTTCTTGGACGAGTTTTATGAACAACCGGAGATCGGGATCCAAGCGATCGCCGACGAGGTGCCAAATGATGCTCGAGGTTTGAGTAGGGCCGAAAAACTGTATGAGACGGTTTTTGTGGAGTACGGCGATGATTCGGTAGCGCAGTTGGGTGGTGCCCACGTTGCTTGTGAGCAGGCATCGGCGATCTTGACTAAGGTGCTCGAACGGGGACGTTTGGCGGCGTATTTGGAGCAAAGCACCCGTTACATCTACTACGACACCAAGCTGAAAGATGCAGACGGAACCGCGCGTTTCAGATACCGAACACCGCCAGAAATCGCGCAGGGGCCAATGGCCGGTCGCTACGCTGCCACGATGGACCGACTGTTCGAAAACTACTCCTTCGTAGTCCGCGCCCTCACATCGCACTTCCAAACACGTTTTCCGCAGGGGACGCAGGAGACAAGGGGCGCTTACCGCAGCGCCACCCGAGCCCGCGCCTGCGACACTGCACGGGGTTTGTTGCCAGCATCGACGACTTCGAACCTAGGGATTTTCGCAACGGGTCAGGCTTACGAGGCGCTGCTTATGCGCATGAATGCGAGCTCGTTGGCTGAAGCTCGGAAATATTCCCAGATGATGCTGGTCGAACTGCGCAAGGTGATCGCCGGTTTCCTGTCGCGAGTCGACGTCGAAGATCGCGGCGTGGCATGGAGCGACTACTTCAGAGACATCGCCCAAAACATGAATGAACTGGTAGAGGGTGAAGGTGCACCGCTCGACGGAGGTGATTTTGATCTGGAACGTGACGAGGTAGAGATGTTGGACTACGATCCTGACGCGGAGATAAGACTCGTCGCTGCAGCGTTGTATCCGTATTCGAATCGATCGGAAGTTGATCTGCTGAAAACAGCGTTGGGCATGAGTGACGAAGAGCGCAGGAACGTGATTTCGACTTATGTTGGCGAGCGGTTGAATCGTCGACACAAACCGGGACGCGGGATGGAGCGGATCTACTACCGATTTGATGTGCTGTCGGATTTCGGCAGCTTTCGCGATCTCCAACGGCATCGCATGATGACGATTGATTGGCAACGATTGACGCCGCGACATGGTTATTCGACGCCGCCTGAGATTGATGAAGTTGGCGGCGAAGTAGCGAATAGATGGCACGACTCGATGTCGGAGATGTCTGAGCTGTATTGGGATGTGCTCAAGGAACATGGCGCCGACGTTGCTCAATATACGATCCCGTTTGGCTATCGCATCCGCTACAACGTCCAGATGAATGCTCGACAGGCGTTCCACATGCTGGAGCTGAGAACTGGAGCTTCGGGTCATTCTGACTACCGCCGCATCTGTCTGAAGATGCACGCGTTGATCCGGGATCAGGCAGGCCATGCCGTTATCGCCGACGCGATGGAGTACGTCGACGCGAAAGATTACGGGTTCGGTCGGCTTTCTTCGGAACTTCGCCAATCACAACGCCGGCAACCGGCTTTGTTTGATCTTTCATGATCGGCGGAACCATAGTGGGTTTGCACATCCGACACACTACGGTGGATCGTCGCTCCAATCGTACAGCCGAAATTAACGCTTATGGTTCCAGATATTGGAATGGGGCTTGATTACGGTATCGCTTGGGTACTGTTTTGCCGACGTAGTCGTCCCACACGTCGTACGCGTAAACAGAAGCGAAGCCCCAACGTCCATCGTCCCGTTGGTGCCATGAGCCTGGTGATGGACGGAAAGCACCAACGATCCTGTTCGAGCTTTTGGCTAGCACCAGGTCGTAAGTTGATGCTCGTACATGGTTGATTTTCCACCAGCCTTGCACCGCATCCTTGATGTCCCGTCCCTCGGCTAAAGCGGTTCCGACATGAAATAGTATCAGCGGTTCGTGTGGAGTGAGACAACTCAATGCACGTAACCTCCCAGTTTTTGAACCCGCGGATAATGCGCCGGCCCCGGCTCAATTCCACACACCTCGGCGAGCCACTCTTCCTGCGCGATGTGATCGAGATGGCCTTTTCCTAGGTTAACAGTCGAGAAAAGCGACGGACTGGGGCAGGACGCAACCGTCACGCTATTTTGAACTAGGATGTTCCAGGATGGGGAAAGATTTTAAGGATGTGTATTAGCGTGGTTTGCTTTTCTCTGGATACCCGCGTGCGCGGGTATGACGGGCACCCCCCCCCCGTCATTCCGGCGAAAGCCGGAATCCAGAGGGGGGCGCCGGGGTCTCACTTGGTGGATGTGCGGATGGGGGTTCGTTCGCCTTTGCCTTCTTCGTTGACGGCTCGGACCCAGATCAGGTACTCCGTTTCCCGGTTCAGTCTTCGGAACTGGATCGTGGTTTTGCTGGCGTCGGGGGTCATAGTGTGTCCGTCGCCGCCGTCTATCGGTTTGATGTGGGCGATGTATCCGGTGGGGGATCCGCCGTCGGTCGGTGCTTCCCATGAGACGATGATGCGGGTGTTACGAGGCTCGACCGTGAGGTTGGTCACGGCTCCGGGGAGCTGTGCCGCCTGCTGCTGCAGCTGGGGTTCCTGCTCCGATTGTGGTTCGGATTCGACCGGCTCCGGCTGGACGGGGGTGTTCACCGTGACGTCGAAGGTGTCGGTCGCGGTGTTGCCGTCGGCGTCCTGTGCGGTGACGGTTATGGTCGCGGTGCCTTCGGACACGCCGGACACCGTGAGCGTGGATTGGTCGGCGGATACTGAGACGGTGGCTTTGCCCTCGTCGGACGATGCGGCGGTAATCGCCAGGCTGTCGCCGTCGGCGTCGCTGAAGACGCCGGAGAGCGAGACTTCGTGCGTCGCGTCGACTTCCAGCGCGCTCACGTCGGCGATGGACGATGCCACGACCGGCGCAGATTTCACCGTTACTGCGAAGGTGTCGGATACCTCGCCGCCCTTGCCGTCGGAGGCGGTGACGGTGATGTTCGCGGCGCCTCGGCTCTTGGCGGACACCGTGAGCGTCGAATCGTCGGATGCGACCGACACGGTGGCGACGTTCTCGTCCGACGAGTCAGCCGTGACGGTCAGGTCGTCGTTGTCGGCGTCGGCGAACACGCCGGACAGGGATGCCTGGCTCGTTCCGCTCTCATTCACGATGATCACATCGGCGATGGCGGAGGAGATCGTGGGCGCGTTGTTTGGCGGGGCTGACACGGTTACGTCGAAGGCGTCGCTGGCGGTGTTGCCGTCGGCGTCTTGTGCGGTGACGGTTATGGTCGCAGTACCCTCGGACTTCGCGGTGACGGTGATGCTGGAGTAGTCGGCCGATACCGACGCGGTGGCGATGCTCGGGGCTGAGGAGCTCGCGGTGATCGTCAGGCTGTCGCCGTCGGCGTCGCTGAACACTCCCGACAAGGAGATGATGCGGCTGTCTTCGGCTTCCAGTCCGGTGATGTCGGCGATAGCCGAGGCTACGACCGGCGCGGCCTTGACGGTTACGTTGAAGGCGTCATCGACCGATCCGCCCTTGCCGTCGTTGGCGTTTACCGTAATGGTGGCGGTGCCGCGGCTCTTGGCCGACACCGTCAACGTCGAGTAGTCGGCGGACACGGAGACGGTCGCCACGCTCTCGTCCGAGGACGTGGCGGTGACGGTCAGGGCATCGCCGTCGGGATCGCTGAACACGCCGGACAAGGATGCCTCGTGCGTGCCGCTCTCGTCGACGATAGTGGCGTCCGATATGGCACTCGCCACCGTGGGCGCGTTGTTCGGCGGCGCGACCGGCGTGGTGTGCTCGCCCTTGGTCCGCACCCACTCGCTGGATTTCTCTTCGCGCTCGCTCATGTTGTTGCGATGCCCGACCATCGAGCGGATGAACACGCCCGTGGCGACGCCGTTCTTGAGGTCCGTGATCGTGTAGCTGGTCAATCCGGGGTCCACCGAGAGGCCGTCGTTCTTCCCCACCGCCCTGGGGTCGCGCGGGTTGTTCCACACGCCGAACTCCTGGCTCCAGCGCAGAACGTGCCAGATATCTGAGTCCTCAACTCCGGCGCGGGAGCCGATGTTCCAGGTCACAGTCAGCGTGCCGTCGCCCGGCACGACCTTGATGTCCCACGGCTCCGGCCCCTCCGGCGGCGGCGGTGGCTCGTCGTTGTCCTCGATGGTCACCACGGCGGCGG
>JGIcombinedJ30088_10000584_pt1 | contig 39110 bp, 31 predicted proteins | sample PinacodermPK_FD_30088 | JGI IMG/M metagenome (IMG submission 30088)
AACCCCGCCTGCCGGCGGACAGTGGCGGGCCGGGATGCGTGCTGATTCCCATGGTTCACCGAGCCGATTGGCCGACGAAGGAAGCGTCAGTTGGATTGAAGAACGATCAGATCGGGGTTCCTGCGTACGGCTCTGACGGGGAAATAGGCCTCCAGCGCGATTGCGAAATTCGTCTGCCGCCCGCTCTGAAACACTCCGTTGACCCGGATGTCCTCAAGCGAGGTGTCGTCCAGCGCAATCTTGAGCGTGCTGTATCGATTCATCTCCGCTACCGCTTCGCTCAACGGCGTGTCCTCGAAATAAACACGGCCCTCCCGCCAAAGCGCTGCCTGTTCCAGGTCCACAAAAATGATGTCCGGCGGGTCCATCCTTGCCGAGTCGGCTGTCAACCGTTGGCCGGCCAGCAGGCGCAGAGGTTTTCCGCCGTTCCACAAATTCTCGCCGACGGGAGAAACCTCCACGGTTCCCTCGACCAGGGTGACGCTGATGCCGGCTCCCTCGAATTGCACTTCAAACACCGTGCCCAGCGCTACGACCCGATGATCGCCCGCAGTCACCACAAACGGGCTCTCGGTATCCTCCGATACATCGAACAGGGCCTGACCCTGATGCAGGACGATTCGGCGCTCATCAGCCGAGAAGTCCAGCGTTACTTGCGTATTGGTGTTCAGAACGATCGTGGTGCCGTCCTCCAGGCTGAAGGTGGCGCGGTCCCCGATCGCCGTGCTCAGCACGTCGGCGCTCAAATTGCGTGGCTGGAGCGGGTTCCCGGGGCCTGAAATGACGAGCCAGGAGACTGCGCCGAGGAAAGCAACCAGGGCGGTACCGGCGGCCCATGCCATATACCTGCGGTTAAGACGGAACAAGTGCCCGGGAATGTCGTGGTCCGTTGCCCACTCGCGGAATGAACGAATCTCCGGGTCGTGTCTGGACTCACGCAAGTCACTTAACACGCTCTGCAGGTGGTCGTATTCCCGCTGGTTTTGGGCGGATGCATGCCGCCATGTCCTGAAGGCCCTGCGCTCTTCATCGCTGCAATCTGAGGAACGAAGCCTTGCATCCCAGGCGGCTGCGTCGGTGGGCATGTTTCTGTGCGAAGTTGTTCTCATTTTTCACGCCCAAGCCGCTTCAACAGATGGCGGTTCGCTCGCGCCATGTGCTTTTCCAGTGTGCTCAACGGCATCCGGAGCCGAGCCGCTATGTCCTTTTGCTTCATTTGTTCAAGATGGTATAGAACGAAGATCTGACGAGTGCGGTCCGGCAGTTCGCCCAACGCGTCAATCAATTGGTCGAGTGCCTGCCTTCCTGATAAGACGCGCTCCGGCGTGAAACCCGCCTGCCCGTGCCGCGAGTCGTTGTAGGGAACGATCTGAACCGGAACGCTGGCCTGCTTCCTGAAGTGGTCGGCCACTACGCTCGCGGCCACTCGAAACAGATAGTTCTCGACCCGTTCGATGGTCTCCAGGTCGGCTCGCCGGGCAAGGCGGATGAATACCTCCTGTACCAGATCCTCTGCCTGCTCGGGTGGTGACACCCGTCTCTTGAAATAACGGAGCAGCGCATCCTTATGCTTGCGCGCCCAGGTCTCCAGCAACCGGGAATCGGCCGGGAGTTTGCCGCTCGCTGCTTTCATCAGGCTTCCGGGTTTGCTAATGTCAACCTGCTTCTCGCCAGGAGTTGCGTTCGCCATCATCAAGCATGTTCATGGCACGACTTGCTATTCTCGGCTCCTCCGTAGATTCAATGATATAAAGGGCACGTTTACTTTAGAGGAAATCTGGAGCGGAATGTCGGACACCAAGTCTCCAGGAGGGAATCGGACGATCCGGCAGCGGTATTACCGCCCGCCCTTTATCGGCGTCATTGCGTTTTTCGCCGTTCTTCTTGCCTTGCCCGTGGCGCATTCCTTTGTCATCGTGGTGCGGGACCTCATCGGCTACGAGAACGCCGGCGGCCTGTTTCTCGGCACCGGTGCAGTAGCCGCGGCCCTCCTGCTGATCGGCGTCAAGCGCAACGACGAAGTCAGCGGAACCCTGCTGGGGTTTGCCGCCGGGATGCTGATCTGGATCGGTTGGGCCTCCTATTCCTTCAAGTTCAACGAGGTTTCGCTGCAACTGCCCATGCCGGAAGTGGGTCCAGGCGTGAAGTGGCCCGCGCATCTGCTCTACATCCAGGGGTCCTTCGGCATTTGCGTGGCGACACTGCTGTTCTTCGTGTTCAACAAGAACAGCCGCTGCAATGCGTTTCACTGGATTCAGAAGACCGGCCGCCTCAACCTGGGCGAACGGGAGCCGGGGAAAGCGCGGAATTTCTGCCGCATTACTTTTCTGGAAACCCTTTATGTGACCTGGTTCTTCTATGGCGCCTCGCTGTTTCTCGGCGACGCGCGCTTCCTCGGTTATGGCCATCCCGTGACCTACGGCATAGCCGCCGCCCTGGCGGTCTGGGGATGTTGGCTGCTGTGGCGGCTGATGAAATTCACGCGGGTGATGGCGGCCGTTCGCTACGCGATTCCCACCAAGGCCATCTTCTGGATCCCTTTCGGTGAACTGGCGCCGCGCTACGGGTTTTACGACGAGGTCTGGCTCAAGCCGCTGGAGTACTCGACGGCCATGTGGACCGTTCTGATCGTCTTCGTCGTCGTTTTCCTGGCGACCGGCTTTCTGCCGCAACGCCGGCAGCACTGATGACGGGAATCGCGCCGGTTCTGCGCCACATCCTGAGCGGCCTGCGTAACGAGAAGCGGCCGCCGTACGCGCGCGCTACTTTCTGGGCCGACCTGCGGGCCGGCGTCACGCTGTCCGCATCCTATGTTCCGAACGCCATGGCGCTCGGGATCGTCTCCGGCATGGGTCCCCTGGCAGGACTTTGGTGTGGCGTATTCGTGGGGATAATCGCCGCGCTGTTCGGAGGCACACGAGCGCTCATCAGCGGTCCCAGCGCCGTGCTTGCGGTCATCACCGTGACACTTCTGGTGGGTGACCAGTTTTCTCTGCCGCAGCTGGGGTTGATCATCGTGATGGCCGGGGCCATCCAGATCGCCCTCGGACTTGCCGGCGTCGGCCGCTTTGTGTCCTACATCCCGCACATCGTGCTGGCGGGGTTCATGTCGGGCATCGGTGTGTTGATCCTCTGGTCGCAGATTACCAGGCTGATAGAACTCGGCACGAGTGATCTCCTGGTGGCCGGATGTTGCCTGGCGTTGATTCTTGCCTGGCCGTCCCGTGTGGCCCGGTACCTGCCGGCGGTCCTGGCGGTTGTCGGCATCGGCTGGCTCATGTCGCAGTTCCTCCCCGGCGTTGAACCGCTTGGACCCGTCCCGGTGGGACTGCCGGTCCCCTTGCTGGAGATGCCATCACTCGAATTTCTGCCGAAAGCCGTCGGGCCGGCAGTGCTTATCGCGCTTATCAGCTCCATCTATACCCTGATGTGGGCGCTCATTGCCGACAGCTTTACCGGTTCCCAGCATAATCCCAATCGCGAGCTTTTCGGTCTGGGGCTGGGCAACCTCACGGCGGGAATCGTCGGCATCATGCCCGGTAGCGGGACTATAGCCACGATGACGTCGCGCAGCTTCGGCGGGAAGACCGTAGTGGCGGGCGTGATCTGCCTGGTCATAATCGCGGTTCTCATTCTTGGACTCGGTCCCTATGCGGCGCCACTCCCGCTGGCGGCGCTTTCCGCAATCGTCATGGCCGTCGGCTGGAAGCTGATCGATTTCTCGTTCCTGCTCAAGGTGCCTCGAATGGGTGCCCGGCACTCCACGGTCATGCTCCTGATCATGGGCGTGACCATTTTTGTCGATCCACTCTTTGCCATCGTGTTCGGCGTCATCGCCGCGAACATGGTCAACGCCACGCAACTGCAATCGCTGGAGCTGGACAGCGTAATCTCGACACCGCTTCTGGATTCCACATTCAGCGCCGAGGCCCCCGAGGACTTCGAAGCGCGAATAGGGCTCCTGGCCTTTCGCGGTTCATTCACGGTATCGTCCTCGCGCAAGCTGATCCGCCTGCTCGGCGCGGATATCCGCGATCACGAGGTCGTGATTATCGACCTGTCGGGCGCCACTCATTTCGACGACAGCGCCGCACACCTGCTGGCGCTGCTGATCGACCAGGCGAAGCGCACCGATACGAAAATCGTCGTCTTCGGCTTGCGGGACCCCATTCGCAGGACGCTCTACGCCTTCGATGTCCTCGACCGGATCCCCAGGGATCGAATTGCAGAAACGGAGCAGGAAGCCAGGGATCTGGCCTGGTCGCTGCTGTAACGTCTTGCTCCGCATCGTAAGCGCGGCCATTGTCCTTGGGGTGCTGTCCGGGAGTGTGCCGGCGCTCCCCCAGGATGACGTTCTTGAGGAAATCGTGGTCCGGGGCGAACTCCGCAGCCAGCCCGGCGAGGCGGTGGATTCGGTGTTCGGCTTCGGCAAGTCGCTGCTCGAGACGCCACGTGCGGTTTCCAGCGTCAGCGGGGAGATGATCCGGCGTTTTGACATGCGCGACATCGATGAGCTCGTTGCGCTTGCTCCCGGCACCTTCACGCAGTCGTTCTTCGGCGTGGCAGGCACTCTCGACATCCGCGGCACGCCGGGCGAGAGCTATTTCCGCGGGATGCGCCGGCTCGCCAATCGAGGCAATTACCCCACGCCCATCGGCGCTTCGAGCCGCATCGACATCGTGCGCGGACCCCCATCGCCGATCTTCGGTCCCGCCAAGATTGGCGGCTACATGAATTTCACTCCGATTTCGGGGGATGCCGAGGAAACGGATACGCCCATCTCGGGGACCACGGGCGGCGTCGAACTCGGCGCAGGAAGCTGGAACAAGCGCACGCTCAGCGCGAAAGTCGGCGGACCGGGCCGCCTGACGGACCGGGAGTTCCACTACTACCTGTACGTTGAGCTGGAGGATTCCGGCAGTTACTACCGGGACAGCGCAGGCCTCGATCAGAAACTCGTACAAGTCTCTTTCGATGCCGAGGCGACCGACAGGGTGCACCTGGAGTTCGGCGGCATGTTTCACCGGGTCGGCGTCACCGAGGTGGCGGGCTGGAACCGCCTCACCCAGGATCTGATCGACCACGGCATCTACATCACCGGAAGCCCGCCGCCGCTGGACGCCAATGGGGACGGGCGCATCTCGCATCAGGAATTCGACGTGGACGGGGACGGCTTCAGCGATCTCAATCCCTTCGCTGCGCTCCTGGCCCCAGGCACTCAGGCTCCGCTTGTCCGTCCGTCCAGCGGCAGCGATACCTGCACGATCGGGGACACGCGGGTCTTTGACTGTCATCCGGGCCTGCTCGGGCTGGTGAACCCCAGTCTGGCCATGCTCGACGGCAGCCAGGTGCTGGTCAGCCCGGACGATGTCATCCACACGGACATCGTTACGCTGTACTTCGATGTGCTGGTCGAGCCGCGGAACAGCCCCTGGGAGTGGAAGAACCAACTGTTCTTCGAGGCCTATGACAACCTGAACCAGGCAACCTACGGCTTCTCCCAATTTCACGATACCTGGGTAATTGAGGACAGACTGGTGGCCCATGCCACGTTCCAGCCGGCAGGGGCGACGGTGGATCTGCAATGGTCGCCATCTTTGCGCTTCACGAGATTCCATCACGGCAGTGACTACTCCAACGAATACTTCGATCGCCGGGACCTGACCAGGCCTCAGAGTGCGCTCGACACGCGCTGGCTCGCGACCGAAATTGATGGCGACTACACGGAGTACTACATCGGCGACTACCTGAACCTGGGTTTCGCTGCGCTCGCGGACATCACCTGGGCCAATGGCCTGGGTGTGCTGGCGGGGCTCCGCTACGACATCATCGATATGGAGAGTCGTGCGCCGCTCGACAAGTTGCTGCTGCCGAGTTCCAATCACATGTGTCTGCCGTCTGCGCCGGACTGCGTAGTCACCGAAGCGTCGGACCGGGTCAGCGGCCTGTCGTGGAACCTGAGCGTGAGCTGGTTGAGCGAAAACGGCCTGGCGCCGTACCTGACCGCCTCACGCCAGTCCACGATTATCGCCGGACAGGGATCCGAACTCACCACGGCGAACGTGCTGAGCGGCGGCGCCTTCGACCACTCGGAACTGCTCGAAGCAGGCCTCAAGGGAAGCCTGATTGCCAACGCTCTGTATTTCGCGGTGGCGCGCTTCCGCCAGGAGCGCACCGACTACAACGCCCAGTCCATCGTCAACAACCAGGCCACACGCACTGACGGCGTCGAGTTCGAGTTGCGCTGGATTCCTGGGCCGAGATGGCTGTTTACCGTGAGCCACACCAATCTGGAGGCGATAAACCTCAACACGCTCGCCAACGCAGGCCGCTACAGCTACATCGGCGCCGGCGACATACCCGGCATTGCGCCGGAAGCCTTCTACGGAGGAGCCCTCGGCGGCATCGTGGTGCGCGAAGGCAGGGACGCTGCCCGACGTGCCGGCATGCCGCGCAATGTGCTGGCGCTCACCGGCACCTACAATTTCGGCGGCGGAGTCGCGATCAGCGCGAGCGCAGTCGATGTCGATGCCGTGGCTTCCGGCCTGTCCGGTTCGGTCATGCTGCCGGCCTACACCCTGCTGAACCTGGGCCTGGTCGTCGATCGCGGCCCATGGACCTTTAACATCACAGCTCGAAACGTGACCGGCGAACGCTACTTTCGAGCGAACTTTCCGAACCTTTACGGCAGCGTCATCGCTCTTCCGGAGTTACCGCGGCACTACCGGGCGTACGTGGAGTACCGGTGGTAGAGGAAAAGGTCTCCCTGCCGGACTACTTCCGGGCGCAGACCATCAGGTTTCCGTAAGCCGTATTCTCCGTTATGGAGTCGTCCCGGAACCGGGGAATCCCTTCACCCAGCTGGACCTTGTCCCTGTCGAACCCCGCCTGTTCGCAGATCCCGACCATGTCCTCGTCCTGCAGCGCACCCATATAGGGTTCGTTGTTAAACCTTGCCATCCAGTCGCAATAGTATTTCTCATAAGGCTTGTCCGGCACGATGTTGTCCATGTGGATCATGAGCCCGCCGGGCGCCAGCAAGCGATGGCACTCCTTGTGGATGGCCCGGATCGCCGGGCGCGAGGTCTCGTGCAACAGGGCGTGAGACACGATGAGATCGAAACTCCCGTCGTCGAAGTTGGTGCGCTCCGCGTTCTGCTGGGAGAAATGGACTTCCTTGCCCATTGCGACGGCGCGGGCATGGCCGTAGCGAAGGCAAGTGGCGGCCACGTCGATGGCGTGGATTTCCGCATCGGGGAAGTGATCGCAGTAGGGCAGGGTGGAGTGGCCCACCGTGCAGCCCATATCCAGGATCCGGCGCGGACCTGCGTCGCTGAATTGATCCTTCATCCAGGCGATCAGCGTCTGGCCCATGCCGTCCAGATTGGGGCCCAGGCGGCCCATGGAATAGAGTCGGTAGGTGCGGTCGAATTCAGCCCCGGCGAAGACATCGTCTTCGCTCAATTCCTGCTGATAACTTCCCGGTTTGCAGTGGACGTCCACGGCCGCGAGGTAAGGCGGCATTTCGACGCTGTCATCGAGGGTCAGCGATCCCAGCGTGCCTCTGAAGGTCCTGGCCCTGTCTATGAGCCCCGGAAGCTGCCGTTCGATGCTGGGGCCTACCGTGTCATACAGAACTTCCTGCGTGGTTCGCATCATGGAACTCCACCACTTGTTGTGCGGCTCGTCCTCCAGGGCTGCGCGCAATTCCTTGCGCGATGGACAGGGCCTGTCCCGGCGCGGGGACAGGAGCTTGTCGGCAATGATCGCGTTGTTGCCGGCATGAAAATTGCGGGTGGCGAACACTCTCAGGGTTCTGATGAAACTCTGTGCCGACTGCTCGTCGTGGGTGGCTTCCGGAAACATGGCGTGGTCCGAATTGTTGCGCATAAATGCCCTCCGAAACGTGTCCTTGGCCCCCTCAGGGCCATGGACCTATACTACCCCTCGAAAAATTCAGGAAACAACCCGGTCAATCGGGCGGGGGGACGTACGCTGGCGGACGGGAACGGAAAACAGAGGCAACGGGTAGCCAGGGGGCGCAGGCCCTTCTTCCTGGACTCGCCGGACTCCGACAAGCTGTTGGCCATGATCGTGGCCCTGGTCGGCGAGTTGTCTGTCGTCAAGGAACGGCTCGACACCCATGAACGGCTTGCGGCCCAGGGGAAAGTCGCCACGCCGGAAGAAATCGAAGACTACGCGCCGGACGAAGACGTGGAAGACGAACGGGAAGCCTGGCGCGCGGGCATGCTCGATCGGGTCTTCCGCATCATTTCCGCCACCCGGGACAAGGATGAATCTCCTTCAGCATGAGAGCGCTGCAACCGTTCGAGCGGGGCGATGTGTTCATCGGTGCGACGCTGCTGAACGATCCCGATGACGATCATGCCGGCCGCGGCCGTATCCTGCAGTTCGATGCCGACCTCAACCTCAAGGGTGTCCTCTGGATAGAGGACACCTCCCACCTGGTCGGCGGTCTCAGCTTCGCGCCCGACAATACGCTCTGGGCGTTCGACAGCTTTGCCTGGCTGGTGGTGCGGGTGAAGCCCGACGGCACGCTGTTGCCGACGAAGAGATTTGCCGACCGTCCCTTCGGCTCGGTGCAGTTTCTCGACAACGGGCATTTTGTCCTGATCGAGTATCTAAAGGGCAGCGCCCAGCCGGAACGGCTCACCACCCGTTATCCCTATCTGCCTGACGATCCGGACAGTGTCGGACATGGGGAAATCCACGAATACGACGCCGGGGAGAACCTGATCCGCAGGCTTGTGCCCGAGGTGCACGGTGGTGTCAGCGGCAGTATGGGCGCCACCCACACCACGCTCGCTTCCGACGGCCGCACCCTGGTCTATACCTCCGAGACCGGCCCAAGGCTGATGCGTTTCGACCTGCGAGCGGGCGCCCAGCTGGCCGATCTGATGACCTTGCCCGAAGCGCCTCCCGGCGCACCGCCCGCCATGATGTTCGACGTGGAGCACCTGAAGGACGACCGGTTTGTCCTGCCCCTCGGCACCCGGGTCGCCGTGCTGAGGGAGTCCGGCGAGGAGGTTGCCAGTTTTCCCCTGGAGGGATTCGGCTGGGCGCTCATTGCACCGGGCCTCCGCGGAGAGACGGCCTATGCCGCCAACTGGTTCACCGGCGAGGTGGTCAGGCTGTCGCTGGAGGATGGAGACATCCTCGCCCGCGTGACCATCGCCCCCAAATGCCTCGCCGGGATTGTCCAGCTTCACGGAGGACATTGAGTTCGAAAATGGAGCCGATGGAGTTGCAACAGTCGGCAAGCTCCTGTTTTACCGGGATATTTTAGATCCTCACAATTCCTTGCCCACGCGTTTTCCCACCTCTTCGGCGGGAGTATTCAATTGAAAATCTAGTGTGTTCAAATCGGGCGATGAGACTATGTGCGAATCAATCCCAGCGTAGCAGACAAATTCCGAAAAACGCGGCAAACAACAACATTCACTTCCTCCTTGGACCATTCCCAAAAGAAAGCCGCATGACCCGTTCCATCGTGTTTGAGTGACCTGCTGTCTGGCGCAATGTCAGTGAGGGACTCCCCTTCCGTAACGGCTCGGATCGCGGGGTAACGGTCAAAACTTGCCCGACCAAAAGGACCCGATCACATTTTATCGGACAGACGGGGGAGGTCCGTACGACATCCACCTGACAGTCTGCGGTCGGAAGTGGAATCAATACGCCTATCAATTCGCCCATGAATACTGTCACGTCCAATCGGGCTACGAGCTCCTGTGCGACAACTCGAACAACTTGCTTCATGAGTCAATTTGCGAACTCACAGCCGAAGCGAACATCAGCGGTAAGCTCGACCGGCCGACTTTCCTAGCGAGGCGTTCCCACGTCATTCTTTGTCTATTGCCGTCCTCGCTATTGACGACTCCCTGCCAATTGCGCAAGACGGAATTGGCACCCGGTGCCCAGCCTCGCTAGAATCCGTGGGCCAGGAAAACTTAATAGGTGGAAAAAAGGAACGGGCTTGGCATGATCTCCAAGCAACCAGAAACAACCAATTGGCGCGACTCATGAAATCAGAATCTCTTTCCGGACTAACCCAAGCCATCAAAGGTGGCGCAGACTATTGGAAATCTAAGAAACTAGGGCGCCCGTACTTGGAGGAAGTAGTTCTCGAAAAGCTTCAACAGGCAATTCTCGACATAGTCCCCGACATCAAGGAGCGACATAAGGTACCGGCAGACCCCAATAAGAAAGGCAGAGCTGCCAGCGTCCACTACACGACAATTGGCGTCCTTATGCAATTGCTGCAGGACCAAGATCGTGCAGCCTCGAGCGAAAAACAGATAACTCTAGGAAAACTACGACTCTATGACTCGATGCACCTAAACGATCCCGACGAAGGCAACTACCTGCCTAGAAGAATCGCAGCTGAACCAAATTACGCGTGGCTGGCAGAGCGGCGCGACAACCTAGAGCAAGATGAGATAGAAGGCCCCCTAAACCAGATTGCGTACATGACCTCTTTCGTAGCGGGAAAAAAAGCAACGGACAATCTCGTTTTCTGGCGCACATACGGGTGCGAAGGCACGGGGTGTTCAATAGAATGTTCAGTAGAAATCAAGTACCTGCAGCAGGTTCTCTATGGCGACGCTGTCATACGCACAATTGAAATACTCCAACCTATCCTCGATTCTCTTACACCGATTGTCGAAGCGACCGACGATTCAGTCCGCGGCTTGCTGGCGGCGACAGTGTGGTCGTCACTGCGAAATGTACTACATTTGTACAAGAGCAGTGCCTACGACTACGAGAACGAACGGCGGTATGTATTGCTGAGCTCAGAAGTAAAGGATGCAGATATATGCTACGAGTACCAAGACAAGCCATTTGGTTTGCCACGCATACGGCACTATCTAGAGCGGCCGGAATTGGACTTTAACGACCTCTTGCCCTCCGGTTCTGTTATAACAATTGGTCCGTGCGTACCTCAGCCGAACCATGTTCGGAGGCGGCTTTCAATCCTAGCCAATCGCGCATTGCAGGGTCGTCCTGAAATCAGAACATCCGGAATCCCTTACCGACAGGTCTGAGTACGCGTGCCATTGCTTGCAACCCTCGGCGCCAAAGAGATGGGTTCGGCATGTCCTCAAGGTAGTGAGGGCTTTCTGAATCGCCGCGTGCCCGTCGATTAGGGAAGGGACAGCCCTCTCGACAAGCCTCATTTTTGTGCCTTGTTTCGCACGTGACGAACTGGTAATCCTGTTGATTGACTAACGGCCACCAATCTCGCGCAACTAGGTACCGCAATAGCATGGTCACTTCCATTGCGGCTACAGCCATACCAAACGGGAAAACGTTTTGATTCGACGGTTGCTCGCCCGGCGGCAAGTTGTTGACATAACTCGGATCATCTAAAGATCCATCAAGCTCCATCACGACCATACTCGTGTCGTATTGTCCATTGCAGCGCAGACACTGGTGGAATGGAGACACGATATGGCTTCGCCAGTGTGCAGCAAATATGCGATCTTCTGCGATATCCGACTGCACTGCGACTCCGCCATCAATTACCGGGATCAAATGTGCGTTGGCCACGAAATTTAGGACATCTCGAGCAACCGGACGGTCGACACAACTAAAGATTACGTCGCAATCCAACACCTTCCGGTACGCCAATCGATTATGAATCGACAGCGGTACGGCGTCGGCACTCATACGATGGGCCGACGCGCTACGCAGCACCGCACGCCGGGCCAGGTCTACCTTCCTTCTTCCTATATCACCCTTGGTCGCGAACAACAGACGGTCGAGGTTGTGTTCCTCTACACGGTCCGGGTCAATCAGCGTCAAGTTCCGTATACCAATCCGTGCCATTGATTCCGCAACGACAGACCCCACACTGCCCAATCCAACAATTGCGACATGCAACCTTTCTATATTGCTTTGTGTGTGTTGCCCCCAAGTCTCATAGGTGCGTTTCAAACTCCTCTTGCGTTTTGGCGGAGGCAACAAGGCATCGTTGAAATAGAGGCGTAATTTACTTGGGCCAATTACCCGGACTTTTGCGCACCATTCCCGCGCAAATGTTCTACCCGATTTCTTCCAGAACCTTGCACTCCAATAGCCGTCTGAACCGGCGGTCATGCCCAACAGAGGAAGTCCCGTCGCCATGGCTGGAAAGGCGATTACGTCTCGTTCCGCTTCAACGTCCTCTGAACTCATTCCTTGCCAACCTTTGCTAGGGTGACTGTGAATAAAGGCCAGACCACATTGCTTAAGGCATGCAGTCCAAGCTGCTCTTCCCAGATAGTGCGGACTAAAGCTCGCATTGCCGTGTAGCAGCCGCTCGTCTTCCTGTGGAAGCAGTACGTCATCAACTAACGCACTGAAGCGGTTCTTGCCCGTGGAAGGACGCCACAAAGCAAAACAGAGATCTTCCTGGCGTGCACCCCTCTTGTAGTGTCGCAGGACATGTTGGCACAGCCTCGTCTCAGCTTCAGCCGTAATAGCGACTTCGTACCTCAAAGATCAATCCAGAATCGACGAAGATGATCAGATATGTAGCCGCTAATGTGCTTTGTCAGCAGCTGGTCCCAAAGCGGCCCAGGCGGGCGGCTCAGCACTGACCAACTCGCACCCTGCTTGTCGGTGTACTGCTCTACAACGCCGCCTCTGCCATCGTCGATCGGTGGACTTATATGCACCCAATGGGGTGGATACTCCGGGTACGCCTCTGCGCCTTGCATGCTCAACCCAACTCTTACAGCTGAACCTTGATACGAGCCAACATCAACGTCGTAATCGAATGAGACTACTTTCCCCTTCGGACTCTCCGTTACGACTGTAGAAAACCCCAAGGACTCCAACTCGCTTCTGATTCGCGAAACGTTTCCTGTCATTGGCTGTTAACGTTGATAAGCAACCTGGGTGGGCGTGCTCGGCACTGTAATGAAGAGATTATCTTCCGCGAGATCGACGACGTCATCGCCATCATAGTCCTTCTTTGTCCCCTTGAGAATGTACCCATCCGGCTTTCCCGGAATCGCTCCCTTTTCCCGCGCGAACTCAAGAATCTCGGTAGCAGTCAGCGTCTCTTCTTCGGAAACAAGCTGCACACCATTGACCTTGTACTCATACTCTTTAGCCAATCTACACCTCCATTCTTGGTAGGTTGCTAACGATGGTTGCCGACATAGAGTTGTGACCGGCCACAACTGCTACTCCAAATCGCTTCTTTCGACACCGGCTATCGTAACGCAACGAGTGCCTGTTCATCATTCAGAATGATTCGATTTTCGGCAGTCGTCGTTGGTCCGCATCTTATGCCGGTCCTCTACAAGCACCGCCGAGGATCGCCCCATCTATTTCCTAACATCTACGCCATACCGAATTGCCTTTTTCCTCTACGATTGGAGCAAGGCAGCCGTTCACGACGATCTGCTAACAAGGGAATCTAACTCGCTAAGTTGTCATCCAACTATAATTCACGCGCGAGTTGCAAAGCTACGCCAATTCGGCGAAACCCGGTAATGTGCGGAAGACCAGCCCCAACCAAGAATACGGTAATTGCGCGCGCATTTTTTCTTAATTTTGAGGAATCTAGGCATGGAAACCTGTTTTGTAATTCAGCCGTTTGATGATGACAGATTCGACCAACGGTTCGAAGACACCTTTAGGCCTGCCCTGGTGGCTGCCCATCTCAATGCCTATCGCGTTGATAGGGACGCCAGTGTCGACGTTACGATTCAAGCGATCGAAACCGGTATCAGCAACGCAGCCATTTGCCTCGCCGATATCACAACCAACAATCCAAATGTATGGTTTGAACTTGGCTATGCATATGCTAAGAATCAACCTGTAATCTTGATTTGCTCTGACGAAAGGGAAGGGAGTTTTCCCTTTGACATACAGCATAGGGCAATCCTTCGCTATAAGACCAAGTCGCTAAGCGATTTCGCTCGTTTGGGCGAGGAAATTACGCGACGAGCAAAAGCTAAATTGACGAGCGCGCTTTCGATTAAACAAGTGGCAGCGGCCGAGAGCACAGCCCCGATGGAGGGTCTTAGCCAAATCGAGATAATGGTTTTGGCAGCAGTCGCCGGAAACACAGCTGTGCCGGGGAGCACATGTTATTTGTATGAACTAGAGCAGCAAATACACCGTGCTGGGTTGACTAGCATTGCATTTGGCTTGGCGCTGCGACGGCTCCAGAACAAGTCATTTGTTGAACTTAAGACCATTATCGGCGACTCCTTTGACGAATCCAATGAACCAAATGGTGTCCAAATCACGCGTGAGGGATGGGACTGGATTGAAGCGAACGAGTCTTACTTTCAATTGAGGACAACATCAGACACGGAAATCGAGGATTTGGATGATGAAGTTCCATTCTGAGAGGCGCGGCAGCACCGCAGCGGAACGCCATGGAGGGCGGTGCTACGACAGGATGCCGCAGGTGAGGCGTTCGCTGGTCGGGCGCAGGGGGAGGGTCTACCCATCCGAAGCGTCTCGGATTGCGGGAGGAAGATCAGCCTCTCAATTCTCTTGGCTCACCAGCAGCGGCGGTGCAACCTTAGTCCTCCAACTCCTTCAATGCGTCCGGCTCCAACTCGATTGCGAAATCCGGCCTAAACAGCCCGCTTTCCGGCTGCTCGCCTGGATAGCCCGTAGGGTTACCGATCACCAGCGTATTGCCTATCACGGCCCGGTAGGGGTCGTGGACGTGGCCGCTGATCCATATCTGGGCGCCGATGTCCTCCACCAGGTCCTCGCGGTCGTTCACGAAATAGCCGTTCATCCCGTCGCCCTTGAACCGCGGCGCAATGGCGTCGCGCGTCGGCGGCCAGTGCGTGACGACCACATCAACGAGATCGGCCTCCTCTCGCAGTAGTTGCGTCTGGCGCGCGTGTTCTTCCAGATGCCGGTGCACCGTCCAGCGCCCGAAGTCGTCGAATTTCCGGTCGAAATCATTGAGGCTCTCCGCGATCATTCTTAGATGGCCGGGGTCCCGCCGGCCGAACAGATCCGAATACCACGGCGCGCCCCAGAAGCGCACGCCGTTAATCGTCACGCCTTCGGCAACCAGGTAATGCAGGTCCGGGTACTGCTTCGCCTTGATCTTCCAGGCGTCGTCGGTGTGCTCTCGGGTCTGCCAGGTGTAGTACTCGTGGTTGCCTGGCACATAAATCACGGGCGAGCGGCGGAGTTCCTGCTCGACAAACGACCAGGCGTTCACGTACGTGCCGATGTCGCCGGCAAGCACCAGCACTTCGCGGTCTTCGACCGGGTAGAAATCGTGGATTTCGGGTTCGTTGTACCTGCGCATCTCCAGGTGGAGATCGGAGGCGATCTGAATCTTCATGACTGCGGCTTCTCTCGGGGGCGCGCGATTCTACAGATCCGCGAGGGCGATTGCACCCGGGAGGGTGTAAGCGGGCACAATTCGACGAAGGGCGCGTAATCAGGCCATTTGCGCGTTAATCCCGCCAGTTGCACCACGCCGGATCATTGCGCGCGGGGTCGGCGCCGTTCAGTTCCACATAGCGTTCGCGCAGCAACTCGAGCCGTTCGGTTTTCCACGCCTCCTCGTCAGCAGGAAACACCGTCACGGGGTTCTCCTGGTCCGCCGGCAGCGGCCAGGGCCACTGCGTCCAGCGCCCGGAATACAGGCGATGGACAGCGCGTCCGCCGAAGCGCCCTGCGTGCGGATTGCGGGCAAACGCGCACAGCAAATCGACGGCATCGCGGCTCAGCCCGATCTCGCGGGCGGGCGCCAGCAGCAGCAGCGGACCGGGGCGCATGCTGATGACCTCCACGGAACGGTCGATGTCTTCTTTCCGGTCGTAGGGCCAGCGTTGCGGCACCAGCTCATCGTCCACGAACGCAACCGGCTGATCCGGCTGAACCCATTGCAATACGGCATCGAGCTTTCCCCACGGCAGTTCCCCCCGGCCCGTCAGGTCCGTCTCGTCGGACGGATCGGAAGACGGCAGGTAGGGCCACCTGGCCGCGAATGGCATGCCGGCGCCGGTGGCAAACGTCGCGCAGTTTCTTCGCCAGGACGAAACCCAGGCCACATGCGTGAACGCGTGCGCCAACTCCGCCAGCCACTTCGGCAGCGCCGGGTGCATGTGTACCGCCGGGTGGGAGGGCAGCGCCACGAATCCGGGATGGGGCGCGCGCGAATGAAACCGGAGATTCTGACTGTGCGGCGCGCATACGCCGTCAATGTCAAGACACAGGACGGTGCCTTCGGGGAGTGGTTTCTTCGGGGGAACCGGTGATTGGCGCTTACGACCGAGCAACGTTCCTATTCCAATGGTCCAAGAAGGCCGGCGTGCCGGTCCCGCATGGACCCGTGGTTCGTTTGAGGCGTTTGGATTCGGTCAAACGTCCCGCTCGAAAGCCCCAGTCCCGTTACGACTTGACAATTCGCAACTCAATTCCGTTTCCTCATCGCCGCTGCGATCCGAGGCAAGGATGATGGCCGTGCCGTCGGGTGGACCGACCACCGCGGACGGCCCAAGGCACAGCCGTTCTTGCGGCGTATTGGCCAGCGCTACGCGGGCCAGGCATTCGTCTCGCGGCGAAAGTCTGGAAAGTTCCCGCTGCTTGGTCATCGCGGTATTGTAAGAACCAAACTGATTTGGAACCTGGACAGCGTCTCACGGCCGCAAAATTCCTTTTGTGACAAAGATTCCGTTTGTAGCAAGGCGTCTCTTACCTGCCTGCTGTGGCACATAGGCCTTGGGTTATGCAGCCCCGGTGATCGGGGCAAGCTCCCCTGGACCGCTGCGGGGGAAAGATCGAAATCACGAAGGATTAGAAGGTAACCCCGAGCTGCCTCCAAGGATTACGTTCGTGCGCAACCAGACCTTCCGGCCGTGCCGAGAACGAAGCCCCTCGCTCTATTGCTTACTTAGCATAGAGTCGAAGAAGCCATCAATGACCTCGAATGCCGTAGGCGGTTGGTCCTCCTTTTTGATATAGCGCCGCGGCGTGTATCCACGGTTGCGATATTCCTCGGCGGCTTCGTCAAGCTCTTCGCCCATCGGACCCTGGTAATCCGGCGGGTCGCTTCGGTAACGAAAGCCTACTTCGCGCAGAAAATGCTCCACGTAGTAATACGCGATTGGCGCATTCAATTCAGCGGAGGCTTTTTCCGCAACACGAAGCCTGTCCAACACGTCACTCATGGACCTGACAAACGATTCAATCTTGACGGGCATGTTCTCCAGCCCCGCGCCATCATAGTGGCGCGTAATCGCCTCGGCCTTTAGCCGGAGATCGTACAGTGCGTAGTAGATGGCGGAACTCAATGCTGTGCGCGCTACGGTTCTCAAGGATTCCAATTTCTCGTTTCGTTCTTCGATATCCTTGTTATCGTTCTTGATAAAAGAATCGACACGCAGGACCTCCTGCACAATCTGACTCTTGTATTCCCCCACTTTATCCGCCGATTCCCGGAGTAGAGCCCACTTTGCATCTTCCCGGTCTGCCTTTTTCTGCCTACTCTGCTGCAGCATAAAAGCTACTGCGGCGCTAATGATGGATAGGGCGGTTGCCACATCCAAGCTCCATTGCAAGGCGTTGCCCATGGTGTTATCTCCTCTGCTGTTTCAAAAACGGTTTCTGACTTCCAGACCACAAGCGGCTGCATTGCAGCCCCCCGGTCTTGCCAATTCGTCCCTCGGCCCGAATTCCTCCAAGGCCTTGAGGATCGAAGCTCTGCCTAAGTGCTGAGATTGCATGGCGCAAGGCTTATCGAATTTCGGCTCTACGCCAACTCAACCACAATCCGCTCTCGCGCACGCCGGCCACCGGCCAGGTGCGCCCGTCGACATCAAGCGATCCGCTCAACCCCGACTGCCAAGCGGCCTGAATCGCAAACTCATGCGGGCCTGCGCGCTTCACAACCGATGCGCCCAACCGCGACTCCGCCAATTCCGCCGACTCCCACAAGGAGCGGCCACGGGTGGCGACGGTCCGCCAGTGATCGGCCTGGACATGCAAGGAGAAGCCATACGGCAGCGCTTTGGCATAGGCAGCGGTAATTGCTGCGGAGAGCGTTGACGGAGCGCGGAACGCCCGCGAGCCGGTCAGCGAACCGACTCCTTCGGGTTGCGTTGCCATGCCACCTCGAAGGGTCAGATTGCCCACCCGCCAATTTGCCGCGATCCCGACCGCGTCACCCGCACTCCCGCGCGGGGCCGCCGCAGCCGTCAGATCAACGCGCAAGGCGCCGTTCTGCCACAACGGGCCGTTAACCGAGCCGAAGCCATACCGGTAGGCGTGCGCGCCTGAAAGCACCGCTATGGAGCGTAGATTTGCGGTGGCGGCCAGCGCAAGGTTCTCGCGCGACACCGGACGGGCGAACCCGTAACCGAAGTCGCGGCCCGTGTAATCCACGCCGGTGACCGTCGCACCCGTTACAGGCCCGGCCATCGGTCCGATGATCGAGCCTGAGATGGCATTTCCCGTCACGGGGTTCTGCAGCCCGCCATTCGGCGTGAACAGGCAGGTGAGGCTCAGGATGCCGTGGCCCCAGCTGGAATTCGTGGTGGACGTGAACGAGCGGCCATTGGAGTAGCTGTAGCTGCGCTCTGTGGTCGTGTCGCCTTCGCGTGCATCCATGTTCTCCGCGCAATCGAACGCAAGGTTGCGCAAGTCGAGGATATCCATGTCCGGCCACACCGACCATACGGTGTCCAGGGCAGCGGCGACCTGGGGGGTCGCGTGGGATGTGCCTGCGCCGCCCGGCCCTTGCCAGGGACCGAACAGGCACAGCGGCGCCGCATCGCTGCAAATTGAGGTTCCCTGCGGACCGATTACCCCAGTTTCGGGATGAGCACCTGCCAGCCGGCGCGAATCGGAATCCCCAGCATGTCCGCCTACGATGATTAGCAGGGCCGTTTCGTGGCGGTCCAGATACGCTTGGAAGTGTGGGCTCTGCAAATGCCCGGTCCGCTTGCCGACGCCGTTGCCAGCACCGCTAATGTTCAGGATCCGCTGCCCATCCTCGCGCTCTCCGTTGTACATGGGCAGGCTCTCAATCCAGCCGGGATCCGGCTCGGGAAGCTCGATATCCATATAGGGAGGAGACGACGACCGCGAAACGATGAGATCACGCCCGTCCTCAAGCGCTTTGTCATGGACAGTCGATACGGTGTAGATTAAAACCCCGTCCTCGTCATACCGATCTTCGGCCTGCGCATACTGATCTTCGGTCGATCGGACCGCACATTCGCTAAACGTTTCCCATACTCCGGCACCGTGCCTGTCTTCTGTTAACGCACCCTGGTCTCCTATCCATACCCGCGACTTGGTCAGCTCCCGGCCGTCGTTCTTCAGCCAACCACCCAGCGCCTCGAATCCCGGCGTGCGAGCACGGCAGGGGTTTGGGTCGTGCGCCGCCAGGTCTTCCAGACGTTCCTCGAAGGTTGGCTCAGGCGGAGGCGGAGGTGGCGCCATCGGCGTGGGCGGTGTGGGTGGATTGTCGGTTCCGCCCGACGACCCGCAGCCCGCCACCAAGGCAGCCATAGCCACAAAAACCACAAATTTCTTACGCGATAACACGATCGATTTCCTCACTTGTTCGATGGGGAGGAATCTCGATGCAGCAGTGCCTTGGCCCCGGATGTTCCGGGGCGCAATTGTTTGACGACTACCGAAGTCGACACGCGCGACGCAATGCGCAAGTGAAATGGTCCTAACCTCGTTCTCCCTGCCCTGTTGCCCGGCAAAGGTGCCGGGCGCCTGACAGACGCACGCCCAAACGAGAGTGAGACTCCTGCTTATTCGCCGGACCTTGGGAGCTACCCAGTGCCCTAAACGGCTCTTTTATTCAGCAAGTGGCCCGACCAAGGACCGCTTGGGTTTGCGTCTGTCGGTGACTACCTTATCACGTAGAGGGCGTGAACGAGGTGGCTCGGAAACCAGGGAATGGTCGGATCGACCCGCCGAAAGAAATAACCGCAGCTAAGCCACTGCTAATCTTGGTTACAGTTCCCGTCTTAGTCCTCGAATCGGCATTACTTCCGGGCAAAAGAGTCCGTTGACATGCAAAAAATTGTTTGATCCCGAAATCCAAGATCCATTTATCCAATATCCCACGGCCGAGCAGCAGCGAAGGCCGCCTATCCCGAGAACCGGTATCCCGAGGCCGAGCAACAGCGAAGGCCGACTATCCGGGTGCTCCCCCTGGCGGGCATGAGGTTCACACGCGCGCGAAGCGGCGCCAGCCGCCCGTTTCGAGGCGCGCCGCGCCGATAGCCGCTTCTATCCATAGGTAAGTCGATCCCCTGAATCCCAAAGTGCCCATCCAATTCCACAGCGAATGCGACCTGCCTGTCCCAATCCATAATCCGTGTGCCTAGGGTTGGCACGATTCCTTCTGGTTTCACAAACGAAGGACGCAGCCTTTGCCGCTTTCCTGTGCCGGAACTGGATCCACAGTAAGAAGGAGAGCGGCCCCTGCGAATACAGGGTTACAAGGTAGCTCGACGATCAGGATGTTTCTTGCAGCCGAAGGCGCCTCCGGGTGAGCGCATGACGTGTGGGCTCCCTATAATTCCCGAGCTTTGACATCAGGAAATCGCAATATGCGCAGGCCTCACAACAGGACATTCAAGCGCGCGGCCGACGAATTGCGAACGGCGGCCGATGTGTTGCGTCGGGCGCAGGCCGGGGCTTCCGATCGGTACGATCCAGCATTGCGGGCCTCTAGAGCCCGTTATGCGCGGGTACGCGCCAAGATCGTGATGGCGTCGTCGAAGGCTCGTGCGGAAGATTGGCAGCTGCGTATCAGGATCGCTTCGGTCGTTCTCATTTGCGCCGTCGCGCTGGCCTTGGTCATCGTCGTTGACACGCTGCCCGTCCCCTTTGTGTGGCTGGCACACGCCGAATTCATTGCGGCAATGGCCGGGCTGGCGTTGGCCGGCGCTGTCTGGTTAATCCTTTATGAATCGCCTGGTAAGACCCGCGATGCAGTGTTGTCGTGGGGATTGCAGGGTATTTCTTGGATGGTGGACGGGTGCGGGTTGTTTCGTAAACAGGTCATATCGCGTAAGTCTGGATCTGAGCGTTGGTAGTGCTAGACCGCTTGGTTGTGCTCCTCCTGGCCGGAACCCGGCGCCTTTTCCAAATGTGCACATGACCGCATGGCCAGTATGAACGCGTCGTGAACGTACGCATCCCGCTGATCCGGTTTCGCTCGTCAGTTGTGGCGGACACGGTGCGAGCCTGTGCTCGGGTCCGCGGGGTTTTCGACCGGATCGTATATGACACGGTGGCCGTGGTCGGCAATACGCTGGTGATCGGCAACCCTACGGGCTATAGAAGAAGACACAATTCCACCGCGTTGGGCACGAGTATGGAAACTGCATGGTTCCTTGAATTGGTACCACGACACCTATCGGGGAGTTCATTTGATTTCGGGACTAGGGGAGCGACCCCGCCACCATAGAGTGCATGGGGCGCTCGTTGTGTTCGTTCAAAGTTAAATGACGCGCTGGCGAGGCGGCCGTTGCACGAAATGAGGACAAATTGGCTTGCGTCTCGATCTCAGTGTCTCCATCAGCCCATCCTTGCCTTAGTCGTCCGATAGCACTTCATTTGGTCTGAGGACCAGACAAGCCGCCGCTGGATCGTAAGCGTACCGCGTAATGGTGCCGTCACGGATCATCTTGACTGCCTCGTTGATTGCATCGAGCGGTGCCATGAACCACTCGTGCGGCACGACGGGATTGCCGAAGCGGTCTCGGATTTCGATTTCGAGGCGCGCGGGAGCGAAGACCCGGTGGATCAGATTTTCGAGCTTGACGCAATTGATGTTGTAGAGCCTGTAGGTGGCGACGATTTCGACCTCCGCCATCAGGAATGTCGGATCCAATCGCGCGCGGGCAATGCGCGTTTCGACTCTGCCACTTGTGACACCTATCTTGTGGATGAGGTTTCGATTCTCGGTGACGAAGGTTATGTCCGCGTTGCTCCTCAGCACATAGATCGTGCCGCTGTCTGTGTCGCCACCGGAGATGTCGCGGGCAAACAATGGTCCCATCGAAGCATCGACAATCCTCCGGCCGGTCTCATCCTTTTGCAGCGCGCGCTCGAGCGAGCGCATCAGCATGTTGCTCTCGGTGCCGTTGTCGAAGATCACCCGCAATCGGGCATCGATTCGACCTTGAGCATTCCTGAACGCCTTGTCTTTTGTCGCAACATAAGCCTTTTGGCCGCTGAGGATGAAGAACTGGCCGGACTCGATGGTGGCTTCATCGCGGAATGGTTTGGTTTCACGGGTTCCGGCATCAAGTGCTTCCTGAACCTGCTCAAAGAGCGGTCGAAACGTTTCGAAATCCTTGCATGTGCGTCGGGCGGCGATTTCGTCGGCCGTGCGTTTCTGGACGCTAGGTCGCACGTGTCGAAGCCTGGCAATGTCCGGAACATCTGCCTCTACGCCGAGTTCAGCTAGCAGCGCATCGTCGTCCATATCGTCGGAAACTGCCCGTGCGGCCTCGGGAGGGTCCACCAAGAGTTCCTGATGGTCCAAAGGGGCCAGTAGCGAGCGGCACTCTTCCTGTTTGCGGATGCGGTCCAAACGCACGGCGTAAAGCCGCTCAAAGATGTCACATCCTTCGCTTTGACGCGGCACGCGACCGTTCGCCTCCACGAAGCGCTGGATCTCCTCAAAGCCCGCAACGACCCGTTCTTCCCGCGGTGTACGCTTAGCCGGCTTCTTCTGTTGGACTTCCACACCCAGTTCGGCGAGTAGCGCATCGTCTTCTTGGGTGAACTTACCCACTGGCAGCCTCCGCCTTCATGCGGGCGAGGAATGCGACGCCCTCGGCCATGCGCTTTTCCCAGGCATCGGTCGACGTGAGAGATGGCAAGCGACCGCGTTCCTGCTTGAACCTCAAAGCGCGCCACGCGAGTTCTCGTGCCTCCTCGGGCGTAAGCTGAATCCTTTTCGCGGCAATGACTGCGGCAACCTGCTTCAAGCTGTCCTCGCTCATCGCCTTGGCCAGTATGGCGTAGGCCTCCCGGAAAGGATTGATCCGGTCGATCAGGTCGATGTCGAGGTCGCGCACGTCCATCGTGAATTTCCGGATGCCGTCGAGCAGGGCCGTGCCGCCGCGACTGTCCGGGTCGGTCGTGTCGAGTGCCGTCTCCTTTACCTGCTGGACCAGGTTCATGGCGGCGATGGCATGCTGGCGCACGGCTTCGCGGTCGCCCTCGCCGAGTTCGGGATACCGGTCCCTGACGACCTTGCCCATCCGCAACTGCGTCAGTTCCTCGGCCACCATCTCTTCGTCGAACAGTCCGCGCTCGACGGTGGATCTGTCCTGCACGAATGCGGTAATCACCTCGTTCAGGTCCTCCCGGCAGATGCGTGTGGCTTCCTTACTTGTCGGTGTGGCGAGCCCCTTGATCTCGATGTGGTACTGCCCGGTCTCCTCGTTGACGCCGACATTGCATTCTTCCGGGTTGTAGCCGGCGTCGCCATAGTCGACGCCTTCGACCGGACCGCTGTCCTGCGTCTTCGGCGTGAAGTTGAACCGCGGCGCCAGCACCTGCTCCATCAGCAGGCTCGCCGCGATGGCCTTCAGCGTGTCGTTCACAGCCTCGGCGACCGCCTCTTCGGAGGCATCCGGTTCGGCGATCAGGTTGGTGAAACGGGCGCGCGCCTTGCCCGGCGCGTCGCGCGTGGCGCGACCGATGATTTGAACGATCTCGGTCAGGCTCGAACGGTAACCGACCGTCAGCGCGTGATCGCACCAGATCCAATCGAAGCCTTCCTTGGCCATGCCGAGCGCGATGATGATGTCGACATGGGCGCTGTTGTGCTTCTGCGTCGGGTCCCGAAGCGCGGCGGCAACGCGATCCCGTTTGGTCGGGGTGTCGTCGACAAGATCGGCGATTCGCAGGACACGGCCGCTGGACGTCTTGACCAACTGGAAGCCGGTTTCCGCATCGGTGCCCTGCCAGTCGCCCAGTTCCTCGATGATGTGCTCGACCTCTCGGACCTTGTCCTTCGTGCTCTCGCGCGAATTGACGTTCGGGATGTGGACGATGGTCTTTTCGTCCGGGTCGAGCACTCGCAGGATATCGTCGGCGTAGTTTCCCGTGTAGAAGTAGTACCCGATGTCGAGCCGCTTCAGGTGCTCGTAGCCGTTGAGCTGCTCGTAGTAGGTGTAGGTAACGGTCTCGAACCGGGCTTCGTCGTCCGGCATGAGCACGGGCTCGGCATCTCCGCGGAAATAGGAACCCGTCATGGCCACTATGTGCGTGCGGTCGCGCGTCATGATTTGTCCGACATGCTCGCCGAGCCGGTTGTCGGGATTGGCCGATAAGTGGTGGAACTCGTCGACGGCGACCAGCCGGTCGTCAAAGGCTTCCGGGCCGAATCGATCCATGGCGAAGCGGAAGGTGGCGTGCGTGCAGACAAGCACCCGGTCCTCGCCGCCGAGAAATGCCTTGACGGAATTGACCTTTCCGCCTTCCGTGCCCGGCGCATTGCAAAGGTTCCATTTCGGTAGCACGGTCCAATCTGTCCAGAAGCCGAACTCGCTGAGCCGCGTGTCGCCGAAGCTCGCGCCGATGGTGCGTTCCGGGACAACGACAATCGCTTGGCGCAGGCCCTGGTTGTGCAGTTTGTCGAGCGCGACGAACATCAGCGCCCGGCTCTTGCCGGAGGCGGGCGGGGACTTGATGAGGAGGTATTGCTCGCCACGCTTCTCCCAGGCCCGCTCTTGCATAGGGCGCATGCCGAGTTCATTCGATTTCGTCGATTTGCCGTTACCAGAGTAGGTGACCGACACGGAGGGAATGGTCTGGCTCATTTTGTGGAGCTAAACCTCTGATCGTATCGGCGAAGGAAAAGGCGCGCGGTCACAAGCGAAATCTGAAGCCTGAAGGTCGCGTCTTCTTCTTCGGAAAGGCCCGGGTGTCCCCCGTGTGGGTGCATTCGGCTCATCAGCCCTTGAACGTATTGCGGCTTTTGATTGCTGTTATTCCACTCGTTGTAGTCGGCAAGCAGGAACGGCGGTTGAAGCCCACCGAGATAGTCCCGCTTATGCTTGCCGCCACCGCTACCCGAGTAGCCCAGCGCGGATGATATTTCGTTGAGATAGCTCTCATAGAAATTTCGCAACTCTCCGTTGGCAGAAGACCACTCCCCTCGACTGAACGCTGAAACTGCTTGGGTCAAATGCCCCTTGGAAACGGTGAAACCGTGTCGATCCAATAGAAGCGTGACTTCGCTTTCAGCCTCCCGGAAGTCGAGGCCGGGAACGTCTGACGGCAACATGCGTACGAGTTCTGCGGTCGGATCGGCTCGCGCGCTTCGCCAAAGACCATCTGGGTCTACATCCGCTTGCGTTGTGCGGACTTCGAATCCGTCAAATCGCAAGCCTGCGATGAGCTTCTTCCAGGACGGGGAACTTCGCGCGTGCTCTGGTGCCGTAATCGCGATTTCGACCAAAGCTCGGCTCAGACGCACCCGTCCAGCCTCCGTCAGGACCTCGATGTCCTCCTCACTGGCGATACGCGCCAGATCCGCGACGCGTGCGGATTTACTTGACGATCTGCATCGGCCCGCTATCCCCCACTGGACTTCCAGAACCTCCATGTCGCTGTGGGAGTGGAATTCCGATATGACCTCGGCGGCCGCGACGACGGTCATGCGATTGAATTCGCTCATGCCGCGCCCTTGCCGCCATTCATCTGAACGTAGAGCTCGAACAGCTTCTCCAGCCGCTCCGTGTCGTTCTTGAAGCGGCGACCGATGTAGATTCGCTCAAGCACCTCGTCGTTCCGGTCGTGCGCCGCGCGGATGTTGTCGGGCATCTTCTTCGAGTCGTAGAGTTCGGCGATGGTAGCGGGGAAATGCGCCTCGCGCGCAAGCAGGATATTTTCCGCACAGGCTGTGAGGTCGGCCTTGTTCTTTTTCGTGAGCGTTAGCAGGGGAAAGGTATTCCAGCCGAGGGTATTGGAGTAGGAAAACCTCATTTCCAAGCGAACGCAGACCGTCGCGATCCATACGCAGTGCAGCCGCGATGCGATCAGGGCCATGTTCCACAGGGGGGCGTCGTAGAGGGCAAAGTTTCGGTCTCCAATGATCGTGCTGGCAGCCGCCAATCCGACGGGAAGGTACTCGCGGTTCTCCGAACTGACCCGTGGAACGACTATTGCCGTCTCCCCCCCTAACTGCCGGACCTCGCCAAACCGAAAAGGAACCTCGGCCAACGCATTTGTCATCGGTCTCTTGGACTTAAGCCTGTGCTTGCGAACACCGTCGAATCGGGAGCGCAGCCAATCTGACTTCCGAGAAGCTTCATGCTCTCCATCCCCAACCCATATGCACCGTCGTTCCATGCCGCGAATGAACTCTTGCGAGCCGATGTACGTTCGAATGAATCGGGAGTCTACATTGTGGTTCTTGATCGCGTCGTCCGCTTCCCGGCTGTCCATGAGCAAATGTCCACCATCGTTCGGCATGTTGCCAAATTGCATCTGCTTTACGTTGGCGGAGGGCGAGGGCCTTGCCTTAACGAAGACATTTGGTGCTGGCACGAGGTAGGGATTGATATTGTCCGCCGCCCTGGCGATTGCGATTCCATCTCCGTCGACCGAGAAGATATGCCGTTTCCGTTGGTCCATTCGGCTGGAGATTCCGACAATAACAACGGTCACCCCGGCATTGTGAGCAGCGAGATTGGCCCACTTGAACGAGGTGTGGGCGAACGAAATTTTATGACCGGTCGCGAAAATCAAAGGCCATAGCGTACTGACCTGGCGGCCTTGACAGATCGAGTTCGTCGCGACGAGCGCGGCTGCCGCATTGGTCCTGGTACCGTAATCGGCCGCCTTCATCATCCATCCGGAGACGTAGTCCAACGACTTCCAGGTCGTCGTCCGACCTTCGAATATCGTTTTGAGATCCGCTTTCTGGGCATCCGTCTGCCACTGGCTGCCGCGATACGGCGGATTGCTGCAGATGTAAGTCTCGCCACCCTCGTTCTCGAAATCGATCTCCGGTTGATCGAGCGGCGATTCGAAAAGGTCGTCGGCAGTCAATTTGACGCCTGTTCCCGTGGTGGGGCATACGTCAAGCCAATCCAGTTTCAAGGCGTTTCCGCAGATGATCCAGTTCATGGCATCCAGCGGCAGGAATTCCGCCAGCGCCTCCCTTTGGCCACGGTAGAGCACATCGCACTGGTACTCGGCGATGATGAGGGCGAGCCGAGCGACCTCGGCCGGAAAGTCGCGAAGCTCGATCCCCCTGAAGTTGGTCAACGGGATGTCGGAGCACCGCCCTTTCTCATGCCGCCGCTCGTTGATCTCGGCCTCGACTCGCCGCATTTCCTTGTACGCGATGACTAGGAAATTGCCGGAACCACAAGCGGGGTCAAAGACGCGTATGCGCGAGATACGGCTGCGCAAGTTCAGCAGCTTGCGGGAATTGGTTCCGGCCTCGTCCAGTTTCTCGCGAAGATCGTCGAGAAACAGGGGATTGAGCACCTTCAGGATGTTCGGCACGCTGGTGTAGTGCATGCCGAGCGCCCCGCGCTCCTCGTCGTCGGCGACCGCCTGAATCATCGAGCCGAAAATGTCCGGATTGACCTTCTTCCAGTCGAGGTTTCCGATGTGAAGGAGATACGAGCGCGCGATGCGGCTGAATCGGGGCACGTCGGTGGAATCGGAGAACAGTCCACCGTTCACATACGGGAAAGAATCGGCCCAGCGGGGAATATTGGCGGCCTTCCGAGTTTCCGCCTTGGCCTCGGTGTTCATGGCGCGAAACATCTCGCCGATGACGGTGTGGGTGTTCGAGCTGTCGCTAGCGCTCATCCGTTCGATGGTGTCGGTGAAGAGCCCCTGGCCGTTGAAGATATCGGTGTCTTCGGCGAAGAAACAGAAGATGAGCCGCGCCATGAAGTGGTTCATCTCGTGCCGCCGGTCGACGCTGCCCCAGTCGGGATTCTCCTTGAGCAGTTCTACATACAGCCGGTTCAGGCGCCCGGTCGCCTTGATGTCGAACGCGCTCTCCCGAATCTGCTTGACGGTGGTGATGCCGGCGAGCGGCAGGAACAAGCCGAAGTGCTCGGGAAAGTCGGGATAGTCGCAGACGACGACATCGCCGCTGTTCAGATCCTCGGCATGAAACTCTTGGCCATCAGTGGCGAGAGCGAACTTTGCCTTTGCGCGGAAGGTGGCTGGACTCGCCTTGAGGGCCGTCAAGGTCGCGGCGGCCTCTCCCTCTGGACAGACCTTGATGTGGATATTGTTGCGCTGGAGGACCCCGCCGAGATCGGAGTTGTTGGTAGCGCCTGAGCGGAGGCGCTTGATCGTCGTGGGCTTGTTGCCGAAAGCCTCCAGGAAGGCGAACGGAAACTCGTCAGCCTCGAAGCGGCGTTCGGCAAGTCTGGATATCGCTTCTTCGATCTCAACGGCGTTCATCGATTACTCTGAGGCTCTGTAGACGGCACCCGAGCGAGCACCGCAATGTTACTCCCCTGGGTGTCGTTGCGAGTCTGGAAGGCAGCGACGGCGCACGATCGCGTTTGGCACCGTGGTCATGCTTTTGCAGACTTGCCGCCGATAGGCTATTGCACGAAATACGGCGTAATCAGCACTATTTTGATAGTGAACCTGCGGAACTACGATCCCAATTGCAGGCAAAACGGCTGGCAGTAGCCGAGAAAATGAATTTTGAACTTGTCTTGTCGGAAGGCATGGAATTTTCTCGTGAAATTGTCGACACTTTGACGCATAACAAATGCCTAAGCAGGGTGCTATACGGCATGGGTTTCGTCATTCTGGAAGCAGGCAGCAAATTGCCTGTCGCAGTCTTGGTTAACGAATAGCACCAGAAGGGAACGTCTAACTTGCCCATATAGGGAGGAACTACAGTGGGAGGAACCACAGTTGACTTATTGGAGCAATCTGGTCTAGATTGGACTAGATTATTAGGGCCATCATGTCACCGAAGGCTGACAACATTCAACGAGTTTGGACCGTCGCCGAAGCAAAGGCGCGGCTGTCTGAAGTCTTGCGTCGCTCAGAAACGGAAGGTCCACAGCGTATAGGTACTCGCAAGGCATTCATTGTGGTTCCCGCGGAAACTCTGCAAGCGCTGACTACGCCACGGCAACCTATGGGTGAATGGCTGGTCGACAATTTGCCGCGCGGAACGGATCTTGTTATCCCGAATCGTTTTGAACCGGGGCGCGAAATGCCGTTCAGCGAACCCTCAGACGAATGAACGGCTGGTTGCTGGATACAAACGTAGTTTCTGAACTGACGAAGTCAACTCCGGATAGCGGGGTAGTTTCGTTTCTGTCTGGGCGGGAGAACTTGTGGCTTTCTACAGTGGTTCTCCACGAGTTGGAGTTCGGGGTGCGGTGTCTTCCATTGGGTAAACGGCGCACTCGACTGCATGGGGCAATTTCGAATCTTTCAGATTCGTTTGAAGACCGCATCCTTGCGGTAGAGAAGAAGGAAGCGGCGTGGGCCGCTCGCCTCAGAGCGACCGTGCATCGATCAGGCCGGGTGCTTCATCTAGGCGATGCATTGATCGCCGGCACCGCGCGAGCGCATGAACTGGCGGTCGTGACTCGGAATGTTAGCGATTTCGAGGGACTGGGAGTGGAAATCGCTAACCCTTGGCGCCAACTCTAGGTTTGCAAGCGGGCAAATTGTTTTCTTGCTCAATTTGCGGTATCAAGCGCGAGTCCTCGCGTGGGGCCATACTTTGATAGCAGCCTTACTGAGGCGCTGGGCGCGCTCCAAGATGCCTTGCTCGTTCCAATCCCATTTCGTTTGATTTAGGAGATCCTTATTCAGAAACAGAACACTATGTTCTCCCAAATCCCCCTTCTCTTTCTCTAGTTCCTTCTCGTGATTCGCCACTAGCTTTGCGAGATCCTCGACGGAACCCGAAAGTAGTCAATACAATTCGGCAGGCAATATGGAGTCTATCGAATGATCAATTACACCTTGAGGGTGCGCTTTTGCCGGCGACGCTGCCCCGATCATCGTCCTTGAAGGCGACAAGCCCCTCGGCCAGCTGATCGAGCTTGGCCTCGCCGTTCGCACCCGCACCCTCAAGGTGTGGACCGTCGATCCGGACACTTTCACCGTCTTGAAAGGGGACACATAACCGTGGTCGCTGCGCTTGCACCGGAGGTGCGTTACTCGGGGTCGATGGACTCCGCGCAGTGGCGCGGTCACGCTGTCGTGGATGAGGATCGGTTCAAGTCCTACATGGAAAGCCGCGTCAAGGCGCGGGTAGAAGACGAGGAAGCCCGTGGCCAATTTGAGGCCGAGCTGCGGGGCATGGCCACGACGGGTATGGCCACCGAGTTCGTGGAGAATCTCCTTCGCGCGGTTCCCGAGGAAAAGTCGTGGGCTGTAGGAGAGGCCCTGGCAGAGTGTGTCCTTGCCGACGACGAGACGCGTGAAATATGCTGGCCTTGGAATCTCGTACGTGACCGCCGCACGCCAAGGGCCAGTCTGCCGGGGGCAGACCTGGTTGGCTTCTGCAAGGAGGGCGATGCGGTCCTCTTGCTCTTTGGGGAGGTGAAGACGTCCTCCGATGCAAACACCCCTCCCAACGTGATGTACGGAAGCACGGGAATGGCATGGCAGCTCAGGGACGAAGCGACTCGCCTCGACCTCCAGCACGCATTGCTGAAGTGGCTTCGCGCGCGATGCGAATCTGACGAACACCGGGCTCTCTATCAGGCGGCGGTTCATCGCTATGTCAAGTCGCTTGGGAAGGAGATCCTTCTTGTAGGGATCCTTCTTCGCGACACGGAGCCCAATGAACTGGACGTGACCGCCCGGGCCAACGACCTAGCCCAGAGTCTTGGAAGCCCGACATGCATCGAAATCACCGCCTGGTACCTGCCTGTCCCTATCGAGGACTGGCCGGCTATGCTGCATATGGGTGCGGCATGACAGCAGCAACCTGGCTTCGAACGGCAGTTGGCGCGGAACGCCTTCGCCAGACTTCTACAGAGGTAAGTCGCCGCAGGCTCACCAATGCTCTTGGTTCACCTTCTCAGGCAACAGACGATCAGGAACTCCAGTTCGTTACGAACGCGCTTGAGTTGCAGCTATTCGATGCTCTGGATGACGAGGAACGTGTGGACGAGCTGCGCGCTGTTGCTGCGAAGACGTTTCAGATCGCCAGAACCTTGGCATGGCCGGAGGAGCCGATCGCCGCAGCTGAATGGCTCGTACGGTTGGGGTGCATCGCTGTGCTCGGTGATCGTTCGGTCGATTTCCGTCGCATTCTCATGGAGTGCGAGCTTCCGGCGCTTTCGTCAGATTCGGCTGACTGGGGAGTCCGAGTCTGGACATCAATCTTGTACGTATGGTTGCGTCTGCTGCGAAAAAAGGGATGGGGCGATCTCGATGCTGTCCAGGAACGAATCGTCGCCATTCGCGAGGCACAGCGAACAATCGAACCAGCATTTCTGGAAGAAGCCGAGGCTCGCCAGGATGTGCGGCCGGCCTGGGAACTTATGGCGCAATACCATCTCGCACGGGCCGCTGAGATTCTGGGCGCCTACATGGGCCAAGGCTCAGTCGATGGCCACTATGACATTCGACAGCAGCTCGAAGCGCAATTCGACCGAGCAATTGGCGCGTCGGCTCGCGGGCAACTGGTCGAACTAGAGACGCAATCGCGGCTCCTTGCTCGGACCGCACGCTTGATGGTGGATAACAGCATCTGGTCGGTGACGCGCGCGGTGAACAGCAGGGTCACCCATTTCGTGGAATCGCTGACAGCTCGTGATCGAAGACGCCCGATCTTCGAGATGCTACCGCCCCAGAGACGAACCCTTAGGGAAGAAGGCCTGCTTGGGTCTGGTCATCGCTCCGTCGTAGTTAGCTTGCCAACTTCAAGCGGAAAGACATTCATCGCCGAGTTCCGGATTCTCCAGGCGCTGAACCAGTTCGATCATGAGAACGGGTGGATTGCCTATCTGGCCCCCACGCGCGCACTTGTGAATCAGCTCACCACGCGCCTTCGCCGCGACTTCTCCCACCTTGGGACTGTCGTTGAAAAGGTGAGTCCGGCCCTTGAGGTGGACGGCCTTGAAGCAGGGATGCTGACCGAGGCCGACCGGGCTCAACAGTTTCGAATCCTCGTGACCACCCCTGAGAAGCTGGACCTAATGTTGCGCGGGGGATGGGAGGGCAAGATTGCCCGACCTCTCACCCTGGTTGTCGTGGACGAGGCGCACGGGCTGGCCTCCAAGAACCGTGGCCTCAAGCTTGAACTGCTTCTGGCGACCATCAACCGCGAGTGCCGCTATGCGCAGTTCCTCTTGTTGACGCCTTTTATTCGTAACGGCGCGGAGATCGCTGCCTGGCTTTCGCCTGACAGCAACAAGAGTATCGACCTAGGTGTCGATTGGACCCCGAATGACCGCGTGGTGGCGATCGCCCGGGCGAACCGCGGCGATCGCAAAGGCGAGTTCAGCCTGTCCTTACACACGCGGCACACGACGCACAATACCCTCGACATCCCGGAACAAATTGGCATCGGCGAGCTGCGCCCTCTCGGCCTAGCCTGGAGTGCAGTGAAAAACTCGCCGGGCAAGATCGCAGCAACCACCGCACAAGTTCTTCAGAAGCGTGGCACCGTCATCGTGCTCGCTGACACTCCGTCGGCAACATGGAGGATCGCCGACGCATTCAAAACTGTAGAGAACGAGCGAACGATAGACGGCGACGACCTTGGACACGTGCAACGGTTCCTCGTCGACGAGATGGGAGGGGACTTTCCGCTGGCCCGCTTGCTCGAATATGGAGTCGGTGTTCACCACGCTGGAATGTCCGAAGACACGCGCTCGCTCGTGGAGTGGCTGACCGAGAATGATCGCCTGGGGGTTTTGGTCGCAACGACTACTATTGCTCAAGGCGTGAATTTTCCCGTGTCCGGTGTCGTGTTTGCCAGCCACCAGTACCGGCTCAGTAAGCCGCCATGGCGAATGGACATGCCTCCTGAGGACTTCTGGAACATCGCCGGGCGAGCGGGTCGGGTGGATCAAGGAGACCTCGGGGTTGTCGCTCTTGCGGCCAAGGATCAAGCGAGGCAACAAGTGCTGGAGGAGTTTATTGATACTTCAGTGGGCGCGCTCAACTCGACTCTCATCGAGATGGTGCAGACAGCGGCGAATGCTGGCTTGCCGCTGCGGTTGGAAGCTCTCTCGTATCAGCCTGGTTGGTCCGCATTTGTCCAATACTTGGCTCACACCTACCGTCAGATCGGGAATCACGAGCAGTTTGCGGCGCAGGTCGAGCAGGTGCTACGGGGTACTCTTGGCTTCCAATCCCTGCGCAAGAGCCACAAGGGTTGGGCAGACAGTTTGGTGCGGAGCGTGTACGCCTATGCCGAGAGTATCAAGGGTAAGCCGCTAAGCCTCGTAGATGCAACGGGGTTTTCCTGGGAGTCGGTCAACGCCACGCTGCGCAGGCTCGGCGAGGAGAAGTTGCCGGACGACGTATGGTCGCACGAGTTGTTCGCTGGACGCAGAGACGACCTTCGCCGGATGATGGGACTCCTCCTACAGGTGCCCGAGTTGCGAGATCCGCTAAGAGAAATCACTGGCGGAACAAGCCCAGATGGAGACAAACTCGCCCGAATAATCTGTGACTGGGTTCAGGGCCGTACGCTCATAGAGATGGCCACAGACTACTTCAGCCCAACCGCCGAGGAGGTGAGTGATGGAGCCGCAACGGATTCCGTCAAAGCGATGACCAAGTGCTGCCAAAGCGTGTTTGGGAGGTTGACGCAAACTGCATCTTGGGGCCTCTCCGCACTTCAGTCACTCACGCTTGGAAACGCTTTCGATAAGTTGTCTCCCGACAAGCAGCGAACCCTTCGCAACCTTCCGGCGCGCGTGTACTACGGTGTCAATAGCGACGAGGCCGTTGCCCTCAGGCTACTGGGAGTGCCCCGGACGGCAGCGCCGCCGCTTGCGATGCGTCTTGCAGTCAAAGCAGAGGATCCGCTTCACCAGGTTCGCGGTCGGCTCCGAGCAGCCGACGTGAGCGAGTGGACGAAGGCGATGGGCGAGCGCGGGGCGAGCTACCATCGAGTTTGGTCAATCATGGAGGGCGAATCTTAAGACCCGGGAGCCAGACCACTCTCGCCCAACGCCGCCCGTAGGATAGTGGTCCCCCCGGGGCGCCGGGCCGTCGTCCTTCGCACCGAGCCTCTTTCGGAGTCTGGGCCCCTTAGGGCTTCCATCCCGGTCGCGGAGGCTCGTTCTTCCGGGCCGGCAGTTCCGTCTCTGCGCCTTCACTCCGTCCCCGGAGCACCATCGCCCCCTTCTAAATCGAGGTCGAATCTCGCCTCAATATACCTGATGAGTGCGAGCGGTACGTCTTCCCGCAAACTCGCATAGCTCAATACGGCCCTCGTAACGGGCTTCCACTTAACAAGGTAGGCGTATTCGTAGTCCCCTTGCCGGACTGTTGTCGACTTAATCCCACCGTGCCGAGACATCTCCTCCAGTACGTCACTGAGCTTCATACACCCTCAATCCTCCAACGCCGGACTGGTCAACAACCATGCGGATGTCCCGTATCAAGCTGTCGCTGATTCCACCTATACCGGCTGCGCTCCTAAACGCATCCACATACACTTCTGGCGTCGGTGTCTCCTTGGACGTGTATCCAATGTCCATTTCAGCTCGGTAGGATCGCAGCAGCGACTCCACCGCGCCGCGTATGGAACTTCCATAGCCAACCATGTAACGACTGATGCCTATCGCCACGAATGTGTTGGCGATCTCGCTTTCCACCACCAGCACGTCGAGAGGCTTGACACGCTTCACATCGCCCAACTCGGTCAGTCTGTTCTCACCCGGGTCTTGGGGCGAGAGGTAGTTTGTCGCCGGATGCGTGAGGTAAATCAGGCGAGGCATCACTACAAAAGTCCAGTACAGGAACCTCGTAATGACGTTCTGACCGATTCCAACGTATCCTGGCAACCGGGCGCCTTCGGTCCCCGTCACACTGATTCTCCCCGCACCTTTTTCGCGAACATAAAGGAGCGTTCCTCTATTCAGAATGAACACAGCGTCCACAATCGGTCGATCAATCTCCCGACAATCTGAGTTCAGTTTGGTCAAGCACTCCCAGATTGTTTCATCCCTGAGCTTTGACTCGAACGCGAACACGAAGTACGGACGCCTGCTGAGAAAACGCGATTCATCACCGCCCATGGTCTGACCAAGAGAGGATGACGCGTATCCCAACAGCGACTTAAATGATCGGGCGTTCTCAAAGCAATCCTCTACCGTCCGCCTGCTTGTCAGCGCGGACTTGACCTCTCCGGCGCACTCCACGCACTCGATCATGAACTTCTGTGGCTCCTCCCAATTGTGGTCGGGCGGCTGCGGAAAATGATACTGGTTGGCGATCACCACATCGGTCTGCCTAGACTGGCGACCGTCGAGATCGAACACCTCACCGTGACCTACGCGGAGGTCGGTCGGAATGCATAGTCTGAGGAGATCGCGAAGCACCCGCTCCACCTTGGTGCCCTTTATTCCGGCATGCTCATAATTCGCGCGGATATTGGCTAGCTCCGTCGACAGCCGCTTCTCCTCCTGTGCGAGGATCGTGTTCATAACGTCGAATCCGCTTGCCATGTCTCGTGTACCTCCCTATCAGGCCGGTCGCGCCTCTAGCCCCATGCTTCATGCCGCAGGTCTTCCGAAGTCATGCCGATCAGGGCGGCGTCACAGCCCGACTCAAGATAGGGTCAGGCGGCCCAATTCGCCATCGTTACGCCGTTGCGCCCAAACTTCCGTGACCGCGCGTGCGTTTCGCACCTCACATTCGTCCGCAAACAACACAACAGCCAAAGCCGCCATCCCTTCCACCGGCATGCTGCCCATTTCAGCCAAAGTTACCAGCGGAACAACCGGTATCTTTGGATGAAATAGGCACAGGATCCGAAAATCTCCCATTCCGGGCGAAATTCTCGATGCTCTGCCCGGTCAACCGGTATTTTCGTTCGCGCAATGTGCCGGTTCTGTCTGGGACTTCCAAAATGACACGTCGCCTGCACCATGCCTTTCGGTGTCACGGTTCGCGAGATACCAGCAGACTCATCCATAGTATTCAGGCTAAGCGGCCTGCAAAAGCTGCTCGAGAGTCTTTCCTCTCTCGTCTCTTGCATTCTGATTCGTCTTTCTCTTCCTAGTCATACTTCGTGTTTCTCAGCAAGCTCAACATACCTTGATCCCAACAACGCTGATGGTAGAAGCTTCCGGGCTATAAAATTGTTATCGAATGACAACATACTTCAGGTTGATCGCGTGTTACAGGCTGCCGCGGGAAGAGGTTGGCAAAGACAAGTCGGCCATCCGACAAGGTGATCTGATGTCAATATTCCTTTTCGGCGGGCGTGCCAAAATTCGGTCCGCATTGAAGAACGCCGAGATAACTGACGATTGAGTTCCGGGCTTTAGGGTCCTGGTAAACGCTAGCAGCGTATGGAGAAAAAAAAGGTGATGGTGGAGAAGATACTCCCGTGGGCCAACGTCGCCTACATCGTTGTCGTGGCATTAGGATCCTACGGAATCTATCAGTTGAATGCGCTAGTCAATGCGAACAAGGACCGGGAGCTGGCTAGGTACCAAGCCGGCGCCGGGGTTCAGATCGAACAAGCGAAAAGCAAAGCGCTCGAAGCGGAGGTGCGGGCAGCGGAGGCCAATGAACGGGCCGAGCAAGCGCAGTTGGAACTAGCCAAGCTGAAACAGCCGAGGATTATTTCCGACCGCCAACGGGAATTTATCGTCCGGCATTTGAGCAAGTTCGCTGGCCAACACTTTGGATTCTCGGCGTACCCCGATCCCGAGGCGCACGAGCTTATCATACAATTGGACGCAGTGTTGAAGTCGGCTGGATGGGTTCGGGTTCCATCCCAACTTGGTGCAATTGAGCATGACGTGGCAGGCGACACAGTTGGTACCTCAGCTGGTAGCGGGCTTGCTGCGTTCATTGGGACTGACAACGAGGAAGCCGAGCCAGCAGTAAAGTCGTTGAGTGGCACGTTTAGATTAGCGGGTATCCAATGCACGTACAACAAAACCGAACAGTTGGTCGGCAAGGAACCGAAAGCCGTCATCATCCATGTCGGCAAGAAGCCAGTAGACTAAGCACCCCCTAAGCACTCTCTCACCGCGCTGTCTAACGCGTTGCTATATTCGCGTCAAGCGCCCCCGTTCCGGGTAGCATCCTTGCGATGCGTTGGAGGGTTAGACGCTTGCTCAAGCCGTGTACCAGTGGAATGAGATTGCAAAGACCGCGACGCGTTTGCAGTGGACGAGTATAGGCGCCGGAGGATGCGGTCGATCGGGATCAGGACGCACGATGCGATCGTGCCGCCGCATGGCGATAGACCGGACGGGTGGTACCCCACCAAGCTCGTCACGGTGATCGTGATCTCTCTCAACCTTCCTGATTCCTTATATCCCTAGCCATTCAGAGAAAACCGGCATAACGAAGACGAAGTCCGGTAGCATGTTGCGTCACTGTTGCGACGAGGAAACGTCCGGCAACGCCAACACCATACGCACCAATGCGGCCTGCCCCGGGATGCCGAGTTTTCGGTAAATCTCCTTCGTGTGCCAGCGGATGGTGAATTCGCTGAGGTTCATTAGCGCCGCGATATCGCGAATTGTGTGACCCTGTGCCAGCATTGCCGCTACATGGCCTTGCGTTTCAGAGAGTCCGAACACGAGGGCCACTTGGGCCGGATCGATGCGTGCCTGCCTCGTCGGGTCAATCACCAGCACGAACGAGGCGATCCGGCTGTGGCGGGNGTCCCACTGTTCGCCGCTTACCGGGTGAACATGCAGCAGGAGTCTGGACGGGTGGTTTGCACGTCTCAGGTTCCATGAGCCGCTCTCGCCCTGAACGCCGAACCGTGGCAGCGCTCGGGTCAGTAGCTTCTGAAGGGCTTCGTTGTCTTCACGATGCGTGGCGCACAGGAGCCCGTTCTTGTCCTGCAACCCGTCGCCTTCGCGCAGCAGTGTCCGAGCGATCTCGTTCGTCGCGACGATGCGACCGCCCGGATCGAGCTGCAGGATCGCGCATCGGGTGTTCTCCAACAGCATGACACTCGTCGAGCCCAGGGCGTGCACGTCCGCCAGCGTCTGCCGGATTCGTCCGTACTGACGCAGGTGCGGCAGGGTACGCTTGAAGTTGCTAACGCGCTCGCTCGACCAGCCGCGATCGTCGACGGGGTCGGCGAGCGCCCACACAATGCGTGAGCCGTGCGGTCCGTCCAGTCGGACGTTGAGACTGTTCGCTGACGTGGTGGCCGGCCGGCCCTCGTTGTAAGCCACGGAGATCTTCTTCTCTTCCTCCGTGTAGAGCTCGTGGACGTGTGTGACCTTCGCGTCAGGCAAGTGCCGGATGCGCGGCATGCTCTCGTCGATCGGATGGTAGGTTTGGAGGAAGTCCTGCTCGACTTGCTCGCGGCGCTGGCCACGAAAGCAGACGCGCGCGAAGAAGATCCTGAGATCGTCCGCTGAAGTGCCGTCGCCGGTGGCCAAGAAATTGCCTTTTGACCCGCACGCCATGTCGATCAGCCCTGAGGCCGCAGGCCACAGAGCGTCGTCAAGCGCGGCTTCCTGTAAGGCCGCCACGATGCGTTCGAACAGGTTTCTTTCCGCCATTTGCACTCCTTCGCCAGCCACAAGCTGCCAAGCAGGCTTGAGACTTTCGCGCAGTATCAGTCGCTCACAGGATTCTACACATCCGAACGCCAGATCCTTTCTTGTGCCGACCATTGTCTCCCAATTCGGAGGCGACCTTTACCAACAGATCGTGACGCCCCTTGGTCCGAACGCCACGACAGGGTTCCGTCCATATGGTCGGTGACAGAAACCGCTTGAACCGATAGCCTTTCTCCCCGTTCGCACAGCCAATTTGGCTGGGTGACGCTGGATTGTTGATTGACTTGGCAACCCCAAGCCAGACCGAACCGACCAAGAGTGTTCGCTTATGACCGACCGCAACGCCGAAAGCCGTTCGAGAAAGACCCGCATGAACCGCCCCGCCGCACGAATGAGGGCCGCCGGGCTGCTGTTTGGGATCGGCTT
>JGIcombinedJ30088_10000608_pt1 | contig 38115 bp, 30 predicted proteins | sample PinacodermPK_FD_30088 | JGI IMG/M metagenome (IMG submission 30088)
GCGCTCCATGTCAGCCCGGTCGGTGCGGCGGGCCCGGATTCACACGAAAGCCGAATCGGCGCGCTGGTGCTGGCCGACGATCCGGCGGTGCGGGCCGGCCTCGAGTCGGCACGTCTCGCCGAGGTGCTCCACCTGACGCCGGCGGAGAGCAGGGTCGCGGCGCTGCTCGTGGAGGGCCGGAACATTGACGCCGTGGCGGCCGCGATGGGGCGGAGCCGGACCACGGTGAAGTGGCACCTCCGGCACATCTTCGCCAAGCACGACCTTACCCGCCAATCCGAGCTGGTGCAGTTGGTGAGGTCCCTCTCGGATCTTCGGGGTCCTGCACCCGGGGGCGACGAGACCGACACGGAGACGCCGGAGCGATACCGATAGGTCTTCGCGCTCGCTGCACACCTGGAACCTCGCGCCATTCGCCATGGCAACGATCTGCGGGGTCTGGCCTGATGCGCGCGATAATGAGCGCCGCCTGCTGACGGGCCCCGCCTGGCCCTTTCTCCGTGGCGGGGCTCTTGGTGGATGGTCGTGGAGATCATGTGGTTTCCTGCCTCACGCAAGCAGCGAGAATGGGCGTTTTCCCCGAACCACGGCATCCCGACATCATGTTCCTAGATACCTGGAGGGAAATTCAGCGCCCGGACCTCATTCGAGTTGGCCGCGGTCCGGTCCAGTAGCCCGTGATCGAAGATCGGTGGCTAGCGCCGAGGCTGTCATGTTCGAAGTATCACGCATTCCTGGGACAGAACTTCAGGACCGAACAAGAATGTCAGAAAATTGCCGCCGTCTTCGGGCGAACTGAACGCACTGGCGGTCAGGAGGTTCAACGCCGATCGAGGCGGCGCGTGTGCCGTGGTCGTCACCCCGGGCTTGGCTTGCCTCGTGGAGTTATCGGGAGAACAGGAGATGCGCCGTCTGATCGCTGCGGTACTCTTGGCCTCCTTGGCGCTTGCCGGTCAGGCCGGAAACGCTTTTGCAACGGACAGTGTCGGCGCCTGCACCGTTGGCCTGATGCTGTCGCTGGGGCGAAGCTGCGAAATCCAGGACGAGGAGGTATCTGCCTCCTCAGCCAACAAGATGTACCTCGGCTTTCCGTTGGCACGAAATCCAATCCTGGTGGGCCGAGAACTGGCAATCAAACTGTTCGGACACCCGGACATTCCCGACCACAATCCGAACGCCAGGACAGGCGCAGCAAGATTCGCGCTTCGATCGAACGGATGCCCCGGTGAAATAACCGTGTACTGTCGCACGATCAAACAATGGCCGATTGGCCTAGGCGCGATTTCGAGCAAGGAGATCAGAGCCGGCGGGCGTCTCTGTATTTACGGTCATTTTGAAATGGGCGACTTCAAGGCCACGGAGCTTTCAGATACCTCCTCTTTGGCGAATCGACGCCGTACCGCAATTGGACTGTCCGCAATTTGACGAATTTCTTCAAAGTCTCTCAGCGCCAGAAGGTCGTTGGTTCACAGTTCAACGACCGATTCAAGGCCGTCAGCCGATTGGCTGGATCGCTTCAACGAAGTCTGCCGATAGCACAGCGGTAGGATCGCGGGCATTGCGGCGACCTGAGCGTGTTCCGCGTCACAAACGGCATGGCCGATGGACTAGCGAACCACGCCGAGCTTGTCCGGGACTGCTTTGAGTGAGCACTTTGTTCATTCTCGCGGCGCTCCCCGGAAAACCGGATGTTTTGACCAGAACGCACCAGAACGTTCTTGTTGGGCGACAGTGAATCCCAAGAAATGTTTGCGGTGAGACGGTGCGCAATTCGAACTGCCGACTCGCAAATCGAAACTCGAGACAAGTCAGCATATCAGAACGCAGTCTCGACTTGAATGTGCCCGGAAGCCTGCCGAACACGGCCTGTTCGCGAGTCGGTCCGAACCTCCGGGTCATCGAAGAACGATCGCCGGCGTGTGCGGACTCAACGGGTTCGGACAGCGGTTCATCGATGCGAGCGTTTCTGCGGCCCGGGAACCGACGAGCCGGCCCGAGAAAGATTGAGACTCGACCGCGGCGGTCCGGGAAGCAGGTCGGGAAAACAGACCCAAATGGATGAGGGGGTTCCACAACCGGATGACCTCTCTGGTCCGAAGTCCAGAAGTCCGATCGAATTGCGGCAGGGCCGGCGCAAGATGGTCTGCGGTGAACCGGCATCGGGACCGGCGCTTCAGGCAGGGGGAGTCGCCAAGCCGACCGCCGCTCGAAGTGTTTCGATTCTTCGCTATGTCCGGGCGGCACCAGAGTTTCGCCTACGGCAGAAAATAGAGCAGAAATTCGGATTGTGATGAGCGACGCGTGTTGGCGTCGTTGAGCTCAAGTGATTTGCGACGAGCAATGTCTCCCTGGCCGACGTTCAAGGCGTCGGGCCGCCGAACCGATCGGTATCGGCACCGTTGAGGCGAATGGACGCCTCGGGAATCGATCCCCCATACCCACAAAATAATTGCCCCTAGGAACAAAAAGAAACCCATCTGGACAACCCCGCACAGTTGGGAAGACTTGCCCATTCTTGTTCAGAAAGTTCTTGCACGGCGGCTCTATCGGGCGTGCCGATTAAATGGTTCAGGAGATGATCATGAGAAATTCACGACTACTCACCTTGACTGTTGTTGCTTGCCTTGCATTGGTGGCGGCTGGCTGTGGCGGTGGCGGTGGCACCTCACCCATGGCGGACGGCGGTTCGATGATGCCGGACGATGGCTCGACGATGCCGGACGACGGCTCGACGTCGCAACCGCCGACAATGGTTCCGACGCGGACACAGGCCCTCGCTGACCCGACGACGGCCGTCAATGTAGCGGGTGCAATGACGCAGGCAGCAGAAGCCCTGCCCGGTGCGGGCAGCGTCACGCAGTCCTCGAATGTCGACAGCGGAAACATCACCACCGACCGGGTGCAAGTCACGCATCGGTACTCGGACACGGGAGCCGGGACCATTGAGATTCGCAACGGGACAAGATGGTCGATTGATATCAGTGAGGAAAACCTTCGCGAAATCCCTTACGTCGAAGATCCTTGGATTGGTGTCGAAGCGGGCAAGCGCATCCAAGGCGGCACCTTGTATGTCGATCTCTACACGGACGACGACTCAGGATATTCGGAGTACACAACTACGGTTGGTGCCGACTATGACTTCACGTTTCCGGGAATCCAGGTCGGCGGCCAATATGTGAGTGAAGGCTCGAACATCGACCTTCCCGCCGAGTTGAACGGAGTTCCAGGGCGAGCCACATGTACGGGCTGTTCGTTCGTATACACCACCGGACAGCTTTCAATGACCGGTGGCAGCATGACCTTCACCCCCTCGAGCGGATCTCCTGCGACAACTCTCACACCCGGGGCTACCGAGACCTTCTCTGAGTTGGAGTTGGATGCAGACTATCTGTCAGGCGGGATCTGGATGATCGTTCCCGACGACACGATGAGCGCCGATGACTATGCATTCGGTGCGTTCGCGGATGGCAATGATCCGTTTGGGAGCAACATTGCCGCGTTGCAGGGCACGGCGTCCTACGACGGGGACGCGACCGGAGTGTACTCGGACAAGACGGGCGGCTCCACCCAATTCGGATACTTCGACGGTGACGTCTCGCTGACGGCAATCTTCGGCGGCGGGAGCGACCTCGGCACGATCAGCGGCGCGATCACCAATTTCGAGGTGGACGGTTCCCCTGCGAATGGTCGGTTGGACTTGGGAACAGCCAGTATCGGATCCGCGAACAGCGGTTTCTTCAGAGGTTCGGTGACCGGCTCCGACGATGAGCACAGCTACACCGGCCATTGGGGCGGCCAGTTCTTCGGCAATGGGGAAGCTGACGGCAGGCCCGGCTCGGTCGCCGGAACATTCGGCGGTCATTCGACGGACGATGTCGTGAGCTTTGTTGGTGCCTTTGGCGCGCACAAGCAGCAGGCGGCCGTGCAGTAACTCTCCGCGTAGAGCGAGGCAGGGCGGCCGGAGTGCTGCCCTGCCTCGCTCGCGTCCTTCATGGTTGCCGGTTCACGGCGCACACGTTGTTGTACGGGCAGTTCGCGACCGCCGGATTCGAAGTGGATCTCGAAAGTCAGCGTCTCCTGGCCGGCCTCGCCCCGGTCGGGCGAGTCGGGGTAGGCCATCAGCGGCCCGGACCAGTGCCGCCTCAGCATCGCCAGGGCGTCCGGGTTCACCTCCGGCAGGTCATGCCGTGAAGGATGGCACGATGTGCAGATCCAAGCGATCCTCCTCAATGGAGATCTGATGCTTCCACGCCAGCGTTGTTCAGCGCGGCCTGGCGAACCCGAGAAGCGTCTCGCCAGACGCATGCAATCGAGTTCGAGGCTGCTTGAGACCCATCAGGGTTGACTGCTTGAGGCATGCTGCACGGCATCCAGGTCTCTCTCGATGCTGTCGCCGATGCGCGCCGCGGACGCCTTCACGGTATCGCGGGCAAAGTGAGCGTAACGGGCGGCCGTCTGCTCGGCCACGCCCGGGTCGGCACCACCGCGAAACACGCCCACCTGGTGCGCGATGCCGAGAAGGCCGCCGCCGCTCGGACCGGCGACAGCATCGGCAGCGGTCTTGTTGCCACGCCATAAGCATTCATTTCTTCGGATTATACGTATATTGAGGCAAGTCCCCGTTGCCCAGGAAGCCTGCCATGCCCACCGTGAGCGCCCTCGAGTTCCAGCGCAAGTTCGGTCGATTCCAGCACGAAGCGCAGCGCGAGCCGGTGGAGATAACCCGGCATGGGCGCCGCGAGTTCGTCCTCATGTCCGCGGAGCAGTATGACTGGCTTCGGGCTGCGGCGCAGCGTTGCCGTCGCACGGACGATGCCGCCGATTTGGTGATCGACGCCGTGGAACGCGCCGAAATGGGTGTGGAGCACAAGCCCCTCGACGACCTGCTGACATAACGACGGAACGGTGGCGCTTCCGGATCCGAAGCCGGGCCTCGTCGTCCGCTACGACTGTTTCTGGACTCACGAGGCCGCCGCCGGTCGCCGAGCCCACACCATGGACGTCGTAGAACTTGCGGCGCACATGCGCCAGGAATGCGAACTCGCCTACCGGACCTCCTCGGGCCAGTGCACCGAAGCCGGTATAGCCATCGGAGCGCATCCGCTCGCCAAAGCCTTCGTGATGCCACTTCGAAGGCGCCGCCTTGCGACGAGCCGAAAACCGGTATGTCATTGAGACGGTCATCACCTACCCATGCGATACGATCCACGGTGCCGCAATCCTTCGCGGCCCGCGGGCCTTCCGCACGAACTCGACGATCCGCTTCCCGCGCCGTATCGGTCAATGCGTCGGCTCGCTCTGCGAGTTCCGTGCAAGGAGGTTTCGAGATGGCTCCGGATGAAGGATGGCAAGTCGTTGCCACGCGCCGCTGGCGGCCGTCCCGACCTTGAAGAAATCTGCATTCGATTTGATGACCAATCCAGCGCTTCCAACCCAACGTCGTCCGAGACAGAGTATCTTACTCATTGAGACCAGCTATTTGCTGTACTATCTCTGAAAGTGCTGCGGCAACCGTGTCTGATGAGTCATGGTTGACCTCCGAGGAGGGCCTTGTCGTCAGGACAACGGGTCTTCGTCAGCGGCTCCCTCCAGCAACAGCACCTCGACCGGCGCGGCGCGGCCCTTGACCGGGATCGANCCGGCCGCTGTCGCGGCAATGTCGTGGCCTGCGTCACGGGCGGTCTCGGCGCTGATGGTGATGGCCACCTCTGTCAAGGGAGCGACGTCCCTGCCCAGCTGCTCGAGGCGCTGGGCGACGTTCACCGTGTCGCCGATCACCGTGTAGTTCAGCCTCGTCGGACTGCCGATGTTGGCCACGGTCGCCTGGCCGGAGTGGATGCCGATGCGCATGCGCAATGCCTTGTCCCCGGAAGCCTCGCGTGCCCGGTTGTCCTCTTCGATGCGGCGGCGGATGGCGAGGGCGGCACGGCATGCGCGCCTGGCACGGTTCTTTTGCTTCTCCGGTGCGCCCCAGAACGCCATGACGCCATCGCCGATGAACTTGTCGACGGTGCCACCCTCGGCCTCGATCTCCTCGGTCAGGATCGAGAAATGGTGGTTGAGCAGGGTCGTGACTCCGGCCGCGCTCATTCCCTCCGACACCGTGGAATAGCCGGCGATGTCGGTGAACATGACTGTGATGTTGCGGTGATCCGATTCGAGTCCGGCCATGTCGCCGGCGTGCATGATCTGGCGGACCAGCGCCCGCGGAACATAGGCCTGGAACCATGTCAGGGCGCCGCTCATGGAGTTGAAGGCGTCCGCCTGATGATCGAGCTCGATGACGCGGCTGGATGGCAGGGTCTCGATATGATCAAGGTCCATGCGCCCGACCAGGCGGGCGGCGGCAGAAAGCCGCTCGAGGGGGCGTGACAAGCGTTGCCCGATGAGCATCGCGACAACGAGCGAGAGCAGGATGGCTGCAACTCCGATGACGACGGAATTGATCAGGCGGCCAAACTCCTCGTCAAAAACCTCGCTGCGATAGTAGGCGCCGACCAGAAGCGGGACGGTGACATAGGCATCGATCGAGCGGTAGACGAAGATCAGGGTCGTGCCGTCGACCTCTACCGTGTGGCTCTCTATGTTGGCCGTTTCCGGCAGGTCGATTCGTTCAAGGGTTCCAGGGTCCCACATGCCGGCGAGATAGTGATCGGCAAAGGTCTCAAGGGGTGGCAGGGGATCGGTGTCAGAAAGGCCGGGGTAGCCGCTGGCCATAAGCTCGTGGGCAAGGACCCGGTCGTGGCCGTAGAGGGCAAAGACCTGGCTGCGCAGGCTCTCGACGGCCGGTCCCATGCGGGCTGAAACCTGCTCGATGTTGATAACGGTGATCAGCGCCCCGAGAAGTTCCGCGTTCCGCCGGACCGGCCATATGAGTGTCATGATCGTGTTGTGATAGTCGGCTCTCCAGCTCGGCGGCATCCAGAACGGGGCGTCGCCGGCCACAGCCCTCGCGAGCGCTTCCGCGACAATCGGATCGTCCCCGGCCCAGACGCGGTAGAACCGGGCCGGGGGATCGAGACGATCGACGATCACGACCTCGCCACCGGGAAAGATGAAACCATGACCACTGATGGCCGGATCGGCGGCCATGGCGCCCGTCAGCAGCGACTCCAGACGCACGCTGTCGTCGACATCGACCTTGCCCGTTTCCAGCATGCCGGCAACAAAGGCGGTCTGGGTTCTGGCGGCGGCAAGGTGGAGGTCGATCTCGCGCGCAACGAGCGAGACACCGAGTTCCGCCTCCTTGTGAATGAGGTCGATGGTGTTGCGGGTGGCGCCCATCACGGTAATGCCCAGCACGGCAGCCATGGAGACGGTGATGAGTGTGCCGAAGCAGACCGACAGGACCAGCGACATTGACAGTCGCCAGTGCTTCACCCCTTGCGCGCGCGCCTTGACCATGGTGCTCCGGTCCGGTTGTCCGAAAGGCTCGAAGGTAGCAACCATTGTGCTTCTCTTCCTCCAGTCATTTCGTCCACAGCCCCTGTTCGGGTTGTTTCCACGAGGAGTCTAGGATGCCGGCAACCTCACCGGGCGCGAGGAACAGGGTGTGCCACGACTGCCGGATACCTTCGCGTACTACTTCGAGCCCCGCATGGCCCGCATTTTCCTCCTGGGGATCATCAGCGGGTTCCCCTGGGTCCTGATCGGCAGCAGCCTCAATCTCTGGCTCCAGGAGGACGGTCTTTCCCGCAGCACCATAGGCTGGGCCGGCCTCATCTTCGGTGTCTATGCCTTCAATTTCCTGTGGGCGCCACTCGTTGATCGCATCCGGATTCCGTGGATCACGGACTGGATCGGCCACCGGCGCGCCTGGATCGTCATCCTCCAGGTGGTCATTCTCGCAAGCCTGGCCGTCTGGAGTCTCATCGATCCCCTTGCCAACCTTGCCGCGGTGATCGGTGTCGGCCTCGTCATCGCCATTGCCTCGGCGACCCAGGACATCACCATCGACGCCCTGAGGATCGAGCAGGTCGGCCAGGCGGAGCCCGAGGCGATGGCCGCCGGTGCGGCCACGGCCGTGGTGGGCTGGTGGACCGGCTACAAGATCGGCGGGATCATCGCCCTGGAGACGGCCCAGCGCTTCCAGGATGCCGGTTTCGCCAACTACTGGCAGATGACGTTCCTGGTGCTGGGAGCCGTGGTCATTGCCTGCAACATTGCCCTGATGTTCGTGCGTGAGGCGCCGGCCGACGAACGCGTGGCCCGTCAGGCCGCCGACGAGGATCGCGTTGCGCGCACCCTTCCTGGCCCCCTTGCCTGGCTCGGCGCCACCGTTGCCGGACCACTGATGAGTTTCTTCCGCAAGAACGGCCTTGCCATCGCCATCGCCATCCTCGGCTTCATCTTCCTCTTCAAGATCGGCGAGGCCTTCCTCGGGCGCATGTCGCTCGTCTTCTACAAGGAAGTCGGGTTTACCAAGTCGGACATCGCGCTCTATTCCAAGGGGCTGGGCTGGATCACCACGCTTGCCTTTTCCATCCTCGGTGGGCTCCTTGCCATCCGCATCGGGCTCATCCGCGCGATGTTCGTCTCCGGCCTTGCCATGGCGGCGACCAACCTGCTTTTCGCGCTCCTGGCCTGGACCGGGCGCTCGGAACCCCTCTTCGCCGCCGCCGTGATCATGGACGACCTGACGAGCGCCTTCGCCACGGTGACCTTCGTCGCCTTCATCTCGATGCTGGTCGATCGCACCTACACGGCGACGCAGTATGCCCTGATGGCCTCCATCGGCACCGCCGGCCGCACCCTCTTTGCTGCCTCGTCGGGCGAACTCGTCGACTGGCTCGAGGGTGACTGGGGCACCTTCTTCGTCATCACCACCGTCATGGTGCTCCCCTCGCTCGTCTGCCTCTTCCTCATCCGCGCCCGCCTCGCCGACATGCTGGCAGGGGCACGCGTCCGGCTCTTCACGAAGGAGGCCGATCCCTGATCCGAGGATCACCGCATTCTCGTCATCGACCCGGATCCTCAATCAGTTCTGGCCCTGTCCACGCCCCACTAGTGATGACAGGTTTCAGCTTCCTGCCCCCTCCATTCCTTGCATGCCCCCCAGGATATGCCGTGGTGCGATGCGCCGGCTGTGTTCGTCCTGATTCTCGACGAGCATGAACAGCGCGCGGTGCTCCTGACCGAAGCCGCCAAGAGCATGTATGGGCGGACCCGGCGCCGCCGCCATCTCATCGAACCCCCCTACCATCTGGAGAGCCACCTCTAGAAGACCATTCAGGCGACGAACTGGATCGCCGGTCTGGCGGGACGGCTGGGGCAGGTCCGGAGGCATGGTCCGAGAACCATGCGTTCCGGCGGATTTCGAGCGACGGCTCCATCGTGTCAGCCGCAAAGGCGGAATCCGGAATTGAGGCGGTCGCGCATGCGTGGGAGGCGTTTACGGGCTGGTCAGACGATGGCGGCGGCAGGCGGGAAAGGAAGTTTGAGCACGAAGAAGCATGATGAGTGAGGTAGGTACCGCGCGATACGACCGGACGCCGTCACCGCGATTGCGCGAACTCCTGGAGCGAAAGCTTGGGACAGCCCATCGGACCTTGCAGCTGGTGCGCCAATTCTCGACCCTACCCTTGAGTGGACGGGCGGGGCCGTTCACCTCTTCGGTCCTGTCTTGAGGAAACGGGCTTCAGCCCAATGTTCTTGACATTCTCAGGAAGATTACGATGTCACGGAACATTACCAGAACATTCCGGGGCAAGGATCATGGTTGCGAGCATTGCCCAGCTCACATCGGCGGCGACATCCGTGAGCTACTATGCCAGGGAAGGGCAGGTGCGTGACGATGATCCCGAACACCGCCTGGCGAGCAGGTGGCACGGGAAGGGTGCCGCTGCCATCGGTCATTCGGGGCCGGTGGATGCCGAACCCTTCAGGGAAGTCCTTGAAGGACATGTGCCCGGGACGAGCATCCGCCTTGGATCGATGCGCAAGGGCCGGCATCGGCATGTCCCTGGAGTCGATCTCGTCTTCTCGGCTCCGAAATCCGTTGCTCTCGAAGCACTGCTGGAGGGCGACGAACGCGTGGTGGGCGCCCATGACCATGCCGTCAGGGAGGCGCTCGACTGGATCGAAGGACGTTTTCTCGAAACGAGGGGGTTTGATCGCGAGACGGGCCGGAGACCCCGGGTCAGGTCCGACCATCTGGTGGCTGCGACCTTTCGCCACCATGCCAGCCGCAACCACGATCCGCAGGTTCACACGCATTGCGTGATTGCCAACATGACCCGGGACCCGGGCTCCAGGTGGCGTCCGGTGGATCCGACATCTCTGCGCCGCAACAGGAATCTCATCGGGGCCTTCTACCGCAACGTCCTGGCGGCGCGGCTGCACGACCTTGGCCTGATCATGGTGGCGACGATGATCGGACGTGTGCCGGGTTACGAGATTGCCGGTTATGATCAGGCGCTCCTCGATGAATTCTCGAGCCGTCGCCGCGAAATCCTGGAACACCTCGACCGCCTGGGATTGCCGCGGACATCGCGTGCGGCCGGTCTGGCTGCTCTCGTCACGAGACGGCGCAAGAAAGACCGTCACATCGATGATCTGCGTCCCGAGTGGAGGGAACGTGCGGCGCGTCTTGGGCTGAAACGCACGAGTGCTGCCGATCGCCGGCGCTTCGACCCGCCGTGGCCCGAGCGTTCCGTGCTGGAGATCGTCTGGAGGGCGCTTGAGTCTCTTGAGGCACGCGTGTCCGTCATTCCGGCAGCACAGCTGGAAGCCGTCGCCCTGGGCCATGCGCCCGGGCGCCACACCCCCGCCGCCATACGCGATGCCATCGCCAGGCTCTGCCACGATGGTCATCTTCTCGAGACCGATCATCGTCGCCTCGATCGCGCCTTCACCACGCCACGGATCGTCGAGGCCGAAAGGGTGCTCACTGCCTGGGTCACGGCCACTCAAGCGGATGCGCTGGCCACCCGCCATCATTTCGGCGCCATCGCCGCCTCCCTCGACATGGCGAGCAGGCGTTCCCTGGAGGCCCTCGTCTTCACGCCCCGCCAGGTGGTGAGACTCCGGTACACGTCCCACGACGAGCGCATCGCGCTTGTGCGCCACCTGATCGACATCGCCCGGGACCGGCCCGTCCTCGGTCTTGCCGCGTCGCCGGCCCTGTTGCGCGAAACCGGCATCGCGGGTTCGACTCTGGAGGCCTTTCTGACCGGGGCTGCCCGTCCCCGGTCCTTCGCGGGGGGCCTTCTTCTTGTCCATGAAGCCTCAACGATTTCGGCGGTCGACATGGCGGGACTTGCCATGAAGGCCTCCAGGCTGGGTTTCGACCGTGTTGTTCTCACGACGGGTGCTCGCGAACGACACAGCGAGCCCTTGCGATTCATGGGCGAAGCGGGCCTGCACATCGTCCGTCACGGACCTGACCCCGGCCTTGTAGAGACGGCGCATCTTGTTCACGCGAACAACGTTCTCAAGGACGGTGGCCAACCCGTCATCGAGGTGGATCACGATCGTCTCGCCGACGAGGCCCGCCATCTCTGGATTTCGCTTTCTCCCGCCACACGCGGTACCACCGTCATCCTCGCCGGCACGCCGGAACTCGAGGGCGACATCCAGGACTCCCTTGGCGAATGGAAGGAGGCAGGCTCCACGATCGTGATCGAGCGTCTCCTTGACCGTGGTCTCGACGCCCGCCAGCTCAGCGATCCGTCCAGCTACGAAGAGGGGGATGTCCTGGTCTTCAGGCGCAATGCATACGGCTGTTCCCGCGGCTCCGCGACAACCGTCGTTGGCACAGGCGGGACAACCGTGGAGCACATGGACGCAAGCGGTCGATGCCGCACGTTCAAACCTGACAAGGCGACCGTCCGCAACCTCCGTCTCCACGAATCCCGGCCGTTCTCCCTCCACACGACAGACCGTATCCGCGTTCCCGGGATCGGCACGGTCACGGTGACGGCGATCGAGGGACGCACGGTACACCTCGAGGCCGGGGAGGGGGGCTCCCACCGGCTTGACCGCGACGACGTTCGACTGAGGCTGCTGGCGCCCGGCTGGAGCCACATCGGCCATGAAACGCGCAGCGCCATCGTGGTGCTCGATTCCGGCGATCCCGCCGGTCAGGCGTCCTTCGCCCGTGACGCCACAAGGGCCTTCGACGAGTGCGTCATCCTCACCGACAACCGCGAGGATCTCGTGGCCGATCACCTCGGGCATGCGTTGATGCGGGCCCGGAGCCAGGCCCCTGAGGATCGCGAGCTGATGCCCGCCGCGGCGTTTCTGGGAGGAACCGCCGAGACGGCCATCCGGGAGCATGCCGCCGGCACCCGCCTTGTCGCCCGGATCGACGCCCACTGCCGCGCCTGGACGGACGTCAGGTCAACCCCTCGTGCCGGCCCCTGGATGGAACACGCCAGGTCCCTTCTCCGTGAAGCCCGGTCCAGACGCCTTGTCGCCTCCGCCACATGCCTCGAAGATCTCTGCCGGCGCCAGGAGGCCACGAGCCGCCGCATGGTCATGGACCAGTCACCCGATGTCAGGCTGTCCGTCCGGTGACAGGTAGCCGAACAGATCCGCCTGACCCGGCTCGCCCGGTTCGTCCTTCCAAGCCCGACCCTGCCGCCCTGGAGGAACCTCTCAAGGGTGCTCCGAACTCCCATTGAACCCACCAGCCGCTGCCTGGCTTTGCATGGTCCCCAACGAGAAGCTGCAGATGAACCTCTGGCGCGACGGCTTCAGTGCCGGGAATTGCGCCACCCCCGCGAAGGTCATCGACGGCTTTCCTCCAACACCACGTTTACTTCGGATGCGGTTTTTCCGACTGCGGCGCGTTCCCTGCTGCAGGACATGACTGCATTGGGCGGCCACGAATCTTGGTTCGATGACGTTGACTGCGTATCAGCTGCGTTCTCCCGTGATATCCAACTCACGGGGCATCGACAGGTGACCGATGCCTATCTCTTGTTGCTTGCAAGGGCAAGGTCGGGATGTCGGGCGACACTGGATCGTCGCGTAAGCTGGCTGTTGTCCCGACACCTTCGACCGAATCCGCATCTTCGAATTGTGGAAGCTCGTTAGACCGGCACCCATCCGACCCGCAGTATCGATGCTGACAACCGTCGTCGGCACACGTGGGACAACCGTGGAGCACATGGACGGAAGCGGTTGACACCGCACGTTCAAGCCTTCGAAGGCGACCGTCCGCAACCTTCGTCTCCACGAAATCAGGTCCATCTGTCTCCACACGACCGACCGTATCCGCGTTCCCGGGATCGGCATGGCCACGGCATGGCGATCGAGGGACGCACAGTGCACCTCGAGGCCGGGGAGGGGAGGCTCCGCCGGCTTGCCGACGACGACCGCGATCGCCTCGATTCCCTCGGAGCGGATCGAGGGCGAATTGAGGCCAGAGTCGAAGACGCGCCAGTTGGGCACGCTGCAGTTGTAGACGCATGGCGGTCCGGCTGCCGCGCTGGCCCCACGTGACGGCGCCTGATGCCTGTGTTGCCGGAGACCCTTCACGTCAGGTCCCCGCCAGGACGTCGAGGCTATTCGTCTGGCTGCCGATTGCCGCCGAACGAGCCGACGACATTGCTGCGTTCGAAGACGCCCACGACGCCGCCATGGTGTTCTCCGACGAAGCGGCCCTGGATGTAGTTGTCGCTTCCGGTCGGCTTGGCACCGAAGGAGCCGCCTTCGAGCGGAATGTCCTGCCAGCCGGCGATCGTCCTGTCGGCAAGCATGGCTCCGGTTCCCAGATCCCGGAAGTCGCCGAAGGCAACATCGATCTCCGGATTGGCGAGATCATCGATGACGAGCGTGGCATTGCCACGGAAAAACTGGCCGCGGGTGACGGTATCGCTCACATCCGCACCAATCATCAGGCCAGCCCAGGTTGCCGTCATGCCATCTACGGGTGCCGGTGCCGCGTCGTTCGCAACGCCGAGGGCGCTGGCGTCGAAAACGGTGCCCAGGCCCAAGGGCTCACCGCGCTCGCCGCGGACCGTCAAGGTGGTCTCGTTCACGAAGAACGCTCCATCGTCGAGCCAGGCGCCGTAGAACCTTGCGCTGAACGGCTGCCCTGTAGTGCGCAGTCCGTAACCTTCTGTCAACGTGACGCCGTTCACGACCCGGATTTGCGGCTTGAGCTCCAGGGAATCCTCGAGCCGCGCCGCAAAATGGCTGCTTCCGAAGTCGAACCGGGCATCGCTGGATGCCTGCGCAAGGGCAGTCTCAACGCCCGCGGACGTCGGACTCACTCCGCAGACCGTTCCGTCGCAAGCGGTGAAGGTGCGCGACGATTGGCCGTCGTACCGGAACACATGCTGATCGCTGGCGAGCACCGTCGTGGCCGATTGCACCCGTATCAACGTCGCGTGAGCGAGCTGTTCCGAAGTCGGGGCCGAACCGGACATTCCGCTGCCGCTGCAGCCCGCAAGCAAGGACGCCACCAGGCCCAACAACGCCCAACGCACCGAACGGCAGTTGTCTTCCATCTTGATCTCCGAAGTCACTTGCACCAACCACCGGCTCACGCTCCGGCGTATTCCTGTTCGCGTCCGGGACGGCAGCAGACCCGTCTTGCCGGTTCACTACTCTGTGCCCAGGTGGCTGTCGAGCCGATGCCGCCTTGCCGGTAGGACCGTGCCTCGGGTCCCGGTGCCGCGATACCATCATGGTCGCTGCCCTCGTGAAGGTGCTCGCCACGGTATGCGTTTGTTCAGGCGTGGCATGAGCGCGAGCACGCGGTTCTCGGGTCGACGCCTGTCTTGAAGTTCCAGGGGAACAGTTCGTCGATGCGAGTGCCCGAATCCAGCACGGTTGCGCGTGTCTCGACCATGAACAGCCTCGAAGAGCGATTGAGATGCGCCACCAGCCGGTCGTTCACCGCCCTCGCGCGTCGCCGGTGCCACGAGTCCTCGTCATCTGTGTTCGGCATGACTGTCATCAGCGCACCGCGACGCACTGATAGCGGCACCGACAGGGCCCGCCCTGAACGTCGCCGTGTTCTCCAACCCGAGCATGATCCGTCCGCTTCCCCGCACGGAACGCCCTGTGCTAGAAATCGTGGCCTCCCTTCCGGGCAGGAGAGGCACCGATGACGATGAAGAGCGAACGGGCGACGGCGATCGATGAAACCATCGCCGGGATACGCGCCATCATGGAAACTGGCCCCACGATCGAGAATCTCGAGCGCAGCAAGGCTCTGCTGATCGATCTGGCACAACGCCGGGAACTCTTCGATTTCGAGCACTTTCCGCTGCCGTCCGACGACGCCATGGAGTGTTCCTACCTCCTCCACGAGTATGCCGACGGCAGCTACTCTCTTTACGTCAACTCGGGTGCCGCCCATCAGTACTATGGTCCCCATGATCACGGCGATACCTGGGCGATCATTGCCGGGGTCCGGGGACGCGAACGCCACAAGCTCTACCTGAAACGCCAGGCCGTCGGCCCCGACGATTGCCTTCTCGAAAAGAAGGGCGAGATCGTCGTTGCGCCGGGTACGGCCGTCACCATGCAGCCGGACGGCATTCACGAGGTCAATGCCCTCGATGACCAGCCCTTGTTGCACCTTCACCTCTACGCCAGAAACTTCGAACTCCAGGGAGAGCGTTGGAAGTACGATCTGGAACGGAACCAAGCACTGGCCTTTTCCCTGGATGAACTGGGGAGCATCACGGATGCGCGCTGAAGGAACGGGCCCGGCGACAACCGAGGGTGACGTCGGCGCCGGCAGGATTGATCCGGCAGAGCGTGACTTGTACCACGCGCTCTGCCGGAGGTTGCGATGAACGAACTAAACCTCGACAAGGCGCGCGCCATCATCGACTTCGCGTTCACGGGTTCGCGTGTTCATCCCTCCATCCTTCTGGCGGCCGCGGTGGTCGATCACCAGGGTTACGCCCTGGTCCTGACGCGCGAACCGGGAGCGCCGCCGCTGCTGCTGGATATCGCCGAATCGAAGGCCAAGTCCTGCGTCGTCATCGGGATGCCGACGCGCGCCATCATGGACCTGGCGCAGAAGAAGCCGACGTGGTTCGAAAGCGCCTCGCGTGTTGCGCAAAGCCGTGTCGGAACGCCGTTGTGGGGGGCGCTGGGAGGGGTGATCATCCGCGACGACAGCGGGCAACTCCTGGGGGCCGCGGCTGTCGCCGGCGATACCGGCGCCGGCGATGAAGCCCATGCCAAGGCGGCCATCGAAAGCGTGGGCCTGGTGGCCGACGTCGAGGGGCTTGATGTCGTCTGGTGACCCGCGATCCCGTTCGAGCAATATGAGCGCATCGCGTCAATTCAGGTGAGCGGTTGCGCGCGGGGAGACTGTCGATGGAAGACCTGAAAGGCAAGACGATCGGTATCGTTGGCGCAGGAGCGATCGGCGGCGCCGTCATCGACAGGCTCCTGAACGGCGGGGACGTCGCACCGTCGATGATCGTGGCCTGCGAGAAGGACGAGGCGCGGCGCGCCGTCGTCGCGCAGCGTTTCGGTGTTCGGATCACCTCCGAGGTCTCTCAGAGCGCCGCCGCCGATCTCGTCGTGCTTGCCGTGCCACCTCCCGAGGCGCTTGGTGTCCTGGCCCAGGTCGCCGGCCCGACGAGGCCTCGTGCGGTGATCGTGTCATTTGCCGCAGCGGTCCCGCTCGCGTCTCTCGAAACCGCGCTCGCCGGGAAGTGTCCGGTCGTGCGTGTCAATCCGAACTCGCCCTCTCTGGTGGGTCACGGATTCAATCCGGTGGCGTGGGGGAGGGGCTTCACCGACGACGAACGCGCTCTCGCGGAGTGCTTTCTTGCGCTGCTCGGCAACAGCGTCGAAGTTCCCGACGAACAGATGAATCTCTACACCGCCTTGACCGCGGTCGGGCCGACGTACTTTCTGCCGGTGTTCGAAGCCATGATTGCGGCAGGAACCGAACGCGGGCTGACGGGCGATGCCGCACTTCGCGCCGCGGTCGAAACGGCCCGCGGAACCGCGGCTCTCGTGGCGAACCGTCCCGAGGCGCCCGAAGCCCTCAAGCTTTACACCGGCCTGCGACCGCTCAGTGATGACACCGTCAGGAAACTTGTCGCGGACGCCGTTGACGACGCGTTCGGCCGCATGACCGGCGCACAGAAGAACATCGTCGGTTCATGAAGTGCCGAAGAGCAGACTGCGGTTGTTGAACCGGCAGCCGCGGCCCGTCCCGTCAGGATGCGTGTCCCGCTATCTCTCCCGCAACAGGAACTGCGTCATGCCGCGACCAGAGAGGTCCCTCCGTCGCCTGTCGGAGGAAAGCACCGATCGATGGCGCCCCGGTCGCCCGGCTCGCTGCGTCGCACGATGCTGAGATCCCGCTTTGAACACGCCTTGTGTTTGCCGTGCCACCCCGGCCGAAGCCGCCTTTGGACCGGCAGCCCCTGCACCGGTGTCCGGTTGGCGGGCTTCGCCGGGGGGCCCGGCAGCCTGCGGATCGGGATGGAGTCGGTCGAAGCCGGAGCTCTCCGGCCATGGATTCCCGGATGATGTTTGCCGGCTGCGCCCCGGCGCCGGCGAGCCTCAGCCGGGCGTGCAGTCGCCAGGACACCTCGCGCTCATCGAGTCCACCTGGCGCATGGCCCACGTGCTGGCGACCCTGAACCGCAAGCAATTGCTCGACGCCAACCGCGAGGACAACCTCGACGAACTCGTGACCGAGGCGCGCGAGGTGATACAGGAGACCATGACCGAGCGTCCGGCGTGAGCGGATTGCCAGGCAAGGCCGCCTGCGGCACGGTACGCACCACGTTCGCAGAGAACCATGACCGGTCCGGAACAGTGCGACGGCGGATGTCACGCCGAAGGCTCCAATAAATCGGGTCAGGCACCCGGGCCTGTCGCCTGCCGTGGAGAAGATGTTCGGCGCTTTGGTCGACGAACAAGCTCCCACCGGCGCGCCGTCAACCGAGGAATCCGAAGCGCAGCGCGCCCTGCGGCCCGGCGCTGCCTGACCTCGAGACCTGTCTTCGGCACGGCGAACCCCTCGGAGTGCTGTTCGGTGTTTTCCTCCAGAGAGAGAACGCCGCTCCGGCGGCGCGGGCCCTGACTTTCGCCGAAGCGGGCGCGGTCAGGAGGCCATGTCTGCGCCTCCGCCTTCGGGGTGATCCAGTCACCATGGCACCGAACCGGGAACGGGAAGAGGCCAGCGCGAGGCCGCTGACCGGGCCATTGCCTGCACGGCAAGGTGGCGTCCTGGTTGGCGAAGCGATCGTCAGATACCGCTTCAGGATGGATGGCAGGGTGGTGCATTGCGGTCGACCTGGCGCACCGCGGGCGAGAACAGGCCTACGGGCCGTATTGAGGCCACGCGCACAGAAGCCAGGAAGCGGGAGAGCAGCGCTTCCGTTCCGCTACCTGCCGGCTTCGCAGGGATTTCTCACCGGGGCAGGCGGACACGGAAAAGACCGTGTCCCGCAATCATGTCGTCGTCTCCGGGACCGGGTTCCCGGAGTGCCGCCCCCCATCGACAACGTTTGCAACGATGCCCTCGACTTCACTGACGCTGACAGGGGGCCACTTCGGGATGTCGGCCCACTGACAGGCAGCGCCAGCACCACACCATCCAGACACAGGGACTGCGAAACGCCTTGCAAGGCACGCGTTCGAAACATGGTATCGAGGCGCACGGGCCACATGTCACCAAGGCAATGCCTGTTGCGGGAGCGCAACAGATGAGACGGGGGTGACGGGCCAGGGGCCTTGCCTCGGACACAACCATGGGGGTGCCATCGTGGTATCGGCCTTCCGGGTGATCCGGCGGCCGTCATCCCGCAAGTCGGCGGCGGTCGAACAATGAGAAGCTTGCAAGAATGGTGTCGCGGCGCCGATCGCTTGCGCAGCGGTCCTCGTGCGGACTGATGTCACTGCCGACGAGTTCACGGACAAGTTCGCGCGGGGCGAGACCCCGCACCGCAACACCGGCAAGACGTGGCGGACACAACTACCCGGTCTTCGTTGTCGGGGGCGTTCCGGAGGGCACGGCCACCATCACGTTCGAGCTGCGAGACCTTGATGACGCACCCGGCTATGCCACGGGGGCGGCAAGGTTTCACAACGATGGAGAGACGACACCGTCCCGGACGGCGCCTTCAGCAACAAGGCTCCGTGTCCCCCTCGCGGATCGCACGACCGCCGGTGGTCCGCCACGGCATTCGACTCCAGAGGCGATGAACTCGGGAAGGCCGCTGCGACGCGGTCCCTCCCGGAGCGAGAGGAAGCCCGAACTGCGCTCGAATGGGCGCCGAGTTGATGACGGATTGTCCTCACCCCTCCGGCTCGATGAAACCAGGCCCAAAGGCAGTCAGTGCGCCACTTCCGGCAATGCGGATCAGGTGTCGAGCCAGACCTTCACGCTCTCGGCGAACTCCTCAATCGCCTCATCCAGCATGTCGTTGCTTCCGGCATCAATCACGTTCTTGGTGATCTCGACCAGAATTCCGATGTTTCCGGTGAAGGAAACATCCTTCTCCTGTTCCCGGAAGTACCGTTCAGCAATGACCTCGCGTGTCGTTGCGTCCAGGACGCTGACGCTCCCCCCGATGTAGCTCTCGCTGCCAAAGAAGGCCCTGCCGGCGTCGCTGGCAATGTTCATTTCATTCACGTGAACGGACATGTGGACGGGCTGTTCACCGGAAAATGAGGAGCCCAGCGCACTGTACATCACGGTTTCGAGTCGTTGCTCGAATTGCCGCGCAAGTTCTTCGTCGTCGATGTCATCGAGTCTCTCGAAGACGCCGGTACGGACGTTCTCATCGACCGTGACTTCGACGCTCGTGAGCGTGTAGCCGCCGACCTGATCCCCGATTCCCGCCTGCGTGGTCATGCAACCCGCCAACAGAACGGCGACCAAAGCCACCGTCGTCAATCTCCGCCAGTTCCGTGGCATGTCGCGCTCCCTCCATGACTGTCGCCAGGGATGTCGAATACCACTCTGCGGGTATGTGGTGTCGCGGACGCAGGGCGTGGAACCAGATCTTGTCCCTCCGGTCTCGTCGATGCGGGCTACCGCCATCTCGCGGCCTCCCACGACACCGCCAGGGAGGTTACCTCGTCCCGGCAGGCGGTGGACGTCAATGCGCAGGAGACCGGTTGCGAGGAAGAGGACGGCGCATCGACCGTTCGGTTCGGGATCGTCCCTGTTCTGAGCTGCGCCATGCCCGTCTCGTTCAGCGACACCGTCAGGGCTTCAGCTGTCCGCATCGGCGGCAGTGCTGATTTCAATCTCGAAGTCTCAGTTGATCGGGCTCGCAATCCGGAACGCCGCCAGGTGCAGCGAACCACAGACCACGAACCGACTCTACGCTGAGCCATGCGCCTTCAACTGAGAGTGTCCCCGCTTCATGGCGATCGAGGGACGCACGGTAGAGGGGAGGGGGCGCCATCTGCTTGTCTGCGACGACAGGCGATTGAGGCTACTGGCGCCCGGCTCGAGCCTCAATCGGCCATGAATCGCGCAGCGCCATCGTGGTGCTCGATTCCGGCGTTCCCGCCGGTCAGGCGTCCTTCGCCCGTGACGCCAAAAGGGCCTTCGACAAGTGCGTCATCCACGCCGACAACCGCGGTACGAGAGGAGCACGCAGTCTTCAGGTTGACGCCGGACTGGAGTTCCAGGGGAGCAACTCGTCGGTGTGGGTGCCGGGATCCAGCACCGTTGCACACGTCTCGTCCATGAACAGCTTCGAGGAACGGCCTCCAGCCGGTCAGCGTCGGGCGCTCCGGATCGAGGGCCGAACGCTGAGTGGATCTGCGACTGAAGGTGAGATGCTGCGCTGCCGACTATGATGCTGAGGTGCCGATTTCCCATGGCAAGGCACGGTTCTCCGCAACGTGATCTTCGTGCGTTCACGAACGCGATCACGCGCCATGCGCTGCGCACGCGTTCAGCCGTGCGGTGACGATCCGTGACCGGGGCGGCGAGGGACGGACTTGCAACAAGCGTTGATGACTACAAGGTTGTCGAACTCTGCACTACGCTTCCTCTCTCTTCAGGGATCGGGTGGAGGTTGAAACCGACGGATAGCCGGCTCACAAGGCCCCGGGACTCGTGGTCCTTCGCTCAGCTTCGATGCCACAAGTCTGGAGACGGGTTCGGCTGGCGCCGCCGTTGCAGTGACGTTTCATGCCCCGGGGGCGTCCATGACTGATGGGTCTCAAAGAATTCCAACGAACATGAGGAGAGTGATGCCCCAGACACGCTTCGTGACGACGGCCGCCGTCGCAACCTGCCTCCTCTTCGTTGCCTCATGTGGTGGAGGAGGCGGTGGCGGTCCTGGCCCCGGTTCCGTCCTCAACCCACCACCGACAGGTTCAATGCCTCCGTCCAATGCCGCAGATCTCCTCGGCACGCCCCGGTTCACCACGCACCAGCCACTCGTTCTGGAACAGATCGGCGCACATCATGCCTACGCCAGGGGCCTGACCGGCAAGGGCATCAGGATCGGGATCGACGACACGATCGTCGACTACACGCAACACGCCGAGTTCGAAGGCAGGATAGCGCTCACGGCGGCTGACGGCGCGGACCTTGCCTACAACCGCCCGGACGGCAACGAGTACTTCAGCGACGTCGGCAACTGCCGGTTCGCCCGAACATGCGACATCTGGGAGGGCGACAGCGCGGGAGATCCGGAAGCGGTCAACAACTGGGTGCAGCAGATCGTGGACGAAGACGGATGGCCCCTCAGGGACGATTCCGTCTTTATCCGGGACGACCATTACAGCGAGTCCGACACTCTCGAACGGCTGTTTCGATGGAAGGAAGTGCCAACACCTTACGGAGAGGGTGCCCACGGAACCACGGTGGCTTCGGTCGCGGCCGGGAAGAACCTCGGTGTGGCGCCGGCAGCAACCATCATTCCGGTTGCACAGAATCTCACCGACGACCAGAGAGCGGACGTTGTCGCCGACACCGCGGTACGACAGGCGATTGCGCTGCTTTCCCCTGCAGACCGAAGTCAGCTGGACAACCGGTTCGCAAGCGACCAACGGGCCGAATACGCGAAGTTCGACATCATCAACCGGTCCTACGGGACGGCCATCTTCGATCCGGAGGTGGTCTCCAGCGCCATTGATTCAGATCTGCGGTGGTACCGGCGGTACATGCCTCGCTATCTCGATGCCGTGTTGCAGGTCGACAGAGCCGCCGATGAGAGGACCATTCTCGTCTACGCTGCCGGCAACGAGGGAGAGCCCTGGTCCGGTCTGGGAGCGGACCTGCCCTATTACATCCCGGAGTTGAGAGGACACTCCCTCGCCGTCGCTGCAACGGATCCGCTAACAGGAGCCATCGCCACGTATTCCAACCGCTGCGGTCCGCTTCCGCCTGACTGGAACTCCGCCGGACACGGTCCGCACTACTGCCTGGCCGCGCCGGGCACGGTGAGGGGCCTCGTGCCCAACCAGAATTCACCCGGAGAGGGCGATGTCGGTGACGGACTGAGAGGCACCAGCTTTGCCGCGCCGATTGTTTCCGGAGCGCTTGCGCTGATGATGGAGCACTTCCGGGGGACGCGCGGCAACACCGAGATCGCAAAGAGGATGCTCGATACGGCGGACCGGAGCGGACGCTACGCCGATCTGGAGATCTATGGCGCCGGGCACCTCGATCTCGAGGCCGCACTTCGACCAGTCGGTGCGCTGAACGTCGGCCAGTCGGCCCAGGCGATCCACGACACCGCGCTGCAGACGCCCGCGGCCTTCGGCTCCCTGGCGTCGCGCGCCGCAAGCCTCGAAGTCGCCGCGTTCGACAGCCATGACTTTCCATTCTGGGTGCCCGTTTCGGCACTGATGTCAACCCGGCCGAACCCGCGTTCCCCCATTCCCGAGATCGATGCGGCAACCGCCGAGCCGGCCACCGGCCTCGACGTTCTCGGCCTCCGCTGGACCCCCCTCGCAGTCACCCGAAACCGTGGACTCGCGGCCGACCGAAGTTTGGTGGCGGGCTTCAATCCGACATCCGCCAGCCTCGCGCACCGGCCTCCGAACGGCGGCTGGGGCTACGGCCTCAGCGTCGATGCAGACAGTTATCTCGGAGCGCGTTCGTCCGGCGCATTCGGATCGGATCTCACCTCCGGCATGATCTGGACCTCCCACAGCCTGAGCCAGGATCTCCCGAACGGCTGGACCCTGGAGGCCGCGGGAACTCTGGCGCTCGGCATTCCGGCCTACGAGAGGGACGCGATCTTCCAGGCCTCCCCTTCCGTGCTGTCGGCATTCGCGATGCACGTTGGTACACCGCAAACGCAGCTCACGGTCGAGCAGCCGCTGCGCGCCGAAACAGGCACAGGCACGTTCGTTGTGGATAACGGATGGATAGAGAACGGCCGCAGGCTCCATGACGAGCACCGCGTTTCGCTATCTCCCGATGCCCGGGAGATGCGCATCACGCTTCGTCACGAGGCGGACGCCATCGGTGGCCGCATCGCCCTCGAGATAGGAGGCGCGCTCAATCCCGGTCACATCCCAGGCGAGCAGGAAGCGAACGTGGGCCTGGCCTGGCGCTTCCTCTGGTAGTCCCGTGCGCTCTCTTCTGACAGTTGCATGCGTCGCCACCCTGGCGACCGCGTGCGCGGAGCCACGAGGACGGGAAACCCCCTCTACTCCGATCATGCAGGACGGCGCCATCTACACCCCCGCCGATGTCGGCCCCCAAGGGTGCGTGCTCTACAGCGTCGAGATTCCGGGAGGCCTGGCACCGGCAGCCCTGGTCTACAGAAGTGTCGATGGATCATTCAGTTATGCCCGGCCGAAACGCTGTGAAAAGACAGATGAAAAGGGTTAGTTATCACGTACTCGGCAAGGCCTTGGCTTGCTTCGAATGGTCATGTTTCAGGCAGGAACGAGGATCATGGCACAGTCCATTCCTCTTTCCCTTGCATGGCGGCAACATTTCGCTTGCGTGCGCATCTCCCTCCAACATTGCGACGGGGACTGATCAGTGCGCATTGCAGCAATATTCTTCATTCGTCCCGCTCGCTGTGACTCATCCCGCCTGTCAGAGCATGGGTCCGGCCTGGGTTTCGCGGAATCGGGCGGCGTCCACGGGGTCATGTTGACGACCGGAGATAGCGGGGGTTACACTTGACGTGCGGTTGAGGGATATGAATATGGCCGTACTCACATCGCAAGAGGCGATTCGCCGGTGAGTCAGGAGAATGAGTGTCCTGTCCCGAGGGGTGTGTCCTTTTTGCAACATGGTCTGAAGGATCGCCCCTTGACCGGTTGTCCCCCGACGGGGTTAGATGGTTTTGTTTGCACACCCGATTCGATCGGGCCACGCATCATCCTTGCAAGGGAGAAATGTAACCTATGACCAGATTGAACAAACTTTCCGCACTTGCGGCAGTCGTGGCCCTGTCGGGCGGGCTTGCTGCGTGCGGCGGCGGGTCGTCCAAGACGACTGGCATGGACGAGATGGAGATGGAGCCAGAGCTGACGGATCAGCAGGTTTGCGAAATGGCTGGCGGCCGTTGGAATGACGACATGTCCTGCACGGATTCCGCGGGGTTGGCGGCCGAAGTAAAGGCGGCGACCGCAGCAGCAGCTACGAAGGAAACGGCCATTGGCGAGGAGGCCGAGCAGGAAACCGAAGCCGGTCTCGGTGGCAGCGCTGTTACTGCCACCGGTAACGCCGAAGGCGCTTACAATGCCACCGTTGCGGCTGATGGCATGGTTACGGTCACCGTGGAAGGCGCCGACGACGACGCCGACGAGGATTTCGTACAGGCCATGGACCTGGGCCACGGTTCCACCATGCACACCCGCACGATGGACGCCGATAGTGACGGCAATGTGGTGCAGGAAATCGCGATCGTCACCACCAACAGGGACGCGCCTGTGCCGGTGGCGTTTGCGAAGTTCGAAGTTACGGCTATGGACGGAATGACGACGACACCTCAAGCGTTGGATACGTCCACCAACACGGAGAACGATACTCCAACAGCCACGAATGAAGCTCTCGCGGTCGCTCAGAACGCAGCCACTTACGCGCTGGTCAAGTCGAGTGGCTTTAGCGCCACCGGTACGGGCGAACTGTCCTTCGATGGCGACGATCCGGCTGACGACGAGGACGCGGCATACATGACCGATGGCACCTACAACGGCGCCATGGGCACATACATGTGCAATGGCGGCGCGACCGGTTGCACGGTCACGCTCGGCGCTGATGGGATCACCGCCATGAGCGCTGGATGGGTCTTCACGCCCGACGAGGGTGCTACCTCCGACCAGCCGGACTACGACTACCTGACCTATGGCGTCTGGCTGCAGAAGACGACCGATGCGGACGGTGCGGACACGTACAACGAGGTCCAGACCTTCGCGATGTCGTCGATGAACGCCTCTGATGGTGGCACGCTTGATGACGTCAATGGCAGTGCCTCTTACAGCGGTGGTGCCACGGGCGTCTATGTGCGGCACGTCTACAGCGCAGGTGGCGGCGAGCTCGAATCGAGCACCTCCGGCCACTTCAGGGCGATGGCCAATCTCACGGCTCACTTCGGTGGCGGGTCCATTCCTGCGGACGACCACAACACCGTTACCGGCATGATCAGAAACTTCATGCTGTCGGGCGGTGAGGCGAACGATTGGTCCGTGGCCCTGAAGGGCACCCGTGCCGATGGTGCCAACATGATCACGGGCACGGCCAACGGCGGTGGAGCTGAGGCCATGTTCAGCGGAACGTACTATGGTGCGGTCACGGCCGATACCGACGGTACGGACGAAAATGAGAGTGTGTACCCGTCCTCTGTTGCTGGTGAGTTCAACGCCAACTTCAGCAACGGTACTGTTGCCGGAGCGTTCGGCGCCACGCAAGACGAGTAGAAGAAGACCAAGTTGGTCCGGAACCTTTCGTCGAGGTTCCGACCATCTGGATCGGACTTTTGGAAGAGGGTGGCACGTGGTGCCACCCTCTCTTCTTGGTGTGCCGAGCATGATCGACAGCTCGGAGGTGTAAGTCCTCTATCCAGCCCGATGGCGGCGAAGGATTAGCGAAGCGCAAGGGCGTCGTTGCGAAGCGGGGTCTGAAGGAAGCGTGGAGCAAAGCCGCGACCCGATGGACAAGAACCGGATACGAGGCCTACCCGGCCGGACGAGCGGGCCAATGATCGCGAAGTCCAGAGCCATCAAGGGCCGGGGTGGTAAATTCGGCGGGTGCGCGGTGAAGGCGGTCGGTCTTACCTCGGGAGGTCTGCGTCGTGTCTGGAAGTCCCGGACTGAGCGGTTCCGCAAGGGCCGTGATTGCGGCGCAGAAGTCAGCAGAAGGCATAGTAGCCGGCTTGCCGGTGAAGGCCTGAACGATGGACAGGGCTACCAGGACGGCACGCTCATGCGGACCAGGCGGCAGAACATCCAGTTGGAACTGGCCTTGGAGCCGGCGTCGAAGGGTGAAGCCCGGAGCGCCGGCCGCCAAGGGACCGAAGCCCGCATGGCGCGCGTCGCGCCCGAACGCCCGGCGGCCGGGCAGGGACCGTCGATGGAGGCGGNTATCCAGCCCGGCAATTTGAGGAAGGCGCTGGCGCGTGTCCGGCGCAACAAGGGGGCGCCCGGCATCGACGGCATGACCGTCGATGATTTGGGTGACCACCTGAAAGGCCATTGGCCTGAGATCAGGTCCCGGCTTCTTGATGGCACCTACACCCCGCAGCCGGTGCGGCGGGTGGAGATACCGAAAGCATCGGGCGGGGTTCGTCCGCTCGGCGTGCCCACGGTGCTCGACCGCTTCATCCAGCAGGCGGTGATGCAGGTGCTGCAGGAGGAGTGGGACCCCAGCTTCTCGGACGCGAGCTACGGGTTCCGGCCCGGACGCTCAGCTCATCAGGCGGTCAAGTGCGCGCAGGAGCATATCAGCGCGGGCTTTGGCGTCGTGGTCGACCTTGACCTCGAAAAGTTCTTCGACCGGGTCAATCACGACATCCTGATGGGTCTGGTGGCCAAACGGGTGGCCGACAAACGCCTGCTCAGGCTGCTTCGCGGCTTTCTGACCGCGGGCGTGCTGGAAGGTGGGCTGGTTGGCCCAAGTACCAAGGGAGTCCCGCAGGGTGGGCCGCTCTCGCCGATTCTGTCGAATCTGATGCTCGACGTTCTGGACAAGGAACTGGAGAAGCGCGGCCACCGCTTTGTGCGCTACGCCGACGACTGCAACATCTACGTGCGGTCTCGACGGGCGGGCGAGCGGGTCATGGCGAGCGTGACCGACTTCCTCGCCCGGCGGCTCAAGCTGACGGTGAACGCAGACAAGAGCGCGGTGGACCGTCCGGCGGCGCGGGCATTCCTGGGCTTCAGCGTCACGGCCGGGCGGACGCCCAGACGGCGCATCGCACCGCAAGCGCTCGTCCGGTTCAAGACCCGGGTCCGGGAACTGACGCGCTGTACGAAGGGCGTCAGCCTCACCCGTCTCGTTACGGAGCTGTCCCGCTACCTCATCGGGTGGCGGGGCTACTTCGGCTTCTGCGAGACCCCTTCGGTGTTGCGCCGCCTCGACCGATGGGTCAGACGGAGGCTCCGCGCCATCGTCTGGCGGCACTGGAAGCGCGGACGCACCCGCTTTGCGGCGCTGCGCCGTCTCGGCGTCAACAAGCACTTGGCGGCGAAAACCGCCGGCAGCGCCTGTGGCCCATGGCGGCTCAGCAACAGCCCCGCGCTCTCCTACGCGCTGCCCAACGCCTTCTTCACCCGGCTTGGTCTCCCCTCTCTGGCGAACCATGCCTTGGCTTAAATCCATTGAACCGCCGTGTACGGACCCGTATGCACGGTGGTGTGGGAGGGGTGAAGCCGTGAGGCTTCCCCCTATCCCGATTGTGCCGAGCATGATCGACAGCTCAGAGGCAAGTCCTCTATCCAACCCGATGGCGGCGAAGGATTAACGAAGCGCAAGGGCGTAGTCGTGAGGCGGGGTCTGAAAGAAGCGTGGAGCTAAGCCGCGACCCGATGGACAAGAACCGGATACGAGGCCTACCCGGCCGGACGAGCGAGCCAATGATCGCGAAGTCCGGAGCCATCAAGGGCCGGGATGGTGAATTCGGCGGGTGTGCGGTGAAGGCGGTTGAACTTACCTCGGGAGGTCTGCGTCGTTTCCGGAAGTCCCGGACTGAGCGGCTCCGCAAGGGCCGCGATTGCGGCGCAGAAGTCAGCAGAAGGCATAGTAACCGGTCCGCCGGTGAAGGCCTGAACGATGGACAGGGTTACCAGGACGGTACGCTCATGCGGACCAAGCGGAAGAACATCCAGTTGGAACTGGCCTTGGAGCCGGAGGCGAAGGGTGAAGCCCGGAGCGCCGGAGGCCGAGGGACCGAAGCCTGCGTGGCGCGTGCCGAACCCGAACACCCGGTGGCCGAGCAAGGTGTCTCGATGGAGGCGGTGGTTGAGCCCGGCATTTTGAAAAAGGCGCGTGCGCGTGTCCGGGGTAACAAGGGGGCGCCCGGCTTCGACGGGATGACGGTCGATGATCTGGGCGATCACCTGAAGGCCCACTGGCCCGAGATCAAGTTCCGGCTCCTCGACGGCATGTACACGCCGCAGCCGGTGCGGCGTGTCGAGACACCGAAGGCATCGGGCGGTACGTGCTGGCTTGGTGTGCCCACGGTGCTCGACCGCTTCATCCAGCAGGTAGCGATGCAGGTGTTGCAGGGGGACTGGGACCCCAGCTTCTCGGACGCGAGCTACGGATTCCGGCTCGGACGCTCCGCCCATCAGGCGGTCAAGTGTGCGCAGGAGCATATCAGCGAGGGCTTTGGCATCGTGGTCGACCTCGATCTCGAAGAGTTCTTCGACCGGGTCAATCACGACATTGAGATGGGTCTGGTGGCAAAACGGGTGGCCGACAAACGCCTGCTCAGGCTGATCCGCGGCTTTCTGACCGCGGGTGTGCTGGAAGGTGGGCTGGTTGGCCCGAGCACCAAGGGAGTCCCGCAGGATGGGCCGCTTTCGCCGATTCTGTCGAACCTGATGCTTGATGTCCTGGACAAGGAACTGGAGAAGCGCGGTCACCGCTTTGTGCGCTACGCCGACGACTGCAACATCTATGTGCGGTCCCAGCGGGCGCGCGAGCGGGTCATGCCAAGCGTATCCGACTTCCTCGCCCGGCGGCTCAAGCTGACGGTGAACGCAGACAAGAGCGCGGTGGACCACCCGGCGGCACGGGCATTCCTGGACTTCAGCCTCACCGCCGGGCGGACGCCCAGGCGGCGCATCGCACCGCAAGCGCCCGTCCGGTTCAAGACCCGAGTCCGGGAACTGACGCGCTGTACGAAGGGCGTCAGCCTCACCCGTCTCTCTACGGAGCTGTCGCGCTACCTCATCGGGTGGCGGGGCTACTTCGGCTTCTGTGCGAGACCTCTTCGGTGCTGCGCCGCCTCGACCAATGGGTCGGACGGAGGCTCCGCGCCATCGTCTGGCGGCAATGGAAGCGCGGACGCACCCGTTTCGCGGCGCTACGCCGCCTTGGTGTCAACAAGCACTTGGCCGCGAAAACCGCCGGCAGCGCCCGTGGCCCATGGCGGCTCAGCCACAGCCCCGCGCTCTCCTACGCGCTGCCCAACGCCTTCTTCACCCGGCTTGGTCTCCCCTCTCTGGCGAACCATGCCTTGGCTCAAATCCATTGAACCGCCGAGTACGGACCCGTACGCTCGGTGGTGTGGGAGGGATGGAGCCGCGAGGCTTCCCCCTATCCCGATTTCACCCCATTGCGACGTCCTGGATGTCGCCGACTGTGCTATGAGGCGCAATGCTCTCTTCTTCCGCATCACCCTGCCGCGCGCTGGCGCTTGCCGCCTGTCTCCTCTTCGCCCTGCTTTCAGCGCCCCACGCCGGGGCGCAGTCCTCCGACGCTGACGCCGCGGTCGAGGCGCCAAGCCCGCAGGAGTTGATCGACGCCGGACGGTTCGAGGAAGCCTTTACCCTGCTGCAGCCCCGACTCCTCGAGGAGACGGTCGAGCCCAACACGCTGTTCCTCTACGGCCTCGCGGCGGTCGGGGCGGCTCAGCGCCCTGGCCGCACCGAGGAGGATCGTGATGCCCTGCTGGGCGAGGCGATCGCCGCCTTCCACACCATGCTGGTCCACGATCCGAACTTGGTGCGGGTGCGCCTAGAGCTGGCCCGCGCCTTCTTCCTCAAAGGCGAGGACGAACTCGCCCGGAGGCATTTCGAACACGTGCTGGCGGGCGAGCCGCCCGAAGCGGTGGCCGACAATGTCAACGTCTTCCTCGCCGAGATTCGCGCACGCAAGCGCTGGAGCTTCAATCTGGGTTTCGCGGTGGCGCCGGACACCAACATCGGCGGCACGTCCGACGAGCGCACCATCACCATCTTCGGCCTGCCGTTCGAGCGGGACGCAGAAGAGCTGACCAGGTCGGGCATCGGCCTGTCGTTCTGGGGTGGAGCGGAGTACCAGGCGCCGGTCTCCGACAGTCTGCGCATCCGCGCCGGCGCGCAGGCATCTCGGCGGGAGTACGCCCGCTCCGACTTCGACCAGCACTTCGTTGCCCTCCATCTCGGCCCGCGCTGGCTTCTTGATGCCTCGACAGAGGCGAGCCTTCTGGCGAGCGCCCGGCAGCGCTGGTCCAGCGCGCCCGACTACCATGACCTGGGCGTCCGTCTCGAGGCCGCCCACCGGCTGGGCCCGCGGGTGACCGCCAGCGCCCAGACATCGTGGCACGACCGCCGCTACCGCACCCGGACACACCTGGACGGTCCGGTCTGGGATGCGACCCTGCGCGGCTCATGGGTGGTCACACCGACGGTGCGGGCCGACGTCTCTGGTGGCTACGCGCAACAGCGGCCGAAGGCCCGGAACGAGCGTCACCGCGGCCGGTGGCTCGGCACGGGGATCACCGTGGCCCTCCCCTTGGGCTTCACGGTCGGCGGCAGCGCGGAGATGCGCTGGACGGACTACGAGCGGGGCTGGTTCCCCTTCGTCGCCGACAACGGCCCTCGCGAGGACCGCACCAGGTCCTACAGGCTTTCCGCCTTCAACCGGGCGGTGACCCTGCTTGGCTTCAGCCCCGAGCTCGCGGTCGTCCGAGAGACCCGCGACAGCAACGCCCAGCTCCACGGCTACAGCCGCACCTCGGGCGAACTGCGCTTTGTCCAGCAGTTCTAGGGCATCGGCGCCGCACTCCTCGCCGATGCCCCTGCCCGACGGCAGCGTGATTCCAAGATCACTGTACGTACTCGCCGCGACGAAGGTGGAGGCGATCTGTGAGACTACGCTACGTCCTGCCATGAGTTTGGTGGCTGTAAGGACGGGGGAGCAACAAACCCGGGGACATGACAATTCAAACGCGCGATTTTCCGGAGCGCGGGCTCAAGCAGACGGTCAACGCGCTGAGAGGTCGTCTGGTGGAGTTCGGGGCCGTCGCGTCGCAGGCCCTCAATTTCTGAATGCCCACAGGCAGCAGGGCCACACTGATGCAGGGAATTCTCCGCCTATCCGGGCGCTTCGTCCAGCCTGTCCGAAAGCTCATTTTGGCGTTGTCCTGCGTTCTGCCGTGGGCGGCCGTGTTCGGCGCGGCGTCTGCGGAGGACCAATGTGATGGTGCGGTGCCGCGGCGCATCGAGAATCTCAACCCGTTCCATTTCCCCGGTATGCCGGCATCGTTCGACGCGTGCGTGTTGCGGTCGGACGAGACAGAGCTGATTCTGTCGTTCGACGCCGCCTCGCATCTGGTCGCGGCTCTTCGAACGGGGAACGGCTGTTGATCGACGGCGAGACCTACAGGCCAGCGCTCGTCGCCAAGAGCGGAATGGGGCAAGGATCGGAGCTCTGTATCGAGCTGTCCGCCGTCTCGCACATGGCGGGCGCATTCGACGGGTTCATCGAGTCTTGGCACGACGTCTTCGGCCGTCCCCAAGGTGGTCGTGACGCCGCTCCCCGCAACCAGCTCGCGCAAGGACGGGAGGAGCCGCGCGGATATTGGCCGCAGCATCTTCTCGCCCGGGGACGTCGCACTGGGAATTGGCCGGGCGGTGGCGTTTCCGGTGAACGACGGATTGGTATTACGGGCAGCGGTGACACTGCCGACGGGCGATGCGACCGCGCTCGCCGGGGGCGTCTCCGCGGCCGTGTGGGCAGAGACCTCGGGGAGGCTGTTCGGTCCGGGCAGCTCGCGCGCCTGGCTCTACGGCGTGACGCTTGGAGGACTTGTCGCGTCCCCACCTCCGGTACTGGCGCGCGGGTGGAGACTGGTTGCGTTCGGTCGTCTGGGCGTGACCTGGCGGCTTCTCGCCGCCCTCGCCCTCAAGGTGCAGGTGGATGCGAATTCGTCCCGCTATCGGTCCGAGGCGGCACCGCTCGGCGGTCCGGCGGTGATGATCGGTATGGGAGGCACGGTGAAGCTCGGCGCGCGCGACGCTGGAGATCGCCGTCGTTGAGGACGACGGCTTGAACCGAGCGGCGCCGGATTTCGGGGTACATGTCGTCTTGCGTTGGAGGATGTAGGGGCCGGTTCCGGCGTTGCCGGCGCGAGTCGGCTCCCGGCCGCCACGCGGCCGGTTCTTCGACCGGCGGGATCTTGGCCCTGGAGTGCTTTGCGTACCCCAGTGCGTCCTCCACCTCATGCCCAGCGCTGCCGAACGCGAATCCGTCTGGGCGGCTCGGTGTGGGACGCGTCGCTACGCGGCGCGTGGATGGAGAAGCCCAAGGTGCGGCTCGACCTCTCCGGCGGCTACGCGCAGCAGTGTTCGAAGGTCCGCCACGAGCGTCGCCGCGGCCGGTAGTTCGGCACGGGAGTTACCGTTGCCCTTCCCCAAGGCTTCTCCGTCGACGGCAGCGCGGAGATGAGCCGGCCAGTCTACGAGCGGGACCGGTTCCCCTTCGTCGCCGCCAACGTGCGAGGACCGCACCCGGTTCTACAGGCTTCCCGCCTACAACCGGGCGCTGACCCTGCCGGAGCTCAGTCCCGAACTCGCGGTCGTTCGCGAGACTCGCGACAATGCCCAGCTCCACGGCTACCGCCGCGCCTCGGCCTCGTCGATTGCCCCATAGCATCTACTTTGGATGACATTGGGCGGCCAAATTGGGGGTATTCTGCAACAAGGCGTCAGTCGACGAGCGTGACAGTCCCGGCGGCTGTCTTTCCGTCCCGTCCGGGCACAATTTCGAAAGACACCTTCTGGCCTTCGTGCAACTCGGCAAGGCCGGAATGCTCGAGGGCGCTGATATGGACGAATATGTCCTTGGAGCCGTCCTCCGGTTCGATGAAACCGTAACCCTTGGACGTGTTGAACCACTTGACATTGCCGACGGGCATATCCTCTCCCTTTCGCGGTGGTTGATGCGAGTCGCCGCGACCATACAGGCAAGCGCCGGATGTGCAAGCGCTTGGACTGTCCGGGCTCCGGCGACGCTACGTCGGCATGTCGACGTGCGATGCTCCAGACGGCACTGACGCGCCAACGTCCGGGACGCTCAGAGACCGCGGTAGCCGAGCATCCGGCAGCGGGCAGTTGTGTCCTGCCCGGAGAGGGCCACTCGGGCTCGTCGGGGTTTGGCGGCGTCCGTGCCGTCGGTTCGCCTTCGCTGGGGCCCATGCCGTGGTTCCCGGTTGCCTGATTGCGGACCGCGAAGAAATCGAGGCAGCGCATGTGTGAAAGGTCGGGCACGATCCCGGTCGGTGAGCGTGTCTCAATGCCGTGCGGTCGAACGCGACGCAGCCGTCCGGACAGCCTATGGTCGTCGGGAGCAGGCCCGTCGCGGCGGACTCAATGGCCAGCCATCGTGCGTGCTACTTCGCTCGTTGCAAAGGAGGCGCCTGCCGGTTGTGGGCTCGAAGTGCGCGCCGCAGCGGGCGCAAGGCCGCCCCGGGTCCACGAGACCCGCGGCAGCAACACCCAGTTCCACGCCAATCGCCGCACTTCGGGCGAACTGCGCTTCGTGCGGCAACCTTGATGGCGGACATACGTCTCTTCCGGCATTCAGCCGCCTCCTTGCGGCGGCAGGAGTCGCTGCGAGCCACTCGCTATAACGCCGTGCGCCAGCCGGCCAGGAGGACGACTCGCGGCCGGGCATCGCCGTCGTGGCCGGGGTGGCGGGTCGCGATGGCGCCCAGGCGGAAATCGCCTTCGGCGAACGGTCGGTCCCAGCGCACAGCGAGGTCGAGTTGTCGGCCAGTGGGCGTCACGTCGGCGGAGAACTGTTGGCGCACGATCCCGCCTTCTTTGGTGCGGCCCACGGGGACGGAAAGCCGGACGTCGCCTCCCTCCACCCGCAGAGGCTGGGCGAGCGTGACCTGCAGCATGCCGTTCGTGCCGATCGGCCGGGTGCCGTGGACGGCGAAGGCGCTGGTCGCAAGCGGCGACACGCCGGCGATTATGCCGTCCTGCGCGCGGGCGTGGACGACGCCGACTTCCGGCCCGCCGCTCAACCGCCAGTCGCCCACGCGCTGATCGATCTCCAGACCGAGCGAGACGGAATGGGCGCCAAGAGCGCCGAATGCTCCCTCAGCTGTGGTGGAAAGCATGCTCTGGCGCTCGGAAAACCAGCCGACCCGCAAGCCAAGCGGCGCGTCCTGCGCGCGCCACGAGAGCGACGCGCCGGAGGCAGGCAGCAGGTTGTCGATGCCCTCGGTCGTGAAGGCCGTCGCGACAATGCCGTCCGCCCGGCTCATCGTCAGGCTGAGCGAATTCCGCGCGAGTGGCGCATGGCCGATGCCGGCCACGTCCGGAGTCTTGCCCAGATCGAGGCGCAGCGCGGCAGGCGGCGCGATCCCGACCGGACCGGTGTCGTCCGCCGGCCGCTCGGGCGTCGGCGCCGACATGAAGTCGCTGACCTGCGTGCCGAACCAGGGCTCAGCGGATGATGCGACAAGGCGGCCAAGGTCGTACCAGAACGGCGCGCCCAGCGCGTCGAAGGCGACAACCTCCCGGCCGGACAATGCGCTCAAAAGACCGGTGCCGAGCGCTCCCCCGAGCTGGAAGCCGGATTGCTGCACAAGAGCGCCGGCTCCTCCGACCGTGTCGCCGGCGGTGACGACCGGCGCGCCAACCGGCGACAGCGCGGCGCCTAGGTCCATCAACCCGTGGCCGTAGACGGCGCGGTCGGCGTAGCGACCGCCGCGGTCCGCGGTATGGAAGAGCCGCGTCACGAGGTCCTCGCCCGGGAGCTGGCCACGGAACATCTGGGTCATCAGGGCGAGGCCGCCGGAGACCATGGGAGCCGCGAAGGACGTTCCGCTCAGGAGCGCGTAGCTGCGAATGAGTTCGCCCTGCCAGGTCCCGAAGAAGGCGGCCCAAACACGGTGACCCGGAGCGGCGATGCACCAGTCGGCCGCGATGCCGCAACGGGCCGAGAAGGGTGCGATTTCACCGTCCTCGCCGGTCGCCACGGCCGCGATGGAGTGGCCTCGAAGCTCCTGGATACGCGCCATCATGCCCGCGTAAAGGTCGGGAGAGCTGGCGTCCAGGCGGCCCGCCGCCCGGCCGAGGTAGTCGATCTCCGAGTCGCCAACGCAATTCTCGCTGCCGGCGATGCACAGCTTGTCATGGCTGTTGCCGGCCGCCCATACCAGGATCGTCTTGTCCGTCCGGTCGGCTTGGGCGAGCGTCTCGATCGTCTTGCTCCGCGCGGCCCGAATGGCAGATGCGTCGTAGAACTCGACCACGCCGCTCACTCCGAAGCTCAGGTTCAGAACATCCAGACCGTGCGAGAGAACGTCGGAATAGAGCTCCGCGTCTTCATCGTCGAACTGCGCCAGTTTGGAGAGCGGGAAAGCCTCGATAGGCGTGTCCGGCGGAGGCAGCGAGCCCAGCGGAATCGCGAACATCCTGATCGTGGCGTAGGGGGCGACGCCTGTGTACGGGCCTTTGTGCATCGGGTTCGCCCTGCCCGCGATGATGCTGGCGACAGCGGTGCCGTGCGAGAGGTTATCCGCACCGGTCTCGTCCACAGCGCCCAGGAAGAACTCTTCGGTCACCTCGCCTGTCGCCGCTCCTTCAACAAAAGTGCCGTGGGCGAGGTCGATACCGGTGTCGATCACGCCCACGGTGACGCCGGTGCCAGGCCGCTCCACGCCGCGAACGGTTCGCAGGTGTGCCCAGGCTTCCGGGAGGTCGATTGCCGCCAGGGACCAGCGATCCTCGAAGACCGGGGCGGAGGCGATGTCCTCGGCGACGCTTTTGACCCGGGCGAGGTAGGTGTCCACGGAAAGGCATCCCTCCACCGTCTCGACCGGGCACCGGGCCACACCTGAGCCGCCTCCTCCGCCGCAGGAGGTGAGAAACAGCAAACTTGCGCCGGCCAGCGTCAGGTATGTTCGCAATGCCATGTTCGCCCCAAGGAACTGTGCTTCGAGGATACAGCAGGCTGAGGCGGGTTAGCGACCCTCCGACGAGGTGCACGCTTCGGGCCGCTTCCGAAAGATGGATACAGTCCGGTACCACGGCACATCCGCACGGCCTGCGACTGGTGAATGGAGCGCGCAACCTTCCCAGGAGTGCAACCGGACCGTCTTCAAGCACCCCCTGGAAGAGATGGGCAGGAACTGCATCGCAATAGTCGAAGTCGGTGATTTCCCGGGCATTCAGCAGCACACCGAACAGGGCCGAGCCTGGCTGATTCCCTTGCCTTCGGACTCGGCCTCAACCTGGTCCCCACGGCAGTCCAGTACCTGCCGGGCGTTCTCCACACCATGGCCGTCTCCGGCCTGCTTCCCACGGCCGTCATCGTCATCGTGCCGGACCTGATTCTGCCCGACGACATCTGACAAGGGAAACCCGGCTGTGTCGCCGATCAGCACAGCGTGCCCCGAGCGCTGCGCCCTCCTGTCAGGATCCTTCGGGCAGGTAGCCGAAGCGTTTCATCTGCTCGCCATGGGTCTCGCAGATCCGCATGACCTGGCTCTCGCTCAGTCCATCCTTCCAGGCCCCGGCCTTGCCGCGGCGGAAAAACCTCTTCTGGTGCTGCGACCTCTCCTTGAACCCACCAGCCGCCTCCTGACTCTCCAGGGTCCGGAACGACGAGTGACGGATGGCCCGCAATAACCTCTGGCGCGACGGCTTCAGCCCCAGGAACCGCGTCACCTCTCCGAAAGTCATGGAAGGCCTCTCCAGCATGTCCTCGTAGCGGACCACATGCAGGCGCTCACTGGTCCTGCCAGTCCAGCTCGCCACGTGCTGTGACCAGCTTCCCGTGAAGATCGAGACATTGTTGCGTTCCGGGTTGTGGGGCATCTCCAGGTAGTCGGTCGCCATGATCTCGATTGCCTGGTCAAGACCGGTTCCCATGAAGTCTGCCGACGACACTGCCACGTCAAGCGGGTTACGCACGATGTAAATGGCGCCCGATGTCACGCCCAGATTGATGGTCGAGTGCCCATGCACCGTCAGCAGGGCATTGTGTGTCTTGCAGAAGATGGATCCCGGCTGCCCCCGGGCGATCAGTTCACAGACCTTCGGTCGCATGGCAGCTACATCCTCGGGCGACCATTCGCTCACCGGGCGTTTGTCGACCATCCTGAACCACATCAGCGAGCCGTCGCTCTGCAGGATCTCGCCCTGCATCCTGTTCAGGTCGGCCGGCCTCGCCTCGTTGCGGAAGAGATTGTGCAGGAACGCTCGCATCCACGTGTTGCCCGACTTCGGATAGCTGGCCAGCCAGACGATGTCGCCCATTCACAAGACCCTCAACGAAAGGGAGCGGCCACAAAGGGCCGCTCCCCAAAGACGCTCGAGATATCAGATGACGTTGATCAGAAGCTGATCCCCATCGCGATACCGGCAAAGGTGGTGTCGCCCTTTTGGGTGCCAACGTCAAAGGAGTCCTCGCCGACCACACCGGCAAGATTGATGCCAGGACCGAGATTGTAGTTGGCCATCAGACGGGCGTAACCGTTGTCGGTAGTTGTGCCAGTGCCGTCGTCATCCTGGGTCTTTTCGCCATAGTTGGCACTGACAACCCATGGGCCCTCGCCATACATGATGCCGAAATCATACTGCACGAGGTCGTCTGCGCCCATCACGTCGCTGTCCGTGACCCTGTAGGATCCGCCGACAGACACTCCGGACATGGTCACTACCACACCTGCTGCCCAATCGGTCACGGTGCGGCCGGGCTTGGCAGTCACAGCTTTCTTGCCAGGATCACCAGGTTCGGCGGGTACTGCATCGGCGGCCGCTACCGCCGGAACGTCCTTGCTGGCATACCCGACAGAA
>JGIcombinedJ30088_10000618_pt1 | contig 37765 bp, 37 predicted proteins | sample PinacodermPK_FD_30088 | JGI IMG/M metagenome (IMG submission 30088)
ACCCGGAATGGTGATCTATATATTCGGCTTACATTCTCTGTTTCCAGTAATCTGGTTCCCGCTGCAGATGCATCACGGCAACAATGTAAATCTTCTCTCCATCTTCTGCATACAGGATTCCATATGGAAATCTTCTCACCAACGATCTTCTTATATGCTCTTCTATGACTGGCCATGCCTTTGGGTACGCAAGTATTCTTTCAATCGTCGCATAGATCTCTACCGCAAAATCGTGTCCCAAACCTTCTTCACGTTCTTCATAGTATTCAACGGCCTTGACGAATTCGGTCTCGGCCTCCGGATGAAAGACGTATCTCACGAGGAAAATCTTTTCCAGGTCCTTTGAAAGATGTCGTCTCCCGGAATACCCTCTACCTCGCCGGACTTCAATTCTTTCAATCGCCGTCTGGCAACGGCAGCCCATTTCTTGTCAATGTCCGATTGCGTCGGGTTGAGGCTTTTCAGAATCGAATCGACAACCATCGCCCGTTCCTCTACTGGAAGGTCAATCACTTCTGTTATTAAGTCTTTTGTCTTCATGGTCTCTCCACCAATGCATGTAGTGAGCAAAAAAAGAGACAATCACACCGCTTGTAAGTCGTCACTATAACAGGCCCAAGCGTTCCCTTGCGAGGCGAAAAACGCCTTTGCTAAAATCGCCTTCCTTTCGGAACGTCCTGTATGTGTTCAGTCATTCCCTTCGACTGCGCTCAGGGCAGGCGTTGACAATTTTCACTCCCTCGTCCCTTGAGGGAGAGGGCTGGGGTGAGGGGGGCTTAGGCATGCCCCGAGGTAGAGGCTAAGGCGTGGTTGATCAAATTGCCGAACAAGTCGCGGAGAACGAAGAAGCGTTACCCCAATTGTTGGGGGATTTTGCGCCGATCGACGTGTGGCAACAGCATATGAATGCCGTGTTCTACGGCTTGCACGGCGAACGCCTGCGGGAACTCTATCAGACCTTTGCCGCGGCGGATTACCGCCTGGCGTATGCCCTGGCCGCGGATTACGTGGAACGGGCCGTCCGACGCCGAAGGGCCAATCCCGAGACCGGAGCCGCGCCGCTCACCATTATGGAGTGGGGCTGCGGCAACGGCAATTTGGCCGCCTGCTTCCTCGATCACGTCAAGGCCCTGGATCAGGACGCGACGCTCTACCCGCGCGTGCAGTACGTGCTCATCGATGCCTCGGAGACCGTGCTGGCGAGCGCCAGGGCGAATGCGGAGTTGTCCCGGCATCAAGACCGCGTGCAATTCGTGCAGGCGACGGTGCAGGAACTGCAATCGTATCCCGACGGGTCGGTCGACCGGATTTTGTGCAATGAACTGTGGAGCGAGTTGCCGACCAAACTTCTGCTGCGCAAGGCCGGGGACGTCATGGAAGAACACATCCGGCCCAATCTGAAGGAAACCCGGCTTCCTGACTTTCCCGATTGGCCGGGCTTGGTGCAGGCGTTCGATCAAATCGATATCGCCGGGCTCAAATCGCTGCCGGCCTTTCTGGAAGACATCCTGTGGGAACGGGAATATCACAAAGTCGAAGCCAAAGACGTGCCGTTCCGTCGTCTGATCCTGGACTTTTTGAAGCTCTTCGATGAGGAACTCCTGATGCCCGTGAACGTCGGCGCGGCCGCCTCCCTCAGGGAAGCGCACCGGTTGCTGGCCCCGGACGCGATCGGGTTCAGCAGCTTCGATGCCGGTACCGCGGACGAGGACGTCCTCAATGATCCCGAAAAACCCTGCTACAACCTGGTGGGCGGCCAATTCAGTTTCATGGTGAACGTGGCGCTGTTGGAAGACGTGGCCAAACAGGTCGGCGGCGGAATGGTGACGGTCGAGCCGCAAAAAGAATTCGTCGGGCGAAGCCTCGGGGCCAACGTCATGAGCTTCATGGACGTGCTGGCTTCCCATCCCGACTTGCCGCAGGACGGACCATGGGCCATCGACAGGTTGATCCTGAAAACCATCGAGGCGGTGAATGCCGGCTATGCGAGTCCCTATGAGCGAACCATCGAATTGCCCATAGCGCCCGGGACCCCGGAGGAGACGCGCAGGGAATTGGAACAGTTGCTGGAACGACTGGCAAAACACGGCGTCGCGGATACCGTGGCCTACCTCACCGAAGAGGAAGTCATGAGTGCGGCCGGTCGACTGGAGGAGTTGGGCTACGACCGGAACACCCTCCGGGCTGCGTTTCTGGCACCGCCGCAACCCGTTGACTATTTTCACTTCCGGATGGGACCGGCAGACTAAAGATTCGTAGCGACCTCTCTGTGTTCCCCTCCTTTGTAAGGACGGGAACTTTTTCCGAAGAGGGAAAAGTTGGGAGGTAGAGGCATTTGCAGTCACCCGGCGTTAGGGTTCTACCCCACCTATCCTCCCCTTACAAAGGGGAGGAACCAGACCGCTCTACCCCACCCGCATTCCCTCTTCGGAAATGCGCCCACTTACCCTGCGACTCCGCTCAGGACAGGCGTAGCGTAACCCGACAGCGAATCTGATAGGGGGCCAGGCCTGTGTGCCTGCCCTTCGCCCCGTTTCAGAACGTTCGTTTTGGATTGTGCAGAATGGCCGTTCCGAAAAAGCAGCCGCTTTCCCCCGACAGCCCCTTGGTAAAAGGAAGGGTTGGCCCGGAAAGCATGAAGTGTCAAGTCAAATCAATGTAAATTTCTTGTGGACATCTTCATTGTGGGCGAGTATACTGCCCGCACGTACAGACCCGTAAGAGTCTGGTCTATGTGTCGGCATTAAGTCACTTCGAGAGGTTGAAACATGATTGGTTCCTTTGGGTGGATGGAACTCCTGCTCATCCTGTTCATCGTCCTCATAATTTTCGGGGCGGGAAAAATCCCGCAATTGGGAGAAGGATTGGGGAAAGCCATCAAAGGGTTCAAAAAGTCGATTAACGAACCGGAGGCCATGGACGTGACTCCGCAGGAAGAGGCGGACATGAGTACGACGGCGCCGCCGCAGCCTGGCCAAATCCAGGAACCCGCCATGGCGCAAACCGCCGCGGTTCCGCCGGCCGGGGAACCGGTACAACAGGCGGCACCGGCACCGCAGCCCGAAGCGCAAGTCCAGGAAACCAGGCAGGCATAGCGCAAGCCACCCCCTCCTAAAAAGGAAGGAGTGAGGGGAGGTAGAGCATAGCGATCTCCCTCTCCCCTGGAGGGAGAGGGTTGGGGTGAGGGGGGAAATTTCACCCCTCAAAAGAACGCGTACCGATGGAGAAGAAAAATGTTCGGCCTGGGGGGAATGGAAATCCTGATTATTCTGATCATTGCCTTCTTGTTGTTCGGGCCCAAGGAATTACCGGAAATCGGAAAGCAGGTCGGGAAAGCCGTCAAGGGATTTAAAGAGACGGCCGATGATTTGCGGCAGTCGGTCGAGCCGGAAATCAATATGATTCAGCAGGAAGTGAAAACGGTGGAGCAGGATCTGCAATCATCCATGAAAGAAGCGGAAGACTCCATCAAAGGGGCGGGCGACGCGGCAACCGCCGGGATTAACGAAGGCAACAAACCCGCGTGACGAAGAGCCTGACTTCCGCTCCCTTGGCGGGAGAGGGCAGGGTGAGTGGGAGACAAAAAAAGAAACAAATTCCGTAAAACTCTTGCAATAAAATCCATTTTGGAATAGATTAACCAAAATTCTGAATATGACCAGAAATCCGGGAAACATGAAACAGGACAGGCAACCCGATAACGTCATGCAATCGAACAAAGGAGGTGGAAGGAAACAAGAAGAAAAAGGGAAATGCCGTACTGAAGAAATTCTGAAGAATATGTAGTGCCGTATCGTGTGCGGCAATGAAGGAAGCAACACATTTATAGAAGTCATCATAATTGGGTTGGCAGGAGTCACGCGCTGCCCGCAGGGGGAATCAACTTACAGGAGGAGTCACAATGAAACGATTGAATGACGGTATCAAATGGACGCTGGTCGCGGTCCTGTTTGCAGGGCTCACGGCGGTTCCGGCCATGGCCGAGAAGACCACGCCGGCCACGGGTAAGAACTCGGCAGTGCCGGCCGTGCCGCGTGCGATTCCGGATTTGCTGCCATATCACAAATTCGATCCGCCCAAGAGTAAACTGTTCGACATCAGCAAGCTCACCATTTCCGGCGACCTGAGGGTCCGTCCGGAATTCCGGAACAACACCACCTTTGGGGCAAGAAAGGCCAACACGTTCTTCGTGCAGCAATGGGCGCGGTTGGGCTTCAACTACTCCATCTCCCCGGACGTGACGTTCTTCTTCCAACCCCAGTACTCCAAGAACTGGGGGGTGAACAATGTGGCCGACGCCAACGGGACAGGTGGGACCATCTTCGCCCGGCAGGGTTTCCTGCTGGTGCGGAACTTCCTGGTGCCGAACCTGACCGTGAAAGCCGGGCGGCAACTGGTAGTCTGGGGCAACCACCGCATGTTCGGGCATTTCGACTGGAACAACGTTGGCTGGGCCCACGACGGCTTGACCATGAACTACAAGATCAGCAAGAGCACCACCCTCCAAGTGGGTTGGTTGCGGACGGCTGATCGTCGTGACTGTCCTTCTCCGACGTCTGGTGGATGTATTAACACGGCCCCCGCTAATCTGCCTGACGGGACTCCGAATCCTCGCGCTCCTGGCATAGGAACCGATGATGGTAACGTCGTCTATGTGCGGGCGCCCATGAAGGTCGCGGGCGTGGTGCTCGAACCCACCTACATCTGGCATGACGGTGGAACGGGTGGAAACATCAATGCGCCTCGTCCTATGAACCAATCCAGGCATACCGTCGGCGGCCGGGCAGTCAAGAAGTTCGCTGCGGGAAGCGCCCGGGTTGATGCTACGCTGGAAGGCTACTACCAATTCGGGGAAATCGGTATGGGTACAGGCGCCAAGGACATGGATGTCGAGGCCTTTGCCTTCCATTTCGACGCTGGCGTGACCCTGCCGGTGCCCATGCAGCCTCGTTTGAGCGCCGAGTTCAACGCGGCATCCGGTAACAAAGACGACGGCAAATGGAGAAGCTTCGATCAATTGTATCCCACCAACCACATTCACTTCGGGTACATGGACCGCATGTCCTGGAAGAACATGAACCATCTGGCGTTCGGCCTCCAAATGCGGCCCAACGCGGACAGCCACTTTGAAGTGACCGGCCACCTGTTTTCTAAACAGGAGGCAACGGACGGGTGGTATCATGCTGGTCAAGGTGCCATTATAGCAGGGGCTGGTGGTGCCAACAGCACCTCGACCGACCTTGGGGAAGAAATCGATGTGGTCTACACTCATTTCTTCACCCCCGGGAACCACGTGGCTTGGCAAATCGGCGGCGGGGTGTTCCTCCCGGGTGAATTTGTCGATGACAATCGTGGTGGAAGTGCTTCCGAACAAACTTGGGGCTATACCCAACTCTGGGTGAACTTCTAAGACACCACAATCCTCCTTCTTCCCCTCCTTTGTAAGGAAGGGTGAGGGGAGGTAGAGTGGCTCGAAAGTATGTCCCCGCTGAGGCTCATCCCTCAGCGGGGATTTTTTTATTTTTTCTCCATCCGTCATTCCCGACAATATGAACTGGATCCCCGCTAACAACTGCGGGGACGAATCCAGCGTCTTTGCCTTTGGTCCTTGCTTTTGGTCTTCGTCTCTTTCCGTCATCCACGACCTGATCGGGGAACGCGCCTATTTGTTTAGCCGTTTTTTCCCTGTCATCCTCGACAGTTTTAATCGGAGATCCAGCGTCTTTTCTATTTCCTTTGTTTTTATCTGTCATTCTCGACATTAGTAATCGAGAATCCAGTGTCTTTGGTCTTTTGTATTTGTAGCCGCGCGATCGCGGGTCAAAGCCCGGGACATGCCTTATCACGCCATCTGTTGGCATGTCCCGGGCTTTGAACAGGAACCGTGTGGCTACAAGAAATGTAGAAGAAGGCACGGTCCTTCATGAAGGAATGAATAAATGGTCACAGACATGTTATAAAGATTCGTTCCTTTTGAGGTCGAAGAATGAAGGACGTGATTACCCGCCAAACAGTTGTCGATAAGCTCGCTGCCTATTTGCACCACGAGCTTTCACTTTCGTCGCGTGGGCGGAAACCTCCCTCATGGATGTTGAATTTGACGACAACCATTTCGGAGAAATTCGAGACGTCGTGGCTCGGGTGGGGGTCGCCGACGTATGAGCGTTCGGCCTGACCTGGGAAGACTGCGAACACCTGCTCCGGCGATTAGGCTATTCAGCCCATATCAAAATTGAAGCCACCCGGTAACGTGTCCGGCCGGAACATACGGTCATTGTCTGCTGCCCAGATTCTTGTCATTCCGAAGCAAAGCGAGGAATCTCGTTTTTCAACGACGAGTAATCTCAACGTGGGAGTGCCCAAGATGCTTATCCTGAAATCGACAGCGGGAAGGTTCAACTCAGTTTGTATGAAGCGACGATACTTGGCATTGTGGACGGTGGATTTCAATCTTCATGATGCCGTGGTTGTTCTTATAGCGTATGTCGTTGACCAATAGCACAAGCTCGNCCCCGTCAGTAGTGAACGAGTAGGGTTGCCGGGGATGGTTCTTGTCGAGAACCGGAAACACGTCACGTTCCTCCTTGATGTGGCCAACGACTTGGAACCAGAGGCCCGCAGGATATGGCCTCAGCCACTGCGCCCACCAGAAGCGGGGCAATCCGACCCAGTTTTTTTCGAACTGGAATCCTTCCGGCGCGACCTCACGCTTATCATCTCGCCACTCGGCTTTCTCAACGAACTGTGCTGTGTAGGGAATACCGGTATCGAGAATCACACCCGTATTGTTAGGCACACGGTCCGAGCGGACCGTGACCGTTACCGCTTCTCCTGCCTTCAACCTGCAGGGATATGTCGCATTGGCGCAGGCGTATGTCGTCTCTTCTACGTCGCTGGTTGTACACGCGTGGCTGGCCCCGCTCAGCGGCGGATAGAAACAATCCGGTATATCCAGTAGAATCAGCAGCACGAATACAACGGCCACGGTCCAAGTGAGTAGCTGTGGCGGGGAAATCGTCTCAATGAGCCTCACGAATTTGCTGGGTTCTGGAATCGGAAGTTTCAGCCTGTTTATACCAGCCATTGGAGTGCGTTGCCACGCCTGAAATGCATACTCCCACCTGGCAGCCTTGATCAAAGAACTCATCCGTCGAATCAATACGTACGTCAGTAGGAGTGCACCCACTACCATTGGCCTCCTCACGGCGGCATCAACAAGGTTCTCCGGAAGTCCCGGTATGAGGAAGCCTATGAACTTGGGCAACCATCGCAAGTCCCATATTGGTTCAATCGCATCAACCGGAACCAGAAATATCATTGCAGCCGTGAACAAGCTCCATACAACGAACAGGTAATACAGCTTTGCCTGTGTCTTCGCGAGCATGCGAAGCCGACCGATGACGGCGGCAGGCAAGCCCGCAGGATTAACTGCAACCTTAGGTGGGCACATTTGCGCTATTCGTCTCCCCCTTGTGGTTCCGCATACGGACCGCGATCGGTCCACGTGACCGTGTAATCGTTTTCTTGAATCACTTTCGGGGCGTAGTAATCGGTCCCTCGCTGAATCCGTTCGAACACGCTTCCATGGATTGCCGGAGTGGGCAACGGCTTCATCTTCTTCCTCTTGAAGAGTCTCCCAAGTGTATATAGCAGGACCTTTAAGAATTTCTCATTATCTGGTAAAGGGTTCTCCGGTTGCTCATAGAGATTGCGAGGCTCGTAGCGGTAGAATGCGCCCAGACCGGCACGTGAGTCATAGAGCCGGCCATGCACATCGGCGTTGCGCTGGAATTCCTCACGCACTCCGTTCACGAACTGCAGCCCACCCGCTTCGGCCTTCCCCATCATCCAGTCAAGCGAAACGAACGACAATGAGTCTTTTGGATATCCACCACCCACGTTCGAATGTACGCCGGCAAACCATACTTGCTCGATGATTTGTTTCGTTGACCCATTTTCTGCACAATCGGCATTACGGTCTGGGCACGTCTTTGGATCTTCCCAGATGAGAGGATGGAAGGTCTTACGTTCATCATCGAGTGCTAGAGCCTGGTAGGCGTGATGTATATGAGGCCCCAGTTTGCGATCGTGAAAACCCCACCGCCGGCGTTCGAAGACTCGTCGCCAGATGGCGTCTATCAATTTCATCTCATCGAAAGGCATCCCGACGGCGTCTACCGTATCCCAAACCCCTATGAAGTGAATCGGTATCGGAGCCTCGTGAAAGCACAGATCATCAATGTTCAGGGCCTTTCGAATACATTCGGCTTTTTCCACCTCACTCGCGTTTCGGGGGGTATCTACCGTCTTTGCGCTTCTGTAAGCGTTGAGAACTCGCTTCAGTACTCTTCGCCGTCGCCTTCCCGCGTTGATAACGGTCTCACGCTTGATCAGCCCACAGCGGTTGATCATGCCGGCGAGTGAACGCACGGTATACGCTCCGCGGCTGAAACCAAAGAGAAATATCCTGTCGCCCGGTTCATAGTTCATGGCGAGGAAGGCGTAGGCGCTTCGGATGTTTCGGCTGAGTCCCCAACCGAAGGCGCCACTGAGAAGCCTTATCCAGCGCAGGTCGTCGGTTCCGACGCCGTCGTCATAGTGGGTAATCTGTTTGATAGAGTCATTATGGCGGTCGACAGCGCTGAAGATACGCCAGACGTTGGAGCCTCGCGTTTTCCCTCCCCGGTTGCCGGTCCCGTCTGAGCAAATTACGATGTTTTTGGCCATAACGCTTTCCTCTTTGGGTACATAGACACCGCTGCCAGAAAAAAGGTGCATATTTCGTCGGCCTTCAATTAAGCGCCTGGGGGCGCTACGATGCACGGTCGAACATGTTGATGAAGTGTACTATACCGGAAAACGTAGGTTAACGAAATGCAGTGCGGCCGGTGTTAGTGTTAAAGAAGAGGAGCCAGTTATCCCATTGATTACGGTCATCAGGTCGAAGAATGAAGGACGTGATTACTCGCCAAACAGTTGTCGATAAGCTCGCTGCCTATTTGCACCACGAGCTTTCACTTTCGTCGCGTGGGCGGAAACCTCCCTCATGGATGGTGAATTTGACGACAACCATTTCAGCGTCATTCGAGACGTCGTGGCCCGAGTGGGCGTGCCGATGTGCGAGCATTCGGCCTGATCCTTCGACAAGCTCGGGACAGGCCTGGGAGACTGCGAACACCTGCTCCGGCCATTAGGCTTTCAGCCCATGTCCAGATCGCAGCCAGCCGACTGATTGACAATCTATAAACAGGATGATACACNATAACATCTATACAAACGGTATACGCTAAGAATTTAAAAATCCATGCATCTGAGCGTAAGAAGGAGGAGGTGACATGGGTCAAGTGAACTTCCGAATGACAGACGAACGTCTGGCACTCATTGATCGGGCGGCTGCGATTCGAGGCGTCACGCGCACCGAGTTCGTGCTCAGATCGAGTGAGGCGGCGGCGATCGAGACGTTGAACGAACGCCCCGTCATTGCGCTTGATGACGAGGCTTACGAGGCCTTTGTTGCCGCGCTCGATGCGCCGGTCCAACCGAACGACCGCTTGAAAGAACGGTTTGCCCGCCGGCCGCTGTGGGAACGATAATCCCGGGTCGAGCCCGGGGCAAGCCTGATACTCCTGAGCCGCTAGGCCCACGTCATGACGTCTCGCAGTTCGACTCCGGAATCGACAGCCTCAATACGTGGCTACAACGTAAGGCCAGGCTGAACGAAGCCAAGGGTGGCGCACGGACGTACGTCGTCTGTGACGGCGACCGGGTGATCGCGTTCTACAGCCTTGCCGCCAGTTCCGTGGAAAGGCGACGCATCTCCTCGCGCGTTGGCAGGAACATGCCCGAACCGATGCCGGTGATCCTGTTGGGACAACTGGCTGTGGACGTGAACTATCAGGGAGGCGGCTTGGGATCAGACCTGTTGATTGATGCAGGGAAGAGAGCGTTGGCGGCGGCTGATGTGGTTGGTGCGCGCGCTATCGTTGTCCAAGCGTTCAACGAAGAGGTCAAGACGTTCTACGAGCAGTTCGGCTTCTTGCCATTCTCGGATCGCGAACCACTCATGTTGCTCCTTCGGATTTCCGAACTGAAGGCGGTGCTTCAGGCTTAGACACGCTTCCGGCCTTTTGATGACCATTCCCGCAGTCTCCTTCTGTCATTCCCGACATTTGTAATCGGGAATCCAGTGTCTTTGTAGCCATGACATTTCATGATGCCTGAAACCGGCGCGATGAGATCGCGCGACTACACGAAGGAAGAGGAAGGAGGACGTACCATTCTTCCTTTTGTCTGTCTATTAACATTTCCCGCATTGTGTAAAGTTTGTAAAGTTCTTGACAAAGCGTACAAATTGTACGGTTTGTCACATTCGTACAATATTGTACAATATGTACACTTCAGCATGTTTTGTACAGAATGAAGTGCTTGGCCTGAATCTGGCGAAGGAAAAAACTCGTGAGTCGTGGGAAGATTACCGTGCGAGGGGAAGGCTCAGGAGCGGCGAGGAATCGGGCAGCAGCAGGGAAACCTCGGTCGATTCAGACGCGTTGTTGATAAATTCGCGGACGGTGATGGTCCCGTTCTTGTTGGCGTCCGCACTGCCCAACAGCCCGGCCAGGATACCGGCCGGTTCCTTGTTTTCGCTCCCTGGACGCTTGCGCAGTTGGATGACGGTCGTTTGGGCCTGCTGGGACAAGCCGCTGGTCCAGTGCGCCTCGGAGGATCCATCGGTCGATGCGTTAGGTCCGCCTTGTTTCGCAAGGGGAGCATCGAGGATCAGCAGGGTCAACCGGTTGTCGAGTTTTCCCAGGAGACGTTGGAGCGTTCGAAGGGAGACCAACTGTTTGGTCGATGCCTCGGGCGACCCTTCATAGGGTACCAAATAGACCTCGCCGTTTCTCCCATCTTTGACGGCCTGACCGGAAAAATACACGACCAGCACGGATTCCTTGCCGATTCGTTGCCGGACCCACGTGAGCAGCGTGTCTGCAATGTGTGATTTTGCGGCCCGGCTTCCCTGAAGGACGCGGACGTTGTGGTTGGCGAAGAGACCGGTTGTTTGCAAAGTGTCCCGTATTGTCATGAGGTGATCTTTGGGAATGCGATAGGCCTGCGGCCAGGGCTCCTGATATGTATCCATCCCGACGAGCATGGCCACGTGTGCATCCGTGTCAGGCGCCTTTTCCTTCATCTTCGTAGCCGCCGGCTTCTGTTTTCGGATGCCGGTCTGTGGCTTGGACGGACGGGTTTGGGAACGCAAGGCCGGGTTTCCCGGCTGGAGTGGCGCCACAATGCGGTGAGATCCGATGTGGGTACCGTCTTCCAGTTGCAGGGAAACCACGAGTTCCGCCTTTTGTCCGGGCACGTCGAGCGGCATCCGGCCTCGAATCTCCGTGGTCCTGGTTTCTCCGGGCTGGAACGTGCCCATGGAGATGGGCAGCGTCGTCATTTGTGCAAAGGCCCCGATCAGGATCGTGTTCCCCACTACGTTGGCATTGGCCGTGGTGACGGTGGTGCTCCCCAAATTGGTGGCTTCGATGATCAGGACGATGGCTTCCCCGCCTTCCAGAATCAGATTGTCGTTGCCATCTTTCAGCATCGTGCGAAACGTAAAGAACGGCCGGTTTCCCGGCGCGGCGGGAGCCGGAGCCGAGAACCGTGGGGCGACTGGTGCGGTACGGGGCGTGGATGGCGGTGCATATTGAGGCGTGGCCGGCGTGAATGCCGGTTGCTGACCCTGTTGCGCCGTCAGGGATTGCGTGCCGCCGTCCTTCAACACTTGCGGAACCACCCCCACGAGTTGCTCGGCCAGTTCCGCGGCCGCCCCGTTGATTTTGGCATCGTATTGTCCGGTGGTGCAGGTGACGGACTGGCCGGTGATGGTCGGCGCCCAGACCCTGACCTGGCCGCCGTAATTCAATGGGATCTGCCCCAATTGGGCTCCGTTTCTATCGATAAACACCGCTTGCAGCTTGAAGTCGAGGTAAGCGAGATAATTGTCTTCCTCCGCCATACGGTCGACTTCCTGAAACTCTTGGTTGACCATGCTGATCTGGATAATCAAATCACTCGGCCTGGTAGTTTGAACAGCCTCTCCGGTTCCTGCATAGGCCGTCACGGATTGAAAGGTCTCCTGTCCCAGGGTGAGAAAGTTCTGGACAATACTCTCTCCGGTTTCCAGGGTATACGGAAGGTCGCAGGCCTGAATTTCGATCGTGGCATCCGTGACGCTCGGATCAAAGGCATAGGCCACCGAGATGGGAATGGCCGGCTCCTTGGGTTTTTCTTCTTCTCCAAATCCGAAGCGGGGCAGGCTGATGTCCGGGAAGTCCAGGTCCGGCATACTGACGTCCGGGAGGTATGAGCAGCTTGAAAATTGGAGGATCGAAAGGAGAAGCAGAAGCCTCGGAAGGGTACGTATTTTGAGATTCATGGCGAGTAACCTACCCGATGCCCTCAATGGATTGCAACTTTTCGATCTGCTTCGCTCGCAACAATCCTCTGTTTTTATTTGCCATTTCCGACGCTTGTCCCCGACATTTTGTAATCGGGGATCCAAGCGATTATAGAATCCAGTGTCTTTGCTTTTCCCTCTCTTTGCGAAAGAAACGACCCTGGATTTCTGCTTTCGCAGGATTGTAGATGTTCAATGATTTGTTGACAGAATGGTTAGCCTTAGCGAGTGTTCATGGGTTCTTTCCCTCCCCTTTGTAAGGGGAGGTCAGGTGGGGTAGAGTCCGGCCTTCGGATGACTGCAAATGCCTCTACCTCCCCTACCCCTCCTTACAAAGGAGGGGAATAGATGCCTCTACCTCCCAACTTTTCCCTCTTCGGAAAAAGTTCCCGTCTTTACAAAGGAGGGGAAGGAAAAGGCCAAAATTGTCAACGAATGACTGAACACATACAGGAATGACTGTTCGGGATGTATTGACTATTTTCGTGATTCGGAGTGGCATTGGCTGTTTTCTTACCAATATAATAGAGGAGAGGGCTTGATCTCTTTTGGGATTGGAGAATCCATTGACCTCGTGCCGAAAGACTATGCTTGACGAGCAGGGCGACCGGGTGCCGCTCCCGTGTCTTCTCCCCGCCATCCTGGGAATCCTGGTCCTCGTCTCCGGCGGCTGCGGTGAATGGCCACAGGCCCGTCTCGATGCGTACCTCGGCCAGCAGCCGGCAGTCGATGGCCCACGGTTTGAGAGCCTGCCGGGCGCGGTACAGGCCGGGCTCGTGGTGTTCAACGATACGACCGCTCCGGATTCCGCGCCCAAGCTTTCAGACGCCTCTTTCGATGCATTGACCGAGCACGTGCGACAGCAACTGATGCATGCCGTTCCCCTCGATGTGGTGCACGTCATTCATTCCCCGAATCCCGGAGCCTCGCCTCCGCCGTTCGCGACGGTGCTGCAATGGGCAAAAGACCGGCAGGTCGATTACCTCGTGATGGCCGTTCTCTCGAGTTCGGAAATCGAAGTGCCGGAACGACTCCCCTGGCGAGGATCGACCCTGGGGGCGGTCGCGCGCGGCTTGCTGTTAGGGTATCGCGCGGAAAACCTGGCGCTTGCCGAAATGGCGTTGATCGACGCGCGTACCGGCCACGTGTTGGCCAGGGTCGAGGGGAATGCCTGGGCTTCCCTGGAACGGCTGGACATGCCCCTCGAGTCCAACGTCTATCCGGTGGTTCGACGAAACGTGGAGGATCCGGCGATTTATCCCGAAAAGGAAGAAGACGCCCACGACGTCATGCGAGCGGTCGCCGACAATGATGCCGTGAATCAGGCCGTGATGCATCTGAAGGAAGTCTGGGGTGGATCCTGAACAGGATTGTGCATGCCACGAAATAATGTTTGAGACGTTCGGCAAATCCGAGCATGAAGTCTCTATTCAAGAAATCCCTGAAACTCTTCGACCGTCAATCCCGCTTTTCGGATTGGGCTGCGAAGGAGGCCGGGGCCCAACTCTCGATGGAGAGGTACCGTTAAGACAACAGCCATGCCTTCTTTGATGAGTGTGACGTGACTTCCGCGTTGGCGGTCCTGAATCCACCCGGCCTTCTTGAGAACTCGGATTGCATCCTCGCCGGAGCAGACCGGGAGTTTGGTCACGCCACTCCTACTTCAATTTCCCTGACTTCGACGTGATCGGGCAAACCTTGGGCCCGGCGGGTTTCGAGACTGGCCAGAATGGCTTCTTCAATATTAGCTAATGCTTCTTCGCGGGTTTGTCCCTGAGAGACGCAACCGGGAAGGGCCGGACAATCGACGACGTAATACCCGCCTTCGTCCTGTTCGATTGTGACGAGAAATCGCATGGTCTTCTCCTTTGCAGTAGGCCTTCTAGCATAACTCCATCGTAGGCAGGGCGACAAGCCGGTGAACGGGCCTGTAATAGGATGATGAAAAAGACAGGGCGCGCGCTGTGACCCAGGTTTTGGCCCGCCAATTACTGAGAGAGGATTGCGTCTAGCGGTAATTGACGAACTGCAGGTCGATGCCGAAGTCTTCCTGCTTCAGAAAACCGATGACGGCCTGCAGTTCGTCTTTGTTCTTGCTCTGCACGCGCACCTGGTCTCCTTGAATCTGCGCCTGCGCCTTGAACTTTTTCTCCTTCAGCCGTTTCACGATGGCCTTGGCTTTGTCTTCGACGATCCCGCTTTGCACCGTGACGTTCTGCCGGACGGCTCCGCCAAGGGCCTGTTCCACCTTGCCGTAGTCGAGGGCTTTCAACGACACGCTACGTTTCACGCATTTTCCCTTGAGGATGTCGATGACCGCCTTGAGTTTGTAGTCGTCGTCCGCCACGATCTCCAGGACGTGCTCTTTTTCCTTGAGCGTGACCCTGGATTGTGACCCTTTGAAATCGAAGCGTTGCCCGATTTCTTTCATGGTTTGATCAACCGCGTTCTTGACTTCCTGCATGTCCACCGTGGACGTCACGTCAAACGAATACGAATCCGCCATGAAACTTTCTCCTTGTTATCTGTCGCTGCAGCGCCATTTTTGCTGGACGGCATGTCCCAGGATGCGGTCGGCACGCCTTCATCTCGCCCTGGCAGGTCTTGCCGCTTAGGAAAGCGGGCAATTGGATGGCTCGTGGTTATATGATGCCAGTCGTTACGCGCTTCGTGGCTTGGAACCATTCAACTCAATAGAAAGCGTATGTTTCCATGGATGTCTGATGGCGAGGTTTATTACTGTTTCTTCCATAGCGTCACCTTGAAATGATCTTCGGTCGCTTCAAAATCCGGCTCTCTTTCGTTGTGTTGCTGCATTAATGGAATGACCTTTCGGCGAATGCCTATACCCTGATCTTCAACGTAGCCGTAATCTCTAAAAATCCTGACGGACGATGGATTGCGTTGTAATTGCGCGCCGCTCTTGATTCTTTCGGTTGTCATACCATTCGGCAGAGCTCCCGGGCTGATTATTTCCATGCGATTATCGTAGACGACTACGCGTACATAATTTTGTTTTGTCCAATCTCTGTGAATAAAGGCATTAATCAAAAGCTCTCTTATGGCCTCAAACGGATAATCCCAAACCCGTCTGCGACTCATTCCTTGTAAAGTTTCATTACTGACATACGGTTGAACAAGTGTACTGACTCTCTCATGCAGAGCCGGTTCAATGGGATCATTAGCACCGCCGCTTCCTCGGCGTTCCAGCAAAGGTCCGTCCAATACTCTGTCAAATTTTGTGTTGTAATCCTTGTCATTCCCTTCGAAAACAGAAAGCCTTACACCGGCTTGTGGCAACCTCAACTGGGGTTTTTTCGCAAATAACGCATAAGCAAAATAGCTACAAGCAAGGGGTCTGACGTCGTCGACCAAAAGACTGTGGTTAACCATCATTTCCTGCATATCCTCGTCCGGAGATTGGATCAGGATATCTCGAAAATATTCCTTGTAACGATGTTCATCCAAATCTGAAATTGAAGATCCGTGCACGGGAAATTTTTCCGCTGATAGCAGGCCGCCCAAATCAAACAATCGCGCCTGTTGTTCACGCCCCGCCAGTTGTGAGGTGTTGCCGTATCGGACATAGATATCTTGGCGGTCGTTGTATTTGAGGACATAGGGTTTACTGTTACCTTGAGGAATTTTCACGACGGCCACGCGCTTCCCTTCAACAACGATCTCCTCGTAATCCGGTAAGATAAAGGGATGAACATGCCGACCGATGACCGTATCCATTAGCCACTCTTGAAGATTGTTCCGCTGAATGCCACTAATGCTGCCGTCATCCTCGACACCAACTAAAACGATACCGCCATTCATGTTGGCAAAAGCAACGACTTCTTTGGCAAATTTTTCTGGGCGCTCATCATCACGCTTAAACTCCAGCTTTGCGCCTTCAAGCTGATTGGTTAATTCCAGCAGATCACCGATTAACATGGGAAACCGTTTCTATTAGAAACCATATTTATTCTTACGCATATCAAAGGCTTCTCTGCCACCTTCCAAAATTGATGCAGCTTGTTCGCGTATTTCTGATTTGTCGATGGAACCTGCATTCGCAATTTTGCCTTTGTCTTTCCTGCTCTTTAATACCGCGATTAACTCAGCGTCACCGAAGACAGGTATATTGGCATTGTGAGTGGCAAATAAAAACTGGCGGTTGGTTTTGTGGTACCTTAAATCCTGCACGATGCGTTCAGCTATGAAAGCATTATCCAGATGCTCTTCTGGTTGATCTATAATCAAGGGGGCGTCTCGGCTTAATAGCAAGAGATTCAATATTGCAGTACACTTTTGTCCGGTTGAAAGGTCTTCTAGTGGTACGAAGTGTTCATCCGCATCGTCATGTGCAGTATTAAGTTGGATTTCCACGCTATCCTTTAATTCGATCTCTTCCAGTTGAAGCCTTTCTTCCAAGCTCAATCCCAATAATTTGTCGACAGTACCTGAAGTCAACCCCTTTTCTTTATACTTAGCCAAGAAGGCCGTCTTATCTTTGTTTCTTATCCACTTCGACCACTCCAATAAATCCAAATCTCCTTCCAGTTGCCTTAACCACTGAATTTTGGAACTTCCAATTCCATCAATAGCACGCAAGAATGACTCAAGTTGCTCCAAATTCCCTGCGCGCTTGATGTCAATTTTTAGTTTGCCGACGAGATTCTTGTTCAGTTTTTCTATTGCCTGACTCATTGATTCGAATCGAGCAAAGGCGGTATCGCGATATTCTTTCAATACTTCTTTTCTCTTGTTGTCAGCATCACGGCCAATAAGCTTTTGTTTTTCGTGGGTTGTTTTGTTCTTTCGAATGTTTACCAATTTGGCAATAATGTTTTTATATTCCGCCCCCAACGCCCTACCGCTTTTTCCGGCATGATCAGGCAATTGTGCAATTGCTTGATTCAGTTCATCAAGAATTTCCCGGGAGTGACTTTGCCAGGCCGAATGTATGGAATCGTAGTCTGATTTGGCTTGGTTATAGCGATTAACAATATTGCCAACTAATTGATTCAAATCGCTTTGAAGGGTTTCAAAAATCTTTCTTGCTCTTAGTATCGATGCCTTGTTCGGTAATTGATCAATATCATCTCGTTGCAGAAATAACAGATCAAAAATTTCCTGATAGCTGTTCGACCATTGTAAAATGGCTTCAAATTGTCCTGCGATTCTCGCTTCAATTTCTCTTTCTTGTTCGAGCAATTGGGCATTTTTCAGTTTATTTGCTATTCCCAAATTTTCAAACTGTTTCACTTTTTCGTCCAAAACCGGTTCTTGCGCGACTACTTCATCAATTCGTTCAAACTCCTTATGGGCTTCAACAATCTTTTTGCGACTCAACTCCAAACGACGCTTTATTTCATCCATTCTTCTGTCAAATTGACCGCTGTCTTGGAGGAAACAATTTATCAAATTCAGCTTGGCATCCTCATCCTTTTCCAGTGCAAGAATTTCATTCTGACCAAGTAGCTCAATATCGGGCAGGATGTCTCTAGGGGTCAGGTGAGAAATGTCACCTTGTTGGTTTTCTACGACAGGCTGCTCGCCATAGCGCCTGCTGATGCGATAGACTTGTCCTTGCTGGGCTTTTGAGAGTACTTCCAAGGTGATTTGCGAATCGCCTAAATTTTTTTTGCGAAGAGCCTCTACACCTCTGTCATCTCCTCCACGAATTGATAGGTTTAGAACATAGCGAATACTTTCTATCAAGGTGGATTTACCTGTGCCTCGACCACCAATAACAGCATTTAGATTTTTGGAAAAAGCTAAGTCGTGGCTGGTAAAAAACCCTGCTCCTCGCCACTGTATAGAATTGATGACCGAATAGGGATTATCGGGAGTCTGATGAATAAGCCGAATTCGTGATTCAGGATCAAAAAAAGCCTGCCTGAATGCTGAAAAATCAGGCTGGATCATTTTAATCAAACAAAAAGCTGAAAGATCTGATAGCGTTTCTGGACGTTTTATGTCTTTGGCATTGATTATCGCGATAGGCTTTTTTCTCCTATAATCGTGATTTTTATTTCGAATAATTTTTTGGTATTTATCCGGTAAGTCTTCTATCGGACCGGGAATCTGTCCGGCTCTGACCAATTCTTCTTTTTTCCACAATTGAACATAGTTTCCGCCACCGCTATCCAGCTTTAGTAGGCCATTGTTTCCGGTTATATGCGCAGCGTACCAAAAGCCGTCTTGATGAGTTATCACCTTATTTGCGATTTGTTCGCAGCTTAATGAAGATGGATGGGTTGGTTCTTGAGCAAGCTTAGTGCTGTTTTCTCCCATCAATTGTCCAAGATGCTGATTGAGGTCTGCTAATAAATGATCTTCGGGGTAGAGGCAGACCATATGAATTTTTTCAGAACTGGTAATCTCAAATCCTGGAAACACGGTGACGCCGTTCTGTCTCAATAGATTACGTAACCCTTCTGAGTCTTCAACTTTTCCATGATCTGCAAGCCCCACAACTTCGATACGATTGTCCTGGCACTGCTGCAAAATTTGTCGGTTGTAGTCTGCTTCTTGGAGAGTTGTTTCTCCCTGATACTGGGCATAGCTAAAGGGATTGACCTGCAATGCGCATCTGTAGAAGCGAGACCCTAGATATTGAATTTCGGTACTCATAAATTTATCTCCATCACCTTCAAAAACCAGCTCACCACCTTGCTAACAGATCTCGATAGTCATCTTGAATGCTTTAATTTCGTGAGGTGCGGGTCGTACGTATTATACCATATCGCAGCCACGATTTTATCTATCGTGTCCTGTAGACGTCGTTTCCGGAGCCTAAGCAGGGCATGAGTCCTAACAACACTTTCCATCCGGCATCCGAATGCCGTCGCCGTCGAGAATTTCCGTGGTGGCATAGGGTTGTTTCAGGACCAGGTGCCGGTACCATTTCATTGCGCTTTCGGTCAGGACCACGAGTGCCAGGACGGCGACCAAGCCGACCAGCGCCGCATTCAGCGTCATCGTGACGCGCGCCACCGGGTCCGCGGCGGTTCGCGCCCGGTCCAGAAAGATCCACCACAGGTCATGACAGCCCGTCAAGGTGACGATGCCCACGAACACCATCGGGACGGCCGTGACCCACAGGTAGCGGGCTTTGCCCATTTTGATGAACAGGGTCGTGCCGATACAGAGCGCCAGGGTTCCCAATAACTGGTTGGCGGCGCCGAACATGGGCCAGACCGTGGAAATCGTTCCCGTGGCGATGAGCCATCCCCAGGCCCCGACCACGAGCGCGCTCGACAGGACGACGCCGGGCCACCAATTGATCCGGCGAAGCGGAGCATAGACGTGCCCGCCCATTTCCTGAACGAGGTATCGCGCCACGCGCGTACCCGCGTCGATGGTCGTCAGGATAAACAGGGCTTCGAACAGGAGCGCGAATTGATACCAATAGGCCATGAGCCCGGCCATCCCCGGCAGGGCGGAAAAAATCCAGGCCATGCCCACGGCCAACGAGACCGCGCCTCCCGGCCGGCCCGAGACGTCCACTTCGACCAGTTGCGAGAGCGTGTGAATGTTTTGAACGGGGAACCCCATGGCCGCCAGCGCCTCGGCCGACAGGCGCGTGTTGATCGCAAAATAATCGCCCGGGATGAGCAGGGACGCCGAGATCAACGCGACCACTCCGACAAAGCTTTCCAGCAACATGGCGCCATAGCCCACCATGGCCTGGGATTCGCGGGCGATCATTTTCGGCGTGGTGCCCGATGACACGAGCGAATGGAATCCCGAGATGGCGCCGCAGGCGATCGTGATGAACAGAAACGGAAACAGGGGGCCGGGGATAATCGGGCCTCCTCCGGAAATGAAGCCGGTGACTGCCGGCATGTGCAGGTCGGGTGCCAGAATGATCACGCCGACCGCCAGCAGCCCGATGACCCCGAGTTTCATGAACGTGGAGAGGTAGTCTCGCGGCACCAACAGCATCCACATCGGCAACACCGAGGCCAGAAATCCGTATCCGGCCAACAGCCAGACCAGCGTGGTCCGGTCATGGGTAAACCAGAGCGCCACGTCCGATTGCGCCACCACTTTGCCCAGGGCCACGGACAGCACGAGCAGCACGATGCCGATGAGGGACATTTCTCCCACGCGTCCGGGGCGAACGTCGTGATGGTACCAGCCCATGAGCAAGGCGATGGGGATGGTCATGGCAATGGTAAACGTGCCCCAGGGATTGGCCACGAGCGCGTTGACCACGGCCAGTCCCAGACCGGCCAAGGCCACGATCACGATGAACAACACGGCCACGGCCGTGGCCGTGCCGGTGATCCATCCGATCTCCGCGCGGGCGATTTCCGGCAGGGACCGGCCATTGCGACGCAGGGAGCCGACCAGGATGACGAAATCCTGTACCGCGCCCGCCAGCACGGCCCCGATCACAATCCAGAGAAACCCCGGCAAAAACCCGAACTGTGCCGCCAGGACCGGACCCAATAACGGCCCGGCGCCGGCAATGGCGGCGAAATGGTGTCCGAAGAGCACGTATTTGTTCGCGGGATAATAATTCGTGCCGTCTTCCAGTCGAAAGGCCGGAGTCCGGCGCTCGTCATCGAGCTGCATGACGCGCCGGCTTAAGAATCCTCCGTAAAACCGGTAGGCCAGCACGTAAAAACAGCCGGCCGCCGTCACCAGCCAGAGCCCGTTGACTTTTTCCTCAGGGTTCAACAGGCCGGTGACGAAGCCGAAGGACACGGCGCACAGGAGGGAGACGAGAATCCACGCGGTCGTCTTCACGGTTTTCATGGGGCTTCAGCACGTCGAGTGAACGCTACGTGTACGCCGGGTGGCGCGAAACGACATGTCGCCCTCGTGGGCTCGGCTGTCAGCCCGGCGTTCATGCCTGCGTCGAAAACGGAGGCTTGCCGAACTTTTGTCGAATGGCGTTCATGGCCTGGAAGACCATGGGTTTCGTGAGCAGCCGATGCTCGATCGTTCGCTTGCCTGGAAAATCGAGTAAGGATACTCCAATGACCATGGTGAGTAAACCTTGGCCCGGGAGGACGAGCATGGCGATCCCTGCCAGGAAAAACACGAGGCCGACCGTGTTCTTGACGGCCAACCCCGCGTAGCGCAGGACCGGATGGTAGCCCTCCATCCACACGTGTTCTTCATCGTGCAAAAAGTAATCCACGGGCAGGCGGATGATGATGATGGGAATGAGCAGGATGGTCCCGAAAAACATGACGACCGAGACGATGGTGATGGCGATCAGGGCCTCCGGGGGGATCAGAGCGGTCAGGTCGTCGTAGAAAGTCTGAATGGCGTTCATCGGGCGCGCTCCCTGCGTCGCAAGGGGACATAGCACGTTCTCGACAATTCGACAAGCGCCCCATCCCAGGCGATTCATCGCCGGGAAGCATTGAATGGCCGTCATCGAACAGGATAGGATTTGATGTGTTCAGTCATTCCCTTCGACAGGCTCAGGACAGGCGTTGACGATCTCTGCCTTGTCATTCCCCTCCTTTGTAAGGAAGGGCGAGGGGAGGTAGGGGCATTCGGAGGCCCAGGCGATGCCCGGTTACTGGTTGCTCAAATCGGAACCTTCGACGTTTTCCATTGCGGATTTGGCGCGTTCTCCCAAACGGACGACCTGCTGGGAAGGCGTGAGAAATTATCAGGCGCGTAACTTTCTGCGAGCCATGGCCGTCGGGGATCTGGCTTTCTTTTATCATAGCAATGCCGATCCTCCGGCGATCGTGGGTATTGTCGAGATCGTCAAGGCCGCGTATCCCGATTATTTTGCCTGGCGGCCGGGCAGCCGGTATTTCGATGACAAAAGTTCAAAACAGAATCCGCGATGGGTGATGGTCGACGTTCGATTAAAGGAGATACTGCGAGCGCCGCTTTCTTTGGAAAGCCTCAGGAGCGTAAGAGGTCTCGAACGGATGGAACTGCTCAGAAAAGGATCGCGCCTCTCGGTTCAACCGGTCCGTGAAAACGAATGGAAGATTATTGTGCAGTTGTCGCAGGCAAAACCCGTTTCTCCTCCTTTGTAAGGAGGGGTAGGGGAGGTAGAGTCTGCGGAGGCGAAATTATTCCCCTGGTTGACTGGGGAAGACCTGTTTAAACGGATGGATTTCGACTCGTTCGAATATTCCGTGGGTGACGTAGGGGTCACCGTTGGCAATGCGTTCCGCCTGCTCCATGGTGTCCGCCTCAATGATGACCAGACTTCCGGCTTTATCCGTAAAGGGTCCGGCACAGACCAATCGGTCCTGCTGCTGTAAGTGTTCAAGATAGTCCAGGTGGGCGGGTCGATGGTGCGGGCGCTTGCTCTGGCCTTCCGGTCCGTCCCATCCAATGATTACGTACGTCATACACTTTCCGTCGGTCACGTGTTCTCTTTGGGCAGGGCTTGCCGCCCTTTGTAGCCGTCGTCGATTTCATGCCACCATTCGATGGTGTCTTCACCGAGCCGCCAGCAGAGATACACCACGCGTCCTTCCATGAGATACGGGAAGTCGCATAAGCCCATTTCCAGATCTTTGACGATCACTCCCATTTCATTGACGCTGTTGAGGTTTTCATAAATCGCTTCGAGTGCTTTGATGTAACGAGGGCCCTCGCAACTCCCGCCTCCGTACGAAGCGTTGGCGCTCGCTTTTTTGATTTCTTCTTTTGTTTCCAGCAGGATGGTTTTGCCGGCTTTGGCTTTGGTCAGGTGCGTCGCCAATTTGGGGATCAACTCCGTCGCCTCGGCAAAGGAGAAAATCCGTCCATGTGAGAAAGGCTCTTCGGGCTTGGCCATTGTCGCGCGGGTGTGTTAGATTGTGACGCAGAGAAGGTTCCCCTGCTTCCGTTTTCTTTATCACAACAATCGTGGCATCGCAAACCGACAATGTTTGAAAACAAGGGAATGCCCCGCAACAGTCCGCACAAAGAGAGCGGCATTCCTTCCATGACGGCTTCGCGAATAGTGCCGGATGTAAGATTAGATAACACAAGAAACTATTGACAATCAGGAGATTCATGTTATACAAAATAAATATACCTTCCAAATTGAAGAGGCAGTTACTTCTTCCTACATGAGTTTTCAAGTTCCAAAATTGTAAATCCGGTTTTCACGTTATCCAAAACGCCAACACTTTTTTGCCCAGATACATGATGAATAGGTTTCCTGCATTGTATGCATTTGTGGAATTGTCTGAATGACTGTTCCGGAACAACGGCAGGACAGCCCGTTCATCACCTGTGAATAGTTTGCAAACCCGTCAATACCCAGCAGGATACGTTTCGGCTCGTCGTAACGCCACGAAGCCGGCGACGGGAAATGTTTGAACCACCCACTTCCATGCCTGCCTCATCCGTCAACCGGCCCGGGCGGTGTCAGCCGTCGGTTCGACGCGATGAAGGAGAAAAGAGTGAAGACAATGGGAAGTGCTTGTAGGCTGCTTCAGGCTACATGTGTTGAAAGGCCGGCAATGGTATCAAACCCTTTCGGCTTCATGATCACCCACCTTTAGGAGAAGGTTATGCATCTTGCGGAATTGAAACAAAAATCCATCGGCGACCTTGCGGATCTGGCCCGTTCATTGAAAATTGAAGGGTGCGCCAATCTGAGGAAACAGGAACTGATCTTTGCCATCCTGCAGGGGCAGGCGGAGAAAAACGGAGTCATTTTTGGAGAAGGGGTCCTGGAAACCCTTTCCGACGGCTTCGGGTTTTTGCGTGCGCCGGATTCGAATTATTTTCCGGGTCCCGATGATATTTACATTTCACCTTCTCAAATCCGTCGCTTCGGCCTGCGGACGGGCGACATCATTTCCGGTCAGGTTCGTCCCCCCAAAGGCGGGGAGCGGTATTTTGCCCTCCTGAAGGTCGAGAAAATCAATTATGACGAACCGGAAATGCAGCGGGACAAAATTCTGTTCGACAACCTGACGCCCCTCTATCCCGAAGAACGCATTTCCCTGGAGTTTGATCAGGAAGAGTACTGCACGCGGGTGATGGAACTGACCACGCCCATCGGGAAGGGACAACGCGGGCTCATCGTGGCTGCCCCGCGAACGGGCAAAACCATGCTGCTTCAAGCGATTGCCCGTGCGATTCTGCACAATCACCCGGAAACCCTGCTCATTGTCTTACTCATCGACGAACGTCCGGAAGAAGTCACGGACTGGCAGCGCCAGGTCAAGAGCGCGGAGGTCATCAGCTCCACGTTCGACGAACCGGCCCAACGCCACGCGCAAGTGGCCGAGATCGTGATGGAAAAGGCGAAGCGATTGGTCGAGCATAAACGCGACGTGGTGATTTTGCTGGACAGTATCACCCGGTTGGCCCGGGCCTATAATACGATTGCGCCTCCGAGCGGAAAGGTGCTGTCCGGCGGGCTGGATTCCAACGCGCTGCAACGGCCCAAACGGTTTTTCGGTTCGGCTCGAAACATCGAGGACGGCGGGAGCCTCACGATTCTGGCCACGGCCCTGGTGGATACGGGCAGTCGCATGGACGACGTGATTTTTGAAGAATTCAAAGGGACGGGGAACATGGAAGTCCATTTGGATCGTCGATTGGCGGACAAACGCATCTTCCCGGCCATCGATATCAGCCAATCGGGGACCCGGAAAGAAGAGTTGCTGGTCGATCGTGACCGCTTGAACAAAATGTGGGTGTTACGCAAGGTGTTGAGCCCCCTGGGGACGATGGAGGCCATGGAGTTTCTCATCGACAAGATCGCCGGGACCAAGGATAATCAGGACTTTCTCCAGTCCATGAATCGATAACCATCACGCCTTTGCCAACCCCCGGTCTTTCATGGTACATATAGAGGGGTTGATACAGGCGTGAGGGAGAATCGGCATCATGAAAACAGACATTCATCCTGAATATTCCGAGGCGACGGTCAGTTGCGCATGCGGCATGAAGTTCCAAACCCGTTCAACCGTGGGTGATCTCAAGGTGGACATTTGTTCCGCCTGTCATCCTTTCTTTACCGGTACGCAGAAAATCGTTGACACCGAAGGACGCGTGGAACGATTTAAGAAAAAGTACGCCAAGAAGTCCAAAGCCTAGCCTGCCCGCTCGACGCGATCTCGCGCTCCTCGATTTTCTCGCATACGTTCTTCCAATTGTAGAGAAGTGTAAATGGCAAGAGAAGGCAGGGTGCCTGTGTAGGACCGCATCTCATGCCTTATAGAACCCTCTCCCCTGGCGGGAGAGGGCTGGGGTGAGGGGGAAAAGAAAAAGACGTGGTCTTGGCCGTAACCGTGGCGTGCGACCTTGCACAACGCATCACCCTCACCTTAATCCTCTCCCATCAAGGGAGAGGAAACGAGAGAATGAACGCCTATGTCCGACGACAAGAGAGTGAACCAGTTTGAGGGCTGGCTTGCCCAGTGGGAAGCCGTGGCGCACCGCTACGACGAGTTGACCCATCGCCTGGCGGACCCGACGGTTCTCCGCCAGCCGCCGGTGGTGATTGCCTACAACAAAGAGCGGGCTGAGATTGCAGAAGCCAGCGGGCTGTTTGCAGACTATCAGCGCCTGCTCCGGGAAATCGCCAATACGTCGCGGATGCTCGATGACCCGCAATTGGATTCGGAACTCAGGGCGATGGCCGACGATGAATTGGGGACGTTGCAAGAGCAACGCGCGCAGGTTGAGGAACGTGCGCTGCAACTCCTGCATCCTCGCAACGCCGAGGATGATAAGAATTCATTCGTCGAAATACGTGCCGGAACCGGCGGCGAAGAGGCCGGGTTGTTCGCCGGTGAGTTGTTACGCATGTATCTGCGATACGCGGAACACCATGGGTTGCGGGTGCAGATGATTGATGCCAAGGAGACGGGCATCGGCGGAATCAAGGAAGCCACTTTTCTGGTTGAGGGCAAAGGGGCGTACGGCGCCTTCCAGTACGAGAGCGGGGTGCACCGTGTCCAGCGAGTCCCGAGTACGGAGGCGAGCGGGCGCATTCACACGTCCACGGCGACCGTGGCGGTCATGCCCGAGGTCGAAGACGTGGAGATCCATCTGGACCCGAGAGATCTTCGCATCGATACGTTTTGTTCCTCCGGCGCCGGGGGCCAGAGCGTCAACACCACCTACTCGGCCGTGCGCATTACCCATATTCCCACCGGCTTGGTGGTCACGTGTCAGGATGAACGGTCGCAACTCAAGAATCGGGAAAAAGCCATGAGGACCCTGCGAACCCGCATCGGCGACGCCGAACGGGAAAAGCAGGATGCCTCGATTGCCGAGCATCGGCGTTCTCAAGTCGGGACGGGTGAGCGAAGTGAAAAGATCCGCACCTACAATTATCCGCAAAATCGCGTCACGGATCATCGGATAGGGCTGAGTTTGCATAAGTTGGACGCGATCCTTGACGGAGATCTCGAGGAATTGGTGAAAGCGCTAAACGATGCCCGTGAGCCGGCGGGTCGCGGGGCTGAAATCGCGTCCAACACCTGATCATGAAGACTGAGACGACGGATCTGACGGATTCTTCTTGTCCCCCGGCCACCCTCCTGTCCGCCTATCAACGGGGTGTGGCAATCCTGCGCGCCGCCGGGGTGGCCAATTCGGACAATGAAGCGTTCTGGCTGTTGGAAGCCGGTATGGGGGAGGCGCGTCTCAGGGTGTATTCCGACCCGCAACACGAGATCGGGCCGGAAGATTGGCCACGAACCGAGTCGCTGTTTCGCCGCCGGGCGTTACACGAACCCCTGCAATATATTATCGGCACCCAGGCTTTTCGATGCCGCGACTTTCTCGTGAACCCGCACGTGTTGATCCCACGGCCTGAAACCGAGTTGATCATCGAAGAAGTCCTGGCTTCACGCTTCTCGGCCGATCCCTGTCACATGGTGGATATGGGAACGGGGTCGGGATGCCTGGCCGTTTCCTTGGCGTTGGACTGTCCGGGGGCAACCGTCCTGGCGACGGATTGCAGTGCTCCGGCTCTTCACGTGGCCGGGGACAACGCGCAACGTCATGGCGTGGCCGGCAGGATACGGTTTATTGAGGGCGAGTGCCTCGAACCGTTGTCCGGTCGTGCGCTTGCAGGAACGATTTCGGTCATGGTCTCGAATCCGCCCTATATTCCGTCCGATCAATGCGACCTGCTGCCACGGGAAGTCCGGGCGTTTGAACCGCTCCCTGCCCTCGATGGCGGCCCGAACGGCTTGAAGTTTTATGATCGTCTGCTGGCGGAGAGTCCGTCACTCTTGCACCCGGGCGGGATCCTGGTCATGGAAATGGGCATCAACCAAGCCGATGACGTCCGTCGAAAGGTCAGCCGCAGCAAAGCGTTCATCGTCAAATCGATCCGGCGCGATCCGGCGGGTATTGATCGCGTGATCTGCCTGGAGCGAACGTCGTAACCATGGACAGTCTGGTCATCACGGGCGGGCAACGCCTCAATGGACGTGTCAGGATCGGCGGCGCCAAAAATGCGGCGCTCCCCATCTTGGCGGCGACCCTGCTAGGGGGAGGAGAGTGTACGATATCCAACCTGCCCCAGGTGCGAGACGTCGCCACCATGTTGATGCTGCTCAGCTTACTCGGTGTCTCCGTCAAGCAGGAGGAGGGGCGGGTGGTGATCGACGCGACCCGTGTCCACTCTCTCGAGGCTCCCTATGATCTGGTCAAAACCATGAGGGCCTCCATCCTGGTGTTGGGTCCGTTGTTGACCCGATTCGGGGAAGCCGTCGTTTCCCTCCCGGGGGGATGCGCCATCGGCCCCAGACCGGTCGACCTGCATTTGGAGGGACTGCGAAAGTTGGGGGCTACGGTCTCCGTCGATTACGGCTATATCCGGGCGCGCGCCGCGAAGTTGGAAGGCCGGCGTATTGATTTCGAAATTCCGACCGTCACCGGAACCGAAAATTTGATGATGGCCGCCTGTCTCGCGAAAGGCACGACGGTGATCAACAATGCCGCGATGGAGCCAGAAATTGTCGATTTGGCCGATTTCCTGATCAAACGTGGCGCCAGAATTTCAGGGGCGGGATCCGGGCGTCTCGTCGTCGAAGGGGTCCCGGCGTTGCATGGCGCGGAGCACGAGGTGATTCCCGACCGGATCGAAGCCGGTACGTATTTGATGGCCGGTGCGATGACGGGGGGGCGGGTCGAAGTGGACCGGTGCGTGCCCGAACACCTGGACGTCGTGATTTCCAAACTCAGGCAATGCGGCGCGGAGCTGTCGGAGGAAGCACGGTCGATTGCCATCGAGGCCGAACCCCGGTTACGGGCCCAGGACGTGCAAACGTTTCCCTATCCGGGATTTCCCACAGACCTGCAAGCGCAAATGATGGCGTTGCTGTGTCTGGCGGAAGGGACGAGCGTGATGACCGAATCGGTGTTTGCCGGGAGGTTCTTGCACGTTCCGGAATTGCGACGCATGGGTGCGGCGATTACGGTTGATGGACACCGTGCCGTTGTGAAAGGATTAGGCCGGTTGACGGGCGCGCCGGTCATGGCATCGGATTTGCGTGCCAGTGCCGCGCTGTTGTTGGCCGGGTTGGCTGCCGAGGGTGAAACGCGGATTTCCAGGATTTATCACTTGGAACGGGGATACGAGCGCATCGAAGACAAACTGCAAGGCTTGGGCGCGTCGGTTCGACGAGAGGGCTCCGGTCATGAGTGAGATGGTGACCGTCGCCCTGTCGAAAGGGAAACTCCTGGATCCGACGCTGGCCCTGTTTCAGCAAGCGGGCTATCTTGGCCCGGAATTGTCGTCCGACGATCGCAAACTGGCGTTCGACGTGCCGCAGTCCGGGCTGTCTTTTTTGGTTGTCCGCCCCACTGACGTGCCCACGTACGTGGAGTATGGAGCGGCCGACGTGGGAGTGGCGGGGAAAGATTTGTTATTGGAGCAGCAACTGGACGTCTATGAACCCTTGGATCTGCGGATCGGGTGGTGCCGGATCTCCGTCGCGGCCCTGGCGGGACTTGATGAGCGCACGCGTTTATCGTCAAAACTCCGGGTCGCCACAAAATATCCCAACATCACGGAATTGCATTTTAACCGGCAGGGAATTCCGGTCGAGATCATCAAGTTGTACGGGTCGATCGAGTTGGCGCCGGTGGTGGGCTTGGCGGATCGGATCGTGGATCTGGTCTCGAGCGGGGAAACGCTGAAAGCCAACAACCTGCAGGAAATGGAAACAATTGCCGAATCGACGGCCCGCTTGATCGTAAATCGTGCCAGTTTGAAAATGAAGCATCAGGCCATTACCACCATGATCAACAGGCTGCGCAAGAGTCGTCCCAAGACGGCTTGCGCCTGACGTCGTGATGAACGTTATTTCTTCAAAAGATAAAACCTATCCCGAGGCGTTGGCCGAGGTCTGCAATCGTGCCGCCTGCCAGCACGCCAAGATCGAAGGTCGCGTGAAACGTATTCTGAAAAACGTCGAACGCAACGGCGATGCCGCGGTTTCGCGATACGTCAAAAAGTTTGACGGCCTGACCTTGTCGCCGAAAAAGTTTCGCGTGTCCTCGAAAGAAATTCAGCAGGCGTATGCCGGCGTGCAACGGGCGGATCTGCAAGCTTTACAATTTGCCGCGAGACGCATTCGTGCGTTTCATCGCAAACAACGGGTGCCGACGTGGGTGAGTGAGGAAAAGGGTGTGAAGCTCGGGCAGTTCATCACTCCCCTGGACGTCGTGGGGTTGTACGTGCCCGGCGGGAAAGCGTTGTATCCCTCGACGGTGTTGATGAACGCCATCCCCGCCAAAGTCGCCGGGGTGCCGCGGGTCATCATGTGCAGTCCCACCACGTCCGGGTCCATCGATCCCCATTTGTTGGTCGCGGCGGATCTCGCGGGCGTCGATGAAGTGTACCGGGTCGGAGGCGTGCAGGCGATCGGGGCGTTGGCCTACGGGACCAAGCAGATACCCCGGGCGGATAAAATCGTCGGTCCGGGCAACATGTACGTGGCCGCGGCCAAACGAGCGGTGTACGGGACCGTCGATATTGACATGATTGCCGGACCGAGCGAACTGCTGGTGATTGCGGATGAATCCGCCAACCCCGCCCATTGCGCAGCCGACCTGTTGTGTGAAGCCGAACACGATGAAGAAGCACGCGTCTATCTGGTGACGACTGCGCCGTCGTTCGCCAAGAAGGTTGCGAGGGAAATCCGCCTTCAATTACCCAAACTGACGCGTCGACATATTGCCACGTATTCCGTCGGCCGTTATGGTAAAATTTTTGTCGTCTCGAATCTGGACGAAGCCTTTGACGTGGCCAATGCCATTGCTCCCGAACATTTGGAGGTCCTGTTGCCCAGGCCCTTCGACTACGTGAAAAAAATCAGGCATGCCGGTGCGGTGTTTATGGGGAGCTATACCCCGCCGGCCGTGGCGGATTACGTGGCCGGTCCCAATCACGTGCTGCCGACCGGGGGCTCCGCACGGTTTTTTTCGGCTTTGTCGCTCGATGATTACGTGAAACGAACGAACGTCGTGGCGTATAACAAGGCACAACTGAAGGTCGTCACCCCCTACGTCACGCGGTTGGCCGCCATGGAGGGGTTACAAGCGCATGCCCGCTCCATAGAAAGCCGGGGGTCATGAGTCTTTCAGAAAACCCGCGATGGGCGGCAGTCGACCGGTCCACCTCCGAGACGTCCATTCGCGTGGAATTGGGCTTGGATGGGACCGGGCAACGCCGGATTGCCACGCCCGTTCCGTTCGTGGACCACATGTTGGATGCCTTCGCGCGACACGGGTTGTTCGATCTCGTGCTTGAAGCCAAGGGTGATACCCATATTGACGATCACCACACGGTTGAGGATATCGGCATGGTGTTGGGGAGTGCCTTCAAGGAAGCACTGGGAGACAGAGCCGGAATCCGCCGGTTTGGGTGGGCCACGGTCCCTCTCGATGAAACGTTGGCGGAAGTCGTGGTCGATCTCAGCGGGCGGCCGTTTCTGGTGTATAACGTGACGCTGTCTCATCGGGAAGTGAAAGGGTTTGATCTCGGCCTGTTTGAAGATTTTTTCCAGGCCCTGTCGAATCAAGGCGGGTTGAATCTTCACGTCAACGTTCGGTACGGCCGGAATCCTCACCATATGATTGAAGCCGTATTCAAGGCGTTTGCCAAAGCCATGGATCAGGCGACTCGGCAGGACGAGCGGGTGGTCGGGGTTCCTTCCACGAAAGGAGTCCTCGCCTAGCGGTTCGCACGTGAAACGAATCCGGAACGCGGGGGATGAAGCGAGCCATGATCGCCATTATCGATTATGAGAGAGGGAATTTGCGAAGCGTCCAAAAAGGATTTCAAACCGTCGGGCATCACGCGGTCGTGACGAGAGATCCTGCGGTCATTGATCGAGCAACCCACGTGGTGCTTCCCGGGGTGGGGGCATTTGGCGATTGCGTGAACAATCTCCAACGGTTTGATTTGGTCGAGCCGTTGCGCCGGACGATTGCTCAAGGCAAGCCGTTTCTGGGTATTTGCGTGGGGTTCCAAGTCCTGTTTTCGGAAAGCGAGGAATTCGGCGTGCACCGGGGGCTGAATATTTTCAAGGGAAAAGTCAAACGGTTTCCTGCGGGATCGGCCCAGGCGTCGCCGTTGAAGATTCCGCATATGGGGTGGAACACGATCCAGGTCAAACAGCCGATGCCGTTATTGGAAGGAATCGATTCGGAAGCCCACGTGTATTTTGTCCATTCGTATTACGTGGAACCTGAAGAGGAGGAAGTGGTCTGCACCGAAACACGGTATGGCGTGCCTTTTGTGTCGAGTGTGACCAAAGGGAAGGTGTTTGCCTGTCAATTTCATCCNGAAAAAAGTCAGAAGGTCGGGCTTCAACTGCTCAAGAATTTCGGGGCATGGCATTGAGCGTCTTCAGCACCACCGGCGCGCGCCGGCGACGAACGCGTTGGCTGTCGGCGACGCTCCTCCTGCTGTGGAGTTGTGGGGGGTGCGCCCCTGATACGGTCACTATCAAATCGCATCCGCATTTTGCAGCACGAGCCATCAACAAGGTGGCGATTGCGCCGTTTCGCGTCGTCAGAAGTGAGCGGGGGATCTCGCTCGCGTTCAGAACGCCCCCTCCGGCGGACCTTGAGCATCCTCAAATCCATCAGTCGTTGGGGAGCGTCAGCGGTTCCTCTGTTCCCGGCCGGTCTCGCGCGGTCCAGGTTTCCGTGCCGGACTCCGCGCCTGACATGATCCGGCATATGGTGTATTCCCAGTTACGGCTCAAGCCCCGGGTTCACGTCGTCCCGCCTGACACCGTCGGACGGATCCTCGATAGTCAGGAGGGCTCCGCCCTTGCCGGTGATCGTCGGGAGACGGCTCGGCTCCTGGGACAACGGTTGGCCGTGGATGCGGTCCTCGAAGGTGTGATTCGAGTGTATCGTGAACGGGAAGGCACGAAGTTCGCCGCTGATCCCGCCGCCGTCGGGTTCGAGATCCGATTGATCGGAGCCCGGGACGGCAAGGTGTTGTGGGTGGGCGATTTTTTCGAAGAGCAGAAACCGCTGACTCATGATTTCAAGGGATTCCTGGAACGAGGGGGAACGTTTGTCACGGCCGAGGAGTTGGCGCGGGCGGGAGTGGCCCGCGTGCTGCAAAGCTTACCGTTGGGTGCGGATTAGAACGCGTTTCCGGCCCTCCTCACTTCAAAGGAGATGCCTCTTTCGAGGCATACACTCAAGACAAGCATGACCCGGGCCATGGCCCGGGAATGGTGTTCCGGTCATGATGGTCATCCCGGCAATTGATTTAAAAGACGGGCGGTGCGTCCGCCTCCGGCAAGGCGACATGGCGCAGGAGACGACCTATTCTGACGATCCGGCGGCCATGGCCAGGCAATGGGAAGCCTTGGGTGCCCAGCGGTTGCACGTCGTCGATCTCAATGGTGCGGTGAACGGGAAACCGCAGAATATGGAGCACGTGCGTGCCATTGCCGGCGCCGTGTCCATCCCGATCCACGTCGGCGGAGGGATACGATCGTTGGACGTCGTCAAATACTATTTTTCCCATGGCGTCAGCCGGGTGGTGTTGGGAACGGCCGCGTTGGAAAATACGGCGTTTCTCGCCGACGCCTGTGCCTGCTTCCCCGATAAAATTTTCGTCGGCGTCGACGTCAAACAGGGAAGAGTCGCCGTGCATGGCTGGACGAACGTCTCCGAGTCGACGGCCGAGCCCGTGTTGGCTTCCTTGAAGGAGTATCCGCTTGCCGGGGTTATCTTTACGGAGATCAGCCGTGACGGGATGTTGGAGGGGCCGAACGTGGCGGCCCTGCGTGACGCGGTCCGGGCTTCTCCGGTTCCTCTGATCGCTTCGGGAGGAGTCACGCGAGTGGAGGATATCCGTGCGATCAAACGGTTGGGGCAAAAGATCATCGGCGTCATTGTCGGCAAGGCCTTATACGAAGGGACGCTGGATCTTCCCGCGGCGTTGGCCGAGGCTCGTGCGTGAAACGGAGATGTTGACCAAACGTATCATTCCCTGTTTGGACGTGAAGGATGGCCGGGTGGTCAAGGGCGTCAGCTTCGTGAATCTTCGTGACGCCGGTGACCCGGTCGAGGTCGCAAAGGTCTACGATCAGGCCGGTGCGGATGAACTGTGCTTTTTGGATATCACCGCTTCTCATGAAAATCGGGAGACCCTGTTGGATATCGTGTCCCGGACGGCGGAGCAGGTGTTCATGCCGCTCACGGTCGGCGGCGGGGTCCGAACCCTCGAGAACATTCGGCAACTGCTGAATGCGGGGGCGGATAAAGTCAGCATCAACACGGCCGCGGTCGAAAACCCGGAGTTCGTGACGGCCGCCGCCCATCGATTCGGCTCCCAATGTATTGTGGTGGCGATCGATGCGAAACAGGTCCCCTCCAAGGAAGCGGGCCTCGATCGATGGGAGATGTTCACCCATGGCGGTCGTAAGCCCACGGGATTGGATGCCGTGGCATGGGCACGACACATGGAGCAGAAAGGGGCCGGTGAAATCCTGTTGACCTCGATGGATCAGGACGGCACCAAAGACGGCTATGACCTGCCGCTGACCAGGGCCGTTTCGGAAGCCGTTTCCATTCCGGTCATCGCGTCCGGTGGAGCCGGTACCGTGGCTCATCTGTGCGAGGCTTTGGGAGAAGGGAAAGCCGATGCCGTGCTCGCGGCCTCGATTTTTCATTATCAAACCTACAGCATCAGTGACGTGAAAACCTATCTCAAGGAACACGGGCTTCCCGTGCGTATCGTGAATGGCCGTGGAATCTGACCGGAGCGCGATCCCCAACGACCTCGGGATTCAGTTTGATGAACGCGGGCTGGTGCCTGCCGTTGTCCAGGATTGGCGTGACGGCGCAATCCTGATGTTGGCCTATATGAACCGGGAAGCACTCGATCAGACGTTGCAAACCGGTTACGTGCACTTCTGGAGCCGATCAAGACGGAAGCTTTGGAAAAAAGGGGAAACCTCCGGCCATTATCTGCTCTGCAAACGTGTATTTCTTGATTGTGACGGGGACGTCTTGTTAGTCAAGGCCGAACCCACGGGGCCCACGTGTCATACGAACGCCCGCACGTGTTTTTTTGCGGAAGTGACGTCCCGGGGTGTGACGACGACTCAGGTCGGTGAAGAGGCAAACGGAGGAATTTTCGATCGGCTGTATGAAATGGTCCTGCAACGGAAAGCCCAGCCGCAAGAGCATTCGTATGTGTCCGCCTTGATGAAAGACGGGCCCGATCGTATTCTGAAAAAAGTCGTGGAGGAAGCCGGGGAAGTCGTGTTGGCCGTGAAGAAGGAGCACCGGGAAGAAGTCATCCACGAGGTGGCGGACTTGATCTTTCACTCCATCGTGGCCTTGGGCCATTGTGAAATTCCCATGACGGCGATTCAGCAGGAACTTGGCAAACGCTTCGGTCAATCGGGTATCAGGGGGACGGGACCGGAGTCCTCCCGTTAAGAAACGGCGGTCCCCGCCGGTTGACTTGTCGTCCTATCCCTGGTAAAGTATGTAAAGCATTATTTTCCAACAAGTTGCGTCCGATTAGCTCTTCCAAAACAGAGGGTACCAACAAAGGCTTCGGAGAAGAGCCTTGACTACGGCACGAGCTGGAATCCCTCCTGCTACCCTTCAACAGATCCGTGACTCCGTTGACATCGTGGATGTGGTGTCCCGCTATGTCACGTTGTCGAAGACGGGACAAAACCTTCGTGGGCTTTGCCCGTTCCACCAGGAAAAAACGCCGTCGTTTACCGTGACCCCCGCGCGCCAAATGTTTTACTGCTTTGGGTGTGGAGTGGGGGGAGATATCTTCACGTTCCTGATGCGGAAAGAAGGGTTGGAATTCCTGGAGACGGTGAAAGACCTTGCCGAACGGGCGGGCATTCCTCTTCCCCGGAACGCGTCACAGGGCTTGACGCCATCACAAACGGGTCAACGAAAAAGGTTGGAAGGCCTCCATGCATTGGCCGATACGTGGTTTCAGCAAAATCTGCATGACCCGTCCAAAGGCCGGCCGGCTTTGGCTTACCTGACCGGTCGAGGTCTTGAATTGGAGACCCTGAAAGAGTTCGGCATGGGGTATGCGCCGCCATCGTGGGATGGGCTCACCAACCATTTGACCAGACAGGGAGCGACCCCATCAGATCTGGAAGCTTCGGGTCTGGTGGCGGTAAAAGATGCTCAGGGTCGCTCGAAGCCTGCGAGATTTTATGACCGGTTTCGCGGCCGGGTCATGCTCCCGATCCATGACCTTCGCGCGAACGTGATTGCCTTCGGCGGCCGCGTGTTCGAAGAAGGCACCCCCAAGTATCTTAATTCTCCGGATACCGCGCTCTTTCAGAAGGGTCGTGTGTTGTATGCATTGCACAAGGCGCGTGAGACGAACCCTCATCTGGACTCTCTGATGCTCGTCGAAGGCTACTTCGACGTGTTGGCGATGCATCAGGCGGGTATTCGTCAGGTTGCCGCGCCCTTGGGAACCGCACTCACGCCCGAGCATGCCGTGTTGCTCCGTCGATTCGCCAACACCGTGGTGCTGATCTTTGACGGCGATGCGGCGGGGACAGGTGCAGTCTTGCGCGCGCTGGACGTGTTTCGTGATAGTGGGGTGACGGTCAAAGTCGTCGTCATGCCTCCGGGGCATGACCCTGATTCATACGTGCGGGCTCATGGGGCGGAGCGTTTTCTGGCGTTGCGGGACCGGGCCCTGACGTTGTTGGAGTTCGCCGTGGCCCAACGTCTGGAAGGGGCCACGCACGCGACGATTGAAGAACGTACCCGGCGAGTCGACGACATACTCGGCATCCTGGCCAAAGTCTCAAACCCTATTGAAAAGAACGAACAGGTCCAGCGTGTCGCCGAGCGACTGGGTGTCAGGCCACAGCTGCTTCTCGATCGCTATTCTGCGGTGCTCGGCCGTCGTCAAGACGTGGCCCGGCGTCGCGGGAACTCGATGCCCGCCGGCAATCGACGTAGCGAAAAACGGGAATTTCGAGAAGAACGCGACATCGTCTCGTTCATGGTGCAGGGGAGTTTTCATGCGGAACAGCTTAAGGGTCTGCGGCCTGAGGATTTTCGATCGCCCCTCTATCGCCGGCTTGTCGAGATCGGGCTGCGACATCTCGATACGGAAGGCGGTCTTGATGTGTCGGGGTTTATCGCTGAAACCGGGCTGGATGAAACGTGTCGCGATTCGGTTGCGGAGTTGGCGGTGTCCGGGACCCATTTTGAGGATCGGGATGAGTATATTCAGGGTTGTTTGAGAGCGTTGGAACAACGAAACTTGAGAACCCGTCTTGATGAATTGATTGCTCAGCTTCGAATCGCTGAGCGAGAGCAACGAACGGATGACGCGGATTCTCTGAATTCCCAAATCGAAACGTTGCGTGGAAGAAAAGCCGGGTTAGCCTCCTCCACTTCATGATAAGGGCCCTTTATGGCAAAGACGATCGCCTCCAAGTCACGGAAAGAAGCGTTGGTATTTGAGAAAAAGAACGAACGGGGGAAGAAGGGACGTTCATCATCCGCAACGGTTCGTCCCTCTGAAGTCCAACCCCGGAAGCTGCCCGAACCCGTCGGGAGCCCTGTTCCCGGACGCAGGGCGGCACAGTCTCAATCTCGTCTCGAAGCGCCGATTGAGCCGGAGTCCGTTTCCGACAAGACTGAGGAACAGGAAGATGTGCTGGAAAAGAACGCCCCGGAAATTGATCTCACCCCCGGTGATTTGAGTCGAACGGATGATCCCGTTCGTCTGTATTTGCGAGAGATGGGGAGCGTCTCGTTGCTGAGCCGCGAAGGGGAGATCGAGTTGGCGAAGAAGATCGAAGAAGGCAAGGAAGAGATGACGCGGGCGATAGCGGGGATGCCGATGACGCTGCAGACGCTGGACGGGCT
>JGIcombinedJ30088_10000621_pt1 | contig 37674 bp, 30 predicted proteins | sample PinacodermPK_FD_30088 | JGI IMG/M metagenome (IMG submission 30088)
CGTGACCGCCGCGGCGCACGCGGAGCAGGCCCCCGGCGGTAGGGGCGCACCGATGGACCGGCTCGCGGAGGCGGTGCGCTCGGTGCTGGCGCGTGCTGTCGTCGCAGGCGAGCGCTGGCGGACCGGAGTGGCCTACAACCCGCTGTCGGCGGACATGGTCCAGAATCCCTATCCGGTCTATGCGGCGCTGCGCGCCCGCGGCGCGATACATCGCAGCCGACTGATGAACGCCTGGTTGTTCGCGCGCCACGCCGATGCCGACACGATCCTGCGCGATCACCGCAACTTCGCCAACGACCCGCGCCTGGGCACGCTGACCCGCCGCCAACAGGCCATGCTGCCACCGGCGGACGAGTTCTCCATGCTGTTTCTCGACCCGCCCGACCACAAGAGGCTCCGGGCCCTGGTGAACAAGGCCTTCACCTCCCGCGCGGTCAACGCCCTGGAGCACCGCATCCGCGCGATCACGGCCGCTCTCCTGGACGACATCGACGACCCCGGCGGCTTCGATCTCATGACGGCCATCGCCCAGCCCCTGCCGATCATCGTGATCGCCGAGATGCTGGGCGTCCCGGCGAAGGACCGGGACCGCTTCAAGCTCTGGTCGGTGCAGCGCGCCCGTCTGCTGGAGCCGACGGCTAGCCTCCGAGAGCGCGCGATCGCCCAGGAGGCCTCGCGGGAGTTCGACGCGTATTTCCGGGCGATCATCGCGATGCGCCGGAACGCGCCCCGCGACGACATCCTGAGCGCCCTGGTCCACGCCGAGGACGGGGGCGAGCGGCTGAACGAGCGCGAGATGCTGAACATCCTGCGTCTCCTGCTGATCGCCGGCAACGAGACCACCACCAACCTGATCGGTAACGGCATGCAGGCACTGCTTGCCAACCCGGACCAGCTCGTCCGACTCCGCGACGACCCGGGCCTCATGCCGGCGGCCGTCGAGGAACTGCTGCGCTTCGATTCCCCGGTGCAGACGACGTTCCGGCGGGTTCGCGCCGACTGTGCGGTGAACGGGTTCGAGGTCCGCGCCCGTGACAACATCGCCGTCCTGATTGGCGCCGCCAACCGGGACCCGGATGTCTTCGAGGAGCCCGACCGGCTCGATGTCGGCCGCACNGGCTCTGTCCACCTCTCGCTCGGGCGCGGCATCCACTACTGCCTCGGCGCGCCGCTTGCGCGGCTGGAGGGAAGGATCGCGTTCCAGATGCTTCTGGAGCGCTTCGCGCGGATCGAACTGCTGGGCAGTCGCCCGAAGTATCGCAACGGCATCGTGCTGCGCGGCCTCCGGTCCCTGCCGCTGCGCTGCGTCCGCGCCTGAGTCGCCGCCATGCCGACTCCCTTGCGCCGTCCGCTGAACGGTTCCCTGTTCAAGAATTCGCCCGGACATCACGGCAGGCGCCCGACTCGGGGAACACGCGTGTTGATCATGCGTTGACAGTTCAAATTCGCGCGAACCCTGGAATCGGAAGGCCCCTGGAAACATTGACGTTTCCAAGGGCTTCTATGATGGACGCGAAGTCCTGACCGTCAAATCCGGGCGACGGGGCGGCCAAGCGGCACGGCGGAATCTGGAAGCCCACAGTGCAGAAACTCACCTCGTCCCGGCTCGGCCAGTATCTCGCCTTCCGCCCAGACCACTTCCCCGCGCGACAGTGTGATCGCCGGCCATCCCGTGATCTTCATCCCCTCGTAAGGCGTGTAGTCAACGTTGTGATGAAGCAGGTCGTTACTGATGGTCACCTCCCGTGAATCATCCCAGATGACTAGGTCGGCGTCACAACCGACCGCGATTGTACCCTTTTGGGGATACAGCCCGTAGAGCTTGGCGGGCGTCGTGGCTGTCAGTTCGACAAATCGCTCAAGATCGATGATGTTCTTGCCGACTCCCTCAGAGAAGAGAAGCGGCATGCGGGTCTCGATGCCCGGCACACCGTTCGGGATCCAGCGAAACGAAGTGTCTTCACCGTGTATCTTCTTTCCGTCGGAACCCTCGAAACGGGTCGGGGCATGATCGGAAGAAAACACGTCAAAGGTTCCGTTGCGAAGTCCATCCCAGATCACCTGCTGGTTGGCCTTGTCCCGGGGCGGTGGACTGCAGATGCACTTGGCACCCTCGAAGCCGGGTTTGTCGAGGTCATCCTCGGTAAGGAACAGGTACTGAGGGCAGGTTTCCGCAAACAGTTTGAGACCTCGGGCTCGAGCCCTGTGGATTTCGTCCACCACTTCACGAGCGGAAACGTGCACCAGCAGTATCGGTACATCCAGGAGTTCGGCCAGGGTGATGGCCCGGTTCGTGCCTTCGCGCTCGACGGGCCTCGGTCGCGAATGGGCATGGTACTTCGGCGAAATCTTGCCCGATTGCTCCAGCCGATCGGTCAGCCAGCTGATGCAATCGCCGTTCTCGGCATGCACCATCACGAAAGCCCGTTCGCGGCGCGCCAGCGCCAGCACGTCCAGGATCTCGCGGTCATTCAGCATGAGGCCGTCGTAAGTCATGTAGACTTTGAACGAGGTGTAGCCGTCTCGTATCAATCCCGGCAATTCCTGGCCCAAGACCTGCTCGTTGGGATCGACGATGATCATGTGAATTGCGTAGTCGGCTAACGCACGGTTCTCGGCGCGTCCGCGGTACTCGTTCACGGTCTCCCTTAGACTCTGGCCTTTGAACTGAAGGGCAAAGGGAATCACTGTGGTCGTGCCGCCCGCAAGCGCTGAGCGCGTGCCGGTAAGAAAGTCGTCGGCGCACACTGATCCATCCATGCTGGGCTGATCGATGTGACAGTGGCTGTCAATGCCACCGGGAGTCACCGTTCGCCCCTCGGCGTCGATCACATTGTCGGCACCATCCAGCGAATCTGCCAGCGCCGCGATGCGACCTTCGCGAATACCGATATCACACCTAACGACGGCGGCTGACGTCGCCACCTTTCCTCCACGAATGACGGTATCGAATTTGCTCACGGGTCTCTCCTCCTATTCCTGGTGGCATGACGGACTGACAGGCGCGACGGAGTTCCCGGCACGGCGAGTTCAACGCCGGAACAATCCGGGGTCGATCCGCGGCCCCTTCGACGGCAGACCGGACAACGTTTCGCGGCGGCGTCCCGACTCCGTGCCGGACAAAGTCCTGAACTGACCGGCGAGCCTACGGCGGCGCCACGCCGAGCTGCCTGCCGATCCCCAGACCGTCTTCCCAGCAGTGGCGGTCGATCCGCACCTCGCCGTCCTCGAGCGCACGCTTCCGGCGTGCGGCGCTGCCTTCGCCGGGATACCGGATTTCCGTCACCCCGGGGGCCTTCCTGGAGGTCTTGACCGCTTCGATGCGTCCACCCACGGAGCGCTTGAAGTCCTCGATACTGCCGAAGATCTCTGGGTCGATGGCGATGAATAGGTGACCCTTGCGGGCCGCATCTTTTTCCACGTGATCCGCACCCATGTCACAACCGACCAGGGCGCCCGAGAGGAAATCGATCAGCAGCAGCAGACCGTAACCCTTGTGTCCGCCCGGATCGATAGCGCCGATGTCGCGAGTGTAGTTGAGGCCGTCGCACACCAGGTCGGGGTCGCGCGTGGACCGCCCGTCCCTGTCGTGGGCCACCCCGTCGGAGAGCCTGCCCTGGTAACGCCGGGAATAGCGCACGTAGGTGGGAAGCGTGGCGCAGGGCGTGAAATCGGCCAGGAATGGCGTGCTCCCGGTCGGCACCGAAAACGCCATTGGGTTGCTTCCGATGATGGGCTCGACGCCCCCGACCGGGTGGACGACCGGGACGACGTCGTCGCTGAACACCATGCCGATTGCATCACGGTTCGCCATGCGCTCCGCGTACAAGCCCGCATGAAACAGGTCATGGCTGTTTCTTACCCCGACGACCGCGCACCCGGCGTCTTTCGCCTTGGTGGCTGCGACATCGGCCGCCAGAAGCGCGGCCAGCGGGCCCGGGCCCGAGTTTCCGTCTATCAGCGCAAAGCAGGCCTTTTCCCTGACGATGACAGGTCTTGCGACCGGGTCGGCCTCGCCCTTCCGGTAGTACTGCAGGTGGCTGTTGATCAGGTGATTGAAGCCCTGCACGCCCACACCTCTCAAATCGGATTCGAGGTGCACGTCCGCCACCGTGGCCGCGGCCTCCCGTTCGAGCCCCACCGCTTCCAGGAGACGCTGCATGTAGGTCCGCAGGACATCGATCCGAACCGCTCTCGTTTCATGGCCAAGCATGATGTCTCCTCCCTTTCAATCGGTATGGTTACCATGAGCGGGGTGCAATGCCGGATTCAAAGACAGTAACCCGCAGCGGATAGACCGGAATTTCCGCATCGCTCCATTCCTGAGGCTCTACCGTTCCATCCCCGTAGGGACAGATCGAAATCGCGACAACCTGTGCGATCTCGGCGTAGAACTCGATGTAGTCACCAGGCTCTGCATCGCTGGTCCCGAATACGTAATCGCCGCTGCGAGGTTCGATGGCGACCTTGTAGAACAGGTTGAGATTGTCGTGAACCGCGCGCTGGCCGAATCCCATCATCGCCATACCCGCGCGCAGGTTGTCGTAGCAGGTTCTCGGGTGAATGCCGGCATACTGCATCCAGTGATGCGCGTTGCAGTGGGCAGCGTGGGAAAGGTGATCACGGGCATGATCGCCGTTGTCGTGCCAGCGCACGGTGTCAGCCAAGCAGGTGCACAGGGGCCGCGAATTCGGGGGCGTTCCCCAAACCCGCGTGAACTTCGTGACACGGCCGCCCTCAAGGGCGATTTGGGCGGCCGGATAATAGTGCTCAGTCGGGTCGTCCGGGTTCATCACGCAAACGTCCAGGGCATTCGTGCCTTCAACCACCGTGAGTCGCCACACCTGACCCGCATCCGCCCTGAATCCGTAGCCGCTCCCGCGCGGCATCTCGTGCTCGAACACCGTCTTGAAGGAACTTCGGCGCGAGATCACACTCTCGTAGAAATCAGTGTCGAAGGAATGTTTCCGCCGTTCCATGGGTGCTGGTTCAGTCATGTTCAGCTCTCCCTCCCCGGTGTAGGCAGCGGCTTGTTGGAACGCCGTCCATGGCTGTTTTCATAGAGAGAAAGATCGGGGTATAGGACACCCGGGTAGGGCCAACCCAGGGCGATCGCGACCGGATGGCTCACCGCGATCTTCACGGCGCGAGGCCGTGGCTCGCTGATTTCGGCGGGGGGACGCGAACCGTCGATGTACGGGCTCAATACCAGCAAGACATTCAGGTCGATTTCGGCGAACAACGTCACCCGGTCGCCGCGCCTCGCATCGGAAGGGTGGATCAGAAACTGCTGGCTCGGCCCATCGACCTCCATCCTCTGGAATAGGCTGATGTGTCCCTTGTCCAGCAAGGACGGTTCGAGTGAGCGTGACTCAAGCGCGTCGGAAAACTGCTCCCATGTTGACTTCACACCCTGCTTGCCGCCTTGAAGCCGCCAGTCCGCAGGGGTTTCGAAACCGCCGAACAGAAAATGGTGCCTGCTCTCGCCGGTCCGCGCGGCAACCGTGTCCTCGATGAACGTCAGCAACGGGCGATATCGGGCCATCGTTCCCCACAACCGGTTGAACAGCGTAAGGTAAATCCCTTCGATCAGACACATGTCCTGGGTCCAGATACGCTCGTCGGGATCTTGGGAATTGAAGGCAAACAGATTGACGATCTGCGCGCCTTCGGCGAGTTCGATGGTCAGCAACTCACCTGCAGCCATTTCGACACACAGTGCTCCTGTCTCGGCCAGCGTCCGGGTGAATCGAAACTCCGCCAACCTGAGCTGTTTGGTAAGAGACTGGTAGAACGTCCTCTGAAAAGGGCGCGGGTGCGCGGAGTTCGGGGGGTAAAGCTCGTAGTCCATCTGTTGCCTCTCCGGTCGCGAGGATTCCTGCGTCATGAACGCGTGCCGGTCCCATCCGGTACGTCAATCGTCTGCATTGACCATGGCTTCACGGCGCATCATGCGCATGATCTTCCGGTCCAGTCGGCCATACTCGGGATCTGTCAGAATATCCTCCTTCTGGAGAAACTTCACCTCGCGCTTGAACGCCACGGAGATGTCTTCGAGAACCCTGCCCGGGTGGCGGGTCATGAAGACGATTCGATCGGCTAGGAATATCGCCTCGTGAATATCATGGGTGACCAACAGCACGGTGGTGTTCGATCTCTCGATGACCTTCAGGAGCAACTCCTGCATCCGCCAACGAGTCTCGGCATCGAGTGCACCAAAAGGCTCATCCATCAGCAGGAGCGCGGGCTCGTTCGCCAAGGTCCGTGCGATCGCGACCCGCTGTTTCATGCCCCCAGACAACGCTTTCGGAAAAACATGCCTGAATCGCGTCAGATCGACGAGATCAATGAAGTGTGCCGCGCGTTCGGCACGTTCGGCCTTCCCCATGCCCTGCAGCCTGAGACCGTATTCGACGTTCTGCTGAACATTCAACCACGGAAACGAGGTGTACGTCTGGAAGATCATTCCGCGGTCGGGACCTGGTCCGATGATCTCTGTCCCATGCAGGTAAATCGCTCCCCGGGTAGGTTCCTCGAGGCCGGCGACGAGGCGCAGCATGGTTGACTTCCCGCAGCCGGACGGTCCCAGCAACACGCACGATTCGTTCTTGGCGACGCTGAAGGACATGTCCGACAACGCGGTGATGCTGGCGTCACCGTTCAGCTGGAATTCCTTCGTGACGCGGTCGACCGTCAACATGACCTTGTCGCTTTGAGAGTACATGCGTGGCCGCTCCCGTTCGCTCACTCTGATTCTTCCAGGTAGGAGAACATCAGGCGATGCACCAGCCGGAAGAGCAGGTCGAACATCAGCCCGAGCAGACCGATGACCAAGATCCCGGCCATGATTTCGTCCACGTGGATAAAGCGTCTGGAACGCATCATCATCGCACCAATGCCCGTGGTCTGGGCGGTGATCTCAGCGATCACTAGGTAGGTCCAGCTTGCCGCCAGCATTTGACGCGCCGAGGTGACAATGTCCGGAGACACCGCCGGTAGGACCACGGTCATCAGCACCTGTTTGCGAGTGGCGCCAAGTGTCAGTGCCGTTTCGATGAGTTCAGCGCGAACGGCCTTGGTGTGGTCCATGATCAAGGTAATGAGGAACCACACCGCTCCCAGAAAGAGTATGCTTATCTTGACCAGTTCGCCCGTTCCAAGCCACATCAGGAGCAGGGGTATCAAGGCTGCCGCCGGGACGTAGCGCCAGGCGGATACCAACGGATTGAAGAACCCCTCAACAGTTTTGAAGGAACCCATCAGGACGCCGAGGGGGGCCGAGACCGCGCACGCGGCGGCAAATCCCACCACCACCCTCCACACGCTGGTCCAGATGTCGTAGAGAAAACCCTTTTCGACAATCAGTTCGTAGAGGGCTGTTATGACCTCGGGAGGTGCGGGCAGGATGATGGCTGGCGCCCAACCACGTAGATTGGCGATGTGCCACAGTCCGAAGAAGATCGCCCATATGGAAATCCCCAGAAAGATGCTCCAGGAGACAGGAATTTGCGACTTGTACTCGAACCAACGCCTTCTCCGCCGACTCCGGCTCGGTACGCTCTCTTGGTACTCGCTCATGTCTGCCGTCCTATCTCCCGCTTCCTGAGATGACGGCTTCCCGGCTCGGGCAGCGGGCGCTAGAAATCGATCGTCGCGCCGGCACGGGCGGACAGAGACCTATCGGCGACCGACCGTTTGCGCACGTAACTGCTGCGTCTTTTTATGATCGACAGTGCCCGTTTTGTCGAGCACCACGCAGTAAGTTTCCCTGGCGCGCTCTGCGGTAACATAGCCCTCAGCGACATCACGCTGGACCCGAACCGGGTCGCGCGTTCGGGGGTCGCCATAGCCCGCTCCACCGCAGGAGATACCGATGATGCTCTCTTCGGCGGTGAGTGTCAGATCGCCATACGGTGGAATGGGAGTGTCTTTTCCGGAGGCCTTGCGCATCAGCGTCCGGGCAGACGTTCCGGTTAACCCACCGCGAGTCCCGAGCGGCGCATTAATTGTGCCGTCGGTGACATAGATCACTCGCAGCGAGCAGGCGACCGGACTGAACTCGACAAAGGACGAGGGTGCGCCGCAATACTTACCTGCACCCTCGCTGTCAGTGACGATGCGGCGCTCGGTGACACGAATGGGATAAAGCGTCTCGTCGACCTCGACACTGTCCCAAAGGCATTGCCCGGCGCTGCCCGCGCCGAACAACGTCAACCAGCCGTCTTCACTGGGTCCGGCTGCGCCCAGGGTGTCTCCGAGTTGCAGTTGGTTCACAAAGGCCCTGTTGTCATTGCGTGGGTCGAAACCCGATATGACCGCGCCTGCCGGAGATTGCACCGCACCGGTTTCGGCCATGCCGTAACCTTCGGCAAATTCTGCAATGGCGCGCTGAACCGCATTGGTGACCCGGTCAGCGACATTGGTGGTTGCGATTGAGCAACTGGCAGGATGACGGGGAATGCCGACGACGCAGTTTTCGCGCAGGTGAACACAGATCCGCCTGAAGCTGCCGGCGTTTGGTGGCACGCCGGGCTCGATGCTGTTGAAGATACCGATCATGGCGGCCGTGCGGGCGCAGGCCTCGCTGAGATTCAGACCACTGGGCAGACAGTCCATGTTATCGCGCAGGTCCACTTCGATGCTGCCAGCTTCAGCGTCCATCTCCACGGCGAGGGTCACCGGGATTCCGTCCGGTGGTGTTCCCGGAAAGGGATCGTGAGTGCTGCAGGCCCTGGTGCGACCGCTCGGTAGTTTGCGAAGTGCCCCCACCATGCGCTGCTCGCTGTAGTTAAACCACTCGCGCTGATAGGCGTGGAGCACCTCCCAGCCGAGTTCGTCGCCAAGTGCCAGCAACTCCCTTTCTGCTATCCGCGCTGCGCCCAGGGCCGCCAGGTAGTCTCCGCGCCACTGGTCCGGAACCCGGATGCGCAACATGCACATCCGAATGATGTCTTCGATATCCTGGTAATCCTCCTGCACCTTCACGGACGGGAAGATGAGCGCCCCTTCTTCGTAAACGTCCTTCGCCGAGAACATGTAGGTGGTTGGCATGGCGTTGCCAATGTCCGCCTGGTGCGCCTTCGCAATGGCCGTGAACCTGTGTACCCCCTGGTCGTCAATCACCGGCACCAGGATGGACTGATCGGCGGCGTGGGAGCAGCCGTGGTAGGGCGAGTTGTGAATGAAGGCATCCCCGCGACGGAGCTGTGGGTGCAAATCCTTCATGGATTGGGCCATCATGTCGGATCCCACCATCAAGTGGATGGGTAAACTCTCCCCTAAGGTCAACAGCTCCGCGTCTCCCGTGACGATGCAGCAGGAGAAATCCCGCCCATTGTTGATCACTCCCGAACGGGCCGTGCGCAGCAGCGTGTTGTGCATCTTGCGAACTATTCCTTCCAGCCGCTTGGAAAGAACGGCAAGCAATACGCCGTCGATCACAGGGACGTCCGCGGCGTCCGGTTCCAAAGTGCTTACCACGCCATGAGATCCCGTTGCGTTTTCAAGGTATGATCACCAGGTTGCCTTGGAGCGTTCGACGGATTTCTGCACCGGGGTCGACGACCACGGTGGTGAACGGAGATTCGACGATAGCCGGACCCGTCACTGCCTCGTCGGGCTGCATGGCTTCAAACCAAACTATGTCCGTCTCGAGCATGCCGAAACCACCGAAGTGGCATTCGCGAGTGCCATGGTCAAATCCTGCATTGTGCCGGGTCCGTTCCATGGAACCGACCGCCGACTCGCGCAGTTGACAGCGCACTCGGGCATGCCAACTGACTAGCTCGATCTCGGAATCGGGATCGCTGAACGCGAAGATCTGCTCGTGAACTCTATGGAAGTCCTCGGTGAGCGCATCCACATCCTGCTGGGAATCGAAGCGCCCTTGGCGCAAGGGCACATCGATCTCCCAGATCTGGTGCAGGTAGCGTCCCTCCACGAAAAACTCGATGGATTGATCGAACGAGCGGGCTCCGGGCCCGTCGATAAAGCACTGGCACCTTCTTTCCAAGTTACCCAGGGTACGATTAGCACGGTCGCGGTCGAAACCAGTGGTGGTGGTGAACAACAACTCGGCATATTCGCTTGTAAGATCAGAGATCAGGGCACCAGCTGCGCTGAGTCCGGCCGCCACGTCAGGGATCACGATCTCCTTGCATCCCAGACGCCTAGCCGTGGCGATAATGTTGAGTCCTGCTGCGCCACCGCCGCCCACGAGCACTGCGTAACGAGGATCGATACCTTGGTGAATGGTGATTTCCTCGATGGCGGTGACCATGTTCTCAGTGAGCAGGTCGATAACGGCGACGGCCGCCTGATCCAGCCCGATGGCCAGCGGCCCGCCGACGTGCTCGCCCATCGCCGACCTTGCGCCAGCGACGTCCAGGTCCATGGTGCCGTTAAGGAACCGAGCCGGATCAATGTAACCCAACGTGACGGCGGCGTCCGTGACCGTTGGACGGGTGCCGCCCCGGCCGTAACACGCGGGGCCGGGTACCGAGCCGGCGCTGTCGGGACCGACGTGAAGAAGGCCGCCGGTGTCAACCCAGGCAATGCTGCCACCGCCTGCCCCGACGCTGGTCACGTCCACGGAGGGAAATCCGGTCATGTGACCAAGGTAAGGACGCCCGATCCACGTTTCCCGTGTCCAAGGAATCTGGCCCTTGCGAATCAGACTCACGTCGTAAGTGGTGCCGCCCGCGTCCGCAACGATTGCCGTTTGCGACCTCGACTCGACACTTGCGTAATGACGACCGGCGACGGGCGCCATGGCAGGCCCGGACTTGATTGAGTGAATGGGAGCCTGCGCGACGTCCGACGCATCGAGGACACCGCTTTGCGACGTGATCACGAGAAGGCGCCCTCGAAAGCCCGACTCGCGCAACTCGTCACGGAGGTCGTTAAGATATCGACTGAGCAGGGGCTTGAGGGAGACGTCGATGCACGTAGAGGACGCGCGCCGGTACTCGCGCAACGAAGGGTTGATTTCGTGGGACAGCGAATAAGGAACGCCGGGTAGATGTGTTTCCAGTAGTTCGCCTATCCGTTTTTCGTGCACCGGGTTCACAATGGACCACAGCAGACAGACACCGACTGCCTCCACTGAATGTCGTTCAATCTCGAGAAGACTCTCGATCACGGCATCCTCGTCCAATGGCGCGACCACCGTACCATCCATGCCGATTCGTTCCGGAACCTCGAAGGTCAAAGCTCGGGGCACATACGGTTCCGGATACGGAATCGCGTAGTCGAAGGTGGAAAGACCGATGCGCCCGCCTTCCCTGATCACGAGGATGTCACGATGACCCCGGGTGGTCAGAAATGCCGTCCTGGCCGTATTTCGGGTCAGGATTGCATTGGTGGCAATGGTGGTACCGTGCACCAGCAAGTCAGCTCGGCCGAGCAGAGTCCGCGTTTCAATCTCCAGATCCGCACTCGCCGCATCAATGGCCGCCCGTACACCCCTGACCGGATTCTCTGGAGTGGTCGAGGCCTTGTACATGCGAAGACCGCCGCTATCCTCCTCTACGATCAGGTCCGTGAACGTGCCTCCGGTATCAACTGCAAATCTCAACGTCTGCCCCCACGATCGGATTGGGGCGCCGAATTCCGTCTTGGGGCGTGGAGCATCATTCGCCTCTGTAACCCGAGTCGTACAGTGCGTTCATGACACTGCAGTCGACGGCACTTCCCGGATCGATTCGCTTCGTCATCTGCCCGAACTTGATCCACCAATCGTTGATAGTTTCAACGGCCGTATACGCATGGCCGTTTTTCTGCCCGAACGGGCCATCGCCTGGAGCACCAGCGCAGATGCGTGCGGCTTCCATGAACGAATACTGCCAGATGGTGGAATCCTCGCGAGTGCCAGTCACGCCGTTGATCGCGTTGATGTCGGCCAGGTCCCACTGCAGTATGTCCGACAGCATCTGGTTGGCTTCCTGCGGATTTGTCTGCCAGAACGCCACCGCTTCCCAAAAAGCCTTCATGGCCTTTGCCGCCAAGACCGGCTGTTCCGCCAGAAACTTGTCCGACATGTAGACGGCATCCGTCATGAAGCCCTTCTCCAACCAGTTGGGCTTTCGGGTGCTGCCCAGAATCATCGACCCCCCGAGCTGCTCGATGACTTGCTCTGTGTAGGGGGAGAACAGATACGCGAGGTCAATGTCCCCTGCCAGCATGGCGGATGCAGCCTGATCTCCGGCGAGGTTGATCCAGTTGACCTCATCGACGTTCACTCCCTGCTCGGCGAGCCAAATGCCGACCATGATCTGCCCTAGATATCCCTCGACTGCGGCCACCCTGGAACCCCGAATGTTGGTGACATCGTCCATACCCTCGATGCCTACCACGTGGTCCGCGCCGTAAGATATCGTTGTAAACGCCACCAGCTTGATCGGAACCTCTTGTTCGGCTGCGATCGGCGCGTACTCCATGGTCGCATGAACAATGTCTGTCTGCCCTGCACCGAGAAGCGTCCAGGCGGCGAACGGGTCATTGATGGTGCTGACCTCCAGTTCGAGGTCCGGCACCGGATCCAACTCCGCCGCCAGGTTCCACATCGCATAGGCTGGCCATTCGATGCCCAGCGCGACTCTAACCTTGTCTTCGGCGGAACTGGAACCTGGCAGCGTAACACCGAATGCTACGGCCAAGGTCGCTACGATCAATGCACGAGAAATGCTTCCACTTTCCAATCCTGTAGATGACATTGTCCTCTCCCCGTGTGGTTTGGAAGACGATCTTGAGAAATGGTAGTCTATCATTTACTTTACCTGTGATAGCTCGACCATACTAGGAATATCCCGATGGTCCTCGCCGACCGGTTTGAAGTGCTTGACGTTGGCGCTGTCTCGACGGCGCAATCCGAGAGACTGCACCGGGAGGCATGGCAGTACGCGCCCGCAGGCGTGCAGGGAGACGGGCGCTATTACAAGCCGTACCCCCTCTATATTCGCCGTGCAAAAGGCGCGCGCCTGTGGGACCTGGACGATAACGAATACATCGATTTCCACGGTTCCTACGGGCCCGCGATTCTGGGGCACTCCGACGACCGCGTGAACAATGCAGTCAAGGAAGTCATGGATAACGAGGGCGTGCTGTTTGCCTTGCCCCACCCCAGAGAGGTGGAGTTGGCGAAGATTGTGACCGACGTCATACCTTCGGCCGAGAAAACCATTTTCACGAATTCCGGGACTGAGGCTGTCTACCATGCCGTGCGCGTCGCCCGCGCCTTTACTGGGCGAGACCTGATCGTCAAGCTTGAGGGTGCCTATCACGGCTGGTTCAACGACGTGGCGGTGAGCATCAAGCCGGAACTCAAGGAAGCCGGGCCCGCCGCCGCACCGCATACCGTGCCGGGATCCGCAGGCATCCCCGGAGAGTATCTCGAAAAAGTACTCGTCCTGCCCTACAACGACCTCGGCGCGATCGAAAGAACGCTCGAGAGAAGGCGCGGGGAAGTCGCCGCCGTTCTGGTTGAACCGGTGGTTCACAGCTGCGGCTGCCTGAAGCCTAGGGATGGATATCTCGAGGGACTGAGGGAGCTTGCCTCGTCCCATGGCGTGGTTCTCATCTTTGACGAGGTCATGACCGGTTTCCGCCACCATCAGGGCGGTTGCCAAGCGGTGTTCCGGGTAACACCGGATTTGACAACCTTTGGCAAGGCATTGTCGAACGGTTATGCCATCAGCGGCGTCACCGGCAAGAACGAGATCATGTCTAGGATCGCACCCGAAGGCGATGTCTTCTTCTCCGGGACGTTCAACGGACATCTGCTCAACGTAACGGCGGCTTTGCGAACCCAGGAAATCCTTCGCGATCAGTCCATTTACGAACGGCTGTGGAAGCTCGGACGAATGGTTGAAGAAGGAATCAACACCGCGGTTGAGAGCCTTGGCGTGAAGGCACGGTGCGAGTCCTTCGGTTCGGTCTGGTCATTGTACTTCGGCAATCGGGAAGTGCGGGATTACCGGGACCTCATCGAGGTGGCGTACAGCAAGGATGATCCCGTGATGAGAGCCTACCTCAGTTCGCTGTTGAACAACGGCATTTACGTTCAACCCTTCTATGTGGTGCGTTCCTTCATCTCGGCGGCACATACCGAAGATGACATGCAGAAGACAATCGATGTCACCGTGAGATTCCTGGAGGAAAACAGGATCGCATTGTCCTGAGCGTGACTGGCGGGCCACCTGGAGTACTCGATGTGAAACGCATCGGAATTGATATCGGCGGCACCTTCACCGACCTCGTGTTGTACGACGGCGACCAGAACGTCATCTCCAGCGCCAAGACACTGAGCACTCCCGAAGCACCCGAACAGGCTGTCAGACAACTGCTGGCAGATGTTGGCATCGGCGAGGGTGAATCGTTTCAACTCATGCACGGCACCACGCTCGTGACAAATCTGATCGTGGAGCGGTCCGGTGCGAAAGTCGGCCTCGTGACCACCCGTGGTTTCAGGGACGTGCTGGAATCCATGCGCGCAGACCGGCAGCATCTGTACGATCTTCAATGGGACAAGCCCAAGCCATTCATCCCGCGCTACCTGCGTGTTGAAGTCAACGAACGCCTGGACCACCGTGGAAACGTCCTGATCGAGCTGCACGACGAGGATGTCCGCAACTCGGTCGGGTACCTGCTCGAGCATGACGTCGAGGCGGTGGCAGTCTGCCTTTTGCACTCCTATGCCAATCCAGTCCACGAACGGCGGATTGCGGACATCATCGAAGAGATGGCCCCCGAGCTTCCGGTCACAATATCGTGCGATGTCAATCCGGAGATTCGAGAGTACGAGCGAACCAGCACGACGGTCCTCAACAGTTACGCATTGCCGAAGACCAAGGCTTACGTAGCCCGGCTCGAACAGGCCTTCAGCCGCACCAGCGTGATTAGGTATATGCACAGTGGCGGCGGGCTGGTGTCCGCCGAGGTGGCGCGAAGCATGCCGATACACTTGGCCTTCTCCGGTCCGGCTGCAGGGGTCCGGGCAGCAACGTGGGTCTGCCAACGCGCCGGAATCTCCGACATTGTCACGGTCGACATGGGCGGAACCAGTTTCGACGTATGCCTGGTGCAGGATGGCGTGCCGGAAACCACGGGCGAACTGGAAGTCGAGTGGGAAATTCCCATCCGAGCGCGCGCTCTCAACATAAACTCCATCGGTGCCGGCGGTGGCAGCATCGCATGGATCGATGCCGGAGGCGCGCTACGGGTGGGACCACGCAGCGCGCGAGCGGATCCAGGACCGGCCTGCTACAACCGCGGGGGTACCGAGGCGACCGTGACGGATGCCAACATGGTCCTGGGCTTGCTCAATCCGGCCGGGTTTTCCGGCAGCAGTCTCGTTCTGGATGCCAACAAGTCCACCCGTGCGTTGCAGTCACTTGCGGAACATTTCGACCAGCCGGTAGGAGAAGTGGCCAAAGGCATCTACAGCATCGTGAATGCCAACATGGCCCAGGCCATTCGCGAAATCACAATTGAGAAGGGTATCGATCCCAGGGACTTCACCGTCGTATCCTTCGGAGGCGCAGGAGGGCAGCATGCCGTCGAAGTGGCCAAGGAAGTGGGCGCGCGCCGGGTTGCCTTTCCCGCGCTGCCGGGGACGTTCTCGGCACTCGGCCTTCTGGCGGCCGATATGAGGTATTCGCGCTCCAAGAGCATGGTGGCGTGCCTCCTTGACGTTCCCATGGGCCAGCTTTCGGAGGCGCTTGCCACCCTGGAGCAGCAAGGGCTTTCCCTACTCGCCTCGGAACACGGGATGGCTGATCGATTCAGCGTCGAATGCAGTGCCGATCTCCGCTACGTGCAACAGTCTCACGAGATCAATGTCGACCTCGACCCGGACGATTTGACCCATGAGAGAATCTACGCCGCCTTCGAGACCATGCACGAACGTTTGTACGGCACCAGACTGGAAGACCCGTTGGAGATCATCAGCCTTCACGTGACCGTCTCGGGCCGAGTCCCGCGCCCGAGCCTTCCGGAGGAGGAACCGGGACCGAAGGCCTTGCCGGAACCGGTGCGCCACACCAAGGTGGAGTTCTTTGATGAGCCTATCGCGGTGTTCGCCCGCGAGGCCATGCGAGCGGGGATGGCCATCACCCGGCCCGCTCTCATAGAGGAACCCGATTCTATTCTGTATGTTCCGGACGACTGCAGCGGGCGGATCGACAGATACGGGAACATCACCGTTGAACTGAACTGAACTGAACTGAACTGTATGCCGGAAGATCCATTCACCAGCGAAGTGATTCGCTCCTATCTCGCATCCACCGTCCGGGAAATGGTCAAGGCCACCACCCGAACTGCCTACTCCATCGTGTTCAGTGAAGGAGCAGATTTCTCCTGCGCGCTGTTCGACGGGCAGACGAGATGCATCAGTCTGGAATCAGGCAATCCGGTGCACATGGCTTCGCTGCCGAGTGCTTTGCAAGCGCTCATGGAGAGATATCCCGAAATCGATGAGGGTGACGTCCTGCTCACCAACGATCCCTACAGGGGGGGCACCCATCATTCCGACGTGGTGGTCGTCAAGCCGATCTTCCACGCGGAAAAGCTGGTTGCGTTCGGCATCAACCGCGGCCACTGGTCGGATATCGGAGGCATGTCCGCCGGCGGCTTTTCCGGCGCAGCCCGGGATGTGATCCAGGAGGGTCTGATTATTCCGCCCATCAAGCTCTATCGGGGCGGCAGGCTGGTGCCGGAGCTTAAGGATCTCCTGATGTCGAACGTGCGAGTGAGCGACCGGGTCTGGGGTGATCTGCAGGCTCAGATTGCCGCCGTAATCACAGCGGAAAGACGCGTGAAGTCCCTGATCGCGAAGTATGGCCTGACTGCGGTCATCGATGGCATGGACTACGCCATTGCCTACAGCAAGCGGCGGTTCCTCCGCGGAATGCAGGCCATACCCGATGGTGACTATCACGCGGTTCAGTTCATGGAGGATGATGGCGCAGTTGATCGTTCGTACCGGATCGAGGTGCACATCACCAAGGAGGCGGACAGGTTCACGGTAGATTTCAAGGGCTCGGACCGCCAGGCGCTTGGACCGATCAATGCGTCGCTCGCGGTGTCGATGGCATCCTCTTTTTGCGCGCTCACCGCCGTGGTCGATGCCTATGCACCACTGAACCAAGGCGTGTTCGATCTGGTCGATGTGATTGCACCCAAGGGAACCGTGGTCAATCCAACCTATCCGGCACCCTTGTACGGAGGCAACTGCGACACCGCCGCACGGATCTTCGAGGCCGTGGTGAAGGCATTCGCCGACGCGATGCCGGAGCGCGTGATGTCAGGGCATGTGGCGTCCGGCATGAACACGACGGCCTGGGGCCAGGAATCGGAAACCCGAAACGAGTTCGCCTGGTACATGTTTCCAAGTGGCGGCTGGGGAGCACGGGCGTCAAAGGATGGCAACAATGACGTGTTCCATGCCATGGGCAACTGCATGAATCAGCCCGTTGAGGTGTGGGAGACACGCTATCCCACCCGAATCGAGAAATGCGAACTGCGAGCCGATTCAGGAGGGGCCGGCAGGTTCCGGGGTGGTCTGGGTATAGAGCGCCACCTGCGGATGCTGGCAAGGGAAACGCTGGTGTCGGCCTTGGCCGATGGCTGCACCCAACAACCGTTCGGCCTGGATGGCGGCCAGGCCGGAAGCTCCAATGCCTTTGAAGTGATTCGCGCCGGCGACGGGCCCAGGCCCTTGCGCGAAGTATACGACTTGCCGTCCTGGGGAAAATTCTCGAATGTGCCGTTGCAGCAAGACGACGTTTTGTCCATAAAGTGTGCAGGCGGTGGCGGTTTCGGACCACCGGAAGAACGCGATTTCGAGGCTCTGGAGTGGGACGTCCTCAATGGCTACGTGTCGCCCGAGGCCGCCCTGAAGGAGTATCGCGTCTGTATCGACGAATCCACCGGCAAGATCGATCGTAAGAAGACCGAACAGCTCAGGAGCCGCTCCACCCACCGGTGACCGCCGAAACGCAACCCGATCGAGACAGGACCTTCAACATGCAGATTGTGTTCAGCCGCACCTCACCGTACGCACGCAAGGTCATGGTGCTCGCCCATGAAACCGGCGTGATCGATGAGTTCGAGATCATTGAAAGTGGTGATTTGTCAGCAGTGTCAAGGAACGAGACCGTTGTTGCAAGAAATCCCATCGGAAAGATACCGGTGCTGGTGCTGAACGATGGTTCGTCCATGATTGATTCTCGGGTTATCTGCGAGTTTCTCGACGGTCTGCACGCGGGTCCAAGGATGTTTCCAACTTCGGGCAGGCGCAGATGGCAGATGCTCACCCGCCAAGCTGTCGCGGATGGAATCCTGGACGCGGCTGTGAACACGCGTGACGAGATCATGCTGCGTCCCGAACGGTACCGGTGGCCGGAGTGGATAGATGGCCAGATGCTCAAGGTCCGACGCGCGCTCGACCAACTGGAGACGGAAGTCGGCGACATCGATGCCGCCGTGGACATGGGCAGTATCGCCGTTGCCTGCGCACTTGGCTACTTGGACTTCCGGTACAGGGACGAGGGCTGGCGGGACAGCCGACCCGGGTTGGCCGAGTGGTACCGGGAGTTCTCGGCTCGGCCGTCCATGCAGGCAACCACTCCGGAGTGAGCGATACGACCATGCTCCGGATCAATGCCGGACCATTCGAATTCGCCGCCAGGATGGAGAAGGAAAGCGCGCCTAGAACCTGCGCGGCGTTCGAAAAGATGCTGCCTTTCGAAAACAGGCTCATCCATGTGCGCTGGAGTGGCGAGGCCGCCTGGATTCCGCTCGGTGACTTCCGGATGGGGGTGGGGTTCGAGAACCACACGAGCTATCCCTCGCGAGGCGATGTATTGCTGTACCCGGGTGGCATCAGCGAGACAGAAATCCTTCTTGCATACGGCAGCACCCGCTTTGCCAGCAAAATGGGGCAACTGGCCGGGAATCACTTTCTCACCATCGTTGGAGGTCGAGAGCATCTATTCAAACTGGGCCAGCTGGTGCTTTGGGAGGGTGCACAGAACATCCTGTTCGACAGAACGTGAGTGATCACGACGAAAGAACCAGGGCACGGAAGAGCGGTTGCGGCATGAAAGCGAGTGGACGGCCGATTCCGATCACCTGCCTGATGCCATCGGAACATTCAATCCGGACCGGTCGACGGGGGCAGGTCAAATGAAGCCGCGAAACTTGGGGGGAGCGCATCCACAACGATGCAGACTGTGACCCGCAACAGACTACTCGCTCATCTCCCGTCGCGATCCCCGATCAGAATGAACAGTCGAACATTTGTGTGGATTTCCTCCCCGGCAGCAGCATGAACGGGATCGACGTCTTCCATGACGTCAACGGGCAATGCGTCTGCACAGGGTGTGTTCGCGGATGAACTCCTAGTCACCATTCCTGTCAGAACGGTGTCAGGGTTGTTGTGCTGCCCGCGAGCCTGATCGGCCACTCCATCACATGCCGGGAAGGTCGAACGCAGGCGCGTCCGAGTCATCTAACGCCACCTGGTAGGGCTTGTGGTCCAAACCATCCGGGGTGACGTCGACCCACGCCTTCGAGATGATCCGCGCGAGGCCCCCACTGACGAAGCAGTAATCGAGCCGCATGGGCGTGGCGGTCGCGCGTTCGGGCGGGTCCGGCCACGACGTCTCGGGACCGCCGACGGTCTTCCGCGCGGCCTCTCAGGTGCCGACGAGATCGTCGGCCCGTGCGATCCAGTCCAGGCATTCCTGCAACGTGCTTATCATCCCGACCCGTCTCAGTTTCCCGCAGACCTCGACCTGGTGGACTCAACTGAGGTCCCTCCTAGGCGCGGTCCGCTCGACCAGGGCACAAAGGTCGGCCGCCGATGCCCTGAGCTCCTCGGCCATAACATCGATGGCCGTCCAGGACTGCTCCTGATCGGAACGCTATCACCACCTGAGTCGCCGCCATGCCGACTCCCTTGCGCCGTCCACTGAACGGTTCCCTGTTATGACAGGGCCCGACTCGGGGAACACGCGTGTTGATCATGCGTTGACGGTTCAAATCCACGCGAACCCTGGAATTGGAAGGCTCTTGGAAACATTGACGTTTCCAAGGGCTTCGGTGATGGACGCGAAGAAATCCGGCCGCCGATGCCCTGAGCTCCTCGGCCATAGCATCGACGGCCGTCCAGGACTGCTGCTGATCGGAACGCTATCACCCTGCGGCCGGATCAATTCGAGCACAGAGGCGGCGATCCTGCGGGGCGCCTGGACGGATCGCGACCCCCAACGACGCTTTGCGCGCATCGGGACAATGAGCCCGAGCGCAACGCCGGTTAACTCCACGTGTGCGAGGCCGGTCGCCGATTGGCAGAAACAGGCGTCCATGCGGCCTGCCCACGTTCGCATACATGTCCGGACCATAGACCACAAAATACAGAACGCCCCCACGAAACACTGCGGCCGTACTGCCACCACTACCCCTCGGTTGCTCAACATGCCGCCGCCCCGTCTCCGGGCGATAGAACATCTAGGCGTTCCCCGCCAGCGAACCGCCTGACGCCCACTGCAGTGTTCGGCGGGTAAGCCCGGCAGGCTCAGGCCGCCATGATGGGCAGCATGAAGTTGATGGCGGCTGTGACCCTTCGCGCCGCGAGGCTCCGGCGCTTTCCTGACGTGCTGCATGACTGTAGGATCGGGGTACTCGATGGAGGGTGACGCATGCTGATCAAGAGTCCGCGCCGGTGGGAAATCGCGGAGAACCAGGTAACATCCGAAGACCACTGGCTCGACCGCCGCCGCCTTGTGAAGGCGATTGCTGCCGGACCGGTGCTGGCGGCAGGATGGCCCGCCGTCGCTCCGGCCGCCCCCGATGTCGTGGAGCTTGCCCGAGAGCAGGCTGCTGGCGATCCGACCGGTGATCTCTACCCCGCAGCGCTCAACCCGGCCTTTGCGGATGCCGGACGCGAGGTGACGGTGGAAGAAGAGAATCTCACTTACAACAACTTCTATGAATTCGGCAGTTTCAAGCAGATCTGGCAGCGCGCCGCGGATCTCCCCCGCCGCCCCTGGTCGGTCACCATCGACGGCCTCGTGGAGGAAACCCGGACGATCGACATCGACACCCTGATCCGCTCGTTCAGCCTCGAGGAACGGATTTACCGGCATCGCTGCGTGGAAGCGTGGTCCATGGTCGTGCCGTGGACAGGGTTCACCATGCGTGATCTTGTCGATTTCGCCCGGCCGCTCGGTTCGGCGCGCTATGTCGTCATGCAGACCTTCCATGACCCCGATGTCGCTCCCGGCCAGGCGGGATCTTGGTATCCCTGGCCCTACACGGAAGGTGTCACCATCGAGGAAGCAACCAACGACCTCGCCTTCATGGTGACCGGTGCCTACGGGCAGCCCATGGCCAACCAGTTCGGCGTGCCGCTGCGCCTCCACCTTCCCTGGAAGTACGGATTCAAGTCCGTCAAGTCCATCGTCAGGGTGTCGTTCACCGAGGAACGGCCGCTGACATTCTGGGAAGAGGTGGCGTCGGCGGAGTACGGGTTCTGGGCCAATGTCAATCCCGAAGTGCCCCACAGGCGCTGGAGTCAGGCCATGGAACGCGTCCTTGGCACCGGAGAAACCGTTCCCACCGAGATCTACAACGGCTATGGCGCCGAGGTGGCCTCTCTCTACACCGGACTGGAGGGCGAACCCCTCTTCATGTAGCCGGCACCGTCGTTCAGGTACTGTCCTCGCGGACCTTCTCGACGAGGAAGTCGCGGAAGGCGGCGATCCGTGCCGATCCCCGCTGTTCCTCGGGATAGACGATGTGGGCGGTCAGACTGGGAAGGGGGGCCTCGATGTCGATCCTGACCTGCCGGTCGGTACTGCGCAGGACGTAGTCGGGAAGAATGGCGATGCCCAGGCCGCTTTCCACGGCGTTGCGCATGCCGAGGACCGAATTGACCGTCAGGGCGGGATGGCGCTGGGGCCTGTCGACCCCGAATGAGCGGGGCAGCCACGCCGGATTGACGAGATCCCGCAACGGCCCGTTGTCATACATGATGATGCGGTGTTTCTCGAGATCCTTGAGGGATGCCGGTGTTCCCCACGCCTTGAGGTAGTGCGGCGAAGCGTAGAAGTGAAAGCGGATGGTCTTCAGGCGGCGCTGGATGAGATCCGGTTGTGTCGGGCGGAAGAGGCGAATACCGACATCCGCTTCTCCCATGGAGAGATCAAGTTCGCCGTCATCGATGAGGAGCGAGATCGATATCTCCGGATAGCGGTCCATGAATTCGACGATTCGCGGCATCAGCCAGATCATCGCGAAACCCGTCGTGGCCGTCACCGAAAGGTGGCCGGCTGGCCGGTTCTTGCTGTCGGCGAGCTTGGACTCGACCATGGCGACCTTGCCGAACACCTCGCGGGCCGTGGCATAGAGCAGGTCTCCCTGTTCGGTCACGAGGAGACCACGGGCATGGCGGTGAAACAGCTCGACGCCCAGTTCCATCTCGAGGGAGGCAATCTGCCGGCTGATGGCCGACTGGCTCAGATTGAGGTGCCGGCCGGCCTTGGTGAAACTTCCCGCCTCCGCCACATGGAAGAAGACCCGCAGGCGATCCCAGTCCATCCCGGCCTCATCTGCCTATTCGGCAGCCTCACGGTGGTCCGCCGCCATATGGGCGAGGTACTTGTCCGCCTCCAGGGCTGCCATGCAGCCGGTGCCGGCTGCCGTGACCGCCTGGCGGTAAACCTTGTCCTGGACATCTCCGGCGGCAAAGACTCCGGGAATGGCCGTGGCCGTGCTGTCAGGCGCCGTCACGATGTAGCCTTCGTCGTCCATGTCGAGAAGCCCGGCGAAAATTCCGGTGTTGGGCCGATGGCCGATGGCAATGAAGACTCCATCGAGCATGAGGTCGCGTTCCTTGCCGGTGGTGACATTCCTCACCCTGGCGCCGGTCACGCCAGGCGGTTCACGGGTGCCCAGAACCTCGCTCAGCACGGTGTTCCACAGGATCTCGACACGCGGATGGCGAAACAGTCTTTCCTGCAGGATCCGCTCGGCGCGCAGTTCATCGCGCCGGTGGATCAACCGCACCCGGGCGGCCAGCTGCGCAAGATAGAGCGCCTCCTCGACGGCGGTGTTGCCCCCGCCGACGACACACACCTCCTTCTCCCTGAAGAAGAAGCCATCGCAGGTGGCACAGGCCGAGACCCCGAATCCCTGAAACCGCGCCTCGCTCTCGAGGCCCAGCCACTTCGCCTGGGCGCCGGTGGCAATGATGATCGAATCCGCAGTGCGGATGTCCCCGGAGTCGCCCGTGACAACGAAGGGGCGATGGGAGAAGTCGACTTCGGCAACAAGGTCATCGACCATTGCGGTGCCCACCGCACGGGCCTGGTCGGTCATCTGCTCCATCAGCCAGGGGCCCTGCACGACATCCGCGAATCCCGGGTAGTTCTCGACGTCCGTGGTGATGGTCATCTGGCCGCCAGGTTGAATTCCGTGAAGCAGAACCGGTTCGAGACCGGCCCTTGCCGCATAGATGGCGGCGGTCAGGCCGGCTGGGCCTGAACCCATGATGAGTACCCTTGCGTGTTGGTGTTGCGGCATGGCGTTCCGTCCGGGAATCGCGATCACCGACAATCTAGTGAAGGGCGCCGTCGCGTGAAAGGCATGAGGCAAAGATTGGGGTGGACAGTCTCATCCGCGCTCTTGCCACGCACGCTGCAAGGGACAATAGTACGTTCATGGACGATCCAGACACCAACGACGAAGGCTTCCGCGAAGCGAGGTTCTGCATCGGTGATGTCGTCAGGCACCGGCACTATCCGTTTCGCGGTGTGATCTACGACGTCGACCCGGTCTATGCCAACACCGAGGAATGGTGGCTCTCCATTCCCGAGGAAGTGCGTCCCTCCAAGGATCAGCCGTTCTACCACCTGCTGGCCGAGAACGAGGAGTCGACCTACGTCGCCTACGTTTCCGAACAGAACCTGGTGACAGACGAGAGCGGTCTGCCGGTGTCGCACCCCCATGTGTCATTGATGTTCGCCGAGCTCAAGAACGGCCGCTACATTCCGACGGCGATCCAGGCAAACTGAAGCGCTCTCCAAGGCGATCCCTGACCCTTTGCGCCACCCAGGTCGCGTCATCGAGCACCACAGGCGTCCAGAAGGGATCGAGTGCGCCTTCGAAATTTCTTGCGTGCCCACCGCGTTTCAACGCCTCGTGAAACCGTGAGAACTTTGCCGAACCTCCTGGCAGCGCGGCGATGAACACCGGCTTGCCGCTGATGCAGGCTTCCGTGGCCATGTTCACGGAATCGGACGTCACGATGATGAAGTCGGCGAGACCGAGCCAGCCTTCGTAGGGATTGCCGTCTCCGCCCTGCCAGATGACGGAGCGCGCCGGGTCGAGTTCCTTCTTCAGGGCGTCGGCGGCTTCCGGCGGGGTGCGCCGCGAGACTGTGACCATGAGCCCCCCCTCCAGCGCGCCAAGTTTCCGGCCGAGATCACGGGCATCGGCTCGGGTGAATCGGTAGACCCGGTTGGGACCGCCAATGGCGGCAAGGATCAGGGGGCGCGGAAGGTGGGCCACCTCTCGCTTGCGGCGGCAGGCTGCTTCGTCGAGGGTGCGCCTCGTCAGGCCGTGCAGCGAGCCGGTCGTTGCAATGACGTTGGCGCCCTTCACCTCGTCGTGACGGGGCGCAATGACGAGGTCGAAGTAGGCCGGGTTGATGGTGGGGTCCTGGATCTGGATGGTGACCGTGCGGCCATCGGTTTTCCGGCGGATGGCGGCCGTCGGCGCCACGGACTTGCGGCCGCTGGCGATTACCAGGTGAGGCCAGGGAGGGCCAAGCCGGTCCCCTCGGGGCGACAGCGCCGACAGTGGTGAGGGCCAGAATGCAGGGGGAAGCGCCCGCCAGGGATGGCGGATGACGATTGTCCGGTGTTCAGGCTCGAGTCCGAGCCGCGTGGCAAGTCCGCTGCACTGCCGTACCAGGCCGGCAGCGCCGTCGGTCACGATCCAGGATGACAGGCCATTCACTAAGAGCTCCCGGAATAGGCCTGGAGCGGCTTGACATCGAGACCGCCGGCCTTGAGAGCGGCAATGGCCTCGATCACCGCCCGGGCCCCTGGGATCGTCGTGACATACGGCACCTTCTTCATCAGCGCAGTGCGCCGCAGGCTGAAGCTGTCCGTGATCGATTTCGAGCCCTCGGTGGTGTTGATCAGAAGATCGATGCTGTCGTTCTTGAGGGCATCGACGATGTGTGGCGATCCCTGGAGAACCTTGTTGATGTACTCGACCTCGAGGCCGGCCGCAGTCATCTCGCGCGCCGTGCCGCGCGTGGCGACGAGTCGAAATCCCATGTCGGCAAGCCGCCTGCCCAGTGCGACGGCGTGCGGCTTGTCGCGGTCGCGTACGGAGATGAAGACACAGCCCTTGCAGGGAAGGGCGCCACCGGCCGCCAGCTGTGCCTTGGCAAATGCGTGTCCGAAGTCGCCGTCGAGCCCCATCACTTCGCCGGTGGACTTCATTTCCGGGCCCAGAATGACATCCACTCCGGGAAAGCGGTTGAAGGGGAACACCGCTTCCTTGATGGCGATGTGGGTGACCTCGGGCGGGCTGAGACGGAAAGCGCCGAGAGATTCTCCTGCCATGACCCTTGCGGCAATCTTGGCGATCGGGACACCGATGGCCTTGGCGACAAAGGGAACGGTGCGGCTGGCACGGGGATTGACCTCCAGAACGAGGACCTTGCCGTCCTTCACCGCGAACTGGATGTTGATCAGTCCCACTGTTCCCAGTTCCAGGGCCAGGGCTTCGGTCTGCTTCATCAGACCTTCGATGATGTCGGCTCCCAAAGAGTAGGGAGGAAGCGAGCACGCGGAGTCGCCTGAATGGACTCCCGCCTCCTCGATATGCTCCATGATCCCGGCAATGAAGACATCCCTGCCGTCCGACAGCGCATCGACATCCACCTCGACGGCATCCTGGAGAAAGCGATCGACAAGAATGGGATGGTCTCCCGATACGATGACCGAGCGTTCCACGTAGACTGCCAGGGCATCATCGTCGTGGACGATTTCCATGGCCCTGCCGCCGAGCACGTAGCTGGGCCGCACGACAACGGGATAGCCAATACGCTCGGTGATCCGCAGGGCTTCATTGAGCGACCGGCAGGTTCCGTTGGCCGGCTGTCTGAGGCCGAGATCATGAAGCAGCGCCTGGAAGCGCTTGCGGTCCTCCGCACGATCGATGGCATCGGGCGAGGTGCCGATGATGGGAATGTTCTCCTCCTCGAGCGCCCGCGCCAGGCCGAGTGGAGTCTGGCCGCCAAACTGTACGATGACGCCGATGAGGATTCCCCTCGCCATTTCGGTGCGGGCGATCGCCACGACGTCCTCGACGGTCAACGGTTCGAAGTAGAGGCGGTCAGAAGTGTCGTAGTCCGTCGAGACGGTCTCGGGATTGCAGTTGACCATGATGGTCTCGATCCCGGCTTCCTTCAGACCGTAGCACGCGTGGACGCAGCAATAGTCGAACTCGATCCCCTGTCCGATCCGGTTGGGACCGCCACCAAGGATGATCACCTTCCTTGAATCGCTGACGTCCGATTCGTCTTCCGCAGGGACAACGCCGTCGCCTTCGTAGCAGCTGTACATGTAGGACGTGCTCGCCGGAAACTCGGCGGCACAGGTATCGATCCTCTTGAACACCGGCGTCACGGCGAGACGTTCCCGACGCACCCTGACGCAGCGTTCCGTCACCCCGGCCAGGGCAGCCAGCCGGCGGTCCGAGAATCCGAGTTTCTTGATCTCGAGGAAGCCCCGCGCGTCGTCGGGAAGACCATTGCCGGCCACCGTTTCCTCAGCCTCGACGATGCGACGGATCTGGCCCAGGAACCAGGGGTCATAGCGGGTGATGCCATGAATGGTGCCATCATCGAGACCGCGACGCATCGCTTCGGCGATGGCGAGAAGACGGTCGGGAGAAGGACGCGCCAGACGGGCGACGATGCCGTCCTTCGACGCGTCATCGAAGACGACCGGATCGAGGCCCGTGAGACCCGTTTCCATGGAGCGCAGCGCCTTTTGCAGAGCTTCTGCAAAGGATCTACCGATTGCCATCACCTCGCCAACGGACTTCATGGACGTGGTGAGTTCAGCCTTTGTCCCGGGAAACTTCTCGAAGGTGAAGCGCGGCATCTTGACGACGCAGTAGTCGATGGTCGGCTCGAAACTCGCCGGCGTCACGCGCGTGATGTCGTTGCGGACCTCGTCGAGGGTGTAGCCGACGGCGAGTTTGGCGGCGACCTTGGCAATGGGAAAACCGGTCGCCTTCGAAGCCAGTGCCGAAGACCGCGACACGCGCGGATTCATCTCGACCACGATCATGCGGCCATCGGCGGGGTTGATGGCGAACTGGACGTTGGAACCGCCGGTGTCGACGCCGATCTCCCGCAGCACGGCGATCGAGGCATCGCGCATGATCTGGAATTCCTTGTCGGTCAGGGTCAGTGTCGGTGCCACTGTCACGCTGTCGCCGGTGTGGATTCCCATCGGATCGATGTTCTCGATGGAGCACACGATGATGCAGTTGTCGACGCGATCGCGCACGACCTCCATCTCGTACTCCTTCCAGCCGAGGATCGACTCCTCGATCAGGACCTCGCTGGTCGGGCTCGCCTCGAGTCCCCGGCGGACGATGTCCGAGAACTCCTCGCGGTTGTAGGCGATGCCACCGCCTGTTCCGCCGAGCGTGAAGCTCGGGCGGATGATGGCCGGCAGACCGATGTCCTGGAGAGCTTCGCAGGCTTGATCAAGTGAATGGGCGAGGACGCTGCGGGCGCATTCGAGGCCGATTCGGCTCATCGCATCGCGGAAGAGTTCCCGGTCCTCGGCCTTGTCGATCGCCTCCCTGGAGGCACCGATCAGTTCCGTGCCGCAGGCATCGAGGACCCCCATGCGGGCGAGACTCAACGCCGTGTTGAGGGCGGTCTGTCCCCCCATCGTCGGCAGCAATGCGTCGGGGCGTTCCCTTTCGATGATGCGGGCGACGATCTCCGGGGTCACCGGTTCGACGTAGGTGGCGTCCGCCATGGCGGGGTCGGTCATGATGGTCGCCGGATTCGAGTTGACAAGAATGATGCGGTATCCCTCGTCCTTGAGGGCCTTGACCGCCTGTGTGCCCGAGTAATCGAATTCGCACGCCTGGCCGATGATGATCGGTCCGGCGCCAATGATCAGGATCGATTCAATGTCGGTGCGCGCTGGCATGACTCTCCAGGATTCCCGGGACGTGGCCCCGAAGGGCGGCCCCCGGTGCTGACCGGTCCGCACCCGTGCGGGCGATGATTGCCTTGTCCGTGCGGTCAGGCATGGTTCTCCATGGCGTTGATGAAGGACCGGAAGAGGTAGTGGCTGTCCTGTGGTCCGGGACTCGCTTCGGGATGGTACTGGACAGAGAAGACGGGCTTTTCCCTGATCCTGAAGCCGGCCAGAGTGCCGTCGAAGAGTGATACGTGGGTGATCAGGGCATTCCCGGGAAGACTGTCGGGGTCGACGACAAATCCGTGGTTCTGGCAAGTGATCTCCACCTTGCCGGTTTCCAGGTTTCTCACAGGGTGGTTGGCCCCGCGGTGACCGTTCACCATCTTCAGGGTTCTCGCACCAAGCGCCAGCGCCAGCAGCTGGTGGCCCAGGCAGATCCCGAAAACCGGTTTTCCGGTTTCCAGGAGGTCTCGGATCACAGGTACCGCCCATGTTCCGGTGGCGGCGGGATCGCCTGGCCCATTGGAAAGAAAGATGCCATCGGGACGATGACGCATGATGTCAGCGATGCCGGATGTTGCCGGCACGACTGTCACCCGGCAGCCCAGGGAGACGAGATGGCGCAGGATATTCCGCTTTACCCCGTAGTCCACGGCGACGACATGGCGGTGCGGCGACGGCCCGACGGCATGGCCACACTGCAGCGACCAGGTGCCTTCGGTCCAGGTGTAGGTCTGCCGGCAGGTGACTTCGCGGGCAAGATCCATGCCTTCGAGTCCCGGCCAGGCAGCGAGTTCATCGGCGAGCCCGGGGCAATCGATGATGCCGTGATCGATGCCGGCCGTCTGGAATCCGCGGGATCGCACCAGCCGGGTAAGGCGGCGCGTATCGATTCCGGTGATGCCGACGAGCTTGTTGGCGCGCAGCCATCCGTCAAAATGCCCGCTGGCGCGAAAGCTCGAGGGATCGGTGATCGCATCGCGGATCACAATGCCGCGGGCCGCAGGTGTCAGTGCCTCGATATCCTCGCCGTTGGCGCCGGTGTTTCCGATATGGGGGAAGGTGAAGGTGATGATCTGTCCGGCGTACGAGGGATCCGTGACGATCTCCTGATAACCGGTCATCGCGGTATTGAAACACAGTTCGCCGATGGCGCGGCCGGTGGCGCCGATTCCTTGACCCCAGAACACCGAACCATCCGCGAGCATGATGCACGCCGTGGCCCACGGCGGCGGCTGTGAAACGCATGGGGACATGGAAGTCGGCCAAGGAGTGACGTTGCCGGACTATAGGGATGCACGGTCTCGGGGTCAAGCGCACATGGAGGAATAAACATCACATTATCACGTCGTTGGAATCTATCCACCGGAGTCGGATGCAGACCGTGCGAGGGAAACGACTCGCCCTTGGCGGCAATCTGATGTAAGGCTCAGCCACCGTTGCAACCAGGTGGTCAAGATCAGCGCGATGTCCATCAGGCAAGAGATCACTGGAGCCCTCAAGCAGGCAGTCAAGACCCAGGATCGGCTCGCGACGTCGACATTGAGACTCGTCATCGCCGCCCTCAAGGATCACGAGATCGCATCACGCGCCAACGGTGTCAGCCAGATGGTGAGTGACGAGCAGGCGATCGGCATTCTGGCCAAGATGGTGCGTCAGAGACGGGAGGCGGCCGAGCAGTTCCGCAAGGGAGACCGGACGGACCTGGTGGACCGGGAGGAAGCGGAGGTCTCCATCATCACACGTTTCATGCCGCGCCCGATGGACCCGGAAGAACTGGCCCGTTGCGTTGATGTCGCCATAGTCGAGTGTGACGCCTTGAGCCTCAAGGACATGGGCCGGGTCATGGCCTTGCTCAAGACATCCTATCCGGGACGCTTCGACGGCGCTGCAGCGAGTGCTCTGGTCAGGAAACGGCTCGGCTGAGGAGGACCAAGGTGCTGTTCACCCCGGAATTCCTGGAAGAGATCAGAGCGCGCATACTCCTCTCCGAGGTCATAAGCTCCGCAGTCCGCCTGGAGCGCCGTGGCAGCGAGTATGTCGGGTTGTGTCCCTTTCATCAGGAAAAGTCGCCGTCCTTCACGGTCACCGACTCCAAGGGTTTCTATCACTGCTTCGGCTGCGGCGCGCACGGTGATGTCATCCGCTATGTAGTGGAGACCGAGAACCTGTCGTTTCCCGAGGCCGTGGAGAGGCTTGCCGGGCGGGCCGGTCTCGCGATGCCTGAACGCAGTCCGGAGCAACGGGAGCGTTATCGCCGCGCCGCAACCCTCCACGATGTCCTCGAGGAGGCCAGCCACTGGTTTGAACGCCAGTTGGCCGGCAGCGCCGGAAACCGGGCCCGGGCCTATCTTTCGGAGCGCCGCGTCAGCGACACCATGCGGGAGCGGTTTCGTCTGGGTTACGCGCCAGACGAGCGCAACCGTCTGATGCGTCATCTCACCGGCAAGGGCATCTCGCGGGAACTGATCATCGAGGCGGGCCTTGCCTTCGTTGGCGACAGCGACCGCGAGCCGGTTGACCGCTTCCGTCACCGGTTGATTTTTCCCATCACCGATCGCAATGGCCGTGTCGCCGGATTTGGCGGCCGGGCGATGGGCAACCAGAAGGCCAAGTACCTCAATTCGCCGGAAACACCGGTCTTCCACAAGGGCCACCTGCTGTACGGCTTCACCGAAGCGCGCAAACCGGCGCACGATGCCGGATCGGTGGTTGTCGTCGAGGGCTACATGGATGCCATCGCTCTCGTCCAGGCGGGGATTCGGCACGTCGTCGCTCCTCTCGGGACCGCACTGACCGAGGGCCACCTCGCCCTGTTGTGGAAGCTGGCTGATGAACCTGTGCTTTGTTTCGACGGTGACACCGCGGGATACTCCGCTGCCTGCCGCGCCATGGAGAGGGCGTTGCCCGTTCTCAGGGCAGGCAAGTCCCTGCGTTTCGTGCTGCTCGCAGACGGCATGGACCCCGACGACATCGTCAGGGTCCGCGGGGCCGAGTCCATGCGGGAGTTGATCGACCGGGCGATTCCCCTGATGGACATGCTCTGGCAGAGCCGCACCCGGGGACGGACACTGGAGACTCCCGAACGCCGCGCCGGTCTGGAAAGGGAGCTGATGACTGCGGTCGGAACAATCGCCGACCGGGCCGTTGGCCACTACTACCGCGGCGAGGTCAGCCAGCGACTGAAGGCCGCCTTCGGTCCGCCGCGATACAGGGGCGACCGCCTGCGGCCGGGAGAGCGCCGCCGACTTGACCGCCGGAGGAGGGAGTCATGGACATATCACCGCGGTGTGGAACCGGTACCCGGCAGCGTTCCCGGCGGCGGACCGGCGGGTGACGCTCACCTTGCCGAGCGGGCGCTTGTCGCCATCCCCTTCCTCTATCCGGGGCTTCTCGACAGGATTGCCGAGTCCCTTGCCGGTGTGACCTTTCTCGATTCACGCCACGAACAGCTGCAACAGTGTCTCATCGGGGCCTGCGAGGCCGATGGAGACCTTGACAACCGGACCATATCGGACCACCTGACAGCGGCAGGTCTTGCAGACCTGATGAAGGATGTGGTTCAGGCGGGGAACTTTTCCTGCCTTGTCATGGAAACGGTTGGCGAGGCGGAAGACCTGTGGCACCACGTCCACGATCTTCACCGGTGCCGCAATGTCCTGGGCCAGGAGATTCGTGCCGATGCCGATGCCTGGGAAAACGATCCCACGGCACAGGCCTGGCAGCGGCTGGTGGCCAAGATCGAGGAGAGAGAGGGCTGGCAGGGACGGGTGCTCGCCGATGATGACGCGCAGGAAACCGGATGATTCCCTGAAGGGTTGTACAGTGGCCCCATCCAGCCGGGGTGCCGATTCGTGGTATACTGTCGCGCGTCAGATTCGCGGTTAGGGAGAGTTCGGACATGGCGACCTATACGGCCGAAGTCGAATCCGGTGACGGTGTCGAGGATCCTCTGCTCGACAACGTGAATGTCGCCATCAAGAAAATGCTGATGCGCAGCAAGGAACGAGGCTACGTGACCGTTGACGAGATCAACGAGACGCTTCCTTCCGAAGAGTTCTCGTCCGAGCAGATCGAGGATTCGATGACCAAGCTCTCGCAGATGGGCATCATCGTCGTCGAAAGCGAGGAGCCCGAGGAGCCGGTCGAGGACAAGACAAAGGTGGTCGTTCAGAACAAGACGCCTGCCCAGGCATCGTCTACGGCGGAATTCGGCTACACGGACGACCCGGTGCGCATGTACCTGCGTGAAATGGGCCGGGTCGACCTGCTCTCCCGGGAGGGGGAAATTGCCATCTCCAAGCGCATCGAGGCCGGCCGAGGGCGCATGATTCGCGGCATCTTCGAGAGCCCGATGACCCTGGGGAAAATCGTCGACTGGCGTGACGACATTGCCGAGAAAAGCAGTCTGTTGCGCGAGATCATCGATCTCGATGCCACCTATGCGGCCCTCGTGGAAGCAGCCGACAAGCCGGAGTCACCGGCCGATGGAACCGGAGAGGCCGACAGCGATTCCGAGGACGACGTCGACGATGACGGCAACACCATGACTCTGGCGGCGATGGAGCAGGCCGTCATGCCGGAGATTACGGCGACGTTCGACAAGATTGCCAAGCTCTACCAGCGTCTGGAAATCGCCCAGGAAAAGTACCTGGATGCACGGTTCAGCGGACGGGAACCTTCTCCTGCCGTCAGAGCGCGTCACAAGAAGCTGCGCGATGACGTTGCCAAGGTCGTCCGCACGATCAGGCTCCACAACAACTGTGTCGAGCTCCTCGTCGACATCCATCAGGGAACCATCCGCAAGCTCACCAAACAGGAGAGTGCACTCGTCCGCGCCGCCAGGCGGCGCGGTATCAAGCGCGAGGAATTTCTCGAGGAGTACGTGGGCCGCGAGCTCGATGTTTCGTGGCCGGATCGCATCGCCGCACTTGATGATCCCAGGTGGCGAAAGTTTGCCGGCGCCGATGCCCGGATCATCGCTGAAGCCCGGCAGCAAATCGCCGAGGTGGCCGTCGATTCGGGTCTCGATATCAGCGAGTTCAAGCGCATCGTGCGCGTTGTCCAGAAGGGGGAGAAGGAGGCAAGCCAGGCCAAGAAGGAGATGGTGGAAGCCAACCTGCGGCTGGTCATTTCGATTGCCAAGAAGTACACCAACCGCGGCCTGCAGTTCCTCGACCTGATCCAGGAAGGCAACATCGGCCTGATGAAGGCGGTCGACAAGTTCGAGTACCGGCGGGGCTACAAGTTCTCGACCTACGCCACCTGGTGGATACGTCAGGCCATCACGCGGTCGATTGCCGACCAGGCGAGGACGATCCGTATTCCGGTTCACATGATCGAGACGATCAACAAGCTCACCCGGACGAGCCGGCAGATGCTGCATGAGGTCGGTCGGGAACCCTCTCCCGAGGAGTTGGCGGAGAAGCTTGGCATGCCTCTGGAGAAAGTGCGCAAGGTGCTGAAGATCGCCCGTGAACCCATCAGTCTGGAGAATCCTGTTGGCGACGACGAGGACAGTCATATCGGTGATTTCATCGAGGACAAGAATGCGGTCCTGCCGATCGATGCGGCCATCGCTGCCAGCCTGCGCATTTCCTGTGCGGAGGTCCTCTCCACCCTGACGCCGCGCGAGGAGCGGGTGCTGCGCATGCGCTTCGGCATCGGCATGGAAACCGACCATACCCTCGAGGAGGTCGGCAAGCAGTTCTCTGTCACCCGCGAGCGCATACGGCAGATCGAGGCCAAGGCATTGAGGAAGCTCAAGCATCCAAGCCGCAGCCGCAAGCTCAGGAGCTACGCCAGAACTGACTGAAGGGCGGGAGAAGGGCCTGTAGCTCAACTGGTCAGAGCCGGCCGCTCATAACGGTCTGGTTGCAGGTTCGAGTCCTGCCGGGCCCACCAGTCCGCCCGTTCTTCCGGAGTTTCCTTGAACACCATCATGCCCGCCGACCAGGTTCGTGATCTCGCCGACATTGCCGCGCTCGAATGCCTGGCAGAAGAACTTGGCGACATCCTCGGACCAGGTGACGTCGTGCTGCTCGAAGGCCCCATCGGTGTCGGCAAGACCCGCCTGGTGAGCGCCTTCGTGGCGGCCCTTGGATCGACTGACCAGGTGACAAGTCCGACCTACACGCTGATGCATGTCTACGAAACGCCCAGCCTGCCGGTGTTGCATCTCGATGCCTACCGTCTGTCAGGGGTGGCCGAGTATCTCGACCTCGGGGCGGGGGACTTCGCCCACGATTCCATCACCATGGTGGAATGGGGTGACAGGGTTGCGGACGCCCATCCCGAACACCTCGGACTCGTTCTCGAGTTCGGCCGATCGGGCGAGACGTCCCGCCGCTGCACCATCAGACGACGCGGCCGGTCGTGGCCGCTTCCCGACACCCCGTGACCGCGATCCTCTGCATCGAGACTGCGGCGCCATCGATCATGGTGGCGTTTGGCGACTCCGATCGGGTTCTCTTCGAGGACAGGCCCGAAGGCGGAAGGGTCGATGGACCGGTGTACCTTGCTGACGCGGTGCGCCGCGGTCTTGCCTGGACCGGTCTGCGGAAAGGCGATATCGATGCCGTCGCCGTCGACCTCGGACCTGGGGGCCTCACCGCGACACGCGGTGGTGTGACCTTCGCCAACGCGCTGGCCTGGGGCCTGGGAATCCCCCTCGTTCCGCTCGACTACTTCGATCTCGTCACGGCCGAGACCAGGGCCTCCTCCACGGTCGTCTGCATCAGGCCGACGACCGCTGGTCAGGGGTTCTTCAGGGAGGGGGAAGAGCCACTCATGGTCGACGACCTTGCCACGCTGGCCCGGAGTTGCCGTGACCGACAGCCGGACATCGTCCTGGCAGGCATCGTCACACCGGACGTGACGGCACTCTTCCCGGGTACCCGCATCGGCGCGGTTGCGGCAAGTGCCGTCACTCTGGTGCGCTGTGCGGGCGAGGCCTTCGCCGCCGGGCACTGCACACACGAACCCCTCGAGCCACTGACGGCGGCTTCCCTTGCGGCCGGAGGTGATGAGCGTGGTTGACATCCTCGCCGCTGGTGGACGTGATACCGTGGAGAGGACGCGCCGCGTCCTCGGGGCAGGTGGCGTTGTCCTCCTGCCTACGGATACGGTCTACGGTCTCGCTGTCAGTCCCGAACACGACGACGCCATCGATCGCCTGTTCGTTCTCAAGCAGCGGCCCCGGCAGAGAAACCTCCCGGTCATGGTGGATTCGCCGGTTCGCCTCTCTCCTCTGGGCGTCAGAATCGGCGAGGGAGCCCGCCGCCTGCTTGAATCCGACCTGATGCCGGGACCATTGACGGTGGTCCTGGGATTCGGCCACGAGGGTCCCTGTTCATGGCTGCAAGGACGCCGCGAGGTGGCGGTCCGCATTCCCTCGGATCCGTTCATGCTAAGTCTTCTCCATGCTGCGGGACCCCTGCTTGTCACCAGTGCCAATCTTCACGGGTTGCCGACAATGCAGACGGTGCCGGAAATCCTTCTTCAACTCGCACGCGAACCGGCGCTGGCGGTTGACGGGGGGCGTCGCGAGGCCGTGCCCTCCTCCCTCGTCAACTGTGCCGTCGACCCACCCGTCATCGAGCGCGAAGGCATCGTCAGCGATTCCAGGATCAGGGAAATCCTGGGGTGAGCGGAGACCTCATCCTGGGGATCGAATCCTCGTGCGACGACACGGCTGTTGCCGTCGTCGACAGGGGAGGGGAGGTGCTGGCGTCCGGAGTGGCGCGCCAGGATGCCATCCATGCCCGGTGGGGTGGTGTGTGGCCCGAGCTTGCGTCGCGCGCTCATGTGCGCGCCATCATTCCGGCCATTGACCAGGTGATGCAGGATGCGAATGCATCGCCCGACCGGCTTGCCGCCATCGCGGTAACGCGCGGGCCAGGCCTGATCGGCTCTCTCCTGGTGGGGCTCAACGCGGCGGCAGCACTTGCCATCGCCTGGGATGTTCCCGTGATTGGAGTCAACCATCTCCGGGGTCACCTGCGCAGTGCCGATCTCGAGAGCGCCAGAGTGACGTTTCCGGCGACGATTCTCCTGGTGTCGGGAGGACACACCTTTGTCGCCCACATGGAAGACCGCCGGAATGTGCGGGTTCTCGGGGCGACGCGCGATGATTCCGTTGGTGAGGCCTACGACAAGGTCGCCCGCCTCATGGGCATGGGGTTTCCGGGGGGGCCGCTCATCGACCGCCTGGCGACGCAGGGCCGGCCCGTGATCGCCCTGCCGCGGCCGATGATCCGCGAGGGCCTGGAGTTCTCCTTCTCGGGGCTGAAATCGGCCGTTGCCCGCACACTCGAACGTTCGCCGACCACCGATCACGCGGATCTTGCCGCGTCCTTTGTCGATGTCGTCATCGACGTTCTCGTCACCAAGTGCCGGCGCGCCCTCAACACCGTGCCGGGCCGTTCCCTGGTGGTCGTCGGTGGTGTCGCTGCAAGCCCGCAGCTGCGCCGCAGCATGGGCGAACTCGCTGCCGACGCCGGCGTCGAACTCTGTCTACCGCCATTGAAGTGGTCGACGGACAATGGCGCCATGATCGCCCTGGCGGGCTGGGACTATCTCGATGCCGGAATCCGTCCTCCTCCTGCAGCCACGCCCCGCCTGCCTGTGACCGAGATGTAGGCAAGGTCTGCGCGTAACCGCTGAAGTCGCCTTCGACAGGGATGGACGGGGGAGATGTGCTTATGGCTGTTCCGCGGATTCGGGAGTGTGGCATGCTGGCAGGTTCTGCCGCGCCGGTCCTCGGAGTAGGCCCATGACACATCGCAACTGGTTCGTACGCCCGTTTGTTGTCATCGTGGCGCTGGCTGTTTTCAGCCTTCAAGTCGCCGCCCAGAGTCTCGACAATGCGATTGATCTCCATGATTCAGGAGAGTTTGCCGCGGCCATCGACGAATTCCTTGTACTCGCCACCAGCGGAGAGGTGGCGGCTCAGTACTATCTGGGTCGCATGTACCACAATGGAGACGGCGTGGTCCGCGACGTTGGCATGGCGGTTCGCTGGTACAGGCTGGCCGCAGAAGGAGGGCACTATCAAGCGCGGCTGCTGCTCGGGCAGATGTTCAAGACAGGAGAGGACGTTCCCCAAGACGGAAACGAGGCCGCGAAGTGGTATGGCTTGGCCGCTGAACAGGGACAGGCCGAAGCCGAGAAGTGGATCAACTTTGCGATAGAACCTGGCGTCGTTGAAAGCCTACCGCTACCTGGAATCGAGCTCGGTCTGACGAGGACCACGCCCGCTGAACGGGAGACGGAACTCGGCCAGACACAGGCTCGTCTCCAGGATGCGCACGGCAGAGAGGAGGAACTCGCACAAGCCCTCGCGTCGGAGCGCAGCGAACTCGAACGCCTTGCACTCCTGCTCCAGCAGTCCCGCGAGGCGGAGGAGCGGACAGGCGAGACACTC
>JGIcombinedJ30088_10000625_pt1 | contig 37562 bp, 43 predicted proteins | sample PinacodermPK_FD_30088 | JGI IMG/M metagenome (IMG submission 30088)
CCCCGCCGACGACGTCTGGACCGCGAACCGCCTCCCGGGCGACCGCGCCCACGTCATCGGCTCGCCCGTCGCCGAGGGCGACGAGGCCAGCGCCGCCCTGCGCCGGTCGCTTCGCAAGCTCCTGCGCGAGGCGCAGGGCGCTCCCGCCGCCCCCGCCGATGCCCGTGCCCTTGTCATCCTCGCCGCCGCCACCGAGCTCGCCGGCGAGAAGGTCTCGCTGACACTGCGCGGCATGGACCCCACCCTCTACTCGGGCTACGACCTGATCGCCGTCGTCGCCGACGGCCAGGTCCGCGTGGTCCTCGACCCCCGCGCCGGCGCCCTCCCCTGGGACGCCCCCCTGCCCAGCTAGGCGAAGAGCGGCCCGCCCGGGTCCAGCACCTCGCCCCCGACCCCGATAACGCTCGGGCGCTCCTCGCAGTACCCCTCGTTCTCGCACTTATCGAACACGAACGCGTCCTTCGCCTTGTCGAAGCTGATCGTCCAGCTCCCCAGCACGTGGCTCTCCTGTCCGCGCTCGTTCTCGCGCTCCAGGATCTCGATGAGGGCGGCGATCTGCTTGTTTCCCATGGCTGCGCTCCGTCTGCTTCGCCCGCAGGGGCGGTGGTGGTTCGATGCCCCTCCATCGTAGCGCCTCGCCGGCGTCTCAAGCCCGTCCCTTTACGCCGCCCTCCGTAGAATCGATTTCCGTGGGCTACGTCTTCGTCACACGACGCGTACCGGGCCGGGCTGTCGACCTCCTGCGGGAAGCCGGGCACGACGTGACCGTCTGGCCCGAGGACCTGCCCCCTTCCCCCACCGCCCTCCGCGACAACCTCCTCGAGGCGGATGCCGCCCTCACCCTGGTCACCGATCCGGTTGGCCCCGACCTCCTCGCCGCTGCCCCGCGACTGCGCGTCGTCGCGAACATGGCCGTCGGCTACGACAACCTCGATGCCGAGGCTGCCGCGGCCGCCGGTGTCTGGGCCACGAACACGCCCGGCGTCCTCCACGAGACCACCGCCGACCTCGCCTTTGCCCTCCTCCTCGCCGCCGCCCGCAACCTTGTCCTCAGCGACCGCGACACCCGCGATGGCGGCTGGGTAACGTGGTCACCGACCGCCTTCCTCGGGCATGACCCGTACGGCTCCACCCTCGGCATCGTCGGCCTTGGCGAGATCGGCCGCGCGGTCGCGCGCTGCGCCGCGGGTTTCGGCATGACCGTACTGGCAGCCACCCGCACCCCTCGCACCGAGGTCGAGCGCGAGCTCGGCGTCGAGCGCGTCCCCCTGCCCGAGCTGCTCGCGCGCTCCGACTTCGTCAGCATCCACGTGCCCTACGGCCCGGAGACCGAGGGCCTCATGGGCGCGGCCGAGTTCGCCGCGATGAAGGAGACCGCGATCCTCGTGAACACCGCCCGTGGCGGCGTGGTCGACCAGGATGCGCTGGTCAGGGCGCTGCGGGCGGGCGCTATTGGCGGCGCCGCCCTCGACGTCACCGTGCCCGAGCCCCTTCCCCTCGACCACCCCCTGTACGGCTTCCCAAACGTCACCATCACGCCGCACATCGGCAGCGCCAGCCACGCCACCCGCGCCCGCATGGCCGAGATGGCCGCCCGCAACATCATCGCCGTCCTCGCGGGCGAAGAGCCCCCCAATCCCGTCAATCGCCCACCCGCTCCGCGTCCCCCCGCTTGACACTGCCCGCGCTGTCGCGGAGAACTGGAACGGCACTCCGCTTCGGAGCGCGAATTCCGGGGAGGCCCCTGCCCTGAGCGACGAACCCGCCACCGAAAACCTCTGGCTGGCCGAAGAGCTCTGGGAGCTCGGCGCCGTCGAGTTCGGCAACTACACGATGGGCCGCACGACGGTCGATTCGCCCATTTACATAAACCTGCGCAAGCTCATCAGCAGTCCGCGCGCCCTCCAGCGCTGCGCCGACATCATCCGCCTCAAGCTCGAGGCGCTCGTCTCCATGCGCCACCCCCAGGTCCAGCCCTTCACCCTCGTGGCCGGCGTCCCCTTCGGCGGATTGCACGTCGCGACTGCCTTCTCGCTGCACGTCAACACGCCGATGATCTACATCCACCCCCCCGGCACGCCCAAGGCCGACCTGATCGAAGGCAACTACGTGCGCGGCCAGTCCTGCCTCATCATCGACGACCTCATCACCGGCGGCGGCAGCATCCTCCAGACCGCGGGCGCGCTCAGGGAGGAGGGCCTCGTCTCACACGACGCAGTCACCCTCATCGACCGTCAGGAAGGGGGCCGCGCCGCCCTCAAGGCGATGGGCATCAACCTCGTCAGCATCCTCACGCTCGACCAGATCGCGACCTACCTGCGCTATTCCGGCCGCATCGAGGCGTCCGACTACGAGCGCGTCGTGCGCTACATCCAGTCCAGCCAGGACGACTAGGCGCGCTCCGGAGTCAGTCTTAGTCCCGCCCCGGGATCTCCAGCTCGGCCGGTGGCGGCGCCGGGTTGCCGATGCCCGCCATCAGCTGCGCCGGTACGACCGACCGCAACTCGTCGAGCGTCCACATGTCGTCCTTGTAGATCGTCCGCAGCGGCGGATAGATTTCGTTCAGCAGACCCACCTGCCCGCCGGCCACGGAGAAGATCTTGCCGTTGATGTTCCACGCCTCGTCCAGGAGCAGGTAGACCGTCATCGGCGCCACCATCTCCGGCCCTCGCATGCCCGAGGACTGCGCCGCCTGGCGCTGCGCATCCGCGGCCCGGCCCCCTGCCTGCGTCATGCCCCGCTGTTGCCGTATCTGCCGCGCAGTGTCCGGCACCGTCGCCGTCAGCCGTGTGGCCGCCCCCGGCGCGATCGCGTTCACCGTCACCCCGTACCGCCCCAGGTCGCGAGCGGCCACGCGCGTCAGGCCGGCCACGCCCGCCTTCGCCGCGCCGTAGTTCGCCTGGCCCGAGTTGCCCTGCAGTCCCGATACCGAGGAGTAGTTGATGATCCTGCCGTATCGCTGCTGCCGGAACACCACCGCCGCCGGCTTGGTCGTCGTGAAGTGCCCCTTCAGGTCGATGCGGATGACGTCGTCCCACTCGTCCTCGGTCATGTTGAAGACCATGCGGTCCCGCAGGATCGCCGCGAAGTTGATCAGGCCGTCGAGCTTCCCGTAGGCGTCCAGCGCCGTTTGGATGACGCTCTCGCCGCCCTCCATCGAGGAGACATCGGCGAAGTTCGCCGTCGCCTCGCCGCCCGCGTCCTTGATCTCGGCGACCACCTGCGCCGCCGGACCGTCGTCGTGCCCGCTCCCGTCGGGATTCACCCCGGGGTCGTTCACGATGACGCGCGCCCCTTCGGATGCGGCCAGCAGTGCGCTTGCGCGCCCGATCCCCCGCCCCGCCCCCGTCATCGCGACGACGCGGCCTTCAAGCAGATTCGCCATGGGTTCGCTCCTACGGCAGTTGGACGGTTGCGTTACCCGGCGAGGTCCTGGCCCCGGCCGGGTTCTCCGTCCAGATCTCGAGGTCGACGAGCTTCTCGCCGTTTTCTTCGTACTTGCGCGTCACTACGCCCTTGCAGTGGATGTCCTCGTCGGGGAAATCCATGCCGCGGTAGCTGCAGCCAACGCGCTTCACCCGGCCCTCGTTGCCCACCCAGTCGTGGAGCAGCTGCCCGAGGAAGGCGTGCTTGAGCGCGCCGTGCACGATGATGTTCTCGAGGCCCGTGGCCCGCGCGAAGTTGTGGTCGTAGTGGATCTGGTAGAAGTCGCCCGAGCCTGCCGCCCAGTAGACCAGCTGCTGCGTGCTGCAGTTCTTCTCCAGGGTCGGGATCTCCATCCCTTCCTGAACGTCGTCCCAGGATGCGCCCATTGCTTTCCTCCTAGTACCGAATGCCCGTGCCGGTCATGATCGCGACAACCTTGCCGCTCTCGTTCCGGTACGTCGTCTTGGTTGTGGTGATCAGCATCTCGCCGAGCCGTCCCTGGCGCTCCTCGATTGACGAAATCCCGCTCGTCGAGGTCAGAACGTCGCCCGCGCAGATGTCGGCCAGGTACTCGATGTCCGTGCCGCCGTTCAGCACACGCTTCAGCGGCCGGCTCGGCTCCATCATCGCCTGTTGCCGGACGCCGCGCCGGTTCGGGTCGAAGACTGGCGTGCCCAGGTAGCCCGGGGGCGCCGGCAGGCTCCGGTAGCCCGCTGCCTGCGCCGCCGCCTCGTCGTAGTAGACCGGGTCGCTGTACCCCACGGCTCGCGCGAACATGCGCACGGACGTCTTGTCGATCTCCAGCGTCGTCGGCTCGGACTCCTTGCCGATCGCTGCTCGCATTTCGTCCGTGATCAACGATTCTTGCGTCTCGTCGCTCATACCGCCTCCTTGATTAACGCGGTGAACGATAGACCAGCCCGTTCGGGGCGTAAACCGGCGCGCGCGGGCCACGGTGGCCCGCCGTTGCGCAACCCGGTACGGTGACTTTATGGCCGAGGAACGCTGCGCCCTTGGGGGACGCTTTCGGCGTTGTCGCCGCCCTCCCCGGGATACCTGCCAGTACTGCGCCCGCCCCATCTGCAAGGATCACGCCTACGTCCTCGAAGGCTACGACGCCGTTTGCACCCGCCCTTCCTGCCGGGCCAAGCACGACGAGCTTCCCGGCCACCACGAATACGTCCGCGGCGTGCGCCTCCGCAACCGCGACTCCCTCTGCGGGTTCGAGGGCTGCGAGTTCAAGCACACCTTCGACTGCACGAAGTGCGGGGGGCGTTTCTGCCTCCGCCACCTTTCCGATGAGCTTTACCCCTCGGTGGGCTCCCGCGAGCCTGCCGCCATGGCCATCGTCTGCGCCCACTGCTGGGAACGCCGCACCGTCTGGAGCAAGCCATGACCGACGCCCCCTCCGTCACCATCGCCGATATCGAAGCGGCCCGCGAGGCTATCGCCGGCGGGGTCCTCGAGACGCCAGTGTGGCCCGCCCGCGCCCTTGAGCGCCTTGCGGGCGTCCCCATCGTGCTCAAGTGCGAGCAGTTGCAGCGTGCCGGCTCGTTCAAGATTCGCGGCGCCCTCAACGCCGTCCGCTGCCTCTCCCCGGAGGAGCGCGCCCGCGGGCTCGTCGCGGCCAGCGCGGGGAACCACGCGCAGGGAGTCGCCCTCGCTGCCCAGGAGGCGGGGATCGCCGCGACCGTCGTCATGCCTGAGGGCGCCCCCCTCGTGAAAGCCGCCGCCACCGAGGGCTACGGCGCTCGCGTTGTCCTTCACGGCGACTCACTGGAGGAGGCGCGCGCCCACGCCAACGAACTCGCCGAGCGCGATGGCCTTGTCTACATCCCGCCCTTCGACAGCGACGCCGTCATCGCCGGCCAGGGCACCCTTGGACTCGAGCTCCTGGAGCAGGTCCCGGACCTTTCTGAAGTGCTGGTGCCCGCTGGCGGCGGCGGCCTGCTGGCGGGTGTCGCCACCGCTATCAAGGCCCGCCGCCCCGAGGTGCGCGTCGTGGGCGTCCAGGCTGCCGCCATGGACGGCATCTGCCACTCCTTCTCGGACGGCGAGGTGCGCAGCGTCTCCCACGCCGGCACCCTCGCCGATGGCGTCGCGGTCGTCGGCCCCTCCGAGCGCACCTTCGCCCTCATCCGCGAGAACGTCGACGAGATGGTCTCCTGCGGCGACACCGCCATCGCCCAGGCGATGGTCTTCCTGCTTGAGACCTCGAAGCTGCTGGTCGAGGGCGCAGGCGCCCTCGGCGTGGCCGCCCTCCTCTCCGGCGCCTACCGCCCCCGCGGAAAGACCGTCATCGTGCTCTCCGGCGGGAACGTCGACATCAACCTGCTCGGCTCGATCGTGCGCCACGGCCTCGTCGAGGACGGCCGCTACCGGCACCTCACCATCGAGATCGCCGACGTTCCCGGCGAACTCGCCCTCATCGCCGGTGCAATCGCCCGCGAGTCGGCCAACCTGTTGGAAGTGAACCACGACCGCGAGGCTCCCGGCCTCCCCGTCGATGTCGCCCTCATCCACCTCCTCATGGAGGTCAACGATGCCGACCACTTCGAGCGGGTCAGGGGTGCCCTGCGCAAGGAGGGCCTCGGCGACATGTCCGACGACCCCCCGCGCATGAACACGGCCGGGGCTCGCCGCCGCTACGACTCAGGCTGATCGCCTGGGCTGAAGGCTCAGTAGGTAACGAAGCTGCCTTCGGCCGTCAGCAGGTGGTGCGTGTCGTTCAGGCTCTCGAGCGCCCGGACATGCCCCTTGGCGAGAACCACGTGTACGGACGTGTGCGCGGGCCGGAAGAACATGTCGAAATCCGTCGCGATGACGTAGCCGGTGTAGGCGTTGATGACGCCCCCGTGGCAGGCGATCACGATGCGCGCCGCCTCGCCTTCGTGCCTCGCGATGATCCCCTCGATGGCGTTCACGACGCGCTTCTGGAACTCGGCGCTCGGCTCCGTCAGCGGGAACACGTCCCACGAGCGTTCCCGCGCCATCCGCTTCCGCAGCCCCGCCAGGTAGTCGACGCCCAGCGCTTCCGCCGCCGTCTGGTCGCGCGGTACATCGCGAAACATCCCGATCTCGCGCAGGTCGTCGATTACGACCGGCTCGAGTCCGTGGTGCCCGCCGATGGCCGCCCCGGTGTCGAACGCGCGCCGCATGGTGCTGGCGTACACGGCGTCGACCCGCTCCGTCGCGAACCGTTGGCCCACCAGCCGCGCCTGCTCGCGCCCAAGGTCGCTCAGCGGCGCATCGACGCTGTCACCGAGCTTCGCGTTGGGCAAATTGGGGACGGACTGCTGCCCGTGCCGTACGAGCACGAGTTCGGTCGTCCCCTCTATGCCGGTCAGGAAAGCCTCGTTGAACGCATTGGAAGCTGGACCCCGTTGCGGTTGACTCACCGCGCGGAGCATACAACCCGCCCCTGAACGCGCGAGCCCACCGGCCCTACCAGCGCTGCCCCGACGGAGGCTCGATGAGCGCCTTCTCGGCGATGGCTTCCAGGGCGGTCGCGCCCGCCGCCCACGGCCAGCTCCCCTCGTCCGGCGCGAACGCGTCCGGGGCGGCGGAGAGGATCGCCGCTGCCATCGCGAGCGTGCGTTTTGTGCCGGCTACGTCGTGTACGCGGAAGATGCGCGCTCCCTGCGCGTACGCCAACGCTGTCGAGACGTGCGTCTCGAGGTCGCGGTCTTCCGGACCGGTACCAGAGACGCTGCCGATGTAGTTCTTGCGCGAGTGCGCCAGCAGCAGCGGCTGCCCCGCCGTGCGCAGCTCGGAGAGGCGCCGCAGCGCCTGCAGGTCCTCGTCGTGGCTCTTCCCGAAGGCGATTCCCGGGTCGATGGCGATGGCGTCCCGCGACAGCCCCGCCCCCTCCAGCGCTCCCAGCCGCTCCGCCATCCACGACACCGTCTCCGCCACCACGTCCGCGTAAACGGGCGCGGGATCGGGGCGGTGCTTCGGCACCGTGTAGCTGTAGTTGAGTACGTAGCCCGCCCCGCCTTCCGCCGCCGCCTCCGCCGCGTCCGTGCCGAGCGTCAGCCCGCTGATGTCGTTCACGATGGCCGCGCCCGCCGCGACCGCCGCCTCCGCCACCTCCCGCTTGTACGTGTCGATGGAGACCAGGTGCCCTTCCCCCACCAGCGCCGCCACCACCGGCGCCGCGACCGCTGCCTCCGCCCGCGCCTCCAGTTGTGGGCGGCTCGCGCGCGCCGTCTCCGCCCCCACGTCGATGATGTCCGCCCCTTCCGCCCGCAGCCGTTCCGCGTGCGCGAGCGCCGCCGCCACGTCCGTCCCAACCCCGTCCCCGGAGAACGAGTCGTCGGTCAGGTTCACGATGCCCATTACGAGCGGCCGGTCGAGCGCCAGTTCGTGCGGTCCGGCCCGCCACACCTCGACCGGCGACAGGTAGCGCGCAAGCGGACCTGCCAGCGCGCTCCCGCGACGCTCCAACTCCGCCGCCAGCCGCCCGAGGTCGTCCCCGCTGGCGGCCACGCGCCCCACCCCGTCTGCGACCCTCAGCCCGAGGCCGAGTGCGCTGGTCGCCAGCGCCAGTGGTTCGAGGTCGTCCCCGAAGAACGCGATGTGCTCGGCCTCGCCGTCCGTGGCCAGTGCCCAGGCGGCCGGCGGGACCACGCGCAGCAGCGGACTCACCGGCGCGGAACCGGATCGAGGCCGAGCATGCGCCGCGCCTGCCAGAGGTGTTCGAGGTCGTGCTTGTAGAGGTCGCGCACGAGGTCGATCAGGGCCACCTCGCCACGGTAGGGATGCACCGCCGTCCGCTCCCACTCCTCGCGCGTGAGCCCCCAGAGCGAGTACGACGTCTCCTGGCGTGCGTAGGCGAAGCCCGAGACCGCCTCGTCGATGCTCACGTACTCATAGTCCTCGGGGAAGGGGATGTCGTCGAGGTCGACGTTGCGGATGGGGGCGTACGGCCGGCGCAGGATCGTCTCGAACTGCTGGCCCGTCTTCTGTTCCACGTCCTGCAGGTGTACGGCAATCGCGAGCAGGCACCATCCCTCGTCCGGCCCTTCCCCAGGCTCGCGCGCTTGCCGGTCGCCTTTCGTCCAGAGCAAGCCGCGCAGCTCGCCCGCCGCCTCCCCCAGCGCCTTCAGGAGAAACCGGTCGCTGCTGGTTGGGGCTTCCTGCATGCCCCCATTCTACGAACCCTGCCAACCCCACCCGCGATCAGGTTATGACCAGCTCCACGTTCTCCCGGCAGAGGTCGCAGGACTCCGGTTCCCAGGAGGCGACTTCCACCTCCAGGCACGCGTGCATCGGCGCCCCGAAGTCGGGCGAAGCGCCCCGGTTCACCATCACGCCCACGCCCACCACCTCCGCGCCCCGCTCCCGCACCGCCTCCACCGTGTCGCGCACGCTGCCCCCCGTCGTCAGCACGTCGTCGACCACGAGCACCCGGTCGTCCGGCCCCAGCTCGAACCCGCGGCGGAACTCCCGCCCCGCGCCTTCCTCCTTGCGCTCCGCGATGATCGCCGCGAGGCCCATCCGCCGGGCCACCTCGAACGCGAGGATGACTCCGCCCGTCGTCGGCCCCGCCACGATGTTCGCTCCCGCATCCGCGAACCGCTCCGCCATCTCCGCGCAGAGCTCCCCCGTCACATCGGGCCACTGGAGGATGCGGAACTTTTCAATGTAGAGGTTGGCGTGGCGCCCGCTCGAGAGCTGGAAGTGTCCCTCCAGCATCGCGCCCCGCTGCTCAAGTTCGGCTCGAAGGCTCTCGCTCATGGGTCCCCCGGCTCCTCTGGTTCGTCGGGCTCACGTGGTTCCGGGGGCCCCGTGCCCGGCCTCGGTGTGTCCGTCAGCTCCGCGCCGCCGTTGGGCGCCAGCCCGAAGTCGGAGAACGGCCAGTAGCGCAGTAGCGCCTTCCCCACGATGCGTTCCCGTGGCACTAGGCCGACCCTTCCGCTGCGGCTGTCCTGGCTGCTGTTCCGGTTGTCCCCGAGCACGTAGTAGTGCCGGTCTGGGATCAGGATCTCCGGACGCGTGTCGCTCCAGGTCTCGGTGATGTACGGCTCGTCGAGCAACCGCCCGTTGATGTACACACGCCCCTGGACGATCTCGACGTAGTCCCCGGGAAGTCCGATCACGCGTTTGATGAGGTCGTTCCCGGCGCCCGCCGTACTCTCGAACACGATGATGTCGCCCCGCCCGGGCCCGCCGAACACCTGCCGCACATCCCCGGGCTCCGCGTCCACGAAGGGGATGAAATCCGTCAGCCGGTCCATGTTGACCTCGGCGTAGCCCAGCTTGTTCACGAGCACGTGCTGGCCGTTGTCGAGCGTCGGGAACATCGAATAGCCCTCGACGAGGTAGTTCTGCAGGCTCGCCCGCACCGCCAGGAACACGAGCAGCGCCAGCAGCACCGTCTCGATGATTTCGCGCACGAGCTTGCGGCTGCGGTCCGGCTTCGCCGCCACCTCCACCGCAACTGCCCCCGCCGTCCACGAGGGCACCAGGAATTCCTCCGCCTCGCGCGCAGCGAGCGCGCCGATCATGGGTTCGCGCGACGANCCTCCCCGCGCCTCCGCGGCCGGCGGCCACGAGGGTGGCGGGGCGCCGATTACCGGGCCGTCACCTGGGGCGCCGTCCGTCGCGTCTGGCGGGGTCGCCTGGGCACCGTCTTTGTCGTCGGCAGACACCCCCTGAGCCTATCACCGGCGGGGCTTAGCAGGTCGCGTGTCGCCTGCCGGTCGCCTACGCTCGGTGGAGGCCGCAACCAATGCGCGCCTGGAGGTTCGATGACTCGCTCCCGCACGATTGCCGCACTGGCAGCCGCTGTCGCCATGCTCGTCCTTGGCTCCGCCTGTTTCCAGGCCCAGGTTGAAGAGGGTGGTGAAACTGCCAGCTTCATCAGCGTCACCGGCACTGGCGAAGTTCGGGCGGAACCCGACATCGCTACGGTGAGCACCGGCGTCGAGGTCCGCGCCCAGAGTGTCGCCGAAGCCCGCGCCCGTGCTGCCAATGCCGCCAATGCGGTTGTCGCCGCCCTTCTCGCCGAAGGCGTCGAGGAAGGCGACATCCGTACCGTCGACTTCTACATCTACCCCGAGTACGACTATCGCGACGAGACCCCTCGTGTTTCCGGCTACACGGTTTCAAATACAGTCCAGGTCACAGTTCGCGATGTCGACAGGGTCGGCGAGCTCATTGATGCCGTCGCCGCTGCGGGCGGTGACGCTGTGCGCTTCAACGGCATCTCCTTTGCCCGCGAAGATCCGAGTGCGCTCGCGCGGGAAGCCCGCGAGCTTGCCATTGCCGACGCGCGAGCGAAGGCCGAGCAGCTGGCCGAGCTCACGGGCGTCTCCCTCGGGTCGGTCGTCAGCGTCGCCGAGACGAGCTGGGCGGCTCCGCTCGTGGGGCTATCGCCCGAAGCTGAGTTCGCCGTGCAGGATTCCGCTGCAACCTCGATCCAGCCCGGCACGTCCGCGGTCACGGTCTCGGTGCAGGCCGTCTGGGCGATTGAGGAGGACGAGTAGCGGCTAGGCCTTCAGCTTGCCGGTGCGCTCCAGGACCATGTACCGGCCGAGGCCTTTCATGAAGTGCTGCTCCAGCGTGGGGTAGCGCCTCCGCAGCTCGTTCTGGTACTGGTTCATGGGGAGCCGCCGCCGGTGGTAGCCGGAGCCGTCGGGTACGGGACCGACTTCGCTGGCCACGGCCACGTACACCGGCCTGATGGCCCGGAAGTGGTTCTCGTACTGCTCGTTGTAGCTGGTCGCTTCACAGTCCAGGTAGCCCAGCAAGAGCGTCTCCGAGATGGTCGCGCCGGTCTGCTCGTGCGCGGCCCGTGCGACGAACGCCTCCGCGCTCTCGCCGTCGGCAATGTCACCTTCGACGACGTTCCAGCCTTCGCTGTCGTCCTTCTCCGTCACGTAGCCGTAGTCGCCGCGGACCACGCAGGCGTAGGCGTAGAGGGCTGGTCTGTCGTCCGGCAGAAGTTCTGTCTCTTCCATGTACACGGCGCGCCAGCCGCGCCCGAGGATGATCTCAAGGGTTCCGCCGAAGCGCTCTTCAGGCATGGCGGGCATGGGTATGTCGCCCAGGGGCATGGTTAGGTTTTCCTCCGGCGGTAGAGCGGCTTCTGCGCGACCAGCGCGTTCTCTCCGCCTACCGTGATCGCTGTGCCAGGTTGGCTCTGGTTCAGGTTGAGTATTGCCAGTCCTGCCGCAGCGTCAAGCGCGAACGAGTGAGCGCAGCTCCGCAACTCGCCGACGACCTGCTCGCCCGCCAGTGCGGGCGCCCCCACCGGCGGCGTCGCGTTCCCCTCGAACAGGAGCGCGCTCAGGAGGCGTGACGGCTCCTCGGGGCGAAGGCCCAGCGCCTCGCTGAGGCCCGCCTCCGCTGGCGTGAGCCCCGTCTCCAGATCCGGTGCGAAAGCCGGAACGCCCGCCTCGATGCGCGCGATCTCCTGCGCCGCCGCCCCCGCCGGCGCTACCCCCGCTCCTCGCAGCAACCCCAGCAGGTGCTCCGCCACTGGCGGCGCCACCATCAGCTCGAAACCGTCCTCGCCCAGGCTGCTCGTGCGGATCGCCAGCGCCCGGTACCCGTGGAACTCGAACGGCGCCGCGTGCATCGACGGCAAGCGTGGCGGGAGCGCTTCGTTCACGTGTTGCGCCGCCGCCTCCGCTGCCCCCGGCCCCGCAATCCCCATCAGGCAGGTCGTCGCCGTGCGGTCCTGGATGACGACGTCGTACCCCTCCCCCACCGCCGCCTCCAGCATCGACAGGGTCGCCGCTCCCCTCCCCGGCTCGCCCATGACGATGTAGGCGATGCCGCCCGTGCGCGCGACCAGCGCTAGGTCGGCGATACGCCCGCCCGCGTCGAGTGCCACCGCGCGGAGCGCCCGCCCCTCCTCCAGCTCCCCCGCCGCCTCCCCGAAGACCGCCCCCAGCACCGTCGCCGCATCCGTGCCGCTCAGCAGCAACCGTGTCCGGTCGGAGCGGTCGAAGGCGACCGCGTTCGACCGCAGCCGCGCGTACTCGTCCTCGCTGTCGCCGTAGGTTTCGGGGAGCCGCCAGCCCGCGTGCAGGGCGAAGCTCGCGCCAAGCGCCTCGTGGACGGCGTGCAGGGCCAGCCGGTTGATCTCTGTCTCGCTCACTCCTCGACGAAGCGCCGCCGCCCGTCCACCTCGGTCAGGCGCCCGACCCCCGGGAACGCGTTGTGCACGCAGATAAGCAGCGCTTGCTCACGCAGCGCCTGATCCACCAGCTTCTTCTTCGTCTCCAGCGAGACCAGCGGCAGGATGTCGAAGGCCGCGATCCAGGCCGGCCGCTCGGCCTGCACCGCGTGGTGCACGAGGTCGCCCGTGTAGATGGCCGTCTCCCCGCCCGAGCTGAGCACGACCGAGGCGTGGTCGGCCGTGTGGCCGGGCGTCGGCAGGAAGGTCATGCCGGGCAGGATCTCGCGCTCGCCGTCGATCAGCTCGAGCTGCCCCGTTCGCTCCAACGGCTCGAAATTCGGCGCGAGATACGTGGCCCGCGTGCGATCGTTGGGATGCATCGCGGCCTCGTATTCACCCGCCTGGATGAAGTACCGCGCCCTCGGGAAGGTCGGCGTGACCTCCCCCTCCCGCTCGACCGTGTTCCAGCCGCAGTGGTCCGTGTGCAGGTGCGTGTTGACCACGTGGGTCACGTCCTCGGGCGCCACCCCGATCGCGGCCAGCTCGTCGAGCAACATGCCGTATTCGCCCGGCCAGATGCGTTCACGCTCGCGCTCCGTGTACTTGGTCCCCATCCCCGTCTCGACCAGCACAACGTCGTCGCCACGGCGCACGAGCATGCAGTTGAGCGCGAGCGGAATGCGGTGCTGCTCATCGATGTTCTCGCTGCCGACGACCGGCTCCCAGAGGATCCGCGGCACCAGCCCGAATATCGCCCCGCCGTCGAGCCGGATGTGCCCGTCGGAGACCACCGCGATGTCGAAATCGCCCGTTCGGTACGTTGCCGCTGCCATGTCGCAACAGTACGGACCGTCGCCCGTGCGCGCCAGACGCGCCCGCTACTCCTCCCCCGAGGCCTCCACGGCCGTCTCGAAGGCCGCAATCGCGACCTCGATCTGGTCGTCCTCGGGCACGCGCGTGGTCAGCGCCTGCAGGGCGATGTTGGGGGCGAACAGCGCCCGCATCAGCGGGTTGGACTCGAAGCGCGCGCCCAAACGCAGGATCTCGTAGCTGATCCCCGCGATCGGCGGGAGCAGCACCACCCGCGAGGCGATGCGCACGAAGATGCCCTCGTCCACCAGCAGGTCGAAGGCGAGAAAAGCCGCCAGCGCGATGATGATCACGACCACCAGGAAGCTCGTTCCGCAGCGCGTGTGCTCCTTCGGGAAACCGCGGATGTCCGGGACGGTCAACGGGCGCGCGCCCTCGTAGGCATGGATCGTCATGTGCTCGGCGCCGTGGTACTGGAACACGCGGCGGATGTCGGGCATGAGCCCGATGAGCGCGATGTAGGCCACGAACAGCACGAGGCGCAGCGCCGCCTCGATCCCGACCACCCCTGCCCGCGCGATGCCCTGCGACTCGAGGAAGTTCGCCAGCAGCACTGGCCCGATGAAGAAGATGGCTACCGCCAAGACGATGCCGATCGCCATCGAGCCCCACATGGCCGCATCGGTGAGCTCGGGTGACTCTTCCTCGGCTGCTTCCTGGAACTCTCGCCGTGCCTCCGCCTTCGCTTCTGCGGTCACTTCGTCCACGACTTCGCGCTGGGTTTCCGTGAGCGGTCCCATGGTGGCCAGCTTCTCATCCACCCGTTGCTCGATGAGCGCCGCTTCTCGCGCGGAATACTCCTCGACGATCTCGGCCTTGGCCTCTTCCGCCGCCGCCTCGTAGGCGATGCGCGACGAGTAGTTGATGGCGCGCATGCCCAGCGAGAGCGTCTCCCACAGCACGATCGCCCCCCGCACGAGCGGGATACGCCGAAGGGGTCCCGTCGTGAATCCGGTGAGCTCCTCGGAGTGCCGCACAATCGCGCCGCCCGGTCCGCGCACGGCCACCGCCATGTGCCGTGGGGCACGGATCATCACGCCCTCGATCACGGCCTGGCCGCCGTAGTACACGTCCGGTCGCGAGGGGGAGGCGCTCATGCGGTCAGCTTCTGCTTCCGGTCTGGACGGTGGCCGAACACGGCTGCGGCGCCGTTGGCCCGGGAAGTGGCTGCCGTTCTACGAGGGGTCGCCGAGCGAATAGCGGCGCTGGAAGCGCTCAACCCGGCCCGCCGTGTCGACGATGCGCTGCTCGCCCGTGAAGAACGGGTGGCACTCGCTGCACACGTCGATGTGCATCTGGTCCTTGGTGGCCCGCGTCTCGATCCGGTTCCCGCAGGAGCAGGTAATAATCGCGTCCACGTATTCGGGGTGGATCTCCGCTTTCACCTGTCTACTCCTGGCCCGCGAGTTCGAGCACGCTCACGCGCTTGCGGCGGCCCTTCGCGTGGGGGCTGAACTTCACCGTGCCCTCCACCTTCGCGAAGATCGTGTGGTCGCGTCCCAGCCCCACGTTCTCGCCGGGATGGAAGCGCGTGCCGCGCTGTCGCAGGATGATCGTTCCCGGGGTCACGTACTGGCCGTCGAAGCGCTTCACCCCCAGCCGCTGGCTGTTGCTGTCACGGCCGTTCTTGGTGCTGCCCAGGCCCTTCTTGTGCGCCATGGCCTACCCCTTCGTGATCGACTCGACGACGAGCCGCGTGACCGGCTGCCGGTGGCCGAGCGTGCGCCGGTAGCGCACCTTGTTCTTGTACTTCATGAAGCGCAGCTTCGGGCCCTTGCCGTGCTGCGCGATGCGCGCCCGCAGGGAGGCTCCGGGCACCGTCGGCTCGCCGATCTCGACGTCCATGCCGTCGATCAGCATCAGCACGTCGAAGTCCAGGGTGTCGCCGGGCTCGCCATCAAGGCTGCCCACGTCGAACTCCTGCCCTTCCGTAAGCATGAATTGATGTCCGCCGGCTCGCACGATCGCCTGCACTGGGTGCTCCACTTGCTCCCGTTCTGACGGGGAATAATCAGTCTAGGAAGCCCCGCCGCTTCGGGCAATGCCGCCAGACGCGGGATCTACCCCTCGGACGCGATGATGCAGTCCACGCACAACTCGCTGTTGGCGCCTTTGTCGATCTTCGCGCCGCAGGCCTTGCACCGTGCTTCCTTCTCGTCGCTCATGTTTCGCCCTGCCGGGAACGGCTACTTGCCGCCGCCGCCGTCGGTAGTGGCCTGCGCCCCACCCTCCCAGGCCAACCCGGGCTTGGGCGCCGGCTGGAACGGGGGCGTGTCCATGGCCTCCTGGCCTTCTTCGGGCTCCACAGGCGGCTCTTCCTTCTTCAGGTCCGCCGGCGGCCACGGGTCGCTCGGATCGCTCTGGAGCAGGCGCGTCAGCTCCTCGCCCTCAAGCGTCTCGACATCCAGCAGCACTGCTGCCAGCTTGTCCAGCACGTCGCGCTTCTCCCGCAGAATTCCGCGTGCCCGCCCCTGCGCTTCCTCAATGAGGCGTCGTACCTCGTCGTCGATCTCCTCGGCGATCTTCTCCGAGTAGTTCCGCGTCTCCGAGATCTCGCGGCCCAGGAACACCAGGTCGTCGCTGCGACCGAACGTGCGCGGCCCCAGGCGCTCGCTCATGCCCCAGCGCGTCACCATCGAGCGCGCGATGCGCGTCACCTGCTCCAGGTCGTTCGACGGGCCCGTCGAGGCCTCGCCGAAGATCAGCTCCTCGGCCGCGTGTCCGCCGAGGGCCGTGCAGAGCTGGTCCTTGAACATGTCGACCGTGCGGTAGTGCGTCTCCTCGTCGGGCAGGAAGCGCGTGTAGCCGCCCGCCATGCCCCGCGAAACGATCGTGACCTTGTGGGGCGGGTCGTGCTTGTCCAGGAAGTGCGCGATCACCGTGTGGCCGCCCTCGTGGTAGGCCGTCAGGCGTTTCTCGTGCTGGCTCATCACGCGGCTCTTCCGCTCCGGACCCGCGATCACCCGGTCCACCGCCTCCTCGAACTCCCCCATCGCGATCGTCTTGCGGTTGCGCCGCGCCGCCAGGATGGCCGCCTCGTTCACGAGGTTCGCCAGGTCGGCGCCGCTGAAGCCTGGCGTCGACTTGGCCAGCGTGGCTGGCTCCACGTCGTCGTCTACGGGCTTGCCCTTAAGGTGCACGCCCAGGATCGCCTCGCGGCCCTTCACGTCGGGCGAGTCCAGCACGACCTTGCGGTCGAAACGCCCCGGCCGCATGAGCGCCGGGTCGAGGATGTCGGGCCGGTTCGTGGCCGCGATCACGATCACGTTCGTGCCCGTATCGAATCCGTCCATCTCCACGAGGATCTGGTTCAGGGTCTGCTCGCGCTCGTCGTGGCTGCCCCCCAGCCCCGCTCCCCGCTGCCGCCCGACTGCGTCGATCTCGTCCACGAACACGATGCAGGGCGAGTTCTTCTTCGCCTGCTCGAACAGGTCGCGCACGCGGCTCGCGCCCACGCCCACGAACATCTCCACGAACTCCGAGCCCGAAATGCTGAAGAAGGGCACGCCCGCTTCGCCCGCCACCGCGCGCGAGAGCAGCGTCTTGCCCGTGCCCGGCGGCCCCACCAGCAGGACGCCCTTGGGGATTCGCGCGCCGAGCGCCGCGAACTTCTCCGGGTACTTCAGGAACTCGACGACCTCGACGAGCTCCTCCTTGGCTTCATCCGCCCCCGCCACGTCCATGAACGTGACCGTGACCTTGGCGCCGGTGAACAGCCGCGCGCGGCTCTTGCCGAAGCTCATCGCCTGCGAATTCGAACCCTGCGCCTGCCGCATGATCAGCAACAGGAACGCGCCGAAGAGCAGGAAGGGGAACAGGTTCAGCAGCAGGCCCAGCCATCCGAAGCCGCCGCTGTCCTTGAATTCCAGGTTGACGGCATTCCCCTGTCCCTGCGATCCCCCGCTCAGACTCACGCCGCGGTCGCTCAGGAACGTTGCGATGTCGGTGTTCTCCGCCACCCTCGACTTGCGCTCAAGGCGCCCGTCGTTGATCTGCTGGTAGTAGATCGCGTTGATGTCCCGCCCGTCTACCTCAAGCGTGTCGATCTGCCCGGCCTCAATGTCCTGCACGATCTGGCCGAAGGGAATCTCTTCCGTCGAGTCACCGCCCGAGAAGAATGCGAATCCGATAGCGATCGCGGCAACGACCACGAGAATCCAGATGAAGCCGTTGCGCATCCAGCGGGAGTACAAAAGGGAACTCCTGGCGGCAAGGAGGCCGCTCAGAGAAGGTTGTTTCGCTTGCGGATTCGAGTATAGCAGAGCCTTTCCTTTGGCCCGTAAGGCATCTGAAAGCCCCTGCGGGCGCCGAAAGGCGGCCGTACGCGTCCCTTTGGGCCACTTCCGCTAGACTCCCCAGCCATGAAACTTGCATTCGTCGGCGGGACCGGCCCCGAGGGCCTCGGACTCGCCATCCGCTTCGCCGCATCCGGCCACCACGTCGTCATCGGCTCCCGCTCCACCGAACGGAGCGAGGAAGGAGCCGCCAAGGTCGCCGAGGCCGTCCCCGGCGCCACCGTCGGCGGGGGCGAGAACGCCGCTGCCGTCGAGGGCGCCGACGTCGTCTTCCTGACGTTCCCCTACAGCGGCCAGGCCCCCACCCTCGAGGCCATCGGCGGGGCCCTCGACGGCGCCATCGTCTGCGATGTCGTCGCCCCCCTCGAATTCGTCCGCGGCAAGGGCGCTGTCGCCCTCGATGTCGACGGCAACAGCGCCGCCGAGGAGGCCGCCGCCGCCCTTCCCGACGCGCGTGTCGTCTCCGCCTTCCAGAACATGAGTGCCGAGAAGCTCATGGAGCTCGACAAACCCGTCGAGGCCGATGTCCTCGTCTGCGGCGACGACCAGGAGGCGAAGGCGGTCCTCATCGGCCTCGCCAACGAGATCGACGGCGTCCGCGGTGTCGATGGCGGCGCCCTTGGCAACAGCCGCTACGTCGAGATGCTCACGTCGCTTCTCATCAACCTCAACCGCGTGCACAAGACGCAGACCAGCATCCGCATCGCGGGCGCATAGGAAGCGGGAGCAACACAGTGGCCGTCTCCGTCATCGCCGTCGAAGGCCTCCCCGAGATCACCGAGGGCGTCGACCTCGCCGCCATGATCGTTGAGGCGTCGGTCGAGGGTGGTGAACCGGTCGCCGACGGCGATGTCGTCATCGTCACCTCCAAGATCGTCTCCAAGTCCGAGGGCCGCACCGTCGACCTCGACACAGTCACCCCCTCGCCCTTCGCCCGGCAGTTCGCCGAGCGCTGGGAGAAGGAGCCGGGCATCGTCGAGCTTGTCCTGCAGGAGTCGAAGCGCGTTGTCCGCCAGGTCGGCCCCGTGCTCATCACCGAGACCCGTCACGGCTTCGTCTGCGCCAACAGCGGCGTCGACCAGTCCAGCTCCGGCGCGAAGGGCCGCGCCGTCCTCCTCCCCGTCGACCCCGACGGAAGCGCCCGCGGCCTGCGCGCCCGCTTCCGCGAGCTCGGCCACGAGGTCGCCGTCATCATCTCCGACACGTTCGGCCGTCCCTGGCGCGAGGCCCAGGTCGATGTCGCCATTGGCATCGCGGGCATCAACCCCGTCATCAGCTACATCGGCGAGCACGACCCGCACGGCCACGAGTTCCTCGTCCAGGCCGTCTGCCGCGCCGACGAGCTGGCCAGCGCCGGCGAGCTCGTGAAGGGCAACCTCAGCCGGGTGCCCGTGGCCCTCATCCGCGGCTACCCCTGGGAACCCGACGACACGGCTTCGATGACCGACATCATCCGCGAGGCCGAGCGCGACCTCTTCCGCTAGGACCGCGATGGACGAGATCGAGGTCAAGGTCTTGCGCGAAGGCGCCCGCCTCCCCGAGAAGGCCAGCGAGCACGCTTCCGGCTACGACCTCCACGCCTGCCTACACGACGGCCCGGTCCGCGTGGGAACCAGGCCCGTCCGCATCCCCACCGGACTCGCCTTCGCCGTCCCCCCCGGCCTCGACGCGCAGATCCGCCCTCGCAGCGGCCTCGCCAGCAAGGGAGTCCTCTCCACCCTCGGAACCCTGGACTCCGACTACCGGGGAGAGCTCTTCCTCACCCTGTACACGACCGCCCCCGACATCAGCTACGTCGTCGAGCACGGCGACCGCGTCGCCCAGCTCGTCATCACACGCCTCGCCGATGTCGAATTCGCCCTCCGCGAGGAGCTTCCCGAGACCGAGCGTGGCGCTGGCGGTCACGGCAGCACCGGCCGCTAGCCCCGCCGTTGGCCATAATCGACAGGTGGCCTACCGTATGCGTTCACCCACCGCAGGGACGCACCCATGTCGTACGAACTCGATACCCTGACCGACGCCACCCCCCGCGACGACCTGCCCGACTTCGGTAGCGGCGACACCGTCCGCGTCCACGCCAAGGTCGTCGAGGGCAACAAGGAGCGCGTCCAGGTCTTCGCCGGCGTCGTCATCCGCAAGCGCCGCAAGGGCATGGCCTCGAACTTCACGGTCCGCAAGATCGCCAGCGGCGTCGGCGTCGAGCGCACCTTCCCTCTCTACAGCCCCCGCCTCGACAAGATCGAGGTGGTGCGCCGCGGCAAGGTCCGTCGCAAGAACCTCTCCTACCTCCGTGGCCTCACCGGGCGCGCCGCCCGCATCAAGGAACGCCGCTAGCCCTCGCTCCTGAGTGGCAGGGCAATCTCCACCCAACTCCGCTAGGCTCCCGCCATGGCCTGGAGATGCCTCTCCCGTGTCTGTTTGGCCCTGTTCGCCCTGGCGATGGGCTTGGCACTCCATGCGAACGTGGAGACTGTCTCGGCGCAGTCCGGCGAAACGGTCACGACCGCACTCCAGCCCGGCCTGAACCTGGCTGGCTGGACCGAACCCGAGGCTCCTGCCGCTGCCATCTTCGAAGTGGTCCCAGCGCTGGAAGCCGTGTACGCCTGGGACGCCGAGAACCAGCGCTATCGACTGGCCATCCGCACCGACGCGGGGCTGCTCGGCGACCTCGAAACGCTCACGCCCGGCATGGGCCTGTGGCTCTGGCTGGGAGGGACGGGTGCCTTCAAGTGGAAGCGGCCTCTGGTTGGAGAAGCCAGCCTGGTCCGACTTCGTTCGGGCTGGAACTTTGTTGCCTGGTCCGGTGAGGACGGCGCCCCGACCGACCATAGCCTCGGGCAGATCGAGGGGATTCTCGCAAGCGTGGCGGGTGGAGGCGGCCGCGCGCTGCTGACCCTGACCAGAGGTGGCGCCTTTTGGGTCAAGGTCTCCGTTGACCGGGATTGGCCCCAGCAGCTCGAGCCGCCGCGGCATCGGCGGCTGATTAAGGGTCTGGTCACGGATTTGTCCGGGAATCCCGAGGCAGGTGTCAGTGTTGCGTGGCTCTCGACTTTGGACCGTGACAGGCACGGAGAGATCGCTGGAAAGGAAGTCAGAGATGTAACAGGTAGCGACGGGTCTTTCGAGATAATGGTTCCCAGGGGTCACCATCGCATTGCGGTGATACTTGGTGGAACAAATGGATACTATGAGTACCAGCGTGGTCTTACACCGTTCCTTCAGAAGGCGACCAGAATTGATACGCAAGACTTCAGCGTTAGCGGGATTCTAATTCGCTACGGTGTCATTACTGTAAACATTACTGGCTTGCGTCGCGGTGAAGAACTACGAGTAGGCCTTCAAGAAGGAGGCAGTACCTACTATGTAAGTGCCGCGAGTCACGTTGAATTCATGGCTCCCCAAGGAACTTTCCTGATAGGAGTTTACTGTCCGGACTTTCGTCTGGTCGGATACTTCGACGGGGACGGTGGATTAGTGAATGACAGCCAGCAGGCAGCCCCGATCATCATGGAGGGTGCTGACATCAGTCTCGCCCTGAGTGTGTCGGCTGCTACGACCTGCCGTTAATTCCCTCAACGCCCTCAGGCCTCCACCGCCGCCACCAGCTCGTAGAGGGGTTGGCCGCCCTCCACCACCTCCACCTCGACCCCGTCGAACGCCGCTTCGATGCGTTCGGCCAGCTCGTCCCCCGACCTCTCGAACTCCGCCCCGGTATAGACCGTCACGATGGCCGCGTCGGCCGCCTCCGCCTCCGCCAGCCCCGCCAGCAGCCCCTCCACCGGATCGTTCCCGCCCCCGATGAGCGTCCCGTCGACGAGCGTGATTGCCTCCCCCTCCCGGACGTCCACCCCGTCCGCCGTGCGATCCGCAGCCGCCCGCGTCACCTCGACCGTGCGGGTTGCTTCGAGCGCTTCCGCTAGCGCCTCCGTGTTCTCCTCGGCCGTCGACTGCGCGTTGAAGGCGATGGCCGCCGCCGCTCCCTGCGCCAGCGAGATCGAGGGCGCCACGTGCAGGGTGCAGCGTGCCAGCTCGACCGCCTGCTCCGCCGCCGGAATCGCGTTCTTGTGGTTGGGCAGCACGATCACGTCCGCCGGGCCGAGCGCGTCCGCTGCCTGCGCGATGTCGCCCGCCGCCGGCTTCACGATCGCCTCCAACCGGTGGACGGTCGCCCCCAGGCTCTGGAACACCTCGTCGAACCCCGCGCTGCTGCTCAGCGCGAGCAGCCCCACCTTCAGCCCCGCCCCGCTCCCCTCCTCCCGGAAGCGCACGTGCTGCGCGGTCATGTCCTCGAACTTTGGCCGCGTCAGCTCCCCGAACGTCCCCGCCTCCTCCAGCAGGCGCTCCGGCTCGTTCGTGTGGACGTGGACGCGCAGGGCCTGCTCGTCCCCCACGATCACGACCGAGCCGTACCCCTCCCCTCCTGTGTGCCGCCGCAGCCCCTCCACGTCCACCTCACGCTCCCCGCCGACGAGCACGAACTCCGTGCAGTACCCGAACCCGTCGTCGATGTGCCCTGGCAGCATCGCCAGCGGCTTGTCCGGAATCGTTACGGGTGGCGGGAGCTCGCCCCGCAGCGCCGCCACCAACCCCCGAAGCACCACGCAGATGCCCTCGCCTCCCGCGTCGGTCACGCCCGCCTCGCGCAGCGCCGGCAGCTGGTCGATCGTCTCCGCCTCGGCCCGCTCCGCCGCCGTCAGCGCCCCCTCCAGCACCGCCAGCACGCCCTCCCCCGGCCGCTCCTCCGCCCCGTCCGCCGCCACCCGCAGGACCGTCAGCATCGTGCCCTCCACCGGCTCCGAGACGGCCGTGTAGGCCGCCGCCGCCGCCGCCCGCAGCCCCTCGGCGAGCGTATCCCCGCCCAGTTCGTCCACATCCCCCACGCCTTTGGCCAGCCCCAGGAGCGACTGCGACAGGATCACGCCCGAGTTCCCCCGGCCCCCGTACAGCGCCCCCCGCGCGAACGTCGATAGCACCTGCCCCGCCGCCAGCGGTTCCTCCAGCGCGAGCATGTGGTCGCAGGCCTCCCGAAGGGTGGCCGCCATGTTCGAGCCGGTGTCGCCGTCGGGCACGGGGTAGACGTTGATCGCGTCCACCGCCTTCGCCGACTGCGTCAGGTAGTCCGCCGCCGACGTGATCGCCGCCCGCAGTTCCGCCCCGCTCAGCGTGTCGTTGCTCATGCCAGTTCCCTCCCCGCTCCCGGATGGCTGCTAGCCGAAACCGGTGCTAGCATCGGCTTCCAGCTTTTCGATGGAGTGACCCCCATGGCCAGCGGCGCCTGCGACGTTTGCGGAAAGACGACCACCTTCGGTCGCCACATCCGCCACCGCCACGGTGGCCGCTGGGAGCGCAAGGCTCCTTCCAAGCCCCGCACGCTTCGCCCCAACGTGAACAAGCAGCGGGTCTTCATCGACGGCGCCTGGAAGCGTCTGAACATCTGCACGCGTTGCCTCCGTACGCTCTCCAAGAGCGCCTAGCTCCCCGCCGCCAGCGCCGCTCGCAGCGACGCCAGGTTCTCCGCCACGCTCGACCGGTCGTTGTAGACGCTGCTCCCGCACACGAGCACGTCCGCTCCCGCTGCCGCGCACGTGGCCGCGTTCTCGACCTTCACCCCCCCGTCGATCTCGATTCGCGCGCCGTGACCGCCCTCGTCCAGGAGCGCCCGTAGCCGGGCCACCTTCTCCAACTGCGCGGGCATCAGCGTCTGGCCGCCCCAGCCGGGATTGATCGTCATCACCATCACCTGGTCGACTTCCGGCAGCGACTCCTCGATCGCCGCCAGGGGCGTTCCCGGGTTCAGGCAGACCCCCGCTTCCGCCCCGCCCTTCCGGATCAGGTCGAGTGTGCGGTTGATGTGGTCCGTTGCCTCGATGTGTACGTTCACCGTCTCCGCGGCCTCGGTGTAGAACCCCACCTGCCGCTCTGGTTCCGACACCATCAGGTGGATGTCGAACGGCAGCGAGGTCACCTTGCGCAGCGCCTCGACCACCGCGTGGCCGAAGGTGATGTTGGGCACGAAACGCCCGTCCATCACGTCCAGGTGGAGCAGGTCGGCGCCTCCCCCCTCCGCCTCCTGCACCGCCTCCGCGAGCCGTGCGAAGTCCGCCGTCAGGATCGAAGGCGCGAGCCGGACCGTGCGCATGTCGAGATTCTATGCGCTCGGCGGCGCCAGCCGTATACTTTGACTGTACAGGGGGCTGATCCATATGCCTGTTCAAGTCGTCACCGATTCCACCAGCGACATCAGCCCCGACGAGGCCGAGGGGCTCGGCGTCAAGGTCGTCCCCGCCCTCGTCGCGTTCGGCGACGACGTCTTTCGCGATCGCGTCGACATCACACCCAGCCAGTTCTACGAACGCCTGACCACCTCCCGCGAATTTCCCAAGACGAGCCAGCCCAGCGTCGAGGCCTTCGCCACCGTCTACCGCGAGGTTGCCGCCGAAGGCCACGACATCGCCTCGATCCACGTCTCCTCGAAGCTCTCCGGCACGCTCAATTCAGCCTCCATCGCCAGCGAGACGAATGAGCTGGAGACCCGCATCGAGCTGCTCGATTCCTACACCGCGGGTGTCGGCCTCCGCGCCGTTGTCGAGGCCGCCGCGGAGCGTGCCCGCGAGGGCGCTCCGCTCGAGGAGGTCACCGCTGCCGCCCGCAGCCTGATGGCCCGCAACCGTGTTGTCGTGACCCTCGACACCCTCGAATACCTGCAGAAGGGCGGACGCATCGGTCGCGCCGGCGCCTTCCTGGGGACCGCCCTCCGCATCAAGCCGCTTATTCAGATTGACGGTGGCGAAGTCGCCCCCTTCGACCGGGTCCGCACCCGCTCCAAGGCGGTGAAGCGACTCGAGGAGGTCACTCTGGAGGACCGAACCCTCAAGAGGCTGTTCGTAATCTACTCGGACAACGACGCCAGCGCCCGCGAGTTAGTCGAACACGTAACCCCGCACCTTCCCCACACCCGCATCGAGGTCATCCAGACCGGACCCACGGTCGGCGCTTACCTCGGCCCCAACGCCCTCGGCATCTGCGCGGTGCGGCGGAGCCCGTAGGGTTGGCCGCGGANCCCTCCCCGCCGTCGACCGACTCCGAGCTTTCCCGACTGCGCGCTCTCTTCGAGCGCGAGCTGGAAGACGGCGCCGCCAACAGCGAGATTAGCGGTGGCCTCGATACCCTCCTCATCCGCATGGTCGAGGAGGAGGTCCTCCCTCGCGGCCACCCGCTCAATGAGCGCATTCGCGGCCTCCAGCGGGGCGGGGGGTACCGCGCGCTCAATCCCGAGGGACGCCGCCGCTGGCTGGAGCGAGCCATCGACGCCACCGGTCCCGGTGGCGGCTCAAACGCCGCCCCTGCGCGCTCGTCCGCGAGCGCCCGCAAGCGCCCCCTCGCCCCCGACGACCCCGTGACCCGCCTCCCCGGCATCGGCAAGAGCGCCGCCGAACGTTTCGAGAAGCTCGGCGTGACCACCGCTGGCGACGCCGCCCTCTTCTTCCCCCGCCGCTTCCGCGACTTCACCGACGTCCGCCGCATCTCCGAGCTGGAGCCCGATGGCCTCCCCAAGACGGTGGTTGGCACCGTGCTCAAGTCCGGCCAGATGCGCTATGGGCGTCGCGTTCGCGGCAGCGAGGCCGTCATCAACGACGGCTCCGGCTCGCTCCGCATCGTCTGGTTCAACATGCCCTGGGTGCACCGCGGGGTGAAGGAAGGCGAGGAACTCGCCGTCTCCGGCACGGTCACCGTCTACCGGGGACGCCTCCAGATGGCGAACCCGCCCGAGTACGAACCCTTCGACTCGACCATCATGCGGCCCGGCCGCCTCCTCCCCACCTATCCCGGTACGCAGGGACTGGGGCAGCGCACGATCCGCAAGGCCGTCGGCTTCGCCGTGGAGCAGCTCGCCGACCGCCTTTCCGACCCCGTTCCCGCGTGGCTTGCGAAGGAAGAGGGCCTGGAAGCCTTCGGCGACTGCGTCCGCGCCTACCACGCGCCAGAGGCGCTCCAGGATGCCGAGCACGCCCGCAAGCGGCTCGCTCTCGGCGAGTTCCTCGCCATCCAGGTGGCCGTGCTCCAGCGCCGCGCCGCCTGGCAGCACGACCAGCACGCCCCCGAGCTCGGCTTCAGCGACCGCCTCGACGGCTACCTCGACTCGCTGCCCTTCCGCCTCACCGCCTCGCAGCGCCGCGCCCTCGACGAGGTCCTTACCGACATCTCGGAGCACGCGCCCATGCTCCGGCTCCTGCAGGGCGATGTCGGCAGTGGCAAGACGGTCGTCGCCTTCGCCGCCATGCTCGCCGCTGTCGCCGCCGGGCGGCAGGCCGCCCTGATGGCCCCCACCGAGATCCTCGCCGAGCAGCACTACCGCACCCTCACGACGCTGCTCGGGGGCGGCGACTCCGCCTTCGAGGGCATGTTCGCCCCCGACTGGCTCGACCAGCGCCCCCTCCGCGCCGCCCTCCTGACCGGCTCCCGCACCGCCGCCGAGAAGAAGCGCATCCACGCCGCCGCCGCCCACGGTGGCGCCGACATCGTCATCGGCACGCACGCCATCATCGAGGAGGCCGTGGAACTGCCCCGCCTCGCCCTCGCCGTCGTCGATGAGCAGCACCGTTTCGGTGTCGACCAGCGCGCCCGCCTTCGCCAGAAGGGCGCCAACCCCCACCTCCTCGTCATGACCGCCACCCCCATCCCCCGCACCCTCGCGCTCACGGTCTACGGCGACCTCGAAGTCTCGACCATCGACGAGCTTCCCCCCGGCCGGAAGCCGGTCATCACGACGTGGGTCGAACCGCAGGAGCGAGCCGAGGCCTACGACTTCCTCCGCGAGCGCCTCGACGCGGGCGAGCAGGCCTTTGTCATCTGCCCCCTCGTCGACGAGTCCGAGGTGCTCGACGTGCGTTCCGCCGAGGAGGAGTTCGAGCGTCTCCGCAGCGGCGAGCTCGCCGCCTACCGTCTCGACCTGCTGCACGGGCGCATGAAGGGTCGCCAGAAGGACGAGGTGATGGGCCGCTTCGGCGCCGGCGAGACCCAGGTGCTCGTCTCCACCAGCGTCGTCGAGGTGGGCATCGATGTGCCCAACGCCACCACCATCGTTATCGAGGGCGCCGAGCGCTTCGGTCTCAGCCAGCTCCACCAGTTCCGCGGCCGGGTCGGGCGCTCCGACCTCCAGGGCTACTGCCTCCTCTTCAGCAGCGACGAAGACCCCAGCCCGGAGGCCCAGAACCGCCTCCGCGCAATGGAGCGCACCACCGACGGCTTCGAGCTTGCCGAGGTCGACCTTGAGATGCGGGGCGAGGGCGAGGCATGGGGCATGGCTCAGAGCGGCGGCAACGGCATGCTTCGCGTCGCCCGCGTTAACGACCGCGAACTCCTCACCGATGCGCGTGAGATGGCCCGGCACGTCCTTGCCCGCGACCCGTTCCTGCAGCAGCCCGAGCACCGCGGGGTGGCCATGAGCGCCAAGCCATTCCTCGAAACCGCCACCGAGGCGAATTGAGGCTCAGGCCGGCCGCCCCTCCCGGAATGCCGCCGTCAGCCGTTCGCGATCGTCCGGGGCCAGGTACTTCACCGCCTCCCGGAAGGTCACGCCCGAGCACCGCCCCGCACGCGGCCCGAGCCACTCCGCCACCAGCTCTGGACGCTTCTTGCTAACCTCGCGAAGCACCCAGCCGATCACCTTGCGGATGAAGAACTCGCGCTCCTCCAGCATCGAGTCGGCGTAGCGCGCGAAACGCTCGAAGTCGCCCCCACCCCGCCGCAGGGCCGGCAGCAACGCCAGCATTGCCTGCCGCCGCACCCAGAAGTCCTCGTCCTCCGCCCATCGATCCAGCGTTGCCACCAGCTCGGGATAGCGCTCGACCATCGGTGCGAGCACGCTGATCGAGAGCGTGTCGAGAAGCGCCCAGGTCTGCGCCTCGCGAACGAACCGCTCGATCGCTCGCAGGTCGTCGGCCGTGAGCAGCTTGAGGTGAATCCTGAGCGCATCTATAGCTGCCAGCCGCATGTCGTAGATCCCGGCGTCCCAAAGGCGTTCGGCCAGCGCCACCAGCTCCTGGCGTCCCGTTACCGGGTGAGCCCGCAGCGCCGCCTTCGTCGCCTGGCGAACCTCTGGGACGCGTGCCCCAAGGTACTCCAGCCCTAGTCCCGGTCCCGGCGGATCGGGGATGTGCTTCTCCCGATCCGCCTTCTGCCCGATCCCGCGCCGCGGTTCCCCCACCTTCCGCAGGGTGCGCTCGATCTCCGCCGCGATCGCCTTGATCGACACGCCTTTACCCGCCGTTCCCGCATACACGCGATGAACTGGAGCCTGCGCTACCATCGATACCGTGGAAGTCTTTACCGCAGCCGAACAGGGTGGTCACGAGCGCATTCTCTTTGCCCAGGATGGCGACTCGGGCCTGAAGGCCATCATCGCCGTCCACTCTACCGTCCTCGGACCGGCCCTCGGCGGCACTCGCTTCTACCCGTACGCCTGCGAAGAGGACGCCCTCGCCGACGCCCTCCGCCTCTCCCGCGCCATGACCCGCAAGAACGCCGCCGCCGGCCTCGATTTCGGCGGTGGTAAGGCGGTCATCATGGGCGACCCGCACACGCTCAAGTCGGAGCGCCTGCTGCGCGCCTACGGCCGCGCAATCGAGTCGCTCGGCGGCGCCTACGTCACCGCCGAGGATGTCGGCACCACCATCGCGGACATGGAAATGATTGCCCGCGAGACCGGGTACGTAACCGGTGCCGCCCACGACTCCGGCGGCTCGGGCGACCCCTCGCCCGTCACCGCCCGTGGGCTGATGGCCGCCATGCGGGGAGCCGCCCGCTCCCTCTGGGGCTCGCCCGATCTCAGCGGAAGGCACGTGGCCATCCAGGGCGTGGGGAAGGTGGGCGGCGCCTTCGCGAGGCTCCTCGCGGAGGTCGGCGCGTGCCTCACCATCGCCGACGTGAACGAGGAGGCCGTCAAGGGCCTCGCCTCCGAGCTCGGCGCCACCATCGCCTCCCCCGACAGGGTCCATGCCACCGAGTGCGACGTCTTCGCGCCCTGCGCACTCGGCGGCGCGCTCAACCCCGAGACGGTGCCCGAGTTGCGCTGCGCCGCCGTCCTCGGCAGCGCCAACAACCAGCTCGCCAGCGACGACCTCGCCGCGGACCTTGCCGCTCGCGACATCCTCTACGTGCCCGACTTCATCGTGAACGCCGGCGGGGTCATCAACCTGGCCGAGGAAGTGGGGCGGGAGTACCGCCTGGAGCGCGCCAACCGGCGCGTCGATGGCATCGAAGCGACCGTCATCGAGTTGCTCGCCCGGGCCCGCGAAACCGGCGTCACGCCCCTCGACGAGGCCATCGCCCGCGCCGACCGGCGTATCCGCGAGGTGGGCGGTCTCCACGCCCGCGTGGCCCGTTCTCCGCACACCGGTTCGGGAGCCCGCTAACGGAGGGTCTGCTATAGTGACTGAGGCCAATCCTGGGGGAGAGGTGGGCGCATCGCCCGCCTTTTTTGTTGAACGAACATGAAGAACGATTTCCTGCTTGCGATCGCCCAGCTCGCCGCTGAGAAGAACCTCGCCAAGGAGGTCATCTTCCAGGCCGTTGAGGCTGCCCTCGCTTCCGCCTACCGCCGCGACGGCGAGGAAGGCCCGGAAGTGCACGTGCGTATCTCCGGTGAAACGGGAGATATCAGCGCCTTCATCCAGAAGACCGTCGTCCGCAATATCGAGGACGAGAACCTCGAAATGGACCTCGAGGAAGCCAAGCGCTACAAGCCCGATGCCCGCATCGACGACATTCTCGAGTTCGAGGTAAAGCCCCCCGAGAACGCCGGCCGCATCGCCGCCCAGACGGCCAAGCAGGTCGTGCTGCAGCGCCTCCGCGAGGCCGAGCGGGGCGCTATCTACGAGGAGTACGCCGACAAGCAGGGCGAGGTGCTTCTCGCCAATGTGCAGCGCGTCGAGTCCCGCCAGGCCACCGTCGAGATCGGGCGCGGCACCGAGGCCCTCCTCCCCGGCAGCGAGATGGTGCGCAACGAGCACCTCCGCGCCGGCCAGCGCGTCAAGGTGCTCCTCCTCGAGGTGAACGACGAGGTCAAGGGACCGCAGGTCATTGTCAGCCGCGGCCACCGCCTCCTCCTGCGCCGCCTGCTCGAGGTCGAAGTGCCCGAGATCGCCCAGGGCCGCGTCGAGGTCAAGGCCATCGCCCGCGAAGGCGGCCACCGCAGCAAGGTCGCGGTCCACGGCCGCGCCGCCAGCGTCGACCCCATCGGCGCCTGCGTCGGCATGCGCGGCTCCCGCATCCAGAACGTGGTCAACGAGCTCGGCGGCGAGCGCGTCGACATCATCAAGTGGGACCCCGACCCCGTTGAGTTCGTCAGCAACGCGCTCAGCCCCGCGCAGATCGTCGAGGTTAAGCTCGACGAGGAGTCGCGCGAAGCCACGATCGTCGTTCCCGACTCCATGCTCTCCCTCGCCATCGGCAAGGAGGGGCAGAACGCCCGCCTGGCGGCCAAGCTCACCGGTTTCCGCATCAGCATCCGCAGCCAGACCGGCGCGGAGCGCGACGGTGAGGACGCCACGATCGTCGAGGCCCCCGCTGCCTTCGACGCATTCCTGCCCGGCACCGAGCCGGACCTCGACATCCTCCAGCTGCCGGACGAGCCCCTCCCGCCCATCGAGATCGAGGTGCCGCGACCGGCCGCTGCCGTCCCTGCTCCGGCTGCCGTCGCCGCCGATGGGGCGGCCGCCGTCGCCGAAGGCGACCAGGAGGAGGATCTGGCCTTCCCCGCCGCTCTCGCCGAGATGGAGATTCCCGACGAGGCGACCCGCGAGGCCGAGGACTACGGCGAGGAGGAGTTCGACGAGGAAGAGGGCGAGGAGTACACGGTGCCCACCCTTGTCGTGCCCGAGGAGCGCCCCACCGCCATCCGCTTCGCCGAGGACGTGCTCCCTACCCGCGAGGAGGAGCCCCAGAAGAAGCGCCGCCCACGCGGTCCGCGTGTCGAAGAGGACGAGTTCGAGGACGAAATCGACTACTCCGGCCGGATCCACTGAGGTCCGTCATGTCAGCCGCCCGTCGTGAGCCGCAGCGCACCTGCATCGGCTGCCGCGAGGCCGCCGGCAAGCAGGGGCTCGTGCGTCTCGTGCGCGCCCCCGAGGGCGCCCTCGCGGTCGAATCCCCCGGCCAGCGCCTCCCTGGAAGAGGCGCGTATCTCCACCGTAATCGCTCCTGTTGGGAGCACGCTCTCGAAGGCGCTACCATAGGAAAGGCCCTGCGAATGTCCCCGAAATCCGGCGATCTCGAGGGCCTGCGGCTCTACCTCGAAACGATCCCCAACAGCGGCGCGGAGGAAGCATGACAACCCGACCATCGTCCGGTCCGCGCTCCGTCGCTCTCCCCGATGCGATCACCGTCAAGGGGCTCAGCGAGCGTCTTGGCATCTCCCCCATCGAGGCTATCAAGCGCCTCATGACGCATGGCGTCATGGCGGCGATGAACGACACCATCGACTACGACACGGCCGCCATCGTCTCCGCTGAGCTGGGCATCGCCCCATCGCGCGAGGATTCCGGTGGAGCCGTGGCCACCGCCGTCCGCGAGGACGAAGACGAGTCGGAGGACGCGGGCGCTCCCCGTCCCCCCGTCGTGACCATCCTCGGCCACGTCGATCACGGCAAGACCAGCCTGCTCGACGCCATCCGCGAGACCAACGTCGTCGCGGGCGAGGCCGGCGGCATCACCCAGCACATCGGCGCCTACCAGATCGAGCGCGATGGCAAGGCCGTCACCTTCATCGACACGCCAGGTCATGCCGCATTCACGGCGATGCGCGCCCGCGGCGCCCAGATCACGGATGTCGCGGTGGTCGTCGTCGCCGCCGACGACGGCGTCATGCCCCAGACCATCGAGGCGATCAACCACGTGCGGGCAGCGGAAGTGCCCATGATCATCGCCATCAACAAGACGGACCTGCCCGCCGCCAACGCCGACCGTGTCAAGCAGCAGCTCACCGAGCAGAGCGTCGTCGTCGAGGAGTACGGCGGCGATGTCCTCGCCGTGCCCGTCTCCGCCACGACAGGCGAAGGTCTCGGTGCACTGCTCGAGGCCATCGACCTCGTGTCGGAGATCCAGGAGCTCAAGGCCAGCCCCGAACGCCTCGCGAGCGGCACGGTTGTCGAGGCCGAGCTCGACCCCCGTCGCGGCCCTCTTGCCACCGTCCTCGTTCGCAACGGCACCCTGCGCCAGGGCGATGCCCTCGTCAGCGGCCTCATCAGCGGCAAGGTGAAGGCGATGTTCGACGAGCGCGGCGAGCGCCTGCGCGAAGCCGGCCCCTCCCGCCCCGTCCGCATCATGGGCCTCGAGGACGTCCCCGCTGCGGGCGACGCCATCGAGGTCTTCGAGAGCGAACGTGCCGCCCGCCGCATCGTCGAGCAGGCCCGTCGCGAGGCCGAGAGCGCGTCCGGCGCGCGCCGCGGCCACCTCACCCTCGACACGCTCTTTCACGAGGTCAGCGCCGGCAACGTCAAGGAGCTGCTCCTCATCCTCAAGACCGATGTACGCGGCAGCGCCGAGGCCATCCGCGGCTCCCTCCAGGTGCTCGGCACGGGCGAGGTCAAGGTCAAGGTCATCCACACCGCTACCGGCCCCGTCAGCGAGTCGGACGTCATGCTCGCCGGCGCTTCCGGCGCGATCATCCTCGCCTTCAACGTGCGCACCGAGCCTTCCGCCGCCAGCCAGGCCGAGATCAACGGCGTCGAAATCCGCACCTACGACGTCATCTACCAGCTCCTCGAGAGCGTCGACCAGGCCCTTGAGGGACTCTACGAGCCCGTCTACGAACGCGTCGTCGATGGCGTCGCCGAGGTGCGCGCCCTCTTCCGCTCCAGCCGTGTGGGCCAGATCGCCGGCTGCTACGTCACCGAGGGCACCCTCCTCCGTGGCGACCGCGTCCGCCTGCTGCGCAACGGCGATGAGGTCATCGATACGAGTTGCTCCGGCCTGCGCCGTTTCCAGGACGATGTCCGTGAGGTGCAGCAGGGCTTCGAGTGTGGTGTCGTCCTCGAGCGTTACGACGCCTTCGAGGAGGGCGACCTCCTGGAGTTCTACCACCAGCAGCGCGTGAACTAGCGCCGTCCCGGTGGAATCGCCATGAGCCGGCGCACGACCCGTGTCAGCGAGTTGCTCCGCGAGGAGATCAGCGAACTCGTCCAGCGCGACCTCAAGGATCCCCGCCTGGAGGGCGCGTTCCTCACCATCACCGAGGTCGAGGTGAGCCCCGACTTCCGCGTGGCCTCCGTCTTCGTGTCCCACCTGGGCAGCGCTGAGGAGCGCGACGATGCTCTCGCCGGCTTGCAGAGCGCTTCCGCCTGGCTCGAACGCGAGCTGCGCCGCCGCCTGCGCATGCGTCGCACCCCGTCCCTCACCTTCCAGTTCGACCCCTCCATCGAGCGGGGCGCCCGCCTCGCTTCGACCATCGCCGACCTCGCCCGCGACCGCGGGCCCGACCCCGACCCTCCCGTCGAGCCGTGAGCAGGCGCCGCAAGGGCGACTCCGGTCTCACGGGCGTGCTCCTCATCGACAAGGAGCCCGGCTGGACCAGCCACGATGTCGTTGCCCGCTCCCGCCGCCTCACCGGCCAGCGGCGCATCGGTCACACCGGCGCCCTTGATCCGATGGCCACGGGCCTGCTCGTCCTCTGCCTCGGCAGGGCCACGCGGCTCGTCGAGTACATGATGGCCAGCGAGAAGGCCTACGAGGGCGAGATCGCCCTCGGCCGGGAGACCGATACCGACGACGCCGAGGGGCAGCCGACCACCACAGGAAAGGTCCCCGAGGACGACATCGACCTCGACGCCATTGCCCGCCGCTTCACCGGCGAGATCATGCAGACGCCGCCCGCCTACAGCGCCGTCAAGGTCGACGGCCGCCGCGCCTATGCCCTCGCCCGCGAGGGCGAGGCGCCCGAGCTCCGTCCCCGGCCCGTGCGCGTCTCCTCCCTGCGCCTCGAACGCATCGCCCCCGACCGCCTCCGCGTCGATGTGCACTGCGGCCCTGGTATGTACGTGCGCAGCATCGCCCGCGACATCGGGCGCGCCATCGGCTGCGGCGCCCACCTCGCCAGCCTGCGCCGCACCGGCAGCGGCCCCTTCGACGTTCGCGACGCGGTGCCGGTCGAGGCCATTGGCGCCTTCGCTGGAGCGGGCAAACTCGATGAGGTCGTGCGCCCCGCCGATGAAGGTATCGCCGAGAGCGCCGCCGCCATCCTCACCACCAGCCACGCCGAGCAGCTCCGCAGCGGCCAGCTCGCCTGGACGCGTGGGGGTTTCCTCCGCCCCGCCACCCTCGCCCGCATCTACGGCGGCGATGGCTCCTTCGTCGGAGTCGGCGAGGTGGACGAGCCCGGCCGTGTGCGTGCCCTGAAGGTGGTTGCCGGCGGCTAGCCCGCCTCGCCCTCTCCGGCCAGGACTTCCAGCAGTTCCTCGTGGATGCGCCCGTTCGTCGCGACCGCGTCCTCCCCGGCCCCGTCGACGCCCGCCCACGTCGTCAGCCGTCCCCCCGCCTCCTCCACCAGCACCGCGAAGGGGGCGATGTCCCACGGATTCACGACCGGGTCGATCATGGCCTCCGCCCGCCCGGCCACCACCGCCAGGTACCCGTAGCAATCGCCCCACGAGCGCAACAGCCCCGCCTCCCGCGACAGCAGCACGAGTCCGTTTGGCGATCGCCGCTGGAGGCTCCCCGGGCCGGTTGTCAGCACGGTCGCTTCGCCCAGCGAGTCCGTCTCGCTGACGCGCGTCCGTTCGCCGTTCAGGTAGGCGCCCCCGCCCCGGCTCGCCCAGGCCGTCTCCCCTACGGCGTGGCAGGCCACCACCCCGACCACGGGTTCGCCATCACGCTCCAGCGCGACCAGCGTGCCGAACAGGGGCACGTGGTGTATGAAGCTCTTCGTCCCGTCGATCGGGTCGATCACCCAGCGGTGGCGCCCGTCCCCCGCCGATTCGCCCTGTTCCTCCCCCAGCACCCCGAAGCCCGGCGTTTCCCGCGCGAACAGTTCGCGCATTGCCTCCTCCGCTCGCCGATCCGCCTCCGTCACCGGCGTGCCGTCCGCCTTCAGCTCGACCGTCAGCTCCTCCTCATAGAGGGGCATGACGATCTCGCCCGCCATGGCCGCGGCCCTGCGCGCGACGGCGGTCAACTCCTCCAGCTCACGGTCCATCGCGCGAGTCTAGCGCCTGCTCCCCCCAGCGGCCCGCCTCTCGACTCGTAAGCGCGCCGTTACCGTCCGTCGCCTACACTGAATGGCTAGTGGTTTCTATGAAGGTGCAAGCGTGAGCGTGGGCCAGGCCATCCCCACGACCGTGGGAGAGCCGCCCGATGGCGATCTCCAGCAGCAGTTCCTCTACGAGATGCTGCTCATTCGGCGCTTCGAGGAGAAGTGCGCCGAGATGTACACGCGCGGCAAGATCCGCGGCTTCCTCCACCTCTACAGCGGCGAGGAAGCCTGCGCTGTTGGCGCTATCAATGCCCTCCGCGCCGACGACAAGATCGTGACCCACTACCGCGACCACGGCCACGCTCTCGCTCGCGGCATCGAACCCAACCGCATCATGGCCGAGCTCTTCGCCCGCACCGGCGGCACGAACGAGGGCCGCGGCGGCTCCATGCACATCTTCGACGTCGACCGCAATTTCCTCGGCGGCTACGCCATCGTCGCCGGTCACATGCCCATCGCCACCGGCCTCGGCCTTGCCGCCAACCTGAGCCACGAGGACTGGGCCACCCTCTGCATCTTCGGGGATGGCGGCGTGGGCGAAGGGGAGTTCCACGAGGCCCTCAACCTGGCCGCCATCTGGAAGCTGCCCGTCGTCTGGTTCTGCGAGAACAACGGCTACGGCATGGGTGTCCCCTTCGATGACTCCCTCGCCAACGACGTTTACAAGATTGCCGCCGCCTACCAGATGCCCAGCGTCCGCATCGACGGCATGGACGCGCTCGAGGTCTACTCCGCCACCCAGCTCGCCCTTGCCCACGTTCGTGAAGGGCACGGCCCCTACTTCATCGAGGCGCTCACCTACCGCTACCGCGGCCACTCCATGGCCGACCCCGAGCTCTACCGCACCAAGGCGGAGATTGAGGAATACCGCAAGCGCGACGCCATCCAGCGCCTCAAGCGCTCCATGATCGCCGACGGCCTCCTCGACGAGACCACCTACCAGGCGCTCGTCGCCCGCGTCGATGCCGAGGTCGACGAGGCCGTCGCCTACGCCGACGCGAGCCCCGAGCCCGGCCTCCACACCCTCTACGACCACATTACGAAGGAATACGAGGGGGAGTCCGGATGACGGAAATGCGCATGCGCGACGCCATCCGCGAGGCGATGCGGGAGGAGATGCTGCGCGACGAGCGCGTCTTTCTCATGGGCGAGGACATCGGCGCCTACGGGGGCTCCTACGCCTGCACCCGCGGCCTCCTCGACGAGTTCGGCCCGGAGCGCGTCCGCGACACGCCCATCTCCGAGTCGGGAATCGTTGGCGCGGGCGTCGGCGCCGCCCTCGCCGGCTTCATCCCGATGGTCGAGATCATGACCATCAACTTCAGCCTCGTCGCCCTCGACCAGATCGTGAACAACGCCTCGAAGCTCCACTACATGAGCGGTGGCCAGGTGAACGTCCCCCTCGTCCTGCGCATGGCCAGCGGCGGCGGCAGCCAGCTTGGCGCCACCCACAGCCACAGCCTCGAGGGGATGTTCGCCCACTTCCCGGGGCTCACCGTCGTCTGCCCCTCCTTCCCCGGTGACGCGAAAGGCCTGCTTAAGCGCTCCTTCCGCGAGCCCAACCCCGTCGTCTTCATCGAGCACACCGCCCTCTACGGCACCCGCGGCGAGGTTCCCGACGACACCGACCACCTCGTCGAGTTCGGCCAGGCGCGAACCGTGCGCTCCGGCAAGGACGTGACCCTCGTCGGCTACAGCGGCAGCGTCCACCAGTGCTACCGCGCCGCCGACATGCTCGCCGCCGAGCACGGCCTCACCGCCGACGTTATCGACCTCCGCACCATCCGCCCCCTCGACATGTCGTCGGTCATCCGCTCCGTGCAGCGCACCAACCGTGCCGTCGTCGTCGAGGACGACTGGAAGTTCGGCGGGTTCGCGGGCGAGATCGCCGCCCAGATCATGGAGCGCGCCTTCGACTGGCTCGATGCCCCCGTAGCCCGGGTCGCGGGCAAGGACGTGCCCATGCCCTACAACCGCAACCTCGAATACGCCGCCCTGCCCTCCGAAGAGGATGTGGTCGAGGCGGTCCTGGCGATGCTTTAGGAGGCGCGCATGGCTCTCGAAGTAGTGATGCCGCAGATGGGCGCCGACATGACGGAAGGCACCCTCGTGCGCTGGCTCAAGACCCCCGGAGACACCGTGGAACGCGGCGACATCATCGCCGAGATCGAGACGGACAAGGCCACGGTCGAACTTGAGGCCTTCGAGGCCGGCGTGCTCCGCCAGGTCGTGGCCCAGGAAGGCGACGTTGTACCTGTCGGCGAGGTCATCGCCCTCCTTGGCGATGCCGATGAAGCCATGCCCGAGATCGAGCGCCGCGCTCCCACCGAGAAGCCCAACCCCCGCACCGTGACCGCCCCCACCGCCGACGGCACCGGGGGCGACCTTGATGCGCGCCGCGTGCGCGTCTCCCCCGTCGCCCGCCGCATCGCCGACGACGCCGGCATCGATATCGGCGAAGTTGCCGGCTCAGGCCCCGACGGCCGCATCCTCCGTCGCGACGTGGAGGCGGCCATCGCCGCGCGCGACAACCACGCCCCAGCCGGTGTGCCCACGGTCGAGCCCGAGCGCCCGCCCCCGCCTCCACCCCCCCCCC